>Ga0209048_10001996_pt1 | contig 20535 bp, 20 predicted proteins | sample FrelakmetCRP12CR_FD_187146 | JGI IMG/M metagenome (GOLD analysis project Ga0209048, IMG submission 187146) | Freshwater lake sediment microbial communities from the University of Notre Dame, USA, for methane emissions studies - CRP12 CR (SPAdes)... | ecosystem: Environmental > Aquatic >... | reverse complement strand
GCTCGCGGAGCTCGTCCTGCAGGTAGTCGCGTCCGAGCCGCTTCGCCGCCAGCGGCGAGAGCGAGCGCGCCGGGGCCAGTGGCACCCACGTGTAGCGGACGTAGCGCACGCCGCCGTCGCCGTCGCCGTCGATCCAGCGCAACGCGTGGAGCGCGTAGTACGGGATCGCGACATAGCTGACCCGCGGTCGCAGCGCCGCCAGGTTGCCCGGCAGACTGCGCACCGCGACCGGATGGCGGGCCGGGAAACGGGCGAACTTGAACGGCATCGCCGGGCTGGGATGGCTGGCGTGCATCAGCTCGACGAACGCCTCCACCGTCCGCACCGGGAACCGCGGTGCGGACTGGGCCACGATGTCGGTGCGCGACCCGTCGGGCAGATAGAGCTTGACGGCCAGTCCGCGTACGTCGGGCGTGTTATCGGGCGCCTGCGGGTTGCCCGCCCCATTGGAGAACCGGATCGTGGCCGGCACCGGCTCCCCGCGCATGTGCGAAGCGCGGGTCAGCGCGGCCCCGGCCGGCGCGGCCGTGAAGCTCCCCGTGCACAGGGTGCCCTTGGCGTGCAGCGCCCGGTAGCCCGGATGCCGGCCGAAGACCTCGTTCGCGGTGTCGACCGCCTGCTCGGGCGTGACCGTCACAGGCGCGAACGCTACCGGCTGGCGCGGAACTCGATCCCGGCCCGCTGGAGGCGGTCGATCAGCGGCTGCCCCATGGCCACGGCCGGCGTGATCTGGCCCGAGCGCTCGGGGAGCTCATCGTGGGCCAGGCACAGCGCCGACTCCGAGAGCATCTTCGACGTCTCGCCGTAGCCGGGGTCTCCGCCGCTCACCTCGGTGACCACGCGCTGACCGCCGCCCTCGGCCACGAAGCGCACGTTGAACCAGGCCTTGGCCCGCTGCTCGGGAGTCGGCCCGTCGCCCGGGCTCTTGAGCTTCAGCAGCAGGTCGCGGGTCGGCGGCAGCTGAGCGAGCGCGATCGCCGCGCCACCCCCGCCGATGAGCGCGGCGAGCTGCGTCGCCCGCTTGAGGACGAGGTAGTGGGAATAGGTGAAGTCGGGGCCGTAGCGCTCGAGCGCACGCGCCGAGCGCAGCACCGTCTGCGGGTCGATCGAGGGAAACGGGAGCACCCACCCGCCGGCGTCGGGGTTGCGGCCGGGGGTGCCGGTCACGCCCTTGACGCGGCGGCCCGAGGGCTTGGGCTCGCGCCGGCGCCGCTCCGACGCGGCGCGCGCGGCCTGACGCAGATGCGCGAAGGCATTGATCGCCGAGTGGTAGGTCCCGCCCGAGAACGTCGCGCCCATGCGCACGAATCCGTCGATCCGCAGCGGCGTGCCCTCCGGAAACTGCCCGACGGTGTACAGCACGCCGAGGTCGTAGGGGATCGAGTCAAAGCCGCACGAATGCACGATCCGCGCGCCGGTGGCGGCGGCCTGGTCGTTGTAGCGCAGCCACATCAGGTCCACGAACTCGGGCTCGCCGGTGAGATCCACGTAGTCGGTCCCGGCGGCGGCGCAGGCGGCGACGAGAGGCTCGCCGTAATGGATGTACGGACCTACGGTCGTGATCACGACCCGCGTCGCGTCGGCGATCGCGCGGATCGAGGCCGGATCGCCGACATCGGCCTGCAGCAGGGGCAACTCGGCACAGTCCGGGTTGATCTCGGCCAGCCGGCGGCGCACCTGCTCGAGCTTGGCCTGGCTGCGCCCGGCGAGCGCCCACCGGGTCTTCCCGGGCGCGTTGGCGGCCAGGTACTCGGCCGTGAGGCCGCCCGTGAAACCGGTCGCGCCGAACAGGACGATGTCGTAGGGCCGCTCGCTCACTCGCTCTCGACCTCCCGGGCCAGCGTCATCGCCTCGTCGAGCGTCCGCCCGGCCTTGGCCGCCAGCCAGCACGCGACCGGGGCCGCGACCCGCTCCGAGGCGTGCGCGGCGACGCCGGCGAGGGCGAGCACGGCCTCGAACTCCTCCGGGGTCGGAGGCTCGGTACCAAGCTTCTCGGCGTAGGCCGAGATCCAGTCGGTGGCGTTCATGGTCGGGCGTCGCGGCGGGATCGGAGCGTCGCGGCGGCGGACTCTATCGCGACCATCGCCGCCTTGTTGACAGAATGCCAACGCGAGCGGTCCAGAGCTCACGCCCCGCGTCGCCGCCACCGGCCGCGCCGGCGCCCATCGACCATGGAGGAAACCAGGATGAAGGTTCTCGACGGCAAGGTCGCGATCGTCACCGGCTCCGCACGCGGTATCGGCCGCGCCACCGCCGAGCTGCTCTCCGAGCAGGGCGCAAAGGTGCTGATCAACGATCTCGACGGCGATGTCGCCGAGCAGACGGCGGCCGAGATCGCGGGCGACACGCTCGTCTTCGCCGGCGACCTGACCCAGGAGGGAGTCTGCGACCGACTCGTCGAGACAGTGGTCGACGAATGGGGCCAGGTGGACATCCTGGTCAACAACGCCGGCTACACGCTCGACGCGCCGATTCACAAGATGAGCGACGACTGGTTTCAGAAGATGCTCGACATCCACACCATCGTCCCCTTTCGCATGTGCCGCGCGGTGGCGCCCCACATGCGCGAGCCGGCCAAGCTCGAGCGCGAGCAGGGACGAGAGGTGTTTCGCAAGGTCGTCAACGTCTCATCCGTCTCGGGCTCGATGGGCAATGCCGGGCAGGCCAACTACTCCTCGGCCAAGGCGGCATCGATCGGCCTGAGCAAGACCCTGGCCAAGGAATGGGGGCAGTTCAAGATCAACGTCAACGCCGTGGCCTTCGGGTTCATCGAGACCCGGCTGACCGCGGCCAAGCACGACACCAATGTGAGCGAGATCGCCGGCGAGAAGGTCCAGCTCGGCATTCCCGAACAGCTCCGGAGCATGGCCTCGATGCTGATCCCGCTGGGACGGCCGGGAACGCCGGAGGAGGCCGCCGGCGGCGTCTTCTTCTTGTGCTCGCCGTGGTCGAACTACGTGACCGGGCAGGTGCTCAACATCACGGGCGGCTCGTTCGGCGGGATGACCAGCTGAGCGGCCGCTGCCGGCCGCCCGGTCAGTCCGTAGCGCCGGTTGGAGCCCGCTATTGGCGCCACGCCAACTGTGCTACGTTGGCCCGAGTCATGGCGACCACCCCGGCTCCTCGGTGGCAGCGCCTCGAGCACGACGAGCGCCGCCGCCAGATCCTGGCCTGCGCCCGGCAACTGTTCTCCGAGCGCCCCTATGCCGCGGTCTCCACGTCGGAGATCGCCCGCGAGGCGGGCGTCGCCCGCGGTCTGCTGCACCACTACTTCGGAACCAAGCGCGAGCTCTACCTCGAGGTCGTGCGCGCGCTCGTGCGCGTCCCCGCGCACCCGATTCCGGACGGCGGCGACGGCCTTTCGGCGGAGGAGCAGATCGACGACAGCGCCGGCCGTTGGCTCGAGCTGCTGGAGCGCAACCGCGGCACGTGGCTGGCCGCCAACGGCGCCCAGGGCATCGGCCGCGATCCGGACGCGGAGGCGATCCTGGAGCAGGCGCGCGAGCGAGCCATCGACGGCCTGATCGTCGCCATCCGCCCGGGCGATCCGGCCACCGCGCCACCGGAGCTGCGCGCCGTGATGCGGGCCTACTCGGGGCTCGCCGAGGCCGCGAGCCTCGAATGGCTCGAGCGGCGCCGGCTCTCGCGTGAGCAGGCCCAGGCCCTTGTCGTACAAGGCTTCTTCAGCATCGTCCGGGACGCGCTGCCTGCGGTGGAGCGCCTGGCGCCCGAGCCCGCGCACGCGTCCGACAACCGCGCCAAACAGACACGATGAGAGACGGCGATACCCAAAGGAAGGCGGCGTAGCAATGGCAACGACAGTCACAGAGCAGCAGAACGGCGGCACGGCCGGTCCGGCCGAGCAGATCGAGGTCCACAACCCCGCCACCGGGCAGCTCGTGGCCACGCTCCCGGCCGCCACGCCGGAGCAGGTGGTGGAGATGGTCGCCCGCGCCCGTGAGGCCCAGACGGCATGGCACGAGCTCGGTTTCGATGGCCGTGGCAAGATCCTCCGGCGGGCGCAGAAGTGGCTGCTCGACAACTCCGATCGGGTGATGGACACCGTCGTCTCCGAGACGGGCAAGACACGTGAAGACGTCGCCGTGGCCGAGCTCGGCTACATGACCGCGGCCTTCGGCTTCTGGGCCAAGCAGGCGCCCAAGTACCTGGCCGACGAGAAGGTGCGCACCTCCACCCCGTTCCTGATCGGGCGCAAGCTGATCGTCCGCTACGAGCCCGTCGGCGTGGCCGGCGTCATCGGCCCGTGGAACTACCCGCTCTCGAACAGCATCGGCGACGCGATCCCCGCGCTCGCGGCGGGCAACTCGGTGATCGTCAAGCCCTCGAGCGTGACCCCGCTGAGCGCGCTGATCATGCAGGAGGGGCTGCGCGCGTCCGGCGTCCCCGAGGACGTGTTCCAGATCCTCGTCGGTCGCGGCCCGATCGGCCTGAAGCTGATCGACGAGGTCGACTTCGTCATGTTCACCGGCTCCACCGAGACCGGTCGCACGGTCATGGAGCGCGCGGCCAAGACGCTCACGCCGGTGTCGCTGGAGCTCGGCGGCAAGGACCCGATGATCGTGCTCGCGGACGCCAACCTCGAGCGCGCCGCCAACTCGGCCGTGTACTGGTCGATGCAGAACGCCGGCCAGACCTGCATCTCGATCGAGCGGGCCTACGTCGAAGCGCCGATCTACGACGAGTTCGTCTCGGCCGTCACGGATCGCGTGCGGTCCCTGCGTCAGGGCGTGCCGGGAGGCTTCGGCACCGTCGAGGTCGGCTCGTTCATCAACCCGCCGCAGGCCGACATCGTCGAGGCCCACGTCGAGGACGCGGTCAAGAAGGGCGCCACCGTGACCACCGGCGGTAAGCGGGTACAGGGCGAGGGCACCTTCTTCCAGCCCACCGTGCTCACCGGCGTCGACCACACGATGCAGTGCATGACCGAGGAGACGTTCGGACCCACCCTGCCGATCATGAAGGTCGCCGACGTCGAGGAGGCGATCCGGCTCGCCAACGACAGCCCGTACGGGCTGCAGGCCTCGGTCTACACCAAGGACCTCGCCAAGGGCGAGGCGGTCGCCCGCCGGCTCGAGGCCGGAACGGTCACGGTGAACGACTCGGTCGCCAACTACAGCGCCCTCGAGGTCCCCATGGGCGGCTGGAAGACCTCCGGCGTCGGCGTCCGCCACGGCGCCGAGGGGATCCGCAAGTACACGAAGCGTCAGACGATCCTGCTGACCCGCTTCGCGTTCAACAAGGAGATCTACCACTACCCCTACGCCGCGTTCCGCAGCGAGCTGCTGGTCAAGCTGATCAAGCTCATCTACGGCCGCGGCGACCGCTCCTGAGCTGATTTGGACGATGTCTGCGTCGGCCCCGGGCCGGCGAGCCTTCGCATCCACCGTGCGGAGGCTCGCGGCCTGGAGCTGGCGTACTTCCAGGAGGGGGCGGGCGGCCTCCCGCTCGTCCTGCTCCACGGCTGGCCGGAGACGAAGCGGATCTGGTGGCGCAACGTCGCCCCGCTGGCGGCCGCCGGGTTCGAGGTCATCGCTCCGGACCTGCGCGGCTTCGGCGACTCCGCGCCGGCGCCCGACGACGCCTACGACGCCGTCACCCACGCTCGTGACGTCGAGGCACTCGTGCGGGGCATGCTCGGCCACCGCCGCTGCGTGGTCTGCGCCGGCGACCTCGGCGGCGTCATCGCCCAGGATCTCTCCCTGCGCTTCGAGGGCTTCGTCGAGCGCCTGATCCTGTTCAACACGATCGCCCCGCTGCTCCCCGGCGCCCCCTCGCCGCTCACGCCCGAGGTGAGGATGGCCGGCGACTACTTCAAGCGTCAGTCCCGTGACGCCGACCGCCTCGCGGCCGAGCTCGACACGCCCGAGCTACGACGCGGCTACGTCGCGGAGATGTACGGGCCCCGCTTCTGGGCCGCCCCCGGAACGTTCGACCCCGAGTCGATCGACTTCATGACCGCACCGTTCGCCGACGCCGGCGCCTTCCGCGCCTCGATCGCCAACTACGAGTACTACGGCGGCCCGCGGGTGGCGGCCGAGCCGCCCCGGATCTTTGAGCCCAACCCGACGTCGGCGTTGATCCTCTACGGACCCGAGGACCACGTGATCCCGCGCGACTTCTGCGCCCGTATGGAGGCCTCGTTCCCCGAGCGCGTCGGGCCATTCCTCGTGCCGGGCGCCGGCCACTTCCTGCAGTGGGAGGCGGCAGGGGTGGTGAATCAGGCGGTGCGGTACGTCTGTGGGGACCTATTGGGGGGCTGAACGCTCGGCCGTCGGGCGGGTCGCACGTTTGAGGGCTTGCCGAGGAAGAGTGGCGGTCGGCCTTTGGAGGGTGGGCCGATTTCGGACAAGGGGCGTCCGGAATCGGCCCACCCTCCCGAAATCCACCTTCCCAAGCCGCCGTTTTCGCCCAAAGCCCAGCCAACCCTCGAGCCGAGAGCCCCCGACTACACGTACAGATCCGGGATCAGATCGGCCTCGGTGCTGTCGGGCCCGAAGCGGTAGGGGCCGAAGTCGCTCACGCCCGCCTCGCGCAGCACGTCCTCGTCGATGAAGAAGTTGCCCGTCGTCTCGCGGGCCGGGCGGGTGAAGATCGCGTGCGCGGCGTCGGCCACGATCTCGGGCCGGCGCGATCCCTTCATCGCGACGTCGCCGCCGACCACGTTCTGGACCGCGGCGGTGGCGATCAGGGTTCGGGGCCAGAGCGCGTTGAAGGCGACGCCATCCGGGCGGAACTCCTCTGCCATGCCCATCGTGAGCATGCTCATGCCGAACTTCGAGATCGTGTAGGCGGGATGGGAGCCGAACCACTTCGGCTCGATGATCAGGGGCGGCGAGAGTGTCAGCACGTGCGGGTTCTCGGCCTTCTTCAACCAGGGGAGGCAGGACTTGGAGACCAGGAACGTTCCCCGCGCGTTGATGTCCTGCATCAGGTCGTAGCGCTTCATCGGCAGCTCGAGCGTGCCCGAGAGGTTGATCGCCGAGGCGTTGTTGACGCAGATGTCGATCCCGCCGAAGCGCTCGACGCAGGCCTCCACGGCGCCGAGCACCGACTCCTCCTCGCGGATGTCGCCGACGATCGGTAGCGCGCTGCCCCCGGCGGCCTCGATCTCCGCCGCGGCGGTGTGGATCGTGCCGGGCAGGCGCGGGTCGGGCTCAGAGGTCTTGGCGATCAGGCACACGTTGGCGCCGTCGCGGGCGGCCCGGACGGCGATCGCGAGACCGATCCCGCGGCTGCCGCCCGAGATGAACAGCGTTCTCCCCTGCAGTTCCCCGCTCACAGGCCGAGCGTCTTGGAGATGATCTCGCGCTGCACTTCGCTCGTCCCCCCGTAGATCGTGGTGACGACCGCGGTGCGCACCTGCCGCTCCATGTCGTACTCGCAGGCGTAGCCGTAGCCGCCCATCATCTGCATGCCCTCGAGCGTGGCCTTCTTGGCTGTCTCGGTGGCCTTGAGCTTGGCCATCGAGGCCTCGCGGGGCAGCAGCCGGGTGGGGTCGGCGTCGACCTTCTGAGCCACGCCGTAGACCAGCTCGCGAGTGCACTCGATCTCGGTCGCGAGGTCGGCGATCCGGTGTCGCAGCGCCTGGAAGCTGCCGATCGGGCGACCGAACTGCTTGCGCTCCTTGACGTAGGCGAGCACGTCGTCGAACGCCCGCTGAGCCATCCCCAGTGCCTGGGCGGCGATGATCAGCCGCTCGTGGTTGAGACCGGCCATGAGCTGCATCCAGGCCTGGTCGACCTGGCCGAGCACACGCTCCTCCGGCACGTAGCAGTCGGTGAAGAAGACGTCGTTGACCTCGCGGCCGCCCATCGTGTCGATCCCGCGGACCTCGAGGCCCTCGGAGCCGGCCGGCACCGAGATCATCGACAGTCCCTCGTGCTTGTTGCCCGTGCGGTTGGTGCGGCAGACGAGCAGGATGTGGTCGGCCGCGTGGGCCGCCGTGATCCAGGTCTTCTGGCCGTTGATCACGAAGCCGCCGCCCGAGCGCTCGGCCCGGCAGGACAGGTTGCCGACGTCCGATCCGGCCTCGGGCTCCGACATGGCGATCGCCTCCACGCGCCCGCGGGCGACGCCGCCCATGATCCCCTGCTTCTGCGCCTCGGTGCCGAAGCGCTCGTAGGCGCCGGCGGTGATCATGCTGACGGAGAAGAAGCCCATCGGGATCAGGCCGCGGGCGAACTCCTCGCACAGCAGGCACATGTCGACCGCACCGCCGCCGGTTCCGCCGTAGGCCTCGGGGATCGCGACGCCGAGCCAGCCGAGCTCGGCGATCCGCTCGTACAGCTCCTGGTTGTGCGGCTCATGGCCGTTCTCGGTGAGCACGTCGCGCTGCTCGCGGGTGCCGCACTCGCGCTTGGCGAAGTCGCGGATCGACTCGACGAACGCACGCTGCTCGTCGGTGAGGTCCTCGGTGATCATTGGTCTCCCAGTTGGTCGTCGGTTCCGGCACTTGGCATTCTGCCAACAAGGGGGTTGTCGGGGCGGTTGGTATTCATGGTACGGATCTTCTACTATACGTACCATCCAGTCACCGAACCCGCCCGGGCCGCCGCCTAACCCGATGCCGCCGCCCAGCCCAATGCCGGCGCCCAGCCCGATGCCGCCGCCCAGTCCGGTGCCGGCGCCCAGCCCGATGCCCTCCCCCACCGCCCGCCTGCTGGCGCTGGCGCTCGACCCCGGCGTGCAGACGGCCGACGACGCGATGGCCGGCCGGATCCTCGACGCCGCGCTCGCGCTGGCGGCCGACTCGGGCCTGCGCCACCTGACGATGGACGACGTGGCCGCGCGCGCCGGCGTCGGTCGGATGACGGTCTACCGCCGCTTCGGCTCAAAGCCACAGCTGCTCGACGCGCTCGCGGTCAGGGAGTGCCGCCGCTGCCTGGCCTCGGTCGCCGGCGCGATCGATCCGGCCGATCCGATCGACGAACGGGCGGCATCGCTGTTCCTGGCCGTGCTGCGGGTGATCCGCGAGCATATCCTGCTCGCCCGCCTGGCCCGGGTCGAGCCGGAATCGCTGCTCAGCGAGCTGACCCGTGACGACAGCGCCGTGTTCAAGCTCGTGCGCGATTTCCTGATCGTCCAGATCCGCGCCGCTCAGGCCTCGGGCGAGCTGCTCGCGACCGACCCCGCGGCGCTGGCCGAGATCGGGCTGCGGCTTGGGGTCTCATTCGTGCTGATGCCCGAGAGCGTCATCGCGCTCAAGGACGATCAGGCCACGCGCGAGGTCGTCACCTCGCTGGTCGCGCCGCTGCTCGCACGCTCCGGAACGCGCTAATCCTCGTCGAGGAGCAGCGCCAGCGTCGGACACGCGTCGGCGGCCCGGCGGGCCAACCCGAGCAGCTCCAGCCGGACCTCGGCCTCATCGATGATCGGGTAGCCCCAATCGTCGAGCCGGATCAGCTCCGGCAGCAGCTCGGCGCACAGTCCGTGCGCCTCGCACATGATCGGGTTCACGCGCAGCCGGGCGGCCATCAGCGTGCCCGGGCCACCGCGTGGCTCACGTCCGGCGCCGGCCCGCCGAGCGGCAGCCCGGCCGGCGGCGCGACGCAGCGCTCACGCTGATGCCAGTCGATCTCGGCACCGAACACCTCCAGCGCGCTCTCGATGAAACGGGCGGCCCCGTTGGGATGGTGGCACGCCCCGCGCCCGCGGATCTCGGTGCTCCAGCGCAGCAGGCGCTCGCGCTCGCGGGCGTGGGCGACGCCCTGGGCCAGGCCGGTCGCGGCGTCGGCGATCGCCCGCAGCCCGAATACGCACGGTCCGCACTGGCCGGCCGACTCGGCGGCCAGGTAGCTGATCACCCGCGCGCTCTCGTGCAGCCCACACGAGCTCTCGCCGAGCGCGATCAGCACGCCCGAGCCCAGCGAGCAGCCGACCGACTTCAGGTCCTCGCGCGCCAAGCGCAGCCCGAGCGCCCGCGAAGCCTCGACCCAGGTCCCGAAGTAGCCGCCGACCAGCAGCGCCTGCAGCGGCTCCGTGGGGCCGCCGGCCGCCGCCACGAGATCGTTCATCGGCGTCCCGAACGCGAGCTCGTAGACACCCGGGGAGCGGACCGCGCCCGTAATCGTGACCAGCGCCGAGCCGGGATCGGCGTTCGTGCCCACCTCGCGGAACCAGTCGGCGCCGTGGCGCGCGATCAGCGCCAGTTGCGCCAGCGTCTCGGGATTCTGCACGAGCGTCGGGCGCCCCTGATACCCGCGCTCGTAGGGCCGGGGCGGCACGAACGTGGGCTTCGCATCGCCTTCGTTGAGGAAGTGGATGACCGCGCTCTCCTCGCCGGCGACGTAGCGGTCGGGACCGATGGCGAACTTGAACGAGGCCGGATCGCCGGTGCGCACCGCGGCCGCGCCCTCGATGCTGGCCAGCGCGTCGTGTGCCCCCTCGCCGAGCTTGACGATCACCTCGCGCGCTCCGACCGCGGACGCAGCCAGCCCAGCGCCGTCGAGCACCAGATGCGGCATCCGCGACAGCAACAACTTGTCCTTGCCGCTCGCCGGCTCGGTCTCGCCGGCGTTGACGACCACGGTCGTGCGCCGGCGCTCGGCCACCGCGCGCAGCTTGCGCGCGGTCGGGAAGTCGGCGCCGCCACGGCCCCGCAGTCCGGCGCGCTCGGCCGCCGCGATCAAGTCGGCCGACCGCGGGCGCGGCAGCGGGCCGTGCACCCGCTCGTGATCGGCCAGCGTCATCGGGCTGCCGTCGGGATGCAGGCCGGCGAGCAGCCGCGGGAGCCCGGGCGGCCCGGTCATCCGCCGCTCCCGGCCGGAGTGGCCGACAGGGTGCCGGTCACGCCGCCGCCCTGGCCGTCGATGTTGAGATTGGCGCGCAGGTCGAACGTCGAGCCGGCGCCCGCGACCCGGGCGAGGAACTGCTGCCCCTGGAGCGAGAGGATGCGGCCCTGCATCACGGACGGGAGCCCGGTCGCCGCCAGCACCACCTGACTGCCGGTCATCGACAGGCCGCCGCCGTCGATCGGGGCGCCGGCGATCCGCACCCGGAGCCGGCCCGTGGTGCCGCCGGTAAGGCGCAGCGCGAGGTCCACGATCGCCCCGTTGGGCTCGTTGGTCTGGGTGATCGTCCCGACCAGCGGGGAGGAGAACGGCCCAGTGGGGGTGGCCGCGGCCGGCGTCCTGGCGACCGCCACCGGTGCCCGCGCCGACGCCGGCGTGAACGTCTTGGCCAGCAGTGACGCCGGGGTGCCGGCGCGGCGCGCCCAGCCCTTCTCGAGCGGGCCCTGCAGCGCGAAGATGAGGATCGCCAGCGGCGCCACGATCGTCGCCACCATGGCCGGAACGCGGTAGCCCTCGAGCGACGGCGAGCCCTGACGGATCCGGATCAGCACCGCGATCACCACCGCTGCGCCGCAGGCGACGGTCAGGCCGAGCATCCACCAGACCTTGGTATCGCTGCCCGTGCCGAGTCCGTGCAGGACCGCGATCGGCCAGCTCGCGTACGCGAACCAGTGCACCGCGCGCCAGGTCTTGTATCCGAGGCGGCGCCGCAGCAGGCTCGTGACGACGAGGGCGATCAACACGTCGAACGAGAGCGCTCCCAGTCCCATCCACAGCGGCCGGTAGACGCCGGCGAACGGGATGATCGCGTCGGTCAGCCGGATCGGCGCGAAGCTGTCGAGGACGCTGGTGATGATGTGGGCGACCAGCAGCACGATCACCAGCAGCGACACGTCGCGGTGCAGCGTGTCGATCGCGAAGCGCGGCCACCGCGGGGCGACCGAGAAGCGAATCGAGCCGAGCACCCCGAGCACGACGCTGACGGTGAGCAGCACGAGGGCGACCGCGCCCGTCCCACGGGCGAGGTACCAGTAGGCGCTCGGTCCGGCGGCCGCGACGAGCGTCACCGCAGATCGTCTCCCGCCGACGGCCAGCCGGCGATGTGGCGGACGCTCCCGTCCAAGGCGACGAGCCGGCTCGGCAGACCGAGCGAGGACAGCCACGCGGGCGCGGACTCGCCCCGCACGATCGCGGCCGTGCTGGCGATGTTGGCGTCCAGGCACGACCCCGCGGTCACGCTGACGGTGCGCCACACGACCGCGGCGGGGCGACCCGTGGCCGGATCGAGCACGTGGTGGGCATCGTCGTGCTCGGTGGTCTGCCAGCGCCTGACGGTGGTGCTGGAACTGGCCAGGCCACCGGACTGAAGCGTGATCCATTGGCCGGGCGCGTCGACGGACGCGCGATGATCATCGGTGACCCGCACGCTCCAGCCCTCGGCCGGCGACGCGCCGGCGAGCGCGATGTCGCCGCTGAAGGAGATCAGTACGCCGCAGCCGGCCGCGGCGTGTGCCGCCGCAGCGGCGCGATCTGCGGCCAGCGCCTTCGCGGTCGCGCCGAGGTCGAGGCGGACGCCGCGTCCGAGCCTGATCGTCCCTGCCGCCCGATCGACCGCGACCGTGCGCCAGCCGGGGACGCGGGAGAACGCGACCCGAGCGGGCTGCGGCGTGGCCGCCATGGCGGCGCCCACCGCGGCGAAGTCGCGGTCGTAGCCGAGCGCCACGAGCGCCGCCCCGATCGTCGGGTCGACGTCGCCCTCGGTCAGGCGGGCGGCGCGCAGTGCCGCTTCCACCGCGTCGAGCAGCAGCGGGCTCACGGGAACGTCCACGCCGGGGGTCGCGTTCAGTGCCATCAGCTCCGAGTCATCGCGGAAGCGGCTGCACGCCCGGTCGAAGGCGCCCACGGTGCGCTCGGCGGCCTCGCGCACCGCCGGCAGCATCTCCGGGTCGGTGGCCGCGATCACGGCCGTGCCGCCGAAGGCGGCAAACCGATCCGTCGCTACCGACCCGCTCAGTGCGGACCGTCCCGATGACATCAGGATCCTCCGGACACCACCGGCGCCGGCGCCGCGGCCTGCGCAGCCGATTGGGCGCCCGCGACCTGCGACTGGTCGGGCGAGACCTGCGACTGCTGAGACTGGTCGGCCGGCGCCTGCGACGGCGCACTCGGGGCCGAACCGGGGCCCTGCAGCCCGAGCTCGCTCGGGCTCGCGAGCGCCGGCAAGGTCTGGCCGGCGGAGCTCGAGCCGGAGCTCGGCGCCGAGGTGACCCCGGTGCTCCGCGCCTGCGTGCCCTTGGTGCCGAGCGTGCGCCCGGGGGCGGCGGTGCCGGCCAGCCACGCGATCCCCCCGGTCAGCGCGGCGGCGCCGGCGTACACGAGCTTGCGCGTGTGGCTCACGCGCGACAGCGCCGCGTCACGGTGCAGCGTGGCGAGTGCCGGGTCAGCCCGTCCGGGGCTAGGGCGGTCGTCTCCGATCATGGCTCGGGAGTATGCGACGCAAGGGTAAGAGCAGGGTGAGAATCCGGATGAGAATCCCCCTAAGAGCCCCTAAGAGACCCCTAAGAGTGTCCGGTATCTGGCCGCCCCCAGGCCGGCGGCAGGACGATCGTGAATGCGGACCCGTCGACCTCGATTCGGCCGCCGTGGCGCTCGGCGATCGCCGCGGCGATCGACAGGCCGAGGCCAGATCCGGGTCGCCCGCCAGCCTCCGGGCCGCGCCAGAAGCGCTCGAACAGCCGCTCCCGGCTGGCCCGATCCGGACCCGGTCCCTCGTCGCTCACGGTCAGCCGCGCCTCCGCGTCGGTCGCCCGCAGGGTGACCGTCACCTCGCCGCCCTCCGGTCCATGCACGAGCGCGTTCTCGATCAGGTTCGAGACCGCCCGGCGCAACTCGTCCTCGCCGCCCCGCACCCGGACCGAGTCGATCTCGCCGGGGCTTACGCGCTCGCGGCCGGGGTCGTGTCCGCTGCCGGGGTCGTGTCCGCTGCCGGGGTCGTGTCCGCTGCCGGGGGCCACGCTCGCCCGGGCCGCCACGAGATCGCGGACCACGGACGCCAGGTCGACCACCCCCTGCTCCTCGGCCGGAACGGCGGCACGCTCGAGCACGAGCAGGTCGTCAACCAGGCGCGCCAACCGGGTCGCGTCGCGCCGCAGATCGGCCAGCACCTCGGCGTCGGCGCCGTGGCGGGCTGCGTACTCGACGTTGCCGAGCAGCGTCGTGACGGGGGTCCGTAGCTCGTGCGAGGCGTCGGCGAGGAAACGGCGCTCTCCGGCGCGGGCCTGCTCGAGCGAGGCGAGCATCCGGTTCAGGACGCCGGTCAGCTCGCCGATCTCGTCGGTGGCGCCGGTGTCGGGGAGCCGGCGTGCGGGGTCGGCGGTCCGCTCGATCTCACCGGCCGCATCGGCCAGTCGGCTCAGCGGGCGCAGGCCGCGGCGGGTCAGCGCCGCCGCCGCGAGCGCCGCCAGCAGGGCGATCCCGGCGCCGGTGAGCAGGAGGACGAACCCGAGGCGCCCGATCGTGTCGGAGATGTCCGACGTGTCGGAGGCCACCAGCACGGCGCCGCCGGCCGCGGGTCCGCCGGCGTCGGCGATCGGCGCCGCGTAGAGACGGAACGGCCGGCCGCCGCTGCGGATGTCCTCGAATCCGGTCCGCCCGGCGAGCAGGGCCTGCCGGGCGAGCGCGTCCTGAGGAAGCAGGCGCGCGCCGAGCGCCTCCGAGCGGGCCAGGATCCGGCCGTGGGCGTCGATCACCTCGACCGCGATCTGCCGGCCGGAGACCGGGCTCTCGAGCGCACCTGGCCCGGTCAGGACCGACGGAGCCGAAACCGCGAGCTGGGCCACCTCCTGGGCGCGCTGCCGAAGCGCGCGGTCTAGTGCATCCCGGAGCTCGCGGTTGACCAGCATCACGGCGGCCGCGCCGAACAGCGCGACCGCGGCCAGGATCGAGACCGTGGCCGCCGCGACGAGTCGCGCCCGGAGCGTGCGGGGCACCGGAATCAGCCGGCCGCGCATCGTCGGAACGCCCTCCGAGCCACGCCCAGAAGGCCGGTGCGCCGAAGTTGAGTAAAGCGTTTCGAGGGCGGATAGTGAGGATTTCTGCAATATGAGGCGACTTTGAGCGGTATTGTCGCGTTGGGATTACGAGACGGGGGTTCTGATTGTCGTTTGGTGACGACGGCACGGGGCAGCCTTCCCCAACCCGGGTGCTGCTGGTCGAGAACGACCCGCGGGACGCGATTCTGGTTCGGGAGATGCTCGGGGCCACATGGACAGAGGGACTGGTCTTCACGCACGTCGAGCGGCTCGGCGAGGCCATTCAGGAGCTCGTCGACCACAGCGCGTCGTGCGTACTGCTTGATCTGACGCTGCCCGGGGTGCACGGGCTCGAGGCGCTCGCGCACGTGCGCACGGCCGCGCCCGATGTGCCGATCGTCGTGCTGTCGCTCTATAGCGACGAGGAGACCGCGATCGCGGCCCTCCAGGCCGGCGCCCAGGACTACCTGATCAAGCCCGAGGTGCATCCGGCGCTGCTGCGGCGGGCGGTTCGGTACGCCATCGAGCGCAATCGCTCGGAGGTCCAGCTGGCCTACCAGGCGTTGCACGATCCACTCACCGGGCTGCCCAACCGGGCGCTGTTCCTGGACCGGCTCGGGGTGGCGCTCGATCGCTCGCGGCGCAATGGCACGTCCGTGGGGGTCATGTTCCTCGACGTCGACAACTTCAAGCTCGTCAACGACGCGCTCGGGCACGCGGTCGGAGACCGGGTGCTGGTCGCGCTGGCGGGCCGGCTGCGGGCGATGCTGCGGCCCATGGACACGGTCGCGCGGTTCGGCGGCGACGAGTTCACGTTCCTGTTCGAGGACCTCACCGACGAGCGCGAGGTGGTGCTGATCGCCGAGCGCATCTCCCGCGCGGCGGGGCTGCCGGTCAAGCTCGAGGACCGCGAGGTGGACGTCACGGTGTCGATCGGGATCGCCATGGTCGCGGACCCGAGCATCCCACGCGAGACCGTGATCCGGGAAGCGGACGCCGCCATGTACCGCGCCAAGGAGCTCGGCCGCTCGCGCTACGAGCTGTTCGACGAGGCCTCGCGGCTGCGGGCGATGGAGCGCCTGGAGCTCGAGACGGCGCTGCGGCATGCGGTCGAGCGCTCCGAGCTGCGAGTCCACTACCAGCCCAAGGTCGCGCTGACCGGTACCCAGGAGGTGATCGGCTTCGAGGCGCTCGTGCGCTGGGAGCACCCCGAGCGCGGCCTGATCGAGCCCGCGGACTTCATCCCGCTGGCCGAGGAGACGGGGCTCGTGCTGGCGATCGGCGAGTTCGTGCTCGACCAGGCGCTGCGCCAGATCGGACGGTGGCGGCTGTCGAAGCCCGACATCACGATGTCGGTCAACCTGTCCTCCCGCCAGCTCGAGGACGCCGGGCTCGTGCCGATGCTCCGCAGCGCGATTCACGCCAGCGGCACGGAGCCGTCCGCGCTGTGCCTCGAGGTCAGCGAGAACGCGGTCACGCACAACGCCGAGCTCGTGGTGGGCGTGATCCAGGCCTTGAAGGCAGTCGGCGTGAGCCTGGCGATCGATGACTTCGGGACCGGATACACGTCGTTGTCGAGCCTCAAGGCGATGCCGGTCGATGTGATCAAGATTCACCAGAGCTTCGTCAGCGAGCTCGACAGCGAGCCCTCGGACAGCGGGCTGATGGCCGCCGTGGTCGAGCTCGCGCACGCACTCGGTCTGCGCGCGGTGGCCGAGGGCGTGGAGACCTCGGCGCAGCTCGCCGCACTCCAGGCGCTGGGCTGCGACGGGGCGCAGGGCTACCTGTTCGGACGGCCGCTGCCGGCCGAGGAGGCCGAGGCGCTGCTGCTCGTCTGAGCGCGTCTCTAAGCGCGCAGCGCAAAGCCCGCCCCTCTGACGGTGCGGATCAACGGTGGGTCGCCGAGCTTTCGCCGCAGCCGCGTCACGTAGCGGTCGACCACGTTGGGCTCCGCGGCACCGCCCCAGATCTCGTCGATGGCCCGCTCACGCGTGACCGTCCGCCCCGCCTCCCGCAGCAGCAGCTCGAGCAGCGTGACCTCCCGGCCGGTGAGCTCGATCGGCCGCCCCGCGCGGGTGGCGGTGTGGCGCTCGGAGTCGAGCACCAGGTCCGCGTAGGACAGGAGCGCCGAGGAGTCCAGACCGCGCCGGGTCAGCGCCCGCAGCCGCGCGATCAGCTCCTCGACCGCGAACGGCTTGACCAGGTAGTCGTCGGCGCCCGACTCGAGCCCGGCCACGCGGTCGGGGACCGCGTCGCGCGCGGTCAGCATCAGGATCGGCGTCGCCAGTCCCTTGGCGCGCAGGCGGCGACAGACCGCGAGCCCGTCGAGCACCGGCATCGCGACGTCGAGCACGATCACGTCCGGGGCCGAGCGCTCGGCGGCGAGGAGCGCCGCGCCGCCGTCGCCGGCCACGGTGACGTCGAACCCCTCGGCACCGAGGGTCCGCTCGAGCATCCGCCGCAGCGGTGGATCGTCGTCGACCACCAGCACGCGCTCCGCCGGAGCGGACGCGTCACCCACCGGCGACGTCGCGGCGCAGGAAGACGAGGCACGCGGCGATCAGTGCCGGCACCCCGTACAGCGCACAGACCCAGGCGGCGCGGACGATCGGAGCCCAGTCGATCGGCGTGCGCAGCAGGCCCTGCCAGGCGTTGAATTGCGTGCTGAGGAGATAGGGCTGGAGCCCGGTGAGCCCGGGCAGGATGCCGATCAGCTGGATCAGCAGCGAGAACATCAGCGTCCCCACCACCGCCGCGGCGCTGTTGCGCGTGACCACCGACAGCAGCAGGCCGATGCAGACGATGGACAGGATCGGGATCAGGTAGACGAACAGGCTCGAATACACGAGGCCCAGCGCCTTCGGGGCCGAGACGGTCGTCCCCGACAGACTCTGCAGCGGGTTGAACCCGGACTGCAGGCAGCCCGCGATCACCGCCACCGTGCCGCTGATGAAGATCGCGACGATGCCGTAGGTCGCCGCGGTGAGCGCCTTGCCGGCGAAAATCTGCCAGCGCTCGAGCGAGCGCGTGAGGATCGTCTTCAGGGTCCCGTTGTGATCCTCGGAGGCGAAGATGTCGCCGGACACGAGCGCGGTGATCAGCGGGAACATCCACACCGCCCCGAACAGCAGGATGATCAGCGGAATCGCCAGCCCGCTCCGGCTGACGTAGCTGCCGAACGGCACGTCATCGGGCCCGTGGTGGCGGAAGTGGGTGGCGATCACGAACAGGATCGGCACGAGCACCGCCGCTCCCAGGCCGAGGTAGGTGCGCTTCTGGTAGCGGAGCTTGCGCAGCTCCCAGCGGTACACCGTGAGCACGCCGGGGTTCACGGCGCGATCCCGGCGAGGCGTCCGTCAGGCGCGACGGCGGCGGTGCCTTCGGTGAGCGAGAAGAACAGATCCTCGAGCGTGACCGTCTGCGGCGCCAGCGCGTGGATCAGCGCTCCGGCTTCCACGAGCGCCTGCGAGAGCTCCGCGACCGCGGGCTCGTCGGCGGTGAAGCAGATGTGCTCGTGCTCGATCCGCACCTCCGAGATCCCGGGCTGCGCGCGGCAGATGGCGATCGCGCGCTCGTCGTCGGTGGTGGCGAGGCGATAGACCGCCCCCGCGCTGCGCTTGAGCTCGGCGATCAGCCCCTCGTAGACGATGCGCCCCGAGCGGACGATCGCGACGCGGTTGCACAGCTCCTCGACCTCCGCCAGCAGGTGGCTGGAGAGCACGACGGTCATGCCCTCGTCCGCAAGCCGCCGGATCAGGAGTCGCATGTCGCGCATGCCCGCCGGATCCAGGCCGGTGGCCGGCTCGTCGAGCAGCAGCAGCTTCGGCTGGCGCAGCAGGGCGCCGGCGATGCCGAGCCGCTGGCGCATCCCGTGCGAGTAGCCGCCGACGCGGTCCTTGGCGCGGTCGGCGAGCTCGACCGTCTCCAGCGCTTCGTCAATCCGCCCGCCGGCGCCGCCACCGTCGTAGGCGGCCATCAGCTCGAGGTTCTTGCGACCCGACAGGTACGGATAGAACGTGGGCGCCTCGACGAACCCGGCCACGCCCTCGAGCGCGCGGACGGTCTCGATCGGGTTGCGGCCGAACAGCCGCACGCTGCCCGCCGTCGGCGTGATCAGGCCGAGCATCATCCGCAGCGAGGTCGTCTTGCCCGCTCCATTGGGGCCGAGGTAGCCGTAGACGTCGCCCTCGTTGATCGTGATGTCGACGCCATCGACGGCGCGGAGCTGGCCGTATTGCTTGACCAGCCCGCGAACCTCGATGGGAACGGCGCCGTGGGCGCTCACACCGCTACAGCCCCCGTGCCGCCGCGTCCGCTGCCGCCGCCGGCACCGAACCGAGCACTGTGTAGGCGACGCCGTGGCGCGTGAACCGCAGGACCGTGCCCAGCGCCGTGTCGAGCTCATGCCCGGTGGCGCCGTTGATCGATACGGTCGGCAGGTTCAGGCCGCGGTGATCGCCGCTGGTCTGGCTCGACGCCTTGGCCGAGTCAGCCGGCTGCTCGATGACCGCGATGCCGCCCAGGTTCTGGCCGTACGTGACGAGCGCGGCGGGGCTTCCGCCCCAGTCGAGGAGCTGCACGGACTGCCGGGGCAGGCCGACGAGCGTGCTCCGTGCCACGAGCGTGAAGTGCAGGTGGGAGGCGACGGCGGCGACGCCGCTCACCTTGGCCTGCTTGTGCAGCCGGTGGGCACGCCGGGCGGCGCGAGTCTTCGCGGTCTCGGCACCCGTGCCCGCGGGCACCGACATGTTGACGACCTTGGAGCCCGTCGGCGGCGACACGGCGAAGTCCGAGGCCGGAACCGAGCCGAACGAGATGTCGGTCACCTTGAGCTCCATCACAGGGGTGGAGCTGCCCTGGGCGTAGATCGCGAACCGCAGCGGCACGCCGTGGGTCGCGTCCCAGGCGAGCTCGCCGGCGCCGAGCAGGCCGGCGTCGTGCTGGGGGGAGATCCGCACCGCGTAGGCGGCCTGGCCGGCGACGTCGCTCCGGCGCGCTCCGGACAGCTTGACGTGGGCCATCACGTGGTTGAGGTCGGACTGAATCGAGGCCACCGTCGGGAGTGCGTGGTCGGGCTTCGTGTTCGCGCTCTTGCCCGTGTCGGCCGGGAGCTTGCCCCGGTAGACGATCTTCGCCGCCGGGTCGTAGACCCACACTGCGCGGTTGTCGACGACGACCTGCGCGTCCCCGTTGTCGGACTGCAGCTCCAGGCGCAGACGGTGGTGGACCGGATCGAGCCACAGGCGGCCGGAGGCGCCGGTGAGGATCGGATCCGATCCCTGGATGCTCGAGGAGTCGATCAGGTGGTTGGTGAACCTGATCCGGGCCGTGATCCCCTTCACTGGGGGCGCACCGAGGCCCTGGTGGATCGCCTGCGCCAGCGGCTCCGCCGGCGGCACCGGACCGGTGCCGGAGGCCGCGACGGCGATCGCCGTCCCGCCGGCCACGATCACCAGCGATGCGGCGATCAGAGCGAGCAGACGGCGAGTTGAGACTGTGCGCAGGTATTTCATGACGACTCCGCCTTTCTCAGAAGCTGGCATCCAAGATAGGCGAGAACCCTGAAACAACTCTGACAGATGGCCGGCGCGGGCCGGGCACGCGGGCTACAGCCGCTCGTAGGCCTCGAGCATCCGCCCCCGGGCCCGGACCCAGCGGCGCTCGACCACCGCCGCCGGCTCGGTGAAGCGCAG
>Ga0209048_10001995_pt1 | contig 20535 bp, 20 predicted proteins | sample FrelakmetCRP12CR_FD_187146 | JGI IMG/M metagenome (GOLD analysis project Ga0209048, IMG submission 187146) | Freshwater lake sediment microbial communities from the University of Notre Dame, USA, for methane emissions studies - CRP12 CR (SPAdes)... | ecosystem: Environmental > Aquatic >... | reverse complement strand
GCCGAGATCGCTGCGGATATCGGCACTGCGCTTCGCGTCTTGGCCAACGCCAAAATCCACAGCAACGCGGCCCATCCCAGTATTTCAACAGTCTCCTAACCGATCATTCGCCCCTTTATGCACTTTTATTCATAAGCCGCCAGACTTCAAAACGTCGTTCAACCGATCGAGAAATGGCGTCTGAGCAGCTTTCATCTTGCGCCGTGCTTTTTCCGATCTGAAGAAAACAACGCGGTCGATTTCCGGGAACTGTTGGACCTTTCCGGACTGAGGTGGCCACTCCATCTCGAAGGTATTGCTCTGGTGCGTGAAGCCTTCGGGCAAATCTGCCTCGAAGGCCCAGGCATGCACAACCTTCCCGCCCTTCTGCGTAATGGATCCTATCTCGATCCATTCACCCGAAGGGGCCACGCCGACCTCCTCTTCAAACTCGATTTTCGCACGAGTCAGCAAATCTTCGCCGTCACCAGCCTCACCTTTTGGAATCGTCCATACGCCGTCATCTTTCCGTTGAAAGTAAGGGCCGCCGGGATGAGCGAGCAACACTTCCAGTTCTCCTTTCCGTCTGCGGAACATCAGAAGACCCGCGCTTGTCCTTGATCGCTTCACCGGCAGACGAGCGTCAGCTCTAACGCAACGTTTTTAGGGTTTAGGTACGATCGTGAACCCTGCACGCGCTTCGTTTTCGGCAACGACCTATTCGGAGTGTATTTTGATGACCTCGACGGAATTCTCATCTCGTATGCTACGAGCAGATAGTTTTTTGTCACTGTGACCCGGCAACTGCCGTGCGCGCGGCGCAGCCCATCGGCGCTTTGCGTGTTTCCGGGGCCGAACCAAGATACGGCGAAGCGGTAATGAGATTTTGCGAGATCGCTACAGATCGGTCACCAAATTGCCACATTGGTGTTGGAGTATGGGGCTATGAATCCAAGCGCGTTCCCAAACTCTCGAAAACTCGTTCCGTTTGATCCAACATCAGTCGAACTCCGGACGGATGTGGACAGCTATGCGCGTCAACGGGACTTTACAGTGCGCGCACTCACAGAGACGCAGTGGGCTCGCATCATCAATGCCTCGTGCAAGACGTTCTTTATCAAACGTGGTCTCGATCCAGAAGCGGATCACTGCGCTCGTTTCTTTGGCGACATGTAGCAACAAAAGAATTGCGCCGCGAATTTGCGTATTTTCGTCCTCCGGGCCGACTGCCGGTGCTTTGCACAATGCGAACGTCACGAAGGACGGCATTGAAGTTCACGGAAATACTACAAGACGGTCACTCCTTCGGGGTATCAGGCCCAACGCGAATCAATGATATTGGGGAAGGCGAAGTTTTTCCCTCCACCATACTTTCGGGAGGCGACAAGCCACGCAGAGAAAGCTGGAACCGTCCAGCTGATGCAGGCGCGTGCCACCAATTCGTCACCGGGATTTTGCAATTCGTAACGTGCGGCCGCTCTCGCTCCGACGACCGTTGCTCATCACTAAACTTATGACTACCAAGGAAACCATTTTGACTCCGATCTCCTCGACCGCGTTTGGTGCAGCAAACCAATTCTTTCCCACGGTGGTTTTTCACCGATCACTCTCCGGATACGTTCCCCCGGCTGGCGACAAACCGCCTCATCTCGGGGATGGGTCCGGCTCCGATCCAGCGGATGCCACACCTGCACCATTCCGGGAGCTCAGCCGCAATTTCCAGCGTCGTGAAGCCCAGGTCTTTTTTGTCGCTGAATTTGTTCTGTTCGTGGTGATCGCTGCAATCAGCGCGTGGCCCATTTCATCCGCGGTCAGCGCGATGTCGGAATACCTGCGCTAGCCGCGCAAGATCGACTTCCCGCGATACACACGCACCATAGTGATTCTGCGTGGAAGCTTTCCCGTTGCCAAAGAATCACCTTGGCGACATCTGCGAACATATCCGAATTTCAGCGCATTGATTGTGACCCCGACTGTGATCTTGCCTAAATTCACACCCTCTTACGAGCGTGGCTACCCCGCATGGATTCGAACCATGAATAACGCCTCCAAAGGGCGCTGTGTTACCGTTACACCACGGGGTATTCCAATTTTGGTCCGCCCGAAGCGGATTCGATGCCGATCATTCAAACGACGCTCGAGCGCTACCAATCCTTAAATCGCAAATTGCAATTCGCAATTCGCAATTCAATCGCCCGGACGGATCGAGTGACCGCCAGGCTAGGATTCCGGGGCCGGGGCCGGGAGACGGATCTCAACGGTGGTACCGGTGCCCTGCACGCTCTCCACGGAAATTTTTCCGTTGTGCGCCGTCACGACAGATTTTGCGATCGCCATTCCGAGACCGGTCCCATGCGACTTTCCATGCGTGACGAAGGGTTCGAAAAGTTTCGGTAGAAGTTCCGCCGGAATTCCGATTCCAGTATCAGAGATGCGGAGGACGACCTGATTGTCCACCAAATCAGTGCTGATGGTCAGAATGCCGCCGCTGGGCATCGCTTCACGCGCATTCTTGATCAGATTGCAGAGCACCCGAATGAACCGGGTGAGATCCACCACCACATTTCCATCGTAGTGAATGCTTTTGGCGAACTGAATGTTGTTCCCCGGGAGCAAACGGAGTGACTCCTGGTTCAACTCATCGAGCAGGCGCCAGATCGAAACGGTCTCGCACGAGAGCGAGGTTACACCGCGCGCATAATCAAGCAGCTCCTGCGTCATGGCGAGCATCCCATTCACGGCCTTGTCCATCATCGAAGTGAGCTCGTGCAGGCGAGGATCATTGTTTTCGCTGGCGATCAAATCCGTGCAGCAGCGAATGATGCAGATCGGGTTTTTCAGGTCGTGAATAATGGAACTCGCCATCGAGCCGACCAGGCTGAGCCTCTCGGTTCGCATGACCTCGGTAATAAAATGCGAATTCACGGAGCGCAGCCGTTCCGAAACCGAGCGCAAGAAATTCATGTGCAACCGGCTGGGCGCGAGCTCGAGAATTTGCTGGAAAGTTGGTTCGTCGACTGTCCCGAGCAGCGTGGGCTCAGCGGCCGTGGCCATGGCCGAGCGTGGCTCCCCATCGAGCAACGCCATCTCCCCAAAGAAATTCCCCGATTGAACAAAACCAAGGGTTTCCTGCTGACCGCCCCGGCCGGACCTGGAGATTCTTACGGAGCCTTCACCGACGAGATAAAGCAAATTCGCCGGATCGCCTTCGCGGAAAATGACCTCTCCCGCGGTTAACTGCACGACGTTAACATCGGGCGCAATTTTCTCGAGCAAATCGGCCTTGATGCCGGCAAAGAGACGGTTCTGTGATATTTGGTCGAACGCTTTGGCCGCGGAAGAACGCATGGTGCCGGCCTAGAACGAACAAGTAGACCCGCCCGCAAGACAGCCGGCCCGGGACATTTTTACGCTCTCGAGAATGGCGTTGATATTGGCCACCAGCTCGCTCGGCCGGTGCGGTTTCCGGAGAAAACCGGCCATCCCAGCGCCGAGCATGCGGTCCAGTCGTTCCTGGTCGATAAAGCCCGTGCTCAGCATAACCGCTACATCCGGTCGAATACTCTTGAGACGAGTGAAAGTTTCTTCGCCATTCATGAACGGCATCGAGAGGTCGAGCACAACAAGATCGAAGTGGTGCGGGCGCTTGCGGAAAAGGTCCAGACATTCAAAGCCTGACTGAGCGGTCACCACCTCAAAGCCGGCCTCGGAAAGAATGCTTTTGGATAAAACGAGAACCATCGGCTCGTCGTCGACCACGAGAAGAGACCGTTTTTTTGCCGCGGGCGGCGGGGGGGGATTCTTCTGTCTGGCGAACGCGGCCAGCTCCGGATGGAACAAGACTTTCTGGTCGGAACCGCCAGCATGCTCGGCCAGCTGGGCCGTCACTTTTGCGGCGCGATCAACGCTGGTGCGAAGCATCTCAAAATACTTCTCGGAACCCTTATTGCCTTCCCAGATGTTCTCGATGGCGGCGCTCGTTCCGGAGATGATTTCCAGTAGGTTGTTCAGCTCGCTCGTCGTGGCGGCCGTTTGGGGCGTGGCTGGGGCGGAACTCTCTGGCGGGTCGTTGTTCATGCTGTGAAGATATTCGTGGCGAGCTCGGTCCCGGCGCTTCGTGGCCAGGAGCCGTTGAACGAACAAGCAGGAAAAGTGCCGCTCTCTAATTGCCATAACTAAGGCGTGGACGAGGAAACCCCGCCCTTCGAGGGCGACGATTGAACCTGCTCCAGGCTCCGCGATTCACCGAATCCTGTGACGGACTGAATTTCGCCGCTCGCAAACCGACGGAAACTGGCTATGTCTTGTTCCCGGCAAATGAACCAATTATCCATCAGCAACCTACGCGTCTCCATCGGGGAACAGGAGATCATCCGGGGCCTTTCGCTGGTCGTTCCAAAGGGCGAAGTGCATGCCATCATGGGCCCAAATGGCTCCGGAAAAAGCACGCTGGCCAAGGTGCTGGCCGGGCATCCCGATTACAAAGTGACCGCCGGCCAGGTGTTGATGGATGGGGAAGATATTCTGGGTCTCGCCCCGGACGAACGCGCGCGAAGGGGTCTCTTCCTCGCGTTCCAATACCCCAGCGAAATTCCCGGAGTGACCATCGCGAACTTTCTGCGCGCGGCGGTGCAGGCCCGCCTGCCCGAAGGCGAAGAACTGGAGGCCACCGATTACTACGCCAGGCTCTACCAAAAAATGGATCTGCTCGAAATGGACCGCTCGTTTACCTCACGCTCGGTGAATGAAGGGTTTTCCGGCGGTGAGAAGAAACGCAACGAAATCCTGCAGCTCGCCATGCTCGAACCGAAATACGCTGTGCTCGACGAAACCGACAGCGGCCTCGATATCGATGCGCTCAAGGTTGTCGCCCACGGCGTTAATTCCCTGCGCGGCCCCGATCGCGGGATCCTCGTCATTACCCATTACCAGCGCCTGCTCGATTACATCGTGCCCGATCACGTCCACGTCATGGTCCAGGGCCGAATTGTTCGAAGCGGCGGAAAGGAACTCGCCTTGGAGCTCGAAGAAAAAGGCTACGAGAGCTATGATGAGGTGAAGGCCACGGTCGCAGAGCCAGCGATGGCGTAACGGGAAAGTCTTATGGTCAAGGAAGCATCACCTTTGGAAATCGAGCGGAACGCCGGGAATTTTGCCTACCCGGAGACGCATACGCACGACGCCGGCGTTGGGCTGACCGAGAAAACAATCCACTACATTTCTGATATCAAGGAAGATCCCGATTGGGTCCGCGAATTCCGCCTTAACGCCTACAAAACCTTCATGAGCAAACCGATGCCGACGCATTGGGCGAGCAAGGATTTGGAGGCGATCGTTTTCGACAATATCCGCTACTACCTGAGTGCGGGAACTCAGCCGAAACGCAGCTGGGAAGACGTTCCCGATGATGTGAAGCGGACCTTCGAGAGGCTCGGCATTCCCGAACAGGAACGGAAATTCCTCGCCGGCGTCGAAGCGCAATTCGACAGCGAAGCGGTTTATTCCAACATCAAGAAGGCCGTGGGCGAGCAGGGCGTCATTTTTGTCGGGAGTACGGACGGGCTGAAGAACCATCCGGAGATTTTCCGGAAGTGGTTTGGGAAAGTCATTCCGACCGGCGATAACAAATTCAGCGCACTGAACTCCGCCGTGTTCAGCGGCGGCTCGTTCATTTATGTCCCGCCAGGAGTAAAAGTGAAGCACCCGCTCCAGGCGTATTTCCGAATCAACGCCGAGAACTTCGGACAATTCGAACGAACGCTCATCATCTGTGACGAAGGCTCTGAGCTTACCTACATGGAAGGCTGTACCGCACCGAAGTTCAACACCGCCACGCTCCATAGCGCGGTGGTCGAGTTGGTCGCGCTGAAAGGCGCCAAGCTCCAGTACATCACCGTCCAAAACTGGTCCGCCAACGTGTTCAACCTGGTGACCAAGCGCGGCCTCGCGCACGAAGATGCCGAGGTGAAGTGGATCGATTGCAACATCGGGTCGCGGCTGACCATGAAGTATCCGGGAGTCATCATGAAAGGTCGCCGGGCCCGGGGTGAAGTTCTTTCCATCGCTCTCGCGGGCGATGGACAGCATCAGGACACCGGCGCGAAAATGGTGCATGCCGCAGATGAAACGACCAGCAACATCATTTCTAAGAGCATCAGTATCGGGAAAGGGCGCGCCACCTATCGCGGTCTCGTCCACATCCCGAAGCACCTCAAGAATTGCAAAAACAACACCGAGTGTGACGCGCTCCTGATCAATTCGACCAGTCGCACAGACACCTATCCGGCCATCACCGTTCGCGGCACCGGAAACTCCGTGCAGCACGAAGCAAGCGTCAGCCAGGTGAGCGCGGAGCAAATCTTTTACATGCAACAACGGGGCCTAACCGAAGCGCAGGCGATGAGCTTGAGCGTAAACGGCTTCGTGAACGATCTCGTGCGCCAGTTTCCGATGGAATACAGCGTTGAGCTCAAGCGGCTGATCGAGCTTGAGATGGAAGGCTCGGTCGGCTAGGGTTCCGCCCCCAGGGACAAGAGCGATCCGCGGCGGTCTTCGGGCCGCCGTTTGCGTCTAAATTTTCGGGCATGACTAACCAGACCGCTGTTCTCGATGAAGTAATGGAACTCGAATCGCCGCAGGAACATTCCCAGCCGGCGATTCTTTCCGGACCATCGGACGCGCGCGCGTCCGGACTTCCCGTCTGGTTTCGCAACCAGCAGCGTTCGGCCTGGGCGAAATTCGAGTCGCTCCCTTTCCCAAATCGGAAGGATCAACCGTGGCGCTTTTCGAGCATCGAGGCGCTCGATCTTTCCCGTTACACGCAGGGAGTTCGACTGACCGAACCGGAGCGGAGCGAAATCCTGGATCGCTCCGTCGCTCTCGACGCAGTCGCGGGCCGGCTCATCTTTGCAGATGAGCAATTACTGCGGTGCGATCCACTGCCGGAAGCGCTGCTGAACCGCGGCGTTCTCCTGATGCCGCTCGAGCGGGCGCTACTCGAGCGAGAAGATTTGTTTCGACGGCATTTCATGGCGCAGCCCGCCGCGCTCGGATCGGCAAAGTTTGCCGCGCTGCATCAGGCATGGGTCGCCTCCGGAACGTTTGTCTACGTCCCACGCGGCGTCGAAGTCGAACTGCCGATCGAAATCTTCCATTGGCTGCACGGAGAGAATGCCGCGGTCTTTCCGCACATCCTGCTGATCGCCGACGAACTTTCCCGGGTGACCGTGATCGAACATTTTCGCTCCGCCCGCCGGGACCGTTCTGGGTTCGCCTGCGGCGTGAACGACCTGGTCGTCGGCCAGGGGGCGAAGGTAAACTATGTTTGCGCGCAGAATTGGAACGAAAAGGTTCTGTCGATTCAATTGAACGCCACCACGGTTTCCCGTGAGGCCTCTGGCTTGAGTTTGAACGTCCATCTCGGCGGCGCCTATTCGCGCTTCGAAAGTTTAAGCCGCCTGACCGGCGAAGGCGCGCGGAGTGATCTGCTCGCCGTCTCCGTAACTGACGGCAGCCAGGAATTCGACGCGCGCACCCTGCAGGATCACATTTCTCCGCATACGGCGAGCGATCTTCTCTACAAGAACGCGCTCATTGATCGGTCGCGCAATACTTTCGGAGGGCTGATCCGGGTCGAGCCACATGCGCATTTCACCGACGCCTACCAGACGGTCCGCAATCTTCTGCTGAGTGATGATGCCGAGGCGAACTCGATGCCAGGCCTCGAAATTCTGGCCGACAACGTAAAGTGCAGCCACGGGGCGACCTCCGGCCAGATCAACGAAGACGAGATGTTCTATCTTCTCTCGCGCGGCATTCCGCTTTCGGTCGCGAAACAGCTTCTCGTCACCGGATTCCTGAATGAGGTCGTCGACCGCCTGGATCATCCGGCGATCAACGAGCTGGTGCACGGATTGATTAGAGACAAATTCGCGCATCGTTAGCGCGCGCTTTTTGTCATCCCGAGGCCGGCGAAGCGCGCCGAGGGACCGCGCATGCGCTCAAGCGCTGCCGCGTAAGGTCACGCGTTTACGCGAGGGCCGTGCCCGATGTCCAATTGGGTGTCGGAACATGCAGTTGTGAGGTCCTTCCGCCTCTGCGGGCGTCAGGATAACACGCGTTTAGGTAGCTCTGACGCGACGGTAGAGTTTCGAAATCGTGTCCGCCTCTTTGCGGATTCGCTCGACGAGTGGCGCCGGCGCGAGCACGCGAACATGGCTGCCCCAGCTCAGGATCCACCGCTCGATTTCTTCCAATCCGCCAAGCTCGAGTTGCAAGGTGATCGCACCCTCGGGAAGCGATCGTATTCGCTGTGATTCGTGCCAGGTCCGTTCCGAGACCAACCGCGCTGCGTAAGGATCGAACCAGAGCCGGATTCGATGCTTCCGGCCCGAAGAGAATACGCCGAAGCTTCCGCTCAGGATCTTCGCAATCGAAAAATCAGCGGGACGCCGAAAGCCCTTGGTGGTCAGCGATACATTTTGCATGCGTGGAAGCGCGAAGGTCCGCAATTGCGCGCGATCCAAATCTGCCGCGAACAGGTACCATTGATTCTCCAGGCAGCCGAGATGGTAGGGACGAACGCGCCGTGGTTCATAATCGCTGCTCGTCAGTTTTCGATATTCAAAAATCAGCTCCACGGATCGCAACACCGCTTTGCTGACGATTTCGAAAAGTTCGAGATCGGCCGGACTGGCGCCGGCACTTCGAAACGAGATGACATCTTCCAGATCCGTCCAGGAAAAGGACACGCGATCCTTCAAGCTGTCGGTGATCTTTCGGAAGGCCGAGTGCAACGGGCGCTCGAAAGGCGTTCCCTGATATTGCGCCAGCGCCTTCTGCGCGACGAAGAGCGCCGTGATCTCGCCTTCCGAAACTTCGATACTCGGAAACCCCGTGACTGCTTCCGTATAATAAAAACCAAAGCGCCGGGAGTCGTACCCGATCGGCAGCCCAAGCCGGTCCCTCATGAAATCAATGTCGCGTTGAATCGTCTTGGCCGAGACCTCAAGTTCCACCGCGACCTTCTGACAATTCGGAAACTGATGCGACTTGAGCGCGGCGTGCAACCGCATCATTCGTTGCAGCGGCGGACGGGAAAACCGGTGATCCATGGGAGATTTATTTGTCCGTTTCATTCGATTCTGTCGTAACGCCCCAGGGGCCATTGGATCCAAGCGCCGCCACAACCTCTTCCCCGACGCCCGACACGGCGTGGCTACAGGGCGCCCTCACCGCGCCGGATCCAGGTCCTGAAAATAGTTCGATTATTTTTTGGTATAAGACAGTCAATGTCCTACCCCCGGTTTCATGCTGGCGCCATGAAAAGATACAAAACCCACTATCCGCGTCGCAATTTGCTTTCCGTCCCGTATTCCGTTCGGCCAGATCGAATCGAGCGCGGCCTGCGCATCTTGCGCGCTTTACGCCTCTCTATCGCGTCGGCGGCTACACCCGTTTCACGGCCGCAGCAGCGCGAATTTGACTTCATCCTCCCGCGCAGAGCCTGACCCACCCGCAGAGAAACATTGCCAGGCGGGACCCGCCTCTGTTACTTTTGATTTCGACCTCGGCGAATTTGCCGCAAGAACGGCGCCTCTCGAATCATGGATGTAAGCGGAACAATCGACGCAATTCTCGGCCAGAAAGGCAGTGACATGTTTTCGGTTTCACCGGACGCGACTGTATACGAGGCGATCGAACTGATGGCCGCGAAGAACGTCGGCGCCCTCCTTGTGGTCGAGGGTGGAACGTTGCTCGGCCTGCTTTCGGAGCGCGATTACACGCGCAAAATAACGTTGCTCGGGAAGCGTTCGCGCGAAACTCCGGTCCGCGAAATCATGTCCAGTAATCTGACCATCATTACTCCGAGGGAGCCGATCGAGAACTGCCTGCGCATGATGACCGAGAAGCGAATCCGGCACCTGCCCGTGGTCGAGGGCGACACGCTACGCGGGATTGTTTCGATTGGCGATTTGGTCAAGTGGGTCATCGCCACTCAATCGGCCACGATCGAGCATCTCGAAAATTACATTTCGGGCGGTTATTCCGGATAAAAGTAACGGCGGCGCCGCAGCGGGCGCCTCGCAACGATTGGGCGCTTCACAGAAGCGCCCCTACAGTTTCCAAACCGTTCGTCCGGCGACAATAGTGCGGACCGCCCGGCCTTTCAGCTTCCATCCATCGAAGGGTGTGTTGCGCGAGATCGATTGCGACCTGCTCGCGTCAAAAGTCCATTCCAACTCCGAATCAATCAAAGTCACATCTGCGGGCCGGCCTGGCGAAAGGGTTCCCGCGTCGATTTGCAGAAGCCGCGCCGGATTCACGGTAAACATTTCCAGCAAGCGCGCTAGTGCGACCGTTTTGTTCTGGTGAACGAGCAGATCAAGGAACAATCCAAGCTCGGTTTCCAAACCGGTGATCCCAAACGGCGCGGTATCAAACTCGACCTCCTTCTCGAACCCTGCATGCGGCGCGTGATCACTGCAGAGAATCCCAATCGTGCCGTCGGCAATTCCTTCGAGCAACGCCGTCACATCCTCTCTCGTTCGCAGTGGTGGATTCATTTTGAAATTCGTGTCGAAATTCTGAATCCTGTCATCGGTCAGCGCGAGGTGATGCGGGCAGACTTCGCCGCTGATCCTGACGCCACGCGCCTGCGCTTCGCGCAGAATCCGCACGCTGCCCGCGGCGCTGATATGCTGGCAGTGAATATGGTGGTCGCAGAGTTCCGCCAGAAGGGCGTTGCGCATGACGATCGCTTCCTCGCCGGCGCTCGGCCAGCCCGGCAGGCCAAGCAGCGTGCTCCAATAGCCTTCATGGACGACGCCCTTTCCGACAAGATCATAATCCTGGCAATGATCGAACACGGGGAGACCCACCATGCGTGCGTATTCGACGGCGCGTCGCATCAACTCGTTACTCTGGACGCATCGACCGTCATCGGTAATCGCGACGACACCAGCTTGCGCGAGTGAACCAATCGGAGCCAGCTCTTCGCCCATCAAGCCCTTCGAGATCGCGCCTGTGGGCAACACATTCACGCAGGCCACTTCGGTCGCGCGATCCTTGATCCAGGCGATCGTGCTCGGACTGTCCGCGACCGGTGAGGTATTCGGCATGCAAACAATGGTGGTGAAGCCACCCGCTGCCGCCGCCCGCGCTCCAGACTCGATCGTCTCCTTCCAGCCGAACCCCGGTTCGCGCAGGTGGACGTGCAGATCAATCAATCCGGGAGAGACGATGAGATTGGAGGCGTTGATCTCGTCGGGTTGAGATTTGAGCGTTGAGAGTTGCGAGAGAGGGGCAAACCGCCCGTCAACGATCAACAAATCAGCGACTTCATCGCGCTGGTTCGCAGGATCGATGATCCGGCCATTGCGAATGATCGTGTTCATGGCGTGGCAATTCCTCCGCAGAGATAAAGAACCGCCATGCGAATCGCGAGGCCGTTAGTGACTTGATCCAGGATCACGCTTTGCGCGCCGTCGGCTAACTCGCTGTCGATCTCAACCCCGCGATTGATCGGTCCCGGATGCATGATCAGGCAGTCCGGTTTCAAGAGTCTTGCGCGCTCTTTGGTCAAACCGAAGAGCCGGATGTACTCGCCGATGCCAGGGAAGTATTCCTTGCGTTGCCGCTCGTGCTGAATTCGGAGGAGATTTACGACATCGGCGGTGGGCAGGACTTCATCGATCTTGTGCGAAACGGTGACACCCAGCTTTTCGAACGCCCGCGGCACCAGCGTACTCGGCCCGACCAGCGTTACGCGGGCGCCGAGTTTGAGCAGACCGAAAATGTTCGATCGCGCAACGCGGCTGAAGAGGATGTCTCCAATGATCGCGACATGCAGCCCGGCAATGGTGCCCTTTCGGGATCGGATCGTATAAAGATCGAGGAGGGCCTGGGTGGGATGTTCGTGAGCCCCGTCGCCCGCATTGATAATACTCGAGCGGAGGCGCTCAGCCAGGAACTGCGGCGCACCCGACGAGCTGTGCCGCAAGACGATGATGTCGGCATGGTTGGCCTCGAGAATCTTGGCGGTGTCCTTCAGGGTCTCACCTTTGGTCAGGCTGGAGGACATCGCCGAGATATTGATGACATCAGCGCTCAGACGAATCGCCGCGATCTCGAACGACGTGCGGGTGCGCGTGCTCGGCTCGACGAAGAAATTCACGAGGGTTTTGCCACGCAAGGCCGGGACCTTCTTGATTTCACGGGTGCCCACTTCCTTGAAAGCGTCCGCCGTATCCAGAATGAAAGTGATTTCCCCCGATGAAAGCTCACGGATGCCCAGCAAATCTTTCCGCTGCCAGCGCATTTCGTTGGGCTGCGTCATGCTTTCTTCTCCTTGATCAGCCAGACGGCATCCGGCTCGCCGTCCACGTTCTCGAGCCGCAAGCGCACCCGTTCGTCCGATGCCGTAGGCAGATTCTTCCCCACATAATCAACGCGAATGGGTAATTCCCGGTGGCCGCGATCGATCAACACCGCGAGCTGGATTCGGGCGGGGCGTCCGAAGGAGCTGATCGCATCCATGGCCGCCCGGGTCGTGCGCCCGGTAAAGAAAACGTCATCAACAATGATAACTGTCTTGTTCTCAAGCGGCAGCGGCAGCCTTGAGGCCTGGACCCGTGGCAACTCGGCTCGCTGCCCCACATCGTCCCGATGCATCGAGACATCGATGACGCCGGTCTCGATGGTTGTGTTGGTCAGCGATTGCAGGATATCCGCAATGCGATGGGCGATCTCAACCCCACGGGACGGGATTCCCGCCAGAACTACCAATCCCAGCTCCGGGTTTCGCTCGATGATTTCGTGGGCGATCCGGCGAAGCGCCCGATTAATGGCCTCGCCATCCATCACCGGGGGAGCGGCGGGAGCGGCAGGATTTCGATCGTTTGGTTTTGTAGTCAACGGGTTCCTTGGCGACCTCTCAGGATTGCCTTAAAGGAAAAAAGCGAGATTACACTGCGTTCGGTTCGGTCCTGGCCCCCTTCGTCCGCTTGTTTCGCCAACTGGACCGATATTTCACGATCCAATCACCCAGCGCTTTCTCGAAGCCGATATCGGCCCCGGCTTTCTCGCTTTCGATCCATTTATGTTTCAAAATTTCTTCGCGCTCGGCCAGGAATTCTTTGTAGAGCACCGAGTTCTGAACGAACTGTGACTGTTCTCCGTGCGAAGTCATGTCAGGATTGTTTTTCAGAAAAACCACGTTTGGTCAACAAAAACCATATCGTCCTGATTTAGACCGAGCAGCGTCCGTACCTATTCATTTTCTCTACGGCAAGGTCTCGCGCAGCCCTCGGGCGATTCTCATAAACTCCTTTGCCACAATAGATTCCCCCCTCTCGCCGGTGATCGGCATCCCGCGATCGCCGGATTCGCGCGTGGCGATATCGATCGGAATTTGACTGAGCAAAGGAACGCGGAGACGGCGGGCTTCGCGTTCCCCGCCGCCGGAACCAAAGATGTCGTAGCGCTTCCCATCGCTCGGCGACTCAAAGTAGCTCATGTTTTCAATCAACCCGAGGACGGGGACGTTCACCTTTTCAAACATGGTCGCAGCCTTCCGCGCATCGATCAGAGCAACTTCCTGTGGTGTGGTCACGATGATCGCCCCGGCCAGGGCGACAGTTTGCACAATGGTGAGTTGAATGTCACCGGTACCCGGCGGCAGATCGAGCACGAGATAATCGATCTCGCCCCATTCAACCTGTCGCAGAAATTGCTGGGTGTATCGTGTCACCATCGGGCCACGCAAGATCGCGGGGGCGGTGTCGTCGAGCAGGAAACCCATCGACATGAGCTTCAGGTTGTATTGCTCGATCGGGATGATGCGATTCTCTTCCGTAGCCGTCGGGCGATCACGCGTGCCGAACATAAGCGAGATGCTGGGCCCGTAGATATCGCAATCGCAAAGCCCGACCGCCGCTCCAGTTTTTTGCAACGCCACCGCGAGGTTTGCCGCGACGGTCGATTTGCCGACACCTCCTTTGCCGCTCGCGATGGCAATGACATGTTTGATTCCCTCGATGCGTGTCACTCCCACGCCAGCCGCACCCGCTCCAGCCGGCGGCGCCTGGATGTCGATCAAGACTCTGGCGTTATCCACGCCCTTCAAACCACACAGGATCTGCTCCGCGGCTGCCTTGATCGTTTGGGGAATCGCTGGCTCATTCGTAGCAAGCACCAATTGCACCGTGATCGCTCCACCGTCGATCCGGATCCCCTTCACCAAACCAAACGAGACAATATCGCGACTAAAGCCGGGATACTTCACCCCCTTTAACGCTTCCTTGACTTGTTCCTCCGAGACGGACATGGGGCGTCTAAGCTACCGGTCTCTGCCCGCGAGTAAACCAACAGAATGCAAAGGCGATGATGTCGTGGCACTTCTGCGAAGCGCCCGAGGTTGCGCGACAATCACCGAGGGCGCTTCACAGGAGCGCCACTACATTGAGCCACTACATGATCAACCCATCAGGGGAGGGTCCCAGAGGCTTTCTCAGTCAGATCGATTTTTTCTCCTGTTTCCGCTACTTCGACGACCAGTCTTGAGAAAGTCCACTCGCCGGCAAATTTGGAGGCGACGCAGTAGATTGTTCCTTTGCCGTTGGGACCGGAGATCGGGATAGACAGATCGGCGTCCCCTGAAGAACCACTCACGTTGGTTTTTCCAGAAACAAAGAATCCGGCTTCAATTGGCGACCCAAGCGCTCTTGTCACCCTCGGATCTACCCTGGCTCTGGCGAAAGCAGCCTTGTAGGCATCGGAAGATTTCATCACGCCGAAGACAACGGAAATAATGAAAAAGACAAAGGTCGCCACGAGAAGCATCATTCCGAGGCATCCAGTTGGGACGACCCATTTCCAATTCCGTCCCCACCAGTGAGTCCTTTGCGGTTGAGTGTTGTCCGGCGATGTCGCGTCCAAGGCAACGCGGAGCTTATTTTGCGACCTGATACCCGGTCAAGGCTAACTTGGGTTTGGAGATTGTTTGTCTAACAAATCGCGTTCGAATGTATTGTAAGGCAAGCGCTTAGACCTGCTAGAAAAGCCGCCGCTGGCCTCCCTTCTGCTAAGTGACTTCTTGACGCCGGGTGTAGTATTATCCCGTCGATCTGGAATATGACCGCCTCAACAACTACCATTCGAATCCTGGTCAGCAGCGCATTCGCCGCGCTGGTCGCGGCGCTGATTGTTGTTCGAGTTACCAGCGTTGAGCCTGAGCCCCAGGCCGAACGTCTTCAGCCAATACCACCGATTCCCGCCACGGCGCTTTCCGGCAACCAGGAGATGCGCGATTCGTCACCTAGCACTCCCGCTCCATTGCCGGTTATTGCGGGACCGATCGTTGTCTCGCCGGTCGCTGAAATGCGCAGGACGGCAATAATTGATCACTGTTTCACGGCGGATCTCGACGTGAGTGTGCCTGCCTCTCCCAGGGAAATGGCACTCGTCGGCGCCGCCTTGAGGCAGGATTGGGCGACGGTATGGCGAATGCTCGACGCCGGCGCCTCGGTCGAATCGGCGGATAACACAGGTATCACGCCCCTCATCGCGGCCGCCATTCAAGGCAACGCGGCCGCGATCAACACCCTTCTCGAACGGCACGCGAATCCGAATTCCAGCGATCTTACCGGGCGCTCCGCCTTGAGTTACGCCATCAAGGCCGGAAAATTGGATGCTGTCCAAATGCTTCTCCCTTTTGTGTCGAATCTTGAGACGATCTCGGTCGAGGGCCCTGACCTTCTCACGCTGGCCCTTGAAACGGGAGACATGAACATTTTCCAGATCGTCCTGGAGCGCCTCCCCGCTACGCTCCAGTGGACAACGAGCACCCGAGACGCGCTCCAGGCTGCGTTGCGTTCGGAAATGAAGGAACAGGTTCGCCTTCTCTTGAGCAAGCATCCTGCGCCTCCTACCCGCGAAGGTGGCACGGTTCCTCTTATCGCCTACGCCATCGCCAGCGATGACGCGGCGCTCTTTCATACCCTCCTGGCCTGCGGGAGCGACCCGAACATTGTTATCCCGAAAGGGGCCGAGAAGGATTTCATGTCCCTGCTCAAGTCAAGATACCTCCGCCTTTATATTCAGGAGGAGACAGGGATTAATCTGTTGATGCTGGCTGCGGGCCTCGGCAAAACCGATTACGTCCGCGCCTTGCTCGACGCCGGCGCCGATCGGAATCGAGCTACCCCACGCGAGAAGATGCTGCCGCTTTATTTCGCTGCCTGGACCGAAGACTGGCAATGCGTCCAACTGCTCCTTGGCGGCGGTCCACTGCCTGATCAACTCCGGCTGGAGATCTCGCTCGCGAAACAAAACATGTCGGTGATCAAGGACGGTGTCACCGTCTTTACCACACAGTGTTCGACCGGACGCGAGGGTTTCTCGACACCCGCCGGTTATTACGTGATTACTGACAAAGACCGCGACCATCGCTCCACCATTTACAAGGTCCCCATGCCTTATTTCATGCGCCTTAGCTGTCGGGATTTCGGCATGCACGAAGGAGTGGTTCCGACACACCCGGCGTCGCACGGTTGCATTCGCCTGCCCTCCGAGGCCGCGCGCCGGCTGTTCCTTGAGATTCCGATCGGCACCGTCGTAATGATTAATTAATCGGCGGCGGCTTCGTCGTTTGATTCGCGAAGCGTTAGTGCAGTAGCGGCGGATTCCAAACCGCCAATACTAAGACAAAGGGCGGTTTGTAAACCGCCCCTCCTTGTTGGCCGCCCATCCGCCTTCTCCGGCGCCTGCGACGCAACCTCAATCGTCCTTCGACATTTTCGTCGAACTCAATCATCTTGCCTCTCACCCACATGGACACGATGCCGCCTGATCTGACCGGACTGCGCAGTGATTACGCCCCGCATGGGTTGCGCCGCGCCGATCTCCATTCCGATCCACTCCAACAATTCGGCGCCTGGTTTGCAGCCGCGCTCACCGCGGACATTCGAGACGTCAATGCCATGAGCCTGGCCACGGCCACACCCAATGGCAAACCTTCCGTGCGCATCGTCTTGTTGAAGGGATTCGATGAGCGTGGCTTCACTTTTTTCACCAATTACGACAGCGAAAAAGGCCGGCAACTGGAGGCGAATCCTTACGCAGCGTTGGCATTTTATTGGGTAAAACTCGAGCGGCAGATTCGAATCACCGGCCCGGTCGAAAGAACATCGCGCGAAGATTCCGCGGCCTACTTTCATTCGAGGCCGGTCGGCAGCCGGCTTGGTGCCTGGGTTTCCAAGCAGAGCGAGGTGGTCGATGCCCGGCAGATTTTGGACACCCGGCTGACGGAGATGACGGAGCGTTTCGAGAAGGGCGAGATCCCACTGCCCCCGCATTGGGGTGGATACCGGGTCAAGCCGGATAAAATCGAGTTCTGGCAAGGCCGGCCCAATCGCCTCCACGATCGATTTCGCTATTTGCCACAAGCGGACGGCTCGTGGCTGATCGATCGCCTCGCGCCGTGATGTCCGACGACTCGTTGCGCTCGCGCGCGTGGAGGGAGAAACCTGGCTCGCGTTATTGGTGGCATCATTTGCCCGGCGCCGACTTCGTGCCGCCGATTTATTCCGACCTCAGCGAAACCGAATGGACTACGCTCTGCCAGTGGTATGACGAAACCGATCAGAGCGGTCCGATCGGCGAATGCGCGGTGCCACTGATTTCAATTCTGCACGGGCTGGTGATGGGAAGTCGCGCCCGCCGAATCGTCCAGCTTGGGACGTGCGCCGGGTATTCAGCTCTTCTCCTCGGATGGATGTTGCGTCGAATGAAGGCAGAGCGGGGGCTCTTCAGTTTGGATCTGGATCCCGCGAGTTGTGAAATGTCGCGACGCTGGCTAGCACGCGGCGGCCTGCAGGGTTTTGTGGAGATCGCAGAGCGCAATTCTCTCGATCCAGAGTCCCCGCTGGCAGCGAAAAATTACCTGGGTGGAATTCCTGAGCTGATCATTATCGACAGCTCGCACGAGTATCAGGCGACGCTGACTGAACTTGATCTCTGGTTCGATGCGTTGGCGCCCGGTGGCCTGCTCGTTCTTCACGATGTCAGCCGTTTTGCCGAGGAGTTCGACGTGACACATCTGGGCGGCGTCGGGCGAGCATTCACCGAATGGAGAGAGGCGCATCCCGACGTGGAGAGTTTTAGTCTAAACGGTGACGCGAAAAGCATGGAATTGCCGCGACCGCTCTACAAGGATGCCTGTGGCCTCGGGTTGATTCATAAAGGCCTGACCTGATTGACGGGTAGCAGCAAGATGCAGGGCGCTTCTGCGAAGCGCCAGAGGCAGCACGCCGCTTAGATGGGCGCTTCACAGAAGCGCCACTACATCTTGCTGGAACGGCCGAAAATTCCGCTACGGTTGAGGGATCGCTCCGTCGCGCTTTTTCCTGGCGGCGCTCAGAAATTTCTGAGCGTTCTCGTGTTGAGGATTTAATCGAAGCACATATTCCAGGTGCACGATCGCCTCATCGAAATTGCCCTTTGCGAACAGCGCCACGCCCAGGTTAAATTGCGGATCAATCAAATCCGCATTCAATTCGAGGGCTTTTCGGTTGTGCAAAATGGATTCATCAGAACGGCCGCGATTCCATAACGCCGCCGCCAGGCTCGCATGCGTGTCGGCGACGCCCGGCCGCAGCCTTAGGGCCGCCTCGCACATTTCAATCGCCTCGGCGTAATTTCCCTGCGCCAGGAGCGCGGCGCCAAGATTCGAGAAGGCATCAGCGTAATTTGGATTCAGCTCCAAGGCATGCCGGTAACTCGAAATGGCTTCGTCAGTTTGGTTCAGGTTGAACTTCGCCACTCCCAGCCCGTTCCAAATCATTGGGTCTTGCTTACTGGTCTGTAGCGCAACGTTGAAATGCTCTTGGGCATTCGAAAAATCCCTTTCATGCAACATCATCAGGCCGAGGTTGTAATGGGCACCGGCAAAATTGGATCGGATTTGCAATGATTTTTCGATGTGATCCCGCGCTCCGACGAGATCGCCCTTCTGCCCCAGCGCGCCGGCCAACAGGTTATGCGCAATAAAGTTGCCCTCTGTGACCTTCACGGCATGCTCGAAGAGCGCGGTCGTGTCTTTCCAGACCTGAACTTGCGCGAACGTCACCGCCACTAGAGCGATTAACGTGAGCGCGACAGCCACCGTCACCCCAACTCGGACCCGATTGATAGCAGCAAAAGCCGCCGCTGGAAGACTCCATGCGATCAGGAGGAACACGCCAATCAGGGGCACATAGGTATAACGATCCGCCATGGACTGATCGCCCACTTGCACCAAGCCAATCACGGGAACCAGCGTTCCCAAGAACCACAACCACCCCACCGCCAACCAGGGCCGTTTGCGGCTGAGCAGGGCCACGCCAATCGTAATTCCTGCGATCACCAGGATCGCCAGCACCGTTTTCGCAACCGACGTTTGATCGGGGAGCGGATAGATCGCCGCCAGATCGACGGGCCAGAACGCTTTGTAAAGGTAACCAACGTACGCGACGAGCGCATTCGCGAGTCGCTGCGACAGCGTCAAAGCTTCAATGGGTGCCACCGCTCCGGCGGCATGCTGAGCTTTAAACGTAACCACGCTCGACGCCACCGACATCGCCAGCAGCGGCAGCTTCTCGAGGAAGATCGACGTCAATTTTGGCCTTTGGATTGGAGCACGACCTTCAAGCCAGAATCGCTTAAGCGGCCACACATCCAGCAGCAACAGAGCAAACGGAAGCGTGACCAGCATCGGCTTGCTCAACAAACTCAACGCGAAGAAGCAGACCACCGATCCATATCGCGTCAGTGACGGCGCGGCCGTGTACCTCACGTAGGCCCAGATTGCCCACAGACCAAAGAACGTGCTCAACACATCCTTGCGCTCCGCAATCCACGCCACCGACTCAACATGCAACGGATGCACGGCAAACAGCGCCGCCACCAGGGCGCTGCGCCAAGTCATGCGGGTCATGGTTCGAAGCACGACAAACAGCAGCGCCGTGTTCGCGCCGTGAAGCAGCGCGTTCACCAGATGGTGCCACCCGGGTCGCAAGCCAAATATCTGGCAATCCAACATGTGCGACAACCACGTGAGCGGATGCCAGTTGCCCGCCGACATTGTCGTGAACGCCCACGTCATGTTGCTCCAGGTCAGGCCCTGCTGGACCAGCACGTTCTCCGCAACATAAACGCCGTCGTCAAAATTGACGAAGTCGTAGCGCAACGTCTGCAAGTACGGCAGTATGGCTAACACAACCAGCGCCGGACAAATCCATCGCGCCACAGGTTTATGTGGGTCATCGACCGTGGTCGAACGCCCCCCGGGTAATCTCTGTCGACGAACAACTCTTTTCCTTTTTGTCATCGTTGAACTCTCCGGCAATACGCAGGGCTGTTCTTGCGCATTGTAGCCGCGGTCGCTGACCGCGGTAGCTGATAATGTAGTGGCGCTTCTGCGAAGCGCCCGAGGGCACACGAGGCGAGATATGACCAAAAGTTGTGGACGGGAGCGCAGGGAGAGCACAGAAGTGCGATTAGTGTTGGTTATGCTGCTTC
>Ga0209048_10001994_pt1 | contig 20538 bp, 21 predicted proteins | sample FrelakmetCRP12CR_FD_187146 | JGI IMG/M metagenome (GOLD analysis project Ga0209048, IMG submission 187146) | Freshwater lake sediment microbial communities from the University of Notre Dame, USA, for methane emissions studies - CRP12 CR (SPAdes)... | ecosystem: Environmental > Aquatic >... | reverse complement strand
GAAACAGGCACAAGTTAAATTATTATGAATCATTTTATTTCAAAAAATCCCTTTTCAAGGTAATGTACACTAAACTAAATAACTAGGAATCTGGATGATAACCTCCACCTAGATCAACTGACAATAGGTCACAACCACCTAATCCTTCTACCTTTTCTGCTATTGATTCTAGGATTTCATGAAGCCTGACATCAGCTTTTATAAATTGTAATTGGGGATATTCTCTCATAAGATTTTCCATTTTATCTACGGATTCCTGACTTTTATCAAGGGATAAAATTTTTCCATGTGGATTGTGTTGAGCTATGATGCGCGTGGAATTGCCCACGTGGCATCCCAACTCCACCACCACATCATCAGTCTTTATAATCTCTTTAAGACCTTTTCTGTAAACTTTAATATCATATACTACTTTTATCATATCCGTCACGTTGGAACCCTTTGTAAGGACCTTCTCTGCTTAAAGAACCTAAATTATGAACTTAACATCTTTCAATAAAATTTAAATTTATATTAATATAACTATAGATATATAGATAAATCAGTTGATAAGCTTATTTCCGTAGGGGCAATCATCATGGTATTGGAAGAAAAAAAAGAGCCGGAAAGAAGTATTGATGAACTTTACAAAGAACGAATAGATCTAGAAAATCAAATAAATCAACTTAATCTGAATAAAATTGAGAAATTAGAGTCAATGAATGATGAACTGGAGAAAAAAGTGGAATGGCTCGACAAAGAGAGAATAAAGGCCACTAAAGATCGAGATAATTTATTGCGAAAGGTAAGACATTCCAATGAGAAGAGCTGGAAATCTGCCTTGATGATGATCATCATCTTAGGGATTGTCGATCTGGTGTTGGTGCCCCTGTTAATCACCCTATTGGGAATACCTCTTCAGTGGATATTAGTCTGCATAGGTATCATTACCTTCTTTGGCATTATTCTAGTGGTTAACTACATGTCCGGTACAGCCCCTTTAAATACAGGAGAAATTAGAAAAGCCCTAACAGTCTCGTTTATAACAGTATATTTCACATTAGTGCCTTTGCTGGCATTTGGAGCAGTTAAAATACCTCAAGATGGACCTTTACAGAGCTTAGTTACCAATTTCACTTGGATCATCGGAGCAATCATTATATTCTACTTCGGAACCCGTTCGGTAGAGGAGTACATAAAGGCTAAAGGTCAGTTTTGAGGTGATAAAACCTATAAAGATACCTCCAATTCCCCTATTAACTTATTTTTTAATTATCAGTTTTTTTTTATTAATCCGAAAATGAAGCAGCACTTTGACCTGCTAAATAGCCGGTCGAAAATGCCTGTTGCAAATTGAATCCTCCACTAGGGGCGCATCCATCAATAATTTCTCCAGCAAAGTATAAATCATCTACTAATCTTGATTCCATAGTCTGTGGGTTAATTTCATTTCTACTTACACCCCCACAAGTTATCATTGCTTTTTCAAGTGGTAAATGCCCAGTAATAGTTAGGGGAAGGGCTTTCAAGCACTCCAAAATTGAAAGTCTCTCCTTCTTGCTGATCTGATTCAACTTCTTAATGGGATCGATGGACAGTATTTCTAATAGGGGAGTTGTTAAGCTCTGTGGAACATGAATTCCTAAATATTTTTTCAGACTAAGCTTTCCCATGGTCTGGAATTCCTCTGTTAGTTGACTTCCCAACTCTAAACGAGATTTTTCTGGTTCAAGATCTATTAAAAGCTTGATATCACCATATTTATCAAGTATACTAACCAATCCACGGCTCATATCCAGGATAAGGGGTCCTGAAACTCCGAAATGAGTGAAAAGCAAATTTCCCACCGAAGTAATCCTTCTTTTGTTGCCGTAAACCACTGTCAATTTCACTCTCTCTAGGTTTAGTCCTTTTAAGGAATTTACCCAGTTCTCTCTAATGGTTAATGGAACCATACCTGGTTTCAATGGAGTGATTTGGTGTCCTAATCGGCGTGCAAGTTTGAAACCATCGCCAGTTGAGCCAGTTCTCCTGTAAGAAGCCCCTCCAGTAGTTATGATGGCCTTTAAAGTTTTTATTACTGGTTTTTTGGTGGATTGTATTTTGAAAATTGCACCATCTTTACGAAGGTGTTCCAAACGGTAGTTGTAAACAACCTCCACATCTCTTTCATCTAGGAAGCTCTTTAAAACGTCCACCACGGATTTTGATTTATCAGTGACTGGAAAAACACGGCCAGATTCCTCTACCTTCATATCCAGACCACTGATCAAAAAGAACTTCATCAGATCCTGGTTGGAGAAAGTGGTGAAGGCCGATCTGAAGAATGAACCTCTTCTACCGAATTTCTCCAGGAAAACTTCCATTTCTGTCTGTTTAGTAAGGTTACATCGGCCATTGCCTGTTAAGAGGAGTTTATGGCCTATTGAATCATTTCTTTCAAGAAGGATAACATTATTTCCCAACTGAGAGGCTCGAATGGCAGCCATACATCCTGCAGGTCCTGCTCCAATTACAGCTATGTCATAATTTTTCATGATAAATTCGAATTTAATAAAGAATGTTTTAATCAATAGTTATCTATTTAAACCTACAAATCCTTTATTTTTACTTTAAATTTATAGTTAACAAATTAAAAAAAGAATTTTGATGAAACATTCATCAATTTCCGATTATGGTGTGAGTCTCCTTCTGTCCCGGGGGAATAAAACGGTCTCTCTAATGTTTTTCATTCCAGTTAGGCTCATAGTAAACCGTTCAGCTCCCAAGCCCCAACCAGCATGGGGAGGCATACCATACTTGAATGCGGCCAGATAACGATAGAATGAATCAGGATTCAGTCCCTGTTTTTTTATTCTCTCAACCAATATTTCATAATTATGAACTCTGGTTGCTCCTGAGGATATTTCTAAGTCCCGATACATCAAATCGAAGGCATAACTTTTCTGAGGTTCTTCTGGGTGGGGCATTACATAGAAGGGTTTTATCTCAGTGGGCCAGTGGTTTATAAAGTAATAGCCGTCAATTATCTCACCAAGTGCCTTTTCAGCTGCTCTGGAAAGGTCATCTCCGTGACGAAGGGGTACACCTTTAGTATTAACCATATCCACCACTTCATCATACTCTAATCGTGGGAAAGGAGTTTTTGGAATCTCTAAATTCATTCCCAAATCTTCAAGTTCAGCTTGGCAGTTCTCACTGATATCTTTGATGGCATTATGAACTAGACTTTCCAGGATTCTCATCACGTCTTCCTGGTCGGCGAAGGCGACTTCTACATCAATAGAAATAACCTCGTTAAGGTGTCGCATTGTATCGTGCTCTTCTGCCCTGAATATGGGGGCTATCTCATAGACCTGGTCAAATCCAGAGGCCATCATCATCTGCTTGTATAGTTGCGGGCTCTGACCTAAGAAAGCCTCGCGTTCAAAATATGTGATGGGAAAGAGCTCTGTTCCACCCTCTGTGGCTGAAGCTACAAGTTTAGGAGTGTTTATTTCCATGAAACCATGCTTTTCCAAGTAAACTCTGACAGAATGGAGCATTGCACTTTTTATTTTGAATATGGCACTGACTCCATGCTTACGCAAGTCCATAAAGCGAGAGTCTAGGCGAGTGTCAATTTCAGCCCTTACCTTTTCGGTTGGGTCAAGTGGTAGAGGTTGTTCTGACTGGTTGAGCAGCTTAAGTTCGGCAGGTATAACTTCAACTCCGCCTGGGGCCTTGGATGATCCCTGTATTGTTCCTTTAACTGCCAATACTGATTCTTTCCTGAGCATCCTGATCTGAGCGAAGAGATCTGGGGATATTTTCTTGCTGGGAGCGGTAACCTGAATAATACCATCCCGATCGCGGAGCAGGAGGAATATGATCCCTCCAAGGTCCCGGATTTCGTGGATCCAGCCCATTATGGTGATAAGTTCACCATCCATACTTGGCTTTAGTTCTCGGGAATAATGGGTTCTTCTCCAGTTTTCTAAAGAATCTGTCAATATAACTCACCTCTATGATATCCTAAATTTTATAAATAATATTTCAGTTTGGGTTTCAATTAAATTTTAGTTTATTTCAATAAAACTACCTAATTCCATACCTTTCAATAATCATTCGGTTCTAAATTTGACTCATGTGTTATATTAGAAATGAGCTTAATTAATCCCAATTAATTTATAATCAATCTGCATCGTTATCGTTTAGGCGCCTTTTGAAAGACTCTGCATGGGCATAAAACCCTTCATATTCTGCCAGAGGAATCACGATGTCTTTCAAGTTTTTTAGACCTTCTTTTGATATTTTCTGAAAGGTTGGTTTTTTGAGGAAGGATTCAGTGGATAAACCAGAGTACATACGAGCGCATCGGGATGTGGGAAGAACGTGATTGGTTCCGGAACCGTAATCTCCAGCAGCCACCGGTGTTAAATCACCTAAAAAGATGGATCCAGCGTTTTTAATTTCATTGAGCAGTTTCTCGGGGTGTTGGGTCATTATCATTAGGTGCTCAGGGGCATAATTATTCGAGAAATCAACAGCTTTTTTTAGTGAATCAACTAGTATTATTTTGCCATTATTAGTTAATGATTCTGATATTATTTCACTTCGGGTCATTTGGGGAATTTCTAAGGTAATTTTCTTCTCTACTGAACTAGCTAGTTCTGGAGAAGTAGTAACGAGAATTGATGCTGCTTCTGGGTCATGTTCGGCCTGAGCCAGCAAATCCATGGTAATATAATCAGCATTTGCTGTTTCATCAGCTATTATAAGGATTTCAGAGGGCCCTGCAGGGAAATCGATATCTACCTTTCCGTAGACCAATTTTTTAGCTGCTGTAACAAAAATGTTTCCTGGACCAACGATCTTGTCCACGGGGTTTATGCTTTCGGTTCCGTAGGCCATGGCTGCGATTGCCTGGGCTCCACCAACCTTGTATACTTGATTGGCCCCTGCAAGGTATGCTGCTGCCAAAACCACATCTTCAATTCTTCCGTCAGGACAAGGTGGGGTGCAGCATATTATCTTATCTACTCCTACGACCCTGGCAGGAATTACAGTCATAAGTATGCTGGAAGGATAAATGGCCCTTCCTCCAGGTATGTAACAACCAATCCTTTCCAGTGGACGTACGATCTGACCAGCTTCTACACCATGATCCACTTCCATAGACCATTCTTCAGGGATTTGAGCATGGTGGAACTTTTCTATATTAGATTTGGCTCTTTTTAAGGCTTTTAATATACTAGAATCTACATTTTGGCAGCTCTTCTTTAAGTCATCGTCATCTACTTTGAAATGGTCTAAACTTACTCCATCAAATTTAAGCGTATATTTTTGGAGTGCCTGGTCTCCATGGATTCTTACGTCTCTTATTATTTTATTCACGTTATCAATCACAGAATCTGCATCTAGTGCGGAACGTTTAATCAGATCTTTTACATTTTGATCCTTCAGTTTTATTATTTTCATCCTTTTACCAATTGATTGCTTATTTGGGCTTAAAAGATTTCAATGGTTAAATTAGTAAAACTATTCTATTCTTTGTTATTACGTTAACATTATCGAAAGATGTTTTTATGATTATTATTATTCTGATTTCTATTATTACCGTAATATTACTTGAAAATTAGACTGACAGTCCAAAACGTTTATCAATCATTATTTGTAAACTATTAGTTGCGCCATAAAACTCAATTAATTTAAGTTGATAATAATACCCAGTGCTTCAGTTTTTGGTGGGAATAGCTATATTTATAAAGTTATATATGACTGTTGTTTGAATCTTTAATAACTTGATAGTAGGTGACTGGTAGTTATGTATAAAGACGAGCTCATACAGTTACATCAGTTTTTAGTTTACGTTTTAAAGCATCTGGACCATGAGTATGAAGTGAAGGGAGAATGTAAGGAGTATCTGTGTCTTAATATCAGCCCTCATCACATACACCGCACCAAAGCGGAACATAAATACGCTATTTTTGTATTATCCAACTCCATTTCTGAAATAATCGCCACTAATAATGGAGGAACTTCTTCTAACATTTCCAACGGCCTATCAGAACTGGTTAAACGGTCCAAAAAGGAGCTTATAAGGTTCCAGAATGAGGATGCTTTAGCTTACCAGAAAATCAAAATGTAAATTAATAATTTTTTTAAGACTAAATCTATTTTTTTAAGAGGTATTAGTATGAATGCGTTACGTAAAATGGTATGTTTAGTCGATGGTGAACACTATCTGCCTGTAAACAAATCAGCGCTCGATATTCTTGATTCTATGGAACACAACGAAGTTGTGGCGGTTGTGTTTATTGGAGGCACTGAAAAGTTAAGGATTGATTCTCCAGAAGAAATTGAAGAAAAATTGGGAAGACCTGTTTATTTTGGTGATGATCACCATAAGATTCCATATGAACTAATTGCTCAGGTATTAGAAGACCATGAGGCAGATGTGGTTATGGATCTGAGTGACGAACCTGTGGTGGACTATTCAAAGCGTTTTAAAATCGCCACGGTGGTTCTGGAGAAGGGACTGCCATATGAAGGTCCTGATTTCAAATTTTATCCCATTACAGAGCATGATGTCCTGAAAAAGCCCTCCTTGAAAATATTAGGAACCGGGAAAAGAATTGGTAAAACTGCAATATCTGCTTATGCTGCACGACATATCCATAAAAATCATTACAACCCCTGTGTGGTTGCTATGGGTCGTGGAGGTCCTGAAGAACCGGAGCTTGTACGGGGCGACCAGATTGAAATCACCCCCCAATACCTCATGGAACAATCAGATAAAGGAGTACATGCAGCTTCTGATCACTGGGAAGATGCCCTTATGAGTCGTATACTCACCATCGGATGCCGTAGATGTGGCGGTGGGATGGTTGGTGATGTTTTTATTACAAATATGAAGAGAGGAGCTGAACTTGCCAATAAGGTTGATGCTGACTTTGTGATCATGGAGGGAAGTGGAGCTGCCATTCCTCCCATAAAAACAAACCGTCATATTGTTTTGGTAGGTGCTAATCAGCCTATAATCAATATAGAACGGTTTTTTGGCCCATTCCGTATAAAATTGGCTGATCTGGTTATTCTTACCATGTGCGAAGAGCCTATGGCCAGCCAGAAAAAGGTTAAACAGATAGAAGAATTCATTAGGGATCTAAATCCCCAGGCTAGAATCATCTCCACAGTTTTCCGTCCCAAACCCTTGGAAGATATCCAGGGGAGGAAAGTCCTTTTCGCAACTACTGCACCTGATTCCATTAAAGATGTGCTAATTGGTCATCTGGAAGATCGCTTTGGTTGTAAGGTCGTGGGGACCACTCCACATCTTTCTAACCGTCCACTCTTGCAAAAGGACATTGACCGCTATCTGGATCAGGCTGACACAATGCTCACAGAACTCAAGGCTGCAGCTGTGGATGTGGCAACTAAAGATGCCTTGGAAGCGGGGTTGGAAGTCGTATATTGCGATAACATTCCCCACGTGATCCGGGATGAGGATGATCTTCCCCAAGCTTTGATTAGTGTGGTGGACAGCGCTATCAAGGACTTTCAGGATCATGGGTGATCTATTGGACATTCAAGATTATAGAAAACTTAAAAAACAGCTTTTTTTTAATCTTCAGGAGCAGAAAATCATTGAAAAACTTCAAATGCCCTTTGAATTGTTTATATTTTTATTTTTTCCTTAAATATGGTGGTGTTTGGAGTTTAAAGACGGATTCTCTGAAAGTTCTGGCCATCAAGGAAAAGATCACATATTATGATAAAAAGAAACAGGACTGGACATACTTTGGAGAATGTTCTACTCTTTTTAAACCTAGAGATAATTAAGATGGAAGGTAAGGTCCTTCGTCTGGAGAAATGTAGTACTAATAAGGAAAGAGAACTTGTTGAAAGATAATTTAAGTTTGTAATTGATGCTGATGAGATTGTAAAGGTGGTTCTTAATCCATCGACCTTGGGGATAAGCCTTAAGAAAATTCAAGGACCCCTCCAGCTGGAAGGATCAAGGTCTATGGTGTTTCACATGTGATGGATCATCTTCGCGGCTTTAGAGTGGAGGCTAAGGGTCTCTGGGAATTTAAGTATAGATGGGAAGAATAAAAAAGAACTGAAGACTTGCTTGAACCATGAAAGGTCTGAACGTAGTTCTATCTATTTATTTCTATATTATTCTTTTATTTTAAGTTCATATGTGGCCTGAAGGATGACTAATTCATTATAAATTAATACACAATTAACACAAACTATTTATAGAACCTCTAACCCATCGATAGATCAACAATTGAGAAAACGGAGATGATATAGTGGCACAGTTAGGAGGGCAAGGACAGCCCATAGGGCAAGGACAGCCCATAATAATATTACCAGAAGGTACATCAAGACTTTTAGGCCGAGATGCTCAAAGAGTTAACATAATGGCAGGTAAGGCTTTGGCAGAGACTGTTAGGACCACTTTAGGTCCTAAGGGAATGGATAAGATGCTAGTCGACAGCATGGGAGACATTGTAGTTACCAACGATGGGGTGACCATCCTCAAAGAGATGGACGTTGAGCATCCTGCTGCCAAGATGCTGGTGGAAGTAGCCAAAACCCAGGAAGATGAAGTGGGAGACGGCACCACCACTGCAGTCATCATCGCAGGAGAACTCCTCAAAAAAGCGGAAGACCTCCTGGAACAGGACATCCACCCTACTACACTAGTTATGGGATACCGTAAGGCAGCAGCCAAGGCCCAGGAACTCCTCAATGATATTTCTATGGTTGCTAAAGACAGAGAAACCCTCTTAAAGGTAGCTATAACTGCTATGACTGGTAAAGGAACCGAAAAAGCTAGAGAACCTCTTGCGGGTTTGGTGGTTAGTGCGGTGCAGCAAGTGGAAGAGGATGGCAAAGTAGATAAGGATAATATCAACATCCACCGTATACAGGGTGCCATTGTGGATGATTCTCAGATAGTCAATGGAGTGGTCATTGATAAAAGCCGTGCTGATACTGCTATGCCCAAAAAGGTAAAAGATGCTAGTATAGCTCTGCTCAAATATCCAATTGAAGTTAAAGATCTGGAGACTGATGCCAAGATCAAGTTAACCGATCCTTCTCAGATGCAGGCCTTTATAGAACAGGAAGAGCAAATGGTGAAGGATATGGTGGACAAAGTGATTGCCAGTGGTGCAAATGTTATTTTTTGTCAGAAAGGAATCGACGACCTGGCCCAGCACATGCTAGCTCGTGAGGGTATTCTAGCCGTAAAAAGGGTAAGGAAATCAGACATGGAAAGGTTAGAAAAAGCCACAGGAGGCAAACTGGTTACAAACATCGAAGATCTCAGCTCTGAAGACCTGGGAAAAGCTGGAAAGGTATATGAAAAGAAAATATTCGATGAAATTTTGATCTTCATTGAAGAATGCAAAGATCCTAAGGCAATTTCCATGATTATCCGTGGAAGCACTAAACATGTTGCTGAAGAAGTTGAAAGAGCAGTGGATGATGCTATAGGTGTTGTTTCTGCCACATTAGAGGATGGTAAAGTAGTAGCAGGTGGAGGAGCTCCCGAAATGGCCATTGCTAAAGGACTTAGAGAATACGCAGACTCCATTAGTGGTAGGGAGCAACTGGCCATTGGGGCTTTTGCCGATGCATTAGAAGTTGTCCCTAAAACGCTAGCTGAGAATGCAGGACTAGACCAGATCGACGTTCTAGTTGACCTAAGAGCAGCCCAGGAAAAGAATCATCATATGGGGCTGGATGTGTTTCAGGGAGAAGTCTCTGATATGGAGCTTGCCGGTGTTATCGAGCCTCACAGGGTCAAAAAACAGGCTATTCAATCCGCTGCCGAAGCTGCTGAGATGCTTCTCAGAATTGACGACGTTATTGCTTCCACTAGTGCAGGCAAAGAACCTGACATGGGTGGAATGGAAGGAATGGAAGGAATGGGCGGAATGCCCCCCATGATGTAAAAGGGTGAATTTTTAACCCTTTTATACCTTTTTTTATATCCTATTTTTTAATTTTTTAGCTTAGATCCTATTTCAGCAAATTTTACAACTTTAAATTAGGTTTAATAGGATATTGTAGTATTTTAACTTTTTTTACAAAACTATTTATATAATTAGATCATTAAAGTCATTATTAATTGTTCAACTTGAACAATATATTAGGTAATCAACATTATGGAATTAATAAATGGATTTTGATGGTAATATGAAGAAAATTCTCATTGTTGAAGATGAACCAGTAACTTCCATGGAGCTGGAATCAGAACTGCAAAGATGGGGATATCAATCAAACCTGGCTACTTCTGGAGAAGATGCCATAAAAATTGCCACGAATCAAAAACCAGATTTAATTTTAATGGATATATTATTAGAAGGGGAAATGGACGGTATAGATGCTGCCAAAAAAATAAAAGAAAATATTGATGTTCCAATCATAATTTTAACGGCCTATATTAATGAAAAGATCACAAGTAGGGCAAAATCTATCCTGCCCCAAAATTATATAGTGAAGCCTTTTGACACCCATAAACTCAAATTTTACGTAGAAATGGCTCTCCAAAAACATGAAATGGAAATAAAGATCAAAAAAAGCGAAAAACACTACAAATTATTGGCAGATAATTTTACAGATGTGATCAGCATTTCCGATCTAGAAGGCATTACCCGGTATATTTCCCCTTCTTGTTACACTTTATCAGGTTACCTAGCCGAAGAATTGGTAGGAAGAGAACTTTGTGATTTTATACACCCAGAAGATTTAGATAGTGTGAATAGGAAACTCTCATCTATTAAAGATCACCCATTTTTTGGCAAGGCTGAATTTAGATTACTCTGTAAGGATCGTAACTATATTTGGGTTGAAATCGCCAGTAAAACCATTTTAAATGATGATACAGGTAAAATAGATGAAATCATAACCATTACTCGTGACATATCCGAAAGGAGAAAAGTTGAGGAAAAATTAAGAAAATCCCTTGAAGAAAAGGAAATGCTCCTGAAGGAGATTCACCACAGGATTAAAAACAATTTAACTGTGATATCTAGTTTGTTAAGTCTACAGTCCAACTATGTCAAAGATGGTGAGGCTAGGGAAATGTTCCAGGAAAGTCAGAACCGGGCGCGTGCAATGGCCCTAATTCACGAGCGCCTATACCAATCCGAGGATCTTAAAAATATCAATTTTGGCATTTATATCCAGAAACTTGCCAAAGAGCTTCTTTACAATTATACCACAGAGGATAAGATAAAATTAGTATTAGAACTTGATCAGATATTAATTGATGTTAATACTGCTATACCAATGGGCCTTATATTAAACGAACTCGTTTCCAATGCAATAAAACATGCATTTCCAGATGGCAGAACCGGAACTATCAGAATATCCCTTGAAAAATTTCAGGATGATTATTTCATTTTGGAAGTGTCTGACAATGGGATTGGATTCTCAAAAGATTTAAACATTGGTGATGTAGAATCATTTGGTCTTATAATCGTCAACACATTAATAAATCAGCTTGAAGCTACTTTGGAAATAACAAGCGACTTGGGAACCGTCTTCAGGGTGATTTTTAGGGAGTTAATCTGATGCTTGATTTTGGTGACTGTGATCGATAAACTTCACTTTATATTTGTTCTGATTTTCAATACAGGAATTAATGATAAAGATATCAAAAATCATCTTTATTTCAAGAAGATTTATAACTATTAATAATTATTTATAATGATTAATATAGTAAAATATATATATCAAAAAGAACTTATTTACTCGCATAGTTATTAAAGTAAGTTTAAGTAGCAAATATCGGCGGGAGTGCCATGATACGTGATACCGATGTTCTTCTCCATGAGGGAAGGATATTCAAACCGAACAAGGAAATAATAGAACGAGCCCATGTAAAAGATTGGGAAGCGGAAATAGAAAAAGGCCAAAACATTGAAAAATACTGGTCAGAGAAAGCAGAACAGTTCGATTGGTTCCAAAAATGGGACACAGTCTTAGATGAAACAGATAAACCATTCTATAAGTGGTTTGTTGGAGGGAAGATCAATCTGGCCTACAATGCTGTGGACCGATGGATAGAAACCAGTAAAAGAAACCAAGTAGCCATCCTCTATGTAAATGAAAGGGGAGATGAAAGAAAAATCACCTACTACGAGCTCTATGTTAAAGTTAATAAACTGGCCAATGCACTGAAAAATTTGGGAGTGAAGAAAGGAGACACAGTTTCCATGTATCTGCCTATGTGTCCTGAATTATTAATTTCACTTCTGGCCTGCAATAAGATAGGCGCAGTACACAGTGTGGTCTATTCGGGCCTTAGTGTAGGTGCTTTAGCGGAACGTGCGAATGATGCCAAGGCTAAAGTATTGTTCACTGCTGATGGAACCTACAGGAGGGGCAAGATCATTAATCTTAAGTCCATTTCCGATGAAGCCGTCCTTCAGAGTCCTAGCATTGAGACTATTGTGGTAGTTAATCACACTGGCAGTCCCATCGAAACATCAGAATTATCGGGAAAGGAAATATTCTTCGAAAGACTTATCGAAGGTGAACCTTCACACTGCGAGCCTGAACATATGGATGCTGAGGATCCCCTGTTCATCCTCTACACCTCTGGGAGCACAGGAAAACCAAAAGGTGTTATACACAGCATTGGAGGTTATATGGTGGGGGTGGCCACTACCCTTCGTAACGTCTTTGATATCCATTCAGACGATGTTTGGTGGTGTACTGCTGACATTGGCTGGATTACTGGACATAGCTATGTGATCTACGGGCCATTACTTCTTGGAAGCACTACGGTGGTTTATGAAGGAGCTCCTGATTACCCTGATCCTGGTGTATGGTGGAAGGTTGTTGAGAAATATGGTGTTACCAAATTTTACACAGCCCCAACTGCAATCCGCCACTTAATGAGATTCGGAGCTCGCTACACCAATCTTTACAACCTGGAATCGCTACGGATATTGGGGACAGTAGGAGAACCCATCAACCCAGAGGCTTGGATCTGGTACTACAAAAATGTAGGTAAAGAAAATTGTCCTATTATGGACACTTGGTGGCAAACCGAGACAGGGATGTACATGATATCACCCCTACCAGTAGCTCCTCTTAAGCCAGGCACAGCTACCCGTCCACTGCCAGGAATCGATGCTGATGTAGTGGATGAAGAGGGTAATCCAGTACCCATTGGTAAAGGAGGATATCTGGTTATTAAAAAGCCATGGCCTGCTATGTTACGTACTCTCTATAAAGAGGAGGAACGTTACCTAGATACTTACTGGAATAAATTCCATGGCATTTACCAGGCGGGGGACATGGCACATAAGGATGAAGATGGTTACTTCTGGATACAGGGCCGTTCTGATGATGTCCTTAAGATTGCCGGGCACCGTATAGGTTCTGCTGAAGTTGAATCAGCATTTGTTAGCCATCCTGCAGTGGCAGAAGCGGCTGTTATTGGAAAATATGATCCCATTAAGGGAGAGGTCATCAAGGCATTCATCATTCTCCGTGAAGAATATGAAATGAAAACTCAACTTATTGAAGAGCTGAAAAAACATGTAAGACATGAACTAGGTCCAGTGGCAGTTATGGGGGAAATAGTACAAGTAGACAAGCTCCCTAAAACTAGGAGTGGAAAGATAATGCGACGTATCCTCCGTGCACAGGAGATGGGTGAAGATTTGGGTGATACATCAACCTTGGAAGAATGATTTAAAAAATTGTAAAAATTAGAGAAATAAAAATAATAATTAATTGGAGGGATTAAAATGGAAGAAGAATACGCTACCATAACCATCGATGGTAAGAAGCTGATGAAGCACACTCAAGCAAACCCTGCACCATTGGGACTAATAGCATTCGGACTGACCACAGTCCTTCTGAATTTCCATAATGCTGGGTTTTATCCTTTGAGTAGCATGATATTGGCTATGGGGTTGACTTATGGTGGAACAGCCCAAATAATAGCAAGTGCCATGGAATATAAGAATGGAAACACTTTTGCAACAGTTGCCTTTGCATCATATGGTCTTTTCTGGTGGTCATTTGCTGTCCTGCTCTTGTTACCGAAATTGGGTCTGGCAGCAGCCCCTGATGAAGCATCATTAGTAGCTTACCTCTTCATGTGGGGACTTTTCACTGCAGCGATGTTCATTGCAACAATAAAATTAAGCCGTGGATTACAGGCCATATTCGCAACATTGGCCATTCTGTTCTTCCTATTAGCACTGGGAGACTACACCGGAAATACAACCATAACCATCATTGCAGGTTATGAAGGTATACTAACAGGACTAATTGCAATGTATGTGGGGCTGGCAGAGGTCATCAACGAAACCTATGCAAGAAAAGTCCTACCTGTCTAAATAGAATATCATCTCCGTTACCGCCTCCTTTAAACGGTATGATAAGTGGTTTTGGAGTCTTATAACTTCATAACCACTAAAATTTTTTTTTAATTTTTCTAAAACGATCCTATATATCTATTTTAAACCCAAAATCGACTTCACTTGCTGGTTTTCCTCCCCTAATACCCCAGTTTTTCATGGGTGGCTCTAGGAGTACTATCATGATATCATGTCCATTAATTCCGGGATTTTGGCCTAAATTATGGACAATTGCCCTATATAATTTTTTTTTAGCACTAAAAGAGCGTCCTGGAAACAAGGTGATCTGTATAAATAGTTACTGCATCAGACCGATCTGCAGGGGTCTCGAAATCTTCTTCATCCAGTTCATAAATTCTCTGATGTCGATCTTGTTCAGGAATTTTCATTGAATCAACCAGAGCCAGGTGTACTCCTTCTAAAATTGCCTTTTTATATTCTTTTGTCTACCCTTTCAGAATTTCTATTTTAACGAGAGGCATTTAATTATCTCAAATTTTTGGTTCAAAATTTCCCTGTCTGACTTTTGGTTATGGAAAAAGTCAGTTATTAAGTTGCTAAATATTTGGCTAGTCTCTTGGCTAGTGCTATAATGGTTAGTATAGGTGGTGCGCCAGGTGCACTGGGAAAAACACTTGCATCTGCTACAAAAAGCCCTTTAATAGTGGTTTCTAAGTTTATATCCACTGTTTCGCCTATGGCAGCGGTACCACCAGGATGAGCGCCTCTGGCAGGCGTAGAAACCACTGTTTCAGCATCTACTCCTAATTCTGTTAATATGGCGCCAGCAATGGCTGAACCCTCAGACAAAAGTCCTGCATCTCGGGAGGTGTTATTTTTTATTACATTATCCTCCCTTACCATACCAGATCTATCATCTTTAATCTTCACCATTATCCCCAAGATGTCTTCTTCATGATAACCATATGGTTTAAGTTTATCAGCCAGTATAGTGGAATAATGGGGGGATAATATATAATCATGACCTTTAAGAATGGAGTACATAGTCACCTCATTATTAAATTGGATTTTTTCCAAGATTCCACCTACAGTGACAAATGTATCCACAAAAAGATGTTTACCAGCATCTAATCCTGCTTTTATGAGCAATTTTGGTGTTTCAATTGCCCCCGCAGACAAAATTACATAATCAGCTTGAAATAAACGTTTTAAACTTTTAACACCAGTAACTTTGCCTTTGTGGGAAGTAACCTGAGTTACTTTGGTATTATCTATTATCTGGATTCCCAAGTCTTCCGCTTGTTTCAAGTAATTAAGGGAGGTCCATTTAGCATTCATAGGGCATCCCAGGGCGCATTGGCCACATGGTATGCACTTTTCCGGATTGATGAATTTGGGCATCTTCTCCATGATCAAACCCAGGGATGAAGCTGCATTCATTATCTTTCTTGTTCCTTCTCCAAGGTGGGAGTCTGGAAGTGTTTTCACCCTCAATTCATGCTCTGCTTCCTGCAGTTCCTTTTCCAAGTCAATGCCAATATCTTTAAATTCTTTTTGGCATGTACGAACAGCGTTTCCAGCGGTAACCAGTGTGGTGCCACCCAGGCAGGAGGTTTTAAGAAGTTCAACACCTATATCCAGATTATCGTAACATTTGTAAGCATGTTTTGTGTCAGTAGTGGTTCCTTTTTCCAGCAAAGAGACGTCAAAGCCATTTATGGCAAGTTCTCGGGCTACAGTTGCCCCTCCAGCTCCTGATCCTACAATGATCACCGTTTTCATTTTTAAACTCCTTACAATTTTTAGGTTCAGGTCCGGTAAAGACTTCTTCTTTTTGGTTTTCTTTTAATTTTTGGCTTTAATTTTTTCTTTTTTGGTGGTTTGGCTTTTTTTTCAGGTTTAAAAAATTTTTCAGCAACATATCCTCCTATGGCACCCATAACACCATATATAAATATACTGAGAACAAGTCCGACAATCAAGTTGAATATGCTTTCTATAGCATAACCCAACCCCAAAACTATAGGGCTGGGAAGTTGGTATGGCAGTTGTGGAGGGGCTAAAAAATTAAACACAAAGTATAAGAAACTTAACAAAGCTGCGGTAATAGCCCCAACTTTATAATCAGCATATTCTGTCTCGGTTAGGTATGTAGCTACAAATCCCACTAATATTAAGGCGAATATCCCCCCAATATTTAAGAAGGCAAGGATTAATCCCAGGATAATGCTAGTTAATATGGCTATTTTCACATCGAAATTAGGCATTAAATTGCTCCTCACTTTAAAATCATTTTCTTCCTTATCGTTTTTTGTAATGATTTTCCACAATTATCTTTCTGTATCCTGTTATATGATTTTTAACCTTATATTTAATTTAGAAGGGTATTTTATCTTGCAATAAAAATGATCATTTGGAAATTAGCTACTTATTTTCTATAGTGGCTTATGCAAATAGCATTTATGAAATCAAATTCTCAACTCTAGTACAATATTTAAATTTTTTAGATGAATCAATTAAACGACTGAATAGAGTTTATTTTGGTTCTATCTTTAGATAAAGTTAATAGAATAATCTTAACCAGAATCTTAATGTTTATACCTTATATTGACGTACTAATATATATTATAGTATTACTTATGATTATTGTTGATGATTGGATTGAGCTTATTTTCAGGTAATGTATTAACTTTTATATAGTTAGATTGAAAAGTCTCAACTATACTAGAAGATTTTTTGGGCGTTAGTAATGGTTCTGAGATATATTAACATCCCTATTTTCATAATAAAAAATAGCCTAGAATCCATATTCACTCACCCCCTTCAAGTTATTTTTTTATCTCTTCCTCTTTTCTTATTTGTTCCCGATATCTGACTTTCTCTTGGCTTTTTTCGGCTTGACCATAACACAGCGAACACCAGAAGAAATCCAATGATAAGAGAGGGAATCCACATATAATCTGGTGGTTGTACCTGAATTGCACTAAAAATAATCATAAGCAAAAGGAAGACCACTATTCCACCGAGCCAAAATAATAATACTCCATAGAATATTCCAGTTGCAATTGCTCCCCAATTCATATTCACTCCTTTTCATTCTTTTTTATTGGAATTGCAGCATTAACTTACTTTATTGAGTCCACTTATCCATCCATAAGGTCTACATCCATAGAATTGCCAAACATATCGTAATATTTTCCATTTTTACTCCCTTATAACTGTAAGAAGGAAAAACACCAGACCCCTCCGATATGGTCTGGTGGGATCCTTGTCACTTGTTTTTGTTACAAAATGACCGTCAATCTTCTTTTTACTTCTTTTTTTCTCTTTTTTCTAATAATTTTTTAAATTCCTCATAATCAGGATCATTTTCTTCTATGACTTCCATTTTATCTTCATCAGTAGCTTCAATTCCAATCGGAGCCTTTGGAGGTTCCTTTACTCTTTTGAAGGTAAATTTTTCAATATCACTCCAAGTGGAAACTATTGGAATGATGAGAACAGCCATTTCTTTTTGATCTTCACTCTCGAAAAGATGCCATTCTAACTCATCACCAGCTCGTAGGTTGAAATGTTTAGCAATAGTTAAGGGTACGGTTGTCCTGAGACTGGGACTGATCCGGCTGGCTTTGGTAAGTTTGGTCTTAAAAGGCATGATATTACTATGTGGCTTTTTTATATATATACCCTTTATACCCTTACACCAATTTGTCTAATTGACATTGTTATCTAAAAGGTCAATACCTCATTGACACATATGAACATTAATTAAAAAATATTCTGGATGATCAAAATATGACTTCCAAAGATGACCGTTCCACACCCTATAAATACAAGGAATATGGAGGTAAGTTAAGAAAATTTGATAAGATCCGTTTCGGAGTGTTGGTCTGCATGACCTGTAGAAATACGTGTTTAATATCAAATTATGAGGAGGAATTGTAAACAAAATGTTTTTATACTTTCCTGTTATATTGATATTATAAAAAAATTAATCAAGATTAATTGACTTAAGCATTATAGGAGGAAAATTGAGAAAAAAGGAAAGAATCAAATTAAAATGAACTAAAAACGCATATAAGGCACCCGTTTTTTTAGTGGTGAAAGACATTTGAAAACAAAAAAAAATATTAACGAGGATTCTTTTTTCCCTCGAAAAATAGACGCTGATTTTAAATCCACTCCTTAGTCCAGAAACAACACACACCCGCCAACTACCTTTCATTTTCATCGTAGATGGAGCGATCTATACTGGCCAGAGCCCGAATGGTTAAAAAACAGGGTAAAATGGTTAAAAACCAAACATTTTGAAGAAATAACCTCACTAGCTAATTACTATCCTGGAAAGTACCTCCCAATACATGAGAGTACACCATAACCTAACATTTTTCAACTTGCTGACAACTTTACTTATAAAAATAAAAAAGCAACAAAGTTGAAAAAGCACCGTTTCATGTATAGTCATGTCTTTTAATTATAGAATATGGGAAAATGTATCAATAGTAAAAATAAAGAAGATAATATGGAAGATAATAATTCTCCAATAATTAATGGAGTGGAGATGATCGATCTCCAAGGTCAACTGGAACGCTTAGTGGATAATTACCGTAAACTACGAGAAAAAGATGGTCAGGGTAAACTCAAAACCTGGAGTGATCTTTTATTATATGAAATGTATCCTGGCTTGATTGAGGATCAAAGGAAAGATATTGAGATCCGAGGCCGGTACGTGCCAATGGGTTCAATAGATAAATAAAAAAAATTATGTGAGCTTGAAATCGTGAATGAAAAATTCACAGTAACTCTAGGAATCATTATGATCATATTAGCTGTGACCATATCCGGATGCACTACTAGTGATCCTAATCAAGCCTACTTGTACAAACAAACCGGTTGGGGTGAGAAAGTCGGTGCTGCTATGGAAAACCAGGATAAAGTAAATCAAGAATACTTAGTGGGAAATATTACAAGTAATGAATTTATCTCCAAAACCAAATCTAATAAAGAAACCATAGATAATGTTATCGCAGAAATGGAAAAGACCACACCCCCCAGCCAATACAAACAAATACATGAAATAACTTTATCAGCTTATAAGGAAGATTCAAAGGGATTACAGCTAACAGTGCAAGGCAAAAATTTGAAGAATAATACATATTTTAAACAAGCCACAGATTTAATAAATCAAGCCAAACAACTAAGCAATATCACACGACGGGGATAATAAAAGCTGAAAAAGGCTTAAAAAATTTAAATTAAAATATATGTAATAATTCTTTTTTGAGGTAGATAATATGAGTGTTGAAACAAGAAGAGCGTTAGCTATTGACATTTTAGAAACCAAATCCAAATTTGTATGGGAATTACAGACCTGGCATTTGGAGTACTGTCGGAGATTCTAGACCACTACGGCAACAACCTGATAAGCCGTAGTCTGTTAAACGAAAGGGAACTATTTTTCAAGGAAGCATTACAGTTCCTGAATATGTTAATGTATTCTAAATGTAAAAAAACGTTGAAAAAAAGCCAGGGTAAATGAAAAATGCGGAGGCGGCATTAGATAGTATGAGTTATACCCTGGCTTATGGGGACGAAAAGTCATTGAGATCCGAGGTCGTTATGTGCGTAGGTCCAGCAGATAAGGATTAACAAATTTTGAGAAGTGGTCTTTTTTTAATATGCTTGTAGTGAAGTAGCTTAGTAGAGTATCAGTAATGCTATGACTAAGACGAATACTCCACCATAAAGCAGTGGTATGAAGTTTAATCCTTGTCCACTTTCATCATCGAAATTCATATTTTTACCTTCGAACCTAATGCTTCTCGCTGCACAATACTATGATGCTTCACATATATAAACCTTTCACATAAAAAACAGTAATCTTTATTAATGTTATGTGATTTGTCACAAAATTACAGATTGATAACATATTATTTACACATTTGTCACCAAAAAACCCCCTAATGAAATGGAGTCTTCGGACCTATGATTTATGGGTTTTTACTGTTATTATGAGTACAACAGGAATGGTTATATGGACGATTTAGAGGAAATTAGAGCTGATATTATAAAGATTGGATTAGATACACTTAAAGCGTTAAACAGGCGACGAGAGTAAAGATACGTTAAGGATGAGTCTCATGAACGTGTTAGAATAGCTCAGTGTCGTGTTGTATTTGATGGGTAGTCAGCTAAACAAGATGTTGGAATCTTT
>Ga0209048_10001993_pt1 | contig 20543 bp, 18 predicted proteins | sample FrelakmetCRP12CR_FD_187146 | JGI IMG/M metagenome (GOLD analysis project Ga0209048, IMG submission 187146) | Freshwater lake sediment microbial communities from the University of Notre Dame, USA, for methane emissions studies - CRP12 CR (SPAdes)... | ecosystem: Environmental > Aquatic >... | reverse complement strand
TCGCGTTTGCATCTGCCCCGCCCGCCGGCCCGACCCGGCGAGAAACCCGATTTCAGCTACCTGCAATTGTCGCCTGCGGGCGCCGTGCCGCGACCCGACGTGAATGCGCGCGCGCGCGACATCGAAGGGCTCGCCGTCGAACTGGTGAGAGTGCTCGACGACGCTCACGATGCAATCGGTCCCTGGCACCCGCATCTCGACCCGGCCGAACTGCAGGTCGGACTGCGGCACATGCTGCTGACGCGCATCTACGATGAGCGCATGCAGCGCACGCAACGCGCCGGCAAGATATCGTTTTACATGCGTTCATTGGGCGAGGAGGCCGTGTCGGTCGCGCAGTGCATGGCATTGCGCCCGGGCGACATGCTGTTCCCGTCGTACCGCAATCAGGGTCTGCAGATTGCGCGCGGTATCGCGCTCGTGGATCTGATGTGCCAGTTGTTGTCCAACACGCGCGACATGTGCAAGGGCCGTCAGCTGCCGGTGCTGTACCACTCCAAAGCCGGGAATATATTCTCGATCTCCGGGAATTTGGCGACGCAATTTCCGCAGGCCGTCGGCTGGGCCATGGCGGCGGCGATCAAGGGCGAGGACCATCTGGCCGCAAGCTGGATCGGCGAAGGCAGCAGCGCGGAGGCGGATTTTCATCATGCGCTGCTGTTTGCTTCCGTGTACCAGGCGCCGGTCATCCTCAACGTGGTGAACAACCAGTGGGCGATATCGACCTTCCAAGGCTATGCCGGCGGGGAACAACGATCCTTTGCCGCGCGCGGCCCCGGTTACGGCATTGCCGGCATTCGGGTTGACGGCAACGACTTTCTCGCGGTGTATGCCGTGACGCAGTGGGCGGCGCTGCGGGCGCGCACCGGCGCCGGGCCGACCTTGATCGAGCTGGTGACGTATCGGGCCGCCGCCCATTCCACCAGCGACGACCCGGCTCGCTATCGCGCCAAAGATGATCAGGAACACTGGCCGTTGGGTGATCCGATCGACCGGCTCAAGAGGCATCTGATCAAACTGGGCGAATGGTCCGAAGAGAGGCATCGTGCGCTCACGAACGAATTGGAGGCGTTGGTCGGGGCGAGTTGGCAGGAGGCCGTGACCTACGGCACGCTGACCGAGGGACCGAAGCTCGATGCGGATCTGATGTTCGAGGACGTATTCAAAGAAATGCCGCAGCACTTGCAGCGCCAGCGCGCCTTGATGCGCATGGAACGGAGCAGGGAGCCTGTCTGAGTATTCCACGTGGCCTTACCCAAGGCAGATTTCGCCTCAGGCGAGGCGGAGCCGACGCGGTTGGGTCAACACCCAATAAGGAGGCGACAACGATGTATGAGGCGAAATCTTCCCGGTCCCGAAGGGTTGGCCGGGTGAGGGGCGTCTGCGGCGTTGCGCGCCTTGGCCGTAGTGCTTACTACGGCCATCGCCGCGCGCCTAGCATCCGCACCCTCACCCACCCAACGCGGCTCACGCGGAATACTGAGACAGGCTCCTACTCATGGCCAGCATGAACATGATTCAGGCGCTGAATTCCGCCATGGACATCATGCTCGGGCGCGACCCGTCGGTCGTGCTGATGGGCGAGGACATCGGCTATTTTGGCGGAGTCTTCCGCACGACCGAAGGTCTGCAGCGCAAGTACGGCGAACACCGCGTGCTCGATACGCCGATCGCCGAGGGCGGCATCATTGCCGCCGCCATCGGCATGGGCGTGAACGGTTTGCGCCCGGTCGCGGAAATTCAATTCGCCGACTATATCTATCCGGCGTTCGATCAGATCGTGAGCGAATTGGCGCGGCTGCGCTATCGAAGCGCCGGCGAATTCTTCGCGCCGGTGACCATACGCACGCCGTGTGGCGGCGGCATCCGGGGCGGTCAAACGCATTCACAGAGTCCCGAGGGGATTTTCACGCATGTGAGCGGACTCAAGGTCGTCATGCCCTCAAATCCTCGCGATGCCAAGGGTTTGCTGATCACCTCGATCGAGGATGACGATCCGGTGGTGTTCTTCGAGCCGAAACGTCTGTACAACGGCCCTTTCGACGGCGACCCGAACAAACCCGCGGTGCCCTGGAGCGCTCATCCGAAGGGGCAGGTCGACGAAGGCTATTACACCGTACCGCTGGGGTCGGCAGATGTGGTGCGCAGCGGCTCGCAATTGACCATCATTACGTACGGCACCATGGTGTACGTCGCCTTGGCGGCCGCCGCGGCACTCAAGGTGGACGCGGAGATCGTCGATCTGCGCTCGCTTGTGCCGCTCGACGTCGACACGATCTGTAGTTCGGTGAGGAAGACCGGCCGATGCGTGGTGGCGCACGAGGCCACGCGCTTCTCGGGATTCGGGGCCGAGATCGTGTCGGTGGTGCAGGAAGAGTGCTTCTGGGACCTGGAGGCGCCGATCCAGCGCGTGACCGGGTGGGATACGCCCTATCCGCATGCCTTCGAGTGGGAGTATTTTCCGGGTCAGGCGCGAGTCGCATCGGCCATCAAGGCCGTCATGGAGCCCTCATGAGCCAGTTCGTTTTCAAGATGCCGGATTTGGGCGAGGGCACGGTCGAGGCGGAGATCGTCGCCTGGCACACGCAACCGGGCGCCGTCGTCACGGAGGATCAAGTCATCGTCGAGGTCATGACCGACAAGGCGGCCGTGGAAGTTCCCGCGCCCGTGAGCGGTCGCGTGCTTTCGGTCACCGGAGCGCCCGGCGACAAAGTCGCCGTGGGCTCACCCCTGATCGTGTTCGAGACCGCTCCAGCGCCCGAGACTGCGCCAGCACTCGGGACCGTCCCGGCGCCCGAAACCGCACCCGCGGCCGCCCCAGCCGCGGCGCCCGCCGCCGAGGTCCCCGACGCTCCGCTCGAAGCGGGGCGCGCAGCTCGGGTCATGACCTCTCCCGCCAATCGACGCCGGGCACGGGAAGCCGGGATCGATTTGTCGAGCGTCGCGGGTTCGGGTCCCGGGGGGCGCATCTTACGCAGCGATATCAGTTCGGCGGGGGTCCCTGCGGCGGTGAGCCAAGCCGCGAACCTTGCGCCCGCGGCCGCGCCAACCTCGGAAGTCAAGGTGATCGGCGTACGCCGATTGATTGCCGAGCGCATGAGCGCGGCCAAAAGGGACATTCCGCATTTCGCCTACGTGGAAGAAGTGGATGTCACGGAACTCGAGGCGCTGCGCGGGCAATTGAATGCCAAGTTGGCCAAGGGCGAGCCCGGACTCACGTATTTGCCGTTGGTCATTTCAGCTCTGGTGCGGGTTCTTGAATCGTTCCCCCAGTGCAATGTGCTCTACGATGCGCTGCGCGGCGTGTTGGTACGGCATCGCGCCGTACATGTCGGAATAGCGACTCAGACGCCGGAGGGACTCAAAGTCCCGGTTGTGCGCAATGCCCAGGCGTTGGGTTTGTGGGATATCGCCGCGGAGGTCCGCCGGGTGTCCGAGCGCGCTCGCTCGAACAAGGCGACGCGCGACGAACTGGTTGGGTCCACGATAACGATAACGAGTCTGGGTAGGCTCGGCGGTATCGCCTCGACACCGGTCATCAATGCCCCCGAGGTCGCCATTGTGGGTCTCAACAAGGCCGTGGATCGGCCGGTCGTTCACCAGGGTGCGATAGCGGTGCGTCGAATCATGAATTTATCGTCGTCATTCGATCATCGCTTCGTGGACGGCTATGATGCAGCGGCGATGATTCAGGCCTTGAAAGAGCTGCTTGAACATCCGGCGATGATCTTCATGCCCAAGGCGAAGGCCCCATGACCGCACCCCCCAAGCGACCCGCGTTTGGCACCCTGTTGACCTCACACATGGCCGTTGCCGCTTACCAGGACGGTCGCTGGGGAGAAGCCGAGATCAAGCCGGTGGCGCCGATCGAGCTGTCTCCGGCAGCGCATGTGCTGCACTATGCGAGCACTTGCTTCGAGGGGTTCAAGGCCTTTCGGCATGCGGACGGCTCAATCCATGTCTTTCGCATGGATCGGCACATCCAACGCATGCGTCAGAGCGCCCGGCAGCTGGTGCTGCCCGAGCCGGATGCGCTGCAGCTCGCTCACATGGTGCGCAGCGTGATCGGGCGCTGCCGCGATGCCGTGCCGGAAGCGCCCGGCGCTCTTTACCTGCGGCCGATATTGATCGGTACCACGGCGAATATCGGTGCGGCGGCGACGCCGGCCACCGAAGCCTTGCTCATGGTCCTGGCGAGCCCGGTTTGGGATTACTTTGCCGGCGGGATGAAGCCGCTGCGCATCCTGGTGGACGATGAGCACACGAGATCGGCGGCGCAAATGGGTATGGTGAAGACCGGCGGCAACTATGCCGCGGCGCTCGGTCCCACCTTGAGCGCGCGTGCAAAATTCCAGGTCGATCAAGTGCTGTTTTGCCCGGGCGGTCAGGTGCAGGAGACCGGCGCCGCCAACTTTCTGTTGATCCGCGAGGGCGCACTCCTGACTCGCGGATTGGACAGCACGTTTCTGCACGGCATAACGCGTGATTCGCTATTGACGCTCGCGCGCGATCGGGGCTTTGCGGTGTCGGAGCGGGTGTTCGACGTGACCGAAATGCTGGAATGGGTGAAATCCGGCGAAGCCGCGTTGTCGGGAACGGCGGCGGTACTCGCCGGAGTGGGCACCTTGATATATCGCGGCGCCGAACACCGGGTCGCGAGCGGTGAGGTGGGTCCGCTCACCCGCGGCCTTCGAAGCGCACTGGTCGCCATTCAACAGGGAGAGGCTCCCGACAGCCACGGCTGGTTAGAGCGGGTGTGAGCGCCCGGGCATGCGGCGCGCGGAGAGAGGCTCCTAGTATTCCTCGCGATCCTCGTCGTCATCGTCGTCCAAATCCTCATCATCCTCATCGTCTTCGTCATCGTCGTCCCAGTCGTCCTCTTCTTCCTCCTCCTCGGCATCTTTCTCAGCCTTGGAGCCCGACCAGCCCTCGGGTTCCTCGCCGAGCTCTAGATCGAGCTCCACCCAGCCGTCGACGTCCAATTCCTCGATATCACCGTCCAGATGCTGAATCTCGACGATTTCTCGGTCTTCATCCACCTTAAGCACCTGGAAGGTTTCGTCGTTTTCCAGGTCCTCGTACCACTGCCCGACGGTCGGTTCGTACTCTCTGCCCACGTAAGGTCGTCCTTTCTTGACTGGTGTGCTGCTGTCGAGCCGAATATTAGGGGAGGCCGCTGCGCTAAGTAAATGGCAATATTGCGTATACATGAACATTGCTGACCGCAGAGTCCTTGCCCAACGCCTGGCGGACGCTAAACGTGTCGTCGTCAAGGTGGGATCGGCGTTGCTGGTTGACGCCGACAAGGGACGTCTCAATCGCGCCTGGTTGGAAAGTTTCGCGGCGGACATGGCCTCCTTACACAGGCGCGGCCAGGAGGTCATCGTGGTTTCCTCGGGCGCGATCGCGCTCGGCCGCCGGCATTTGGGGTTGAGCGCCGGCAAACTAAAGCTCGAAGAAAGCCAGGCGGCCGCGGCGGTCGGTCAAATTCGCCTGGCGCATGCCTACAAAGAGCTGTTGGATGCCCACGAAATCACCGTGGCGCAAATTCTCCTGACCTTGGGCGATACCGAACAGCGTCGCCGCTACCTCAATGCGCGCGGAACCCTAAACATGCTGTTGTCCCTCGGGGCGATACCGGTGATCAACGAAAACGACACGGTCGCGACCGCCGAGATTCGTTACGGCGACAACGACCGGCTGGCCGCGCGCGTGGCGCAAATGGTGGGCGCCGATTGCCTGGTGCTGCTGTCGGACATCGACGGGTTGTACACGGCAAACCCCAATGACCATCCGGAAGCCGAATTCATTCCCCGCGTACTCAAGATCACTGCCGAAATCGAAGCGATGGCGGGCGGGGTCAGTAGCGAGGTGGGTTCCGGCGGCATGCAGACGAAAATTGCCGCCGCCAAAATCGCCGTGGGGGCGGGATGCCACATGTGCATCGCCAAGGGAGCGCTGCAGCATCCGCTGAGGCGCATCGAAGAGGGCGCGCGCTGCACGTGGTTCGTGCCGACCTCGACGCCGGTGGCGACCCGCAAACAGTGGATAGCCGGGACTCTGAAGCCAGCCGGCGCGATTGCGGTTGATGATGGCGCGGTTCGCGCCCTGCTGCAGGGCAAGAGCTTATTGCCGGCCGGGGTGACGCGCGCGGTGGGGCGCTTCGAACGCGGCGATACGGTCAGCATCATCGGACCCGATGGAGTGGAAGTGGCGCGCGGCATTTGCGCGTATTCGGACACCGATGCGGCCCGCATCATTGGGCGCAAGTCGGCAGAGATTGAAAAGACATTGGGGTTTCGGGGCCGCGATGAGATCGTGCACCGCGACGACCTGGTCTTGCTGAGGGATTCGTGATGGTGGCGGATATCATGCGCGCGATCGGCCGCGGGGCACGGGGCGCCGCTTCGCAACTGGAACTCGCCTCGAGCGATCAAAAGAATCGCGCGCTCAAGGCTGCGGCCTCGGCGTTGCGGGCGAGCAGCCGCAGGATCCTGGCGGCGAACGAACTCGATATGCGGGACGCGGCCGCGCACGGCGCCGCCGGCGCCATGCTCGATCGGCTGCGTCTGGACGAAAAGCGCATTGAGACCATGGCCCAGGGACTTGAGAGCATCGAGCAACTGCCCGACCCGATCGGCACCGTGCTCGCCGAATGGGTGCGGCCCAACGGCATGGTCATACAGAGGCGCCGCGTGCCGCTCGGCGTGATCGGCATCATTTACGAGAGCCGGCCGAACGTCACCGCCGATGCGGGCGCGCTGTGCCTGAAGTCCGGCAACGCGGTGATTCTGCGCGGTGGCTCGGAAAGCATGCATTCCAATGCGGCGATTCACGCGTGTTTGGACGAAGGCTTGAAGATCGCCGGTCTGCCGGGCGCATGCATACAATTGGTGCCCACCGCCGACCGGGCGGCGGTCGGCTACATGCTTGCGGAAATGGCCGAGTACATCGATGTCATCGTGCCCCGCGGCGGCAAGAGCCTGATCGCGCGGGTGCGCAAGGAAGCACGGGTACCGGTGATCGGGCATCTCGAGGGCGTCTGTCATGTGTACGTCGACCGCAGCGCGAATCTCAAGATGGCGCAAGCCATCGTGCTGAATGCGAAGATGCGCCGTACCGGCATCTGCGGCGCGGCGGAAACTTTGCTCGTGGACCGTGGCTGTGCGCACACGCACCTCGGTCCCCTGATCGAGATGCTGCTCGAGGCCGGCTGCGAGGTTCGCGGCGATGATACGGCCGCGCGCATCGTCGCGCGTGTCAAACGCGCAACCGAGCAGGACTGGTACACGGAGTATCTCGACGCGATCATCGCCGTGCGTGTGGTCGATGACGCGGATGCGGCGATGGCGCACATCCGCAAGTACGGGTCGCAACACACCGATTGCATCGTCGCCGACGATCGCGCCGTCGCGGAGCGATTCTTGACGGAGGTTGACAGCGCGATCGTGCTGCACAACGCGTCGACGCAGTTCGCCGACGGCGGCGAGTTCGGCATGGGTGCCGAGATCGGCATCAGCACCGACAAGTTTCACGCGCGCGGTCCGGTGGGAGCGGAGCAGCTCACCAGCTACAAATATCTGGTGCGCGGCAGCGGGCAGATTCGTGACTAATTCCGCCGACCCGGGGGCTACAGCATCTCCTCCCACGACCGGCTCAAGCGGATGGCGCAGGTGATCACACCGACCATGCTGTAGGTCTGTGGGAAATTGCCCCACTGCTCGCCGCTGACGGGATCGATGTCCTCGGACAACAGCCCCGCACTGTTACGACGGCGCAGCAGGCTCTCGAATAGCTCGCGGGCCCGATCCAAGCGACCGACGGCGGCGAGCGCGTTGACGTACCAAAACGAACACATGGTAAAGGTGTTCGCGGGGACGCCGAAGTCATCCGCATGCAGGTAACGAAAGACCAGATCGCCGCGCACGAGATCCCGCTCGATGGCACCGAGTGTGGACAGGAAGCGCGGATCGGTCGCTTCGATGAAGCCGAGGTCGGGCAGCAGAAGTGCGGTGGCATCGAGGTCTTCACCCTCAAAAGCACTGACGAACGATTGTTTGCTACGGCTCCAGGCTCGCACCAGGATTTGCGCGCGCATGGTGTCGGCACCGGCGCGCCAAAATGCGGCCCGATCGTCGATATTCAGCTGCACGGCGATTCGCGCCAGCCGGTCGCAGGCCGCCCAGCACATCACGGCTGAGAAGGTGTGCGCGCGCTCGGTACCGCGAAATTCCCAGGGACCCGCATCGGGCATCCCGAACAACTTCATTGCGCGTTCGCCCAGCACTTCTGCGCGGGCAAACATCCCGGCATCGCCGGGGTTCGTCAGGCGTTGATCGAAAAACAATTGCCGTGCTGCGAGCACCACCGCACCGTAGACGTCGTGCTGGAGTTGTCCGTAGGCCAAATTGCCGATGCGCACCGGCCCCATGCCGCGATAACCGTCCAGCGTTTCAATGACGCGCTCTTCGATGCGCGCTTCGCCGGTAATGCCGTACAGCGGCTGCAGATCCCCTCCGGGATTGCGCGCGACGATGTTGTTGAGATAACGCAGGTAACCTTCCATGGTGTTGGTGGCGCCCAGATGATTGAGCGCGAGAATCACGAAGAAACTGTCGCGCAACCAACAGAAGCGGTAATCCCAATTGCGCGCGCTGCCGGCCATTTCCGGAATCGATGTGGTCAAGGCGGCGAGCACCGCGCCCGTATCTTCGAAAGTGCACAATTTCAAGGTAATTGCGGAGCGGATCACCGCCTCCTGCCAATCGAAGGGCACGGCCAAACCGCGAATCCATTCGTGCCAGTAGGCGCACGTCTCCTCGAGCCAGGACCTCGCCAGATTCAGCGGCGTCTCCTCGATCGTTTCGTCCGGTGCCAGGATGAATGCGAGCGGCGCGCCGAGTACGAAGGCGGTCTCATCGAGCAGAGGAGACAGCGAGCTATTGGTGGTGACGCGGTAGTTGAGCGCCGCGGACAAGAAACGAATGTGATGGCTGCCGGCCACACGCTGCGGATCATCCGCCCCGTAGTCGCACCGCGGCCGCAGTCGCACGCTGACGATCGGGCGACCCTTGATTGGCTCGATCAGCCGCACCACGGCCATGGGTCTGAAGTTGCGGCCGCGCGAACGAAAGCGCGGGCAAAAATCCGTGATCTTGAGCGAGTTGCCCTGCGCGTCGGTGAGGGTGGTTTCCACGATGGCGGTGTTGCGCACATACTGGCGCTTCGCCTCGGCCATATTTTGCAAATCGACCGCGAACACGCCGCTGACGGAGTCGCCGCCCTCGCGCCGCAGCAACGCGCAAAACACGGGATCCGCATCCGGTTTGGGCAGACACATCCACACGATTCGACCGCACCGGTCGATCAATGCGGCAACTTGGCAATTGCCGATGACCGCGAGATCCAAGTCGGAAGCCGCGCTCATTCGCGTTGTGAATCATGCAATGAGGCGATGCCCCGCAGCCAACGGCGCACGGCAAAGGAGTCGTCGACGCGATATTGTCCCTGCACGCGATCGCCGACGGCGATGGACACGCCGCCCTGATCTTCGGCCACGCGAAAGCCGCCCTGATCGGTGAGGTCGTCGCCGATGAATACCGGCCGCCGCCCCGAGAACGGCGGCTCTTTCATAAATGCCTTGACGGCGGCTCCCTTGTTGAAGCCGCGCGGCTTTATCTCCAAGACCATGTTGCCTTCTTGGACGTGATAATAGGCGCCTAGCGGTGCGGCGATGGCCTGAAGCGACTCACGAATACTCGCCTCATGGCGAGGCGCCATGCGAAAGTGCACGGCGATGGTGCGGCCTTTGTCCTCGAGGAAGCTGCCCCGATGAGCCGAGACGAGCGCTTGCACCGCCTCACGTACCTGGTCGAGCCGCGTGTCGACGAAACTCGCGCCCTGCATCCCGCCCGATGCCTTGCGCCGCTCGACGCCGTGCAGTCCCGCCGCCGGCAATCGCAGGGGATCGAATAGCGCGTCGAGGTACTCGATGCTGCGACCGCTCACCAATGCGACAGCGCCGTCTAGTCGCTCGACCACCATGCCCAATAAAGTCTTAAGTTCCTGATCCGCAAAGGTCTCCAGGGGCGAGTCGGTCAGTTCGATCAGAGTCCCGTCGACATCCAAAAACAAACACCATTCAAGCGACGGCGAAGGCGGCAATGTCTGCATCATATGAAAGCATAGCCTACAAGGGCACATAGCTTATAGTGTGGCCGCAGCCAATGCTTCGCAAGCTCCGGTTCGCATGTAATGCTTACAGGAGGAGGCACCGGACGAAATCCGGGACCGGTAAGGCGGGATTTACGTGTTTTGCCGGCGCCACCGGGCACAAGCACCTCCAAGGGACGCACGATGTTTCGATCGATCCTCTTACGTCTTGTACTGCCGATCGCGTTCGCTTCGTGCGTGGTCGCGTATTTCGGTTTGCCCTACATCGAACGGCTGTTGGCGGAGTGGTTTCGATCGGACGTCGAATTGCGCGCCCAGTTGGTGATGCATTCGATGGAGGAGCAGATCACTGATTTGGTCGAAAACGGCAACGCGGCGCGGCTGCAAGCCTACCTCGCGAAGATAACTGCCGACCAGCGCCTGCTCGCCATCCTGGTGTGCCGTACCGACGGCTCGACGATCTACAGGACCGAGCACACGCCCGCAACAATTTCTTGCGCCTCGGAGAGCGACGCGAAACCCTCCGCGGCGCGGGTCGTGCAATTGCCGTCCGGCTCCGTTCAAGTGTCGCGCTTCGACTTCGACGCGGCCCAGCCGAAGCCGTTTCGCGTGCTGATGCTGCATGATTTGAGTTTCGCCGATCGCAGGCAACGAACCGCCAGGGATTTCGCGCTCGTGTTCGTCGCGATTTCGGCGCTGCTGCTGGCGCTGCTGTTCGTGCTGGTGGCTTGGCTGCAGTTGCGTCGCTGGGTCAAGGTGTTGATCGGCGATATTCGCGGTAAACGATTTCTCGACGATGCCGAATCGCCGCGCTCCTCGTTGCCGATACTGTCGCAAGTGCGTCAGGTGCTGGCCGAGGTCGAGGAGGCACAGCGATTGGAGATTGACTTTCACGAGAACTGGACCCCGCAGGCACTGCGGCAAGTGGTGCGCGATTATTTGCATTCGTCACAGGTTATCATCGTGTCGAATCGCGAGCCCTATATCCATAATTTCGATCCGCAGGGGCATCCGGTGGTGCAGGTCCCCGCGAGCGGCATGGTGACGGCGCTCGAGCCGATCATGCGTGCGTGTTCGGGGATCTGGGTGGCGCACGGCGCGGGCGCAGCGGATCGCGAGACCGTGGATCGCAACGACCAAATCAGGGTGCCGCCCGACAATCCGTCTTATACTTTGCGGCGTGTATGGCTGACGGACGCGCAGGAGCAAGGGTACTACTACGGTTTTTCGAACGAAGGACTGTGGCCCTTGTGCCATTTGGCCTATGTTCGGCCGGCGTTTCGCGCCAGCGACTGGCGTGCCTACGAAGAGGTGAATGCGAAGTTCGCCGAGGTAGTGGCCGCGGAATCCACCACCGACAGTCCGGTGGTGCTGATCCAAGACTTTCACTTCGCGCTATTGCCGCAACTCATCCGCGCGAAAATTCCCAAGGCGACTATCGCGCTGTTTTGGCACATCCCGTGGCCGAATGCCGAGACATTCGGCGTGTGTCCGTGGAAGCGCGAGATGTTGCTGCACATGCTGTCGGCCGACATCCTCGGTTTTCACACGCGCTACCATTGCCAAAATTTTCTGGACGCCGTGGATCGCTTCGTGGAGTGCCAAATCGATCATGAGCACATGACGGTCACTCTGCAGGGTCATGTGTGTCGCGTTGCTCCCTACCCAATATCGATCGAGTGGCCGCCCCGCTGGCTGCAGGATATTCCGGACGTCGCGACCTGCCGCGCGATGGTGCGCGAGCGGTATCGCATCGGCGCCGGGGTCGCCGTGGGCCTCGGCGTCGAGCGCTGGGACTTCACCAAGGGCATCCTCGAGCGATTCCAGGCGATGGAGGCATTGCTGGACAAGAATCCCCGGCACCGAGGGCGCATCTGCTTGTTGCAGATCGCGGCGCCGTCGCGCAGTCAATTGCCGGCATATCAGGCTCTGCAGAAGCAAACGTACAAGGAAGTTGAACGGATCAACGCGAAATTCGCAGAGGGTGATTGGCGTCCGATCATTCTCGTCGACGAACATCAGGAGCCGCGCCGCGTGTTCGAGCTGTACCGCGCAGCGGATTTCTGCTTGGTGAACAGTTTGCACGACGGCATGAATCTGGTGGCCAAGGAGTTCGTGGCCGCGCGCGACGACGAAGACGGCGTGCTGATACTCAGCACCTTCGCGGGCGCATCCCGGGAATTGACCGAGGCGGTTCTGATCAATCCGTTCGACGTCAACGAAACCGCCGACGCCATGGTGATCGCGATGCGCATGGGCCGGGAAGAGCGGCGCAATCGGATGAGTCTGATGCGCCGGACGGTCAAGGAGAGAAATGTGTACCGGTGGGCCGGACGCATGTTGATGGATGCCGCGCATATACGCCAGCGGCAGAGTTTGCCGCTGATGACGCGCCGCCACGGCACATCCAGCGGTTGAGCTGTCCTTTCAAGGGTGAGGATGCCCCGCTGCGAACTTGCGCAGGCGCTCGGCGGCGGCCTCGAGCGTGGCGTCGTGCTTGGCAATGCACAGGCGCAGCAGCGTCATGGGCGGGGGAGACGCGTAAAAAGGCGAGAGCGGAATGGTGGCTATTTTCGCTTCGCGCATCAACCGGTCCGTGAAATCCAGATCGTTCGCGCCGCTCAGCGCGCCGTAATCGACCAGCAGGAAATAAGTTCCCGCCGCGGGCAGCGGCTCGAATCCCGAACCGCGCAGCAGCCCCGCGAGCAGATCGCGCTTGGCCTCGAAAAACGCCGACAGACCGGTCCAGGCGTCGGGAAACTGCGCCAAGTAGCGCGCAATCGCATATTGCAGCGGCGCGGCGATGCTGAACGTGTTGAACTGATGAATCTTGCGCAGTTCCGCCGTGAGCTTTGGCGGCGCGACGCAATAACCCACGCGCCAGCCGGTGGCATGCAGCGTCTTGCCGAATGAGAACACCGCGAAGCTGCGTTCGCGCAATTCCGCGTGCGATAGGACCGATGCGTGCGCTCTGCCGTCAAACAGCACGTTCTCGTACACTTCGTCAGCCAGGATGCTGATGGGCCGGTCGCGAACCAGCGCCGCGAGAGCGTCGAGATCGGCGCGCGTCGCGACCGTGCAGCACGGGTTTTGCGGACTGTTGACGATGACCAGGCGCGTGCGATCGGTGAGATTTTTGCGCACTCGCTCCCAGTCGAAGCGAAACTCGGGCGGCGCCATCGGGATTCGTACGCAGCGGCCGCCCGCCAGGCGCACCGCGGGTTCGTAGGCGTCGTATGCCGGATCGAAAATGATGGCCTCATCGCCGCGGCCAACCACCGCTTGAATCGAATCGTACAAGGCCTCCGTGCCGCCGCAGGTGACGGTAATCTCCGCCCGCGGGTCGACCACAATGGCGTAGCTCGCGTTGATTTTGCGCGCAATCTGCTCGCGCAACTCGATCACACCCTCCATCGGAGCGTATTGATTTCGCCCCTCCGCGATGGCCTCGACGAGCGACTGCGCGAGGCGTGGATCGATGGGATAATCGGGAAATCCCTGCCCGATGTTGAGTGCGCCTTCCTCCTGCGCGCGGCGCGAGATCACCGTGAATATGGTGGTGCCGACGTCCGGTAATTTGCTTTCGAAGCGCACGCTACCGCTCGCCGGTCGCCGGGGCCGGTGCGTCCGCGAGGGACCCTATCGCCTGCAAACCGCCGGCGAGCGAATGCACGTTGAGTCCGGATTGGCGCAGGGCGCGGGCGGCGGCGAGGCTGCGTTTGCCCGATGAGCAAATAAAAAGGTACTCGACGCCGGGGGTCAACAACTTGGGGTTCGCGAGCAGCGTGGCCACGGGGATGTGCCTCGCGGGGGTGGGTGCTGCGTCGAATTCCTCGGCGGAGCGGATATCGATCAACTCGAGCCGGTGCTCTGCGGCGGCGACGAGCGAGGCGAAGCGCATCTCGATCGCCACATCTTCGGGTGGCAGCTCATGAATGAGCGCGCAGCGCGGAGCAATGCACTCGGCGCGGCGCGGCGCCTGGATTTTGACGCTGGAAAAATTCATGAAATCCAGCAGCAAGAGCTCGCCGGCGAGCTGACCCGGCATGTCCAATAGGATTTTGAGCGTCATCAAGGCCTGCAGCGCGCCGAAGGCGCCCGGCACCGGCCCGAGCACGCCCGCTTCGGCGCAGTTTCCGACCACGCCGTCCGCGGTGGCATCCGGCCACAAACAGCGCAGACAGGCATGCCTCTGCTCGGGTTTGTATACCTGCAGTTGGCCCTCGTATTGGTAGACGCTTGCGAACACGGCGGGCCGCTGCGCCAGCACCGCCGCATCGTTGATCAGGAACTTGGTCCGGAAATTGTCGCTGCAGTCGACGACGATGTCGTGGGCGCGAATCAGATCGAGAGCGTTGTCGGCCGTGAGGCGTGCGGCATGGGTCTCAACCTGCACGCTTGAGTTCAGTTTCGTGATGGCGCTCTCCGCCAAATGAACCTTCATTTCGCCGAGTTGATCCCATGCGTATATCGGCTGTCGATGCAGATTGCTGGCGTGCAGCGTATCGGCGTCGACCAATCCCAAAAATCCGACGCCGGCCCCCGCGAGGTACTGCATCACGGGGCTCCCCAGGCCCCCGACTCCCACGATCAGCGCACGGCTGCGCGCCAATTTGGCCTGGCCGGCCGCACCCACTTCCCTGAGAAGTACCTGCCGTGAATAGTCGGGCTGCATCGGCCCTACCGGGACACCGCGGGCTCGTGTTCATGGGAATGGTGCAGCGAGGCCGCACAGCGCTCGCAATTTACCCAACCCGAATCGCCGTTCCGATAGTGTTCCTTCTTCCAGATGGGGACCCGGTGTTTGACCTCATCGATGATGAACCGACAGGCATCGAAGGCTTCGCCGCGGTGCACCGAACTCACGCCCACCCATACCGCCATGTCGGCCAAACCCAATACGCCCACGCGGTGGATACACAAGGCGCGTTTGATCGGAAAGCGATGTTGGGCCTCCGCAAGAACGCGTTCGCCTTCCTTTACCGCCAATTCCTCGAAAGCCTCGTATTCCAACCGAGTGACCTCTTGTCCCTCGTTATGGTCGCGAACCCAGCCCTCAAAGCTCACGTAGCCGCCGGCGCCGGGATCGAGCAACTCGAGCCGCGCGGAGGCGGTGTCGATGGCCGAGTGCGCGAAACGAAAACTCATCAGCCGCCCGCCACCGGAGGTATGAATACCACGGCATCGCCGGATACGAGTTTGCGCGACCATGTCGAGAATTCGCTGTTGACCGCCACTCTCAACTGCTCGCGGGACAATGTGAAGCGATAGCGCGCCTGCAATTCCGAGTACAGGTCGGCCGCGGTGGCCGCTTTAGTTTCCACCGTTTCCTCGGAGCGGCCCGCTTGCTCGCGCATCAGGGCGTAGTACTGAATTTTGAGGTGCATGGGATTGGTCTCAGAGCCGGAGTCGAGCAGCCGCAGGGCTTGCGCGTATTCTTCGGGCGTGTTGACGTTATCAAGTGCCTGCCGATCCACGGGTTCAAGAATTTTCACGGCGCGATGCATCAAAAACTTGCGCGGACAGCTTCCGCCTCCTGCCTGATAAGCGGCAAGCTCGTCCGCGGCTCTCGGCTCCCACACGGCGCACAAAGGCTCCGGCAAACCGCCGTGTGCGCTGCGATACGCGGTGGCTATGAGGCTCGGGTCGCGTTCAGTCAACAGATGCTCGAGCGCAGCGTCGCTCAAAAACGGCAAATCGCACGCCAACACCAGCCACGCGGCGTGCGGATGTGCTGCGAGCGCCGAACGAATGCCGACGATCGGGCCCCCACCCTCGACCGAATCGATGATCAACGGCCAGCGCGCGCGCACCGGGTCGGCGTCCTGGCCGGCGCGCACCGAGACGAACACCTGGGTCACGTGGCGGTGTGCGAGCGCGCAGGCGCGATCGAGCTGGCTCTCGCCTCGATACAGGAGCGCCGCCTTATCACGCTTCATACGCGAACTCGCACCGCCGGCGAGAATCAGGCCGTACACGGGGGCGGGCGCCGGGATCGCGGCGGGCCTAATCATCGCGGGGCCTCGCGGGCGTAGTCATGCTTGCCGCCGGCCTTGGCGAGCAAACGAACCTCGCTGATCACGATGTCGTGCGATAAGGCCTTGCACATATCGTATACGGTGAGCGCGGCCACGCTGGCTCCGGTGAGCGCCTCCATTTCGACGCCGGTTTTGTGATGCACGCTCACCGTGCAGCGAATCACGGCGGCATCGCCGTCCAACTCGATGGCGATGCGGCAATTCTCCAGTCCGAGCGGGTGGCAAAATGGAATCAATTCGTGGGTGCGCTTGGCGCCCATGACTCCCGCCACGATCGCAGTATCGAATATCGGCCCCTTGCTCGACCGCAGACCGCTCTCGCGCAGCGCCGCGGCGACCGCCGAGGGAAATAACACGCGCGCTTCGGCCACGGCGGTTCGCTTGCTGGCGGCCTTGTCGCCGACATCGACCATGGTGGGGCGCCGGTCGGCATCCAAATGTGAAAACGTCATGATGTTCAGCCGCCGATGTAATACATCTCGATCTTCTGCTCCGCGGGATTACGAGCTCGACGCAGCTCATCGCGCTGCTCGCTGTAGCGGTCGGTGCGTTCGAGCCATGTGCCGCGGATCATTTGCAGCAAATCGGCGTCGGTTGCGCCGCTGCGCATGGCATCGCGCAGGTTGAGCCCGTGGGTCGCGAACAGGCAGGTATAGAAATTGCCCTCGGAGGACAAGCGCGCGCGGCTGCAGGTTCCGCAGAAGGGTTGCGACACCGAGGAAATGAATCCCACTTCGCCCATGCCGTCGTCGAAGCGCCAGCGCTGCGCCACCTCGCCGCGGTAGTTCTCGGTTATCGGGTGCATCGGCCAGCGCGCTTTGATGCGCGCGGCCAACTCGCGCGACGGGACCACGGTCTCCGGACGCCACTCATTGCGGTTGCCCACGTCCATGAACTCGATGAACCGCACGATCACGGGCATTCCGCGGAACCGTTCGAGGAGATCGAGCGCTCCATGATCGTTGATGCCGCGCTCGATGACCGCGTTTATTTTCACCGGCGAAAGGCCGGCGGCGATCGCGGCATCGATGCCGTGCAATACCTGTTCGAGCGCGCCGAATCCGCCGCTCATGCGAGTGAAGATTTCCTTATCGAGCGTGTCCAAGCTCACCGTGACCCGCCTCAAGCCATTGGCGTGCAAGTCGACCGCGTGCTGCGCGAGCAGTACGCCGTTGGTGGTGAGCGCGATGTCCTCGATTTCCGGTATGCCGGTCAGGTCGCCGATCAGATCGGCCAAATTCGCACGCAACAGCGGCTCGCCGCCGGTGAGACGGAGCTTGCGCACCCCGAGGCTGCCGAACAGCCGCGCAAGGCGCACGATCTCATCGAACGAGAGGCGCTCTTGCGACTTCAAGAACCGGTAGTGCTCGTGGAATTGCTCCTTCGGCATGCAGTAGGGGCAACGAAAGTTGCAGCGATCCATCACGGAAATTCGCAAATCATGGAGCGGCCGCCCGAGGCGATCGATGGGATTGCCGGCGCCCAAAATGTCGCGGACGTTGGATGCTGGTTTCATATTTCTCAGCTCACCAGCGATACATGCTGGTGACGAAGCCCTTCGGGTAGGTATTCGGGCCGGGGGGAAGCTCGACGAACCCATCGGTGCCGGCCAGGCTCAAAAAATCTCCCGAACCGTTCGGCGGTCGCGGGGTGGCCCAGGGGCGTCCCCAGTCATCATGTTCGACCGCGACGGGGAGGAAATAAGTGAGCGGCGGCTGGAACGTGACCGGTGCGGCCAAGGCCAAGCGTTCGGGCGCCGAGCGGCACGTGCCCATGGCCTCGGCAATGGCGGGAATCACGTACCGGATGAGGCACACGAGCGTCGAAACGGGGTTGCCCGGCAATCCGAACACCGCTTGCCCGAGCGGGCCGATGCCAAACCACATGGGCTTGCCCGGCCGTTGCGCGATGTTGTGAAATATCTGCTCAACGCCCAACTGCGTCAGCACCTTGGGCACGAGATCGAATCTGCCCATCGATACGCCGCCGCTCAGGATCACGACTTCATGGGTGGTCAGATGCAGCGCCAGCCGGTCGTGCAGCCGCCCCTCGTCATCTGGTACATGATCGTCGCCCACGCGGCCGAAACCGCGCCTGCGCAATGCCGCCGAGACCGCATAGGCATTGGAGCGGCGCACCTGATACTCGGCGATTGGATCGCCGGGCTCGACCAATTCATCGCCGGTGGAGACGATCATGATCGCGGGCTGGCTGCTCACTCTGACCCGCGCCATTCCGGCCGACGCGGCGACCGCGATTTCCGGGGCCCGCAATAACGTGCCCGTCTTAAGGAGCAGCGTTCCCTGGCGGCTATCGCTGCCACGGCGGTGCACATTGTGATAGGGCGTCGAAACGACCGTTGATTTCAGCGACGCAACGCCATCCTCGACCTGATACTGCTCAATCGGCACCACGCAGTCGCTGGCGAGCGGCAGGATGGCGCCGGTCATCACTTCGATGGCGTCATCTCCTCCGCATAGCCTGATCGCCGGCGAACCGGCCGGTTGAGTCCCTTGGATGCGAAAACTGCGCACGCCGCGTCGCAGCGACTCGCTATCGACTGCGATGCCATCCATCGTGACGCGGTCGAAGGGCGGCTGATCTCGTTCCGCATATATGTTTTCCCGCAGTGTCCCCCCGACACACTGCGTCAGCGGCAGTGATTCGATGGGTAGACACGTCAGCCGAGAGTTGATTGCCTCTTCGGCCAGACGCGGTGTGATGAGCGTGCCAGCCAGCATAGTCTAGAAAAGTCGCGGCGGTCTTGATCCGCCGCGACCCGCTTCAAGGTGTGTGCGCGGCCTTGTAAGCCTTCAACTGCTCATTGAAACGTCCAACCACCGCCTGGAGTTCGTCGACTGCGGCATTGTTCTTCTGGGTCAGCATTTTTTCCTGGTCCAGCGCCTTCTTCTTTTCGTCGGCCGAGAGCTTGCTCGGATCCTTCGGTGTGGCGGCATCGAGCTGCTGCTTGATGCAGTCCAAATAGGCGTTCATGTCGGTGTTGTATCGATTGACGTCGTTTTTGGCGGCGATCATTTGCTCCTTCGTCGCCGTGGCGCCGTCAGGGATCGCATCGGGCGCGCGCGGGTAGGTGCAACTCGATTGCGCATGAGCGGCGGAGCCAAGTACAGAAACCAGCAGCGTAAGCGGTATCCAAGCCTTCATCGGGAGTCCTCTAGTTATCGGTGCGGATGTTTATCAGTTCCAATGCGATCTTACGGCCAAGGGCGTATGGCCGCCAGCGTTCCCCGATAATGGCGTAAGTTACTGATTATTTTGCTTATTATGCGGAAAAGCGGTCATACTGCAAGCCGGTTTAGCAATACGGTGGGGTTTCCAATGCGCCAAGCCGGTTTGAGCAGCGCCGCATTTCTGTTGCTGACGCTCACGAGCCTCACCCTCAGGGCACCCGCGGCCGACGAGAAGGGGCCGAAGGGTTGCCCGACCATGGGCGGCGCGTGGAACGCGATGCTCGAGAGCGAATATGCTTTCAGCCAAAAGGCGCATACCTCGGTGGCCGGTGCCTTTTTGGAATACCTGGCCGAGGATTCCTGGGTGCTGAATCCGAGGCCTGTCCCCGGGCGCCCGATTTACCAAGCCGCCAAGGAGAGCAAGAACACTCTGGAGTGGTACCCGGCCATCGGCGACGTCGCACCGAGTGGGGATCTCGGTTTCACCGCCGGACCTTGGGTTTACACGCTTACCGACAACGCCAAGCAGCTTCATGGACATTTTCTGACTATTTGGAGGCGCAACGCAACGTGCCAGTGGCGCGTGGAATTCGATGGTGGCATTTCGCACGCGATGCCCAAAATCACCGAGCCTAAACTGCAGCCGGGCCAGTCGCCGATGAGCGCAGCCGAACCTCCGCCGGCAAATCTCGTTGTGCAAGATGCCGCGGGTCATGCGGCGAGCGATTTCCAAGACACGGTGCGACGAGACGGCATTTCCGCGGCGTTGCGCACCTACGGCCGCGATTTCGATTTTGTATTTTTCACGGATGAGCAATCGCCGATCGGCGGCGCCGCGGCGGCCAGCGAGTATCTCAGCGATCACCCCATCGCGGGGGCTTGGAAAGAGGTGGTGCGCGGCCGATCGGCCGATGCCGCCCTGATGTATTTCGTGGGCGAACTCACCGACAACAACAAGCGCAGTACCCACGCCTATGTGCAAATCTGGCAGTACGATCCGAAGGTGGCGAACTGGGGGCTGCGGGTGCTGCTGGTCAATCCGTTGCCGCCGCCGAAAGCGAAGTCCTGAGTTCCGGTCGATTCAGCGCCGCAACGCTCGCCATCCAATACAAAGGTGTCGCGGACTTTCGGCTAAACTTGT
>Ga0209048_10001992_pt1 | contig 20555 bp, 23 predicted proteins | sample FrelakmetCRP12CR_FD_187146 | JGI IMG/M metagenome (GOLD analysis project Ga0209048, IMG submission 187146) | Freshwater lake sediment microbial communities from the University of Notre Dame, USA, for methane emissions studies - CRP12 CR (SPAdes)... | ecosystem: Environmental > Aquatic >... | reverse complement strand
CGTTTCAGACCTTGGGTCTGAAGGCTACCCGGTTGAAAATGTTATCCTCGTGACAGGTATCGGACAGCACGCCAAAATTTTTGATTTCATGAACCTCAACGGGTTTTATTCCCTCCATGGCCGTACTATCCCGGTTGCTACCGGGATTAAGCTCGCAAATCCCGGCCTGAAAGTACTCTGCATTGCAGGTGACGGGGATTGTTATGCGGAAGGAATTGAGCACCTGATTTTTGCGGCAAAAAGGAACGTCGATATTACGGTGATGGTAAATAATAACCGGGTCTATGGCCTGACGACCGGACAGTTCACCCCGACATCCCCCTATGGGTTTCACGGGAGGTCTACCCCGAAAGGGGAAAAAGAGAACCCCTTAAACCCGCTGGACCTGGTGCTTTCATCTGGTGCGACATTTATTGCCAGGGGATATACCGGAAGACGCGAGCAACTCAAATTCCTGTTACATGAGGCCTTATTACATAAGGGGTTCTCATTCATTGATAACCTCCAGGTATGTGCAACCTACTGTAACCTGACCGATTATTATAACGAAAGAGTGTATGACTGGGATGCAGGCCCTTCTGGCGATTACCAGGCGGCGCATAAACGGTCCCGTGAATGGGACTACACTGCTGACACAAGGATAGGTCTTGGGATCATGTACCAGCATGACGCACCTACCTATGAAGAAGGTTATCCGGTACCGGTTGCATTGTCAGAAGAGGGAAGAGGTCATGCCATCCGGAAATTCCTGGACTCGAGATTGTAATGCAGCAAGGATCCAACAGGTCAGTTTTTTTTAATGGGAGCATATCAGATCCCCGGGAATATTTTTAAGTCACGCGGACAGATTTAGACGATTAATGAGATCCCCGGCATTACGGCTTAAATTTTATATCATTCTCCTTGCGCTGGTTCTTACCACAGGGGTTGTTGGTTTTATTATTCTCGAGGGTCTTTCGCCCCTTGATTCCATATACCTCACAATCGTTACCATTTCAACCGTCGGCTATGGAGATATCACTGCAAAGACCGATGCCGGCAAGGTACTTGGAATATTCGTTATTCTTGCCGGAGTAGGGACCTTCATTTTTGTTGCTGTCAACTCAATTGAATTAACCCTCGGGCGGAAAGAGGCGATTGAAAGGACGAGGAAAGTAAATATGATCGTCGGGGTGTTTTTTTCTGAGGCTGGAACACCTTTGATCAGGAAGCTGAAAGGGTCAATAACCGGAAGCGAATTATTGAATACCACTCTGCTCGTGCAGCCCGAATGGACTGAAAAGGACTTCCTGGACGCAAAGACACGCATGGAGGCCCTGAATTTTGAAATCGATATTCATACAGTAGATCTTTTGGAAATCCACCAGTTACTCAGGGGAAAACGGACCCTTTTCGTTCAACTCCTGCAGCACCCGGTCCTGTTTGAACATGAGGCGTTTACTGACCTCCTTAATGCGGTATTTCATCTTGAAAATGAGTTATCCGCGAGAGAAGATTTCGGGGGGCTTCCTGAATCTGACCTTAACCACCTGGCAGGTGATACGAAAAGGGTTGTGTCACTGATTATCATTCAATGGCTTGATTATATGCTTCACCTTAAAACGAATTACCCATACCTCTTCTCTCTTGCGGTGAGGACGAACCCGTTCAGCAACACCAGTTCACCGGTGGTCAGGTGAATACGAGCTAGGTGCGAAGGCACCAGAACCCTTTCCTCTGCTATTTTTGTATCTGGGTCAAGGTACCTCAAAAATACTGAACCGTCAGAAAAATATCCCTGTTTTTTTATGTCCGGGTTGGTTGCCAGCTTGTGGTATCGCTCTGGAACCTGTGAATCGTATGTTTTCGATTGTCCCATTAAGGGAATTAATTCAGTACAGTTCTCTGGACGAATTAAGTCATTCCAATGCCATGTATTGAACCATTACCTTTCAGATAGACTCCTACAAACCACACCGCTTTGTCTCCCAGTCTTTTATTGCCCCGCATCGCCTGCATTTGGGTACACCGCCAATTACTGCGATGCTATGGTTTGAATTGCACCTGTTTTTCTGGAATACCGGGAGAAGGCCCATCCTCCCGCATTTTCTGCACATTAGCTTTCCCATTACCAGGGAAATATCGTGATTTTCAACACAGGGTGAGTTAAATTCTCCATTGGTCCTCCCACATTTCTTACATAGTACTTTTCCGCCCATTCCGGCTATATCGTGGGTCCCGGTACAGGGACTCCCCAAGTCTGAAGTCCGGCCACATGCCGTGCATATTGTCAGCCCCTGTAATGTAACGATGTTATGGTCCAAAATTTTACACCCGGTTAGTAGTATAGTAGTTCAGGATAAGAACTGTCGCTGAGCAAAATTATAACCTCCTCAGCGACTGAAACCTGGTTGAATTAAAGCCCCTGGGATTCTTATGTCCTGTGGGGATTCCCCAAATTACCTGTAACATTTAAAATATATCCGGCTACATCCAATTACGTAATGGAACAGTAAAACGATGACAGATATTTGCGATGACTGCTCGATTTGTGAAAGGCGGGAAACCTGTGCAGGTGTGAACCTTTTACTCTGTCCCGCTTGTGGGGCCAAAGGAACAATTCAGAATATTTTCGATAACAAAGGGAATTTCGATACAATTGTTTTCTCAAAAGAACTCCGGATAGTAGAAATTGAAGGCCATAGTGTGCCAGTATGCAATAAATGCGGGGCAATGATGGAACCCCAGGAGGGAGATTAATAATTTCTATTTAGAAGATGCTCATAACTGAATATCACTCTGTCTATCATAAAATTCCGGGATTTTAACAAAAAAAATTGACGCCCCGGCCGGGATTTGAACCCGGGTCAAAAGCTCCGGAGGCTTCTAGGATGTCCACTACCCTACCGGGGCACATTACCGTATCTCCCTCACAATTGAATGCGAATCATCGTGACATTGCCTTGAAAGGGTTGTAACATATTGCTCATATAGTTATAAATATACTTGCAATACGAACGACAATTCAACCGGTATGTACTATTTGTCGGACGAAATACAGGGATAATTCTTTAAAACAGGGAACTGTTTTCACACAATTCCGAAAAAATGTCCACCCTTAACAGATTGGATTTCTGACCGCAAAGAACTGCGATGCAGGTACAGAAATCACTATGGACATACTACCATTGTGCTCAATGTTTTTAAGTATATCGAACCTTCTTCACGACCGAAAAGGTGAAATAAGACCTTAAATTCGTCTGGTACTGGCACTATGGTGACGAACCCGAATAGTATCAGGTGGTAATCTGTAATCTATTCCCGGTCCGGCCTATTGTTATTACAAAAAGAGAGCTGGAAAAATCTGGTCTACGTTGTAAGCAGCCTTAATCTGTGAAAAATTGGTATTATGAATGCCTGACCTGGTAAATGTGCCAGATCTTGCAGGCCCCTTCATGGCTGACCATGCAGGGACCGACCGGTGTCCTTGGGTTGCATACTTTCCCGAATAATTTACAATCTGCTGGTTCTGCAATACCTCTGAGTACTCTGTCGCATATGCAGGCCGTATGCTTGGAGATGTGTTTGAATTCGAGATTAAATTTTTTCTGGGCGTCAAATTGCGCATACCTGGGTTTCAACCGGAGACCTGACTGCGGGATTACCGGAAACCCACGCCACTCAACATCTGACGGTTCGAATACACGGTACATCAGCTCTTGTGCTTTTTTGTTCCCATCACAGGTTACCGCTCTCGGGTAGGCATTATCTACCCGGTGTGTACCCTCTTTTACCTGTTCAACAAGCATCAGGAGGCCGAGCAGAATATCCTCAGCCTCAAAACCGGCCACGACCTGGGGGACCGGGAACTGTTCATATTCGTGGTACCCCATTACCGTGCATACGTGCCCGGGTAGAATAAAGCCGTGAAGTGCTGCTTCGCCCTGTTCAAGGAGCCACTTCATCGCAGGAGGTACAAGGCGGTGGCAGGAGAGAATGGAAAAATTAGCCGGTGGGTTGGTGAGCAGCGCTGCTGCAACGGTAGGTGCGGTGGTCTCAAACCCGACTGATATAAATACCACTTCTTTATCGGTCTTTTCTGCCATCTCTACGGCTTTATGGACTCCCTGTACTATCCGTACATCTCCACCGCATGATTCAAGAGACCCGTTCGAACCCGGGACCCTGAGCAGGTCGCCATAGGTGGTGATGATACAGCCTTTTTCCACGAGTTCAAGTGCTGCATCGATCTCACCCTGGGGAGTGATGCAGACCGGACACCCGGGACCCATGACAATTTTCAGTCTTTTAGGGAGTACACTACGGAGCCCTGTCCGGGCAATGGCTGCCTCATGAGTCCCGCAGATATGCATAAAGGTGAGGTCGCGGTCCACCACCTGATGGAGTTTTTCTGTTATTTCCTTTCCAACCGCCATAATTCAATAATTGTTTCGGCGCTAATCACATAAGAGTGCTGATGGTAATTCATCATTGAAAAAGATGAAATGTATAATTATTCAGCTGATATCCGAATATTCGATACTATAATGACTCGCATTTCTGGGGACAAACCTCCTGTATACCTCAATTTTTACAGAACTATCTGCCAGTCATATTTGGTTATGTCAGAACCGTACCGGAACTTCGTGTTCTGTGTGCAAATATCCCATAAAATAGCACCCCTGATCTAGTATGCCACAAATTATCTTCCATTATTTTTAATAAATCCACGAGTTACTTTATGCAACCGGCTCATAATTTCCATTCGATCTATCTGTCTCAAAGGCATACCGCAAATTTCCATACATATTTATAGCCCCCTGCTCCACCGCTCACTATGCTTGGGGTCTCAACCTACTGTCTTCATGGGGAACCTCTTGATAGTGCGCTTGAAAAGCTATCAGGAATCACCCGCATGGTTGAGGTGATGGATGAAGGGTATCATTTTCTGGCTGATACCTCGGTTCTGGAGTGTTATTCATTACACTATTCAATCCACGCCCCGTATCACGGGATTAATATTGCCAGTATTTTTGAGACGATCCGGCGTGCCAGTATCGAAGTGACACTGGACTGTTTCTCAGTTGCCGCTGAAATAGGCGCTAATATTGTGGTGCACCCAGGGTATTATGCGTGGGAACAGGAACGCAGGTCTGCCAGGCGGCAATTTAATACATCACTCATGGAACTTTCCAATGCCGCGGATGACCTTTCATTGAATTTTTATTTTGAAAATATGGGGGGCATGGATTATTTCTTCTTACGGACGCCCGATGAACTTGACCTTCTCGGGGACGCCGGTTTTGCGCTTGATGTAGGGCATGCGAACCTTAACAACTGCCTGCCTGCATTCCTCGAAACAACGATTGACCATATGCACCTTCATGATAATTATGGTAGGACTGACTCACATAGCCCCGTTGGAGATGGCGATATTGATTTTGAAGCAGTGATGGAAGTGCTTCAACGTAGCCATGCGACCCCTGTCCTCGAAGTTGCTACATTTGAAGGTGTAGTCAGGAGTATCGAGGCCCTTCTGCAAATCGCGTGAACTGCCTGAATTTCATCGGGGTGCAAATGTTTTCCTTCTGTCAATAGAGTTATCAGAATATGCGGGATGAAATTCCCGCATCGCAGATTCCTCCAACCCGGGCTGCAATCGGTAGTCATGAGACTCGTGTTCCGCAATCTTTTAAACATAATACTACGTAGTTTATAGGACACAGCAGCATGCCGTTGTTGCGAAGCAGCATATATTTCCAAGTTCTTATGCCTGCCAGCAGTCATGGCGTTCTTCCTTGTGCCTGTGTGACACAGCCCGGTAGTGTGCCTCCTTGGTAAGGAGGAAGTCGCGAGTTCGAATCTCGCCACAGGCTTACTATCAATAGTTCTAATGTCTACTCCTTTTTTGATAGGAAATATTAGAAATATGCCTTTAGATAGTTCTTTTATCGTGTTAATGCACTCATTATATCATGGTAAGGTTATTCGTTCCACTGTTTCTGCATAAACAGTGTTATGAACGGATTCAACGGGTGTCTCCTCCGGTAATTCAATAGTCAAAAAAGAATGGTATGTTTTCCATATACCCATAGACCTGTAAAAAATGCATTTATTCACGTCGGTTCCTGTCCCTGTTTCTGTGATAGATTATTATTGCTGCTATCTCCACGGTAGTGATAATGACTACAATTATCATGGCATAGAGGAATGACGCACCGATCTGATCATTGTGTGTTGCAGGAGTTACTACAACCGTGGGCGGTTGGGAAATCACGGAATATGTGGTGGACGTTTGTACCGGTGCAGTTGTCCGGGTCATAACCGTGGTCGACAGATCTGTCACCGTAATATAATCGGTGAGTGTCCTGATATTGGAGCCACCCGCGCCGGTTACCGTTAATGAGACCGTATAAGTACCCGGAACAGAGTAATTGTGTGGTGGAGGGTTCTGCTGTTTACTCTGACTGCCATCCCCAAAGTCCCATGACCATGATGTTGGAGATCCGGTAGAAGATTCGGTAAACGTGACGGTGAGGGGTGCTGTGCCAGTTGTGGGAGATCCGCTAAACCCTGCCTTTATTGGCGTTGACGTGGTTTCGGTTGTTATTGGCGTGGTTCCGGTTGGTGTTGGTGTTGGAACATCAACCGAAATATACCCGATCTGAACGTTGCTATCACTGAATCCCCCGCCTGTTACGGTTAACCTGACCGAATATGCTCCCGGAACCGTATAGGTATGCGAAGGGTTTTGTGTTGTTTCTGTTGCCCTATCTCCAAAGTCCCAGTACCATGATGTTGGAGCACCGGATGACAAATCGGTGAACTGAACCGTAAGGGGGGCAGGACCTGTAGTAGGTATGCCGCTAAACCCGGCAACATAGGCTGCACTTATCGGCATTACAACAATGTCTGTTAGGATAATTGTTATCAATACTGTCAATAATATAGAAACCGACTTTTTCAGAACTGAAATCTTCTTCTACCCCCTTTGTACGGTATGATTCCTTCACCTGCAAACACTGCCTGATAATGAGCGTACCAGCTTCGTAGTAAGATGGTATGTTCCGTTTTACACCAGGTTTTCTCTGTTCTGTATTATAATTCTCATATCATCTGACTAGTATGTTATATATATCTCAGATTCCGCGGGAAGGGCGTGAAAGTTTCCTGGGTGTCAGTCTTTCAGGCATGACCATACCTTTTCGAATTGATCATTTTATTCATGCAAAGGATTACAAGGAACAATTCCTAATCCCCGGCCTCTGTACTGTTACGGGGCAATAATTTTCCCTGCCTTACAAAAAAAAGATGGGGGCCATATATGGGTTGCTTCATCCATAATCAAAATCGAAATCGTAATCGTCATAATCTTCACTCATGGTTCTCCAGATATCCACACAAATTTTCGGGTGTCCTCTGCAATAACAATCGATTAAACACTTGTATCGCAATTCTCCATCAGTACCCACATACCAATCCAGGTATTCACAAGCTCCATATCTCTCAACATAAGCCGCTTCTTCACGTGTTCCATATTGCATAGAATACACCCGGGATTAAAAGACTAGTCTGATATCCAGGCAGGTATCAATTCTTACTCCTTTGGCTTATTTTTCTCATAATATGTGCAGAATGAGCCGCATCTTACACATCCTTCGTTACAGGGCTCAACATGAATAGTAATAGTGGACCTCGGGTATTCCAGTTTGAGATCAGATTCAAGATGGTCCTCGAAATCATGGGCCAACTCGACAGAGAGATCTTTTGGCATCACCAGGTGAAAGTCAATGAATATTTCCGGGCCCCCCCGCCGGGTTTTTAATTCATGGAACCCTGCATAATCCCTTGCGTGCTCGCAGATAATCTCCTTGATCCGCACTTCATCTGCTTTGGGGAGGCTCTGGTCCATCAGGTCTGAAAGTGACCGCTTGGTCAGGTCGTAGGCGGCTTTCATAATTACAATGGCAACACAGATCGCAACGAGTGGGTCAAAGATGGTAATCCCAGTCAGTCGTATCAGGATAAGCCCGAAAAAAACGCCAAGAGAGGTATATACATCTGTCCGGAGGTGCCAGGCATCGCTTTCAAGGGCGATTGAGTCTGTTTGTTTTGCGACCTTCATGAGCCGTGAAGACACGTACCAGTTCACCAGTGCTGAAAAACCCATAACGGCAATACCTGCCATGAGCATTGTGGGGGTGAAGTGTTCAGGCTCCTCCCCGAGCAGTTTGTTAACGGATTCGTAAATAATCAGGACTGCAGCGATAAAAATAAGCAGCGCTTCGACGAGGCCTGAAATATCTTCGAATTTCCCATGACCAAAAGTATGTTCAGGGTCTGGGGGTTCGGCTGATTTCCTGACAGCAAAAAAAGCAATAATCGCGGCAACCAGGTCCATCATGGAATGTATTGCTTCAGAGATGATACTCACGGAGCCGATGGCCATACCAACAGCAAATTTTAAAATTACAAGCCCGCTATTAGAGATAATAGAGAGCCTTGCTGTCTTTTCTTTCAGCCTGTCAAGGTTTTTTTTATCCTGGTCCGGCATTGTACAATAGTCCTGATATGATATGGGTTCTACAATATTTCAACATATTGAGGGTATTGGGGTTAATAAAAGAACCCCCATTATATAAGGCAGCCCAATCCTGAGTATGCCGTTGTTCATTCTGAAATTATTGGCCCCAACCTTGGTATTGATTGGTACTAAAAAATAGCCCTGATTAACCGGTTAATACACTTACCAGATGGAGGTAATACTTCACGATTAATGCCTTGATCACAAAGCCCCATTTCTTTTCAAATTCCACACGCAGCTTTGAACATTTCTCATGTCAGGGAGTTCGTTCCTGGGGTCCCTTCGATACCTGGCTTACCTATAGGGTCCAACCTTTGCCTGCGATGTACCATTATTAACCGGTAAGTAACACCGGTACCCCCATTCCGGTTAATGAAAAAAGATCTATCGTATTGATATCTCCCGGATACTTTTTATCGGGTGAAGTGGGCCGGGCCGGCACACTCCGGAACCAGTACTAATTTCTGCACAATTATTTGTTGGAATGCAATTAAACGAATCTTTATTGAATGAGAGAGAATTTTTTTATTATGTCTTCAATTTTGGACACCTTCATTGAAATCGGTATTACCACCAAAATAAGGATCATCTCTCTTTTACTCCTGTTGATCCCGGTGTACTTTTTTACTCTTGGTGATTTTTATGGAAGTGGTTTTCAGACACCTCTTTTCAGGTATCAGGAAGTATTTCTTGGCTCCTTTGTGGTTTTTATCAGCAATGATGTATACAATATATTTAACGGTTTTTTCAGGGGTGCGATGATCCCAGTTGTTATATTATGGTTCCTTGGCTTTTTTTTCCTGGTAATAAATAGTATCTTAATATTTGCTGATAAGACCGAAATTAACCGAATTATGCGGAGAAGTGGAATTTTAATAATTATTTCAGGATTCTTTTTCCTGTTTTCTCTTATTGTGCATTATGGCCCGCTTTTCCATAATTCATCCGGGATCGCGATCCCTCTCGGCTTACCACTTATTTTTCTTATTGGGATTTGGATGTACCGGTGGGGTGGATCATGATAAAAAAAGTGTTCATGCGGAACAGTCTGCATAGTAAAATGGGCCGCAATAATCAAAATAGTTCTATTGATGGTTGGGATGTCTATATGGTCCCGGAGAAAACGTTTAATTCTCTAAATGTTGCATAATACAAATTTCAGACATTTAACGCGATAAATCCCCAAAAATATTTCATCGGCTCATTTTTCGGGATGCCTTTTTATCAGGGCACACACGTTATACGTGAGTACTGCCAGATCGTGTGAATCCTACCCGGTTATCTGGAAAATCTCGAATTTATGGTCTTTGTTGAAACCATAAGTGTTTAATCTCACCTTCCGGGTGCGTTGGTGCCCTGAATAATTCCAGGGTAATACAATAATTTCAAGGAACATATAAAACCAGATAAGGTCGATCTATTGTATTAGTGTAGTTATAGCCACAGGTGAACAATGGAATTTACTCCCGTCCAGTTAGATGCCCTACAGGAACTCGCAAACATTGGAGCTGCACATTCGGCTACCACGCTTTCACAGATGCTTAATTGTCATGTCAACATGAATGTGCCGGAGATAGATATTGTCGATATCGCACATATGGGGCAGCTTCTCCCTGATGAAATAACAACGCTTGTTGTATTCGAACTTCAGGGTGAGATGCCCCATGGGGGCTTTCTGGTGCTGCATTTTCCTGAGGATTCCGCTATGCGGACTGCAAATATTCTGATAGGATCCGGGGATTCTGCCATGCCTGCCGGGGAAATGGACCAGAGTGCCATTCTCGAGGTGGGCAACATCATGATCTCGGCGTTCCTGAGCGCAACATCAGACCTCCTTGGCATCATGATGCTCCCTTCCCCACCGGTCCTTGTGGTTGATATGACCCATGCAGTGATTGAATCCCTGATCGCAGGTATGACGATTGAGGTTAATGATGTGGTATTATTCAGGATCAACCTTGGTTCTGAGGAGCATAAAATAGGGGCAAATATCCTGATTTTTCTCGAGGTCTCTACCCTTCAGATGGTAGCTGATATGCTTGAAGAAATGATGAAACCGGAACCATGAGCTGGTAACCTGAATTCTTTAACCAGACAGCGATTCTTATGGACTGTTTGATACCTCGATAATTATCCTTAAACCCTGTGAATTTTGGCGCCAGAATTCATTATTCCCGATAATTATTCCGGTTCTCTTAAAATCTTCTGACAAAATTTTACTAAATTTTGGATTATTCCGAAATTTTACAACGCTTCAGTGGCTCCGCCCTGCCGCTGAGGCACCCCGGTGGAGATAGAGACTTCGGTCATGGAATATCTGGAATATTTTAAAAATCAATTGAAACCCTTTCCAAAAGTATCTTAATAGGGTTGGGGCAGGGTGGGGGTGAAATTCCCTCCTGTATGAGCAGTTGTGTTATTTTTTAATTCCGTGTAGGATTTCAACAAGGCCGAAATTCGTCTTTTAAGGCAGTTGGAATGACTGCACCTTATTGAGGGGAAAAATTTGCTTTTATTTAAGACGGGCTCACAAGATTTATAAATCCGGATATTGTGGTATTCATCATATCACTGACATACTGCTCAGGCGCAATCGGGATTATCTCACGGTAGCTGACCCACCCTAAAACTGATAATGCAGCCATAATAATGGACAGGGCCAGTAATACAACAATGATGACCGCAAGCACCTGCTTAAGGCGCTTATGTGGTCTGTCTATAACATTTTTCATCGGGGTTTCGGGTTTATATTCGAGTCCGTCAAGAATTTCCTTGCATTTCTTCGCATCATCGGTCCTGTCCAGTTTTAACAGCGTTACATAAATATTATTCCAGGCGTCACGGTATTCGGGGTCAATTTCTATAGCTTTACCGTAATATTGAAGCGCATTTTCATAATCGCCTCCTTTAAAGTAAATATTCCCCTGATCTTTATATTCGGCAGCTTTATTCCTTTTCATAATCAAGCGTTCTTAATTTTGAGCTAATGTTCTCATGTGTTAATAATTTTGTTGGTTGCCATGCAATAGAAAATGATGGATTAAGACAATATATAGGCATATCCCGGAAACGAGAGTAACTGTTGCGGAGTTATCGCCTTATCTTACGGCTTTCTTCCCGATCCTCCTGTAATGGTAAAATTTCGTGAAGGTAAACTCATACCTGACAGACCGGTATCTTTTTTTTTCTTAACCAGGTAACAGGCAGAAAGATTTCTTGGGCCCTTGTCTGGCAAAGAAGTATTTATGTTCTGAAACGAAGAACTCCCAAAAGACTATGAATAGACATTTTATTGACATGCAAGCCATCGCCCGGAACGCAATGGATAAGTATGGATTTAATTTCCGGTTCCCTGAGCCAGTACTTATGGAAGTTAATGCCCTGCAAGTACGTGTCTTTCCTGAAGGTGACCAGGACGGCCGGGACATGCGGGAACTCCTCTGGTCATCCATAGATAACTGGGACTCAATGGACCTTGACCAGCTGGAATATTGTGAAGGAGGAGCCAACGGAGAGATACATGTCAGGATCGCGATAGCTGATGTCGACCTGTATGTTCCGAAACATTCACTGACTGACCAGTACGGTGTCCATAACGGGACCTCGGTATACACGGGAATCGAGACCTTTCCTTTATTTCCTGACAAATTATCACGGGGTATCTCGTCGCTATTGCCCGGCCAGGACCGGATGGCGGTTGTGATTGAATATTCAGTACTTCGTGATGGAACTACCCGGCCTGTTGATGTTCACCGGGCACTTGTGCAGAATAAAGCAAAACTAGTTTATGAGGATGTAGGGGAATGGCTTGAGGGGGACGGTCCGATCCCTCAACCGGTGCTGGACGTCCCGGGATTGAAAGAACAGATCCTGATGCAGGTAGACGTGATGCATCGCCTGAAAAAACGCAGGATCGAAAACGGGGCACTTGACCTTGACACGCTCGAGACTCATGCAGTCCTTGAGGGGGTTTCTGTGAAGGATCTTGTCGTTCAGAAGCAGAATATGGCAAGGAACATTATTGAGGAATTTATGGTCGCTGCGAATGGCGCTATGGTATCTTTCCTTGGGAAAGCGGATATTCCCATGATACAGAGAATCGTACGTACCCCTAAAAACTGGGGAGGAATCGTACAGCTGGCTGAACTGCACCACGAAACCCTGCCTGCTGTCCCGGATTCCAAGGCCCTGTCCCTTTTTCTCGACAAACGCAGGCAGGCAGACCCTGAACGGTTCCCTGACCTTTCCCTGGCGGTAGTAAAACTCCTTGGTCCTGGTGAATATATAACACTGGAACCCGGTGAGCCTCCCTATGGTCATTTCGCACTTGCGGTGACTGATTATACTCATGGGACCGCTCCGAATCGCCGGTATGTTGACCTGGTGAACCAGCGCCTTGTAAAGAGTGTAATCAACCGATCAGATACCCCCTATGCTCCCGAAGAACTTGTGAGACTGTCTGCCTGGCTGACTGACCGTGAGAAGGCTTCCAAGAAAGTTGAACGATTTATGCGGAAGGCAGCAGCAGCAGTACTGCTACGGGACCGCACCGGGGAGTCCTTTGACGGTTTAATCACCGGTGCAAAAGAACAGGGGACCTATGTCCGGCTGATTAAACCCCCTGCTGAAGGCCGTGTTGTTCGTGGTGGGCGGGGGCTGTTTGTTGGCCAGAAAGTCCGCGTCCGGCTATTGAAGACCGACCCCTATAATGGATTTGTCGATTTCGAATATATCGGAGGAATAAAAAAGTAATGCTGAAGAATTGATCCCCTGTTTCCCTTTCATTTTCACTTCCCTAACTGCCGCGAAACATTCCCGGTGAGACAAAAGCGATGTATTCTCCCTGGTTATCCGGGATACCTCGCAGATGTTTGAAGAGGTCAAGGGACACCAGAAGGTTTTTGACCAAATCCAGTCAATTCTGACATTTGATGATAGTTCAGGGGGACCTCACAGGTTCATATTACACAATTCTGATGCTGGGAGTTATTGTTATTATTATGTTGAGGATCCGCCATATGTTGTTGGATATTCATAGGACCAGGCTCGGCCTACTCCGGTTTTTGACCTGTCATGGCAAAGAGAGGTGGGGTCCCCGGGCAAGAGTGAAGGAATGGCAGCGTAATGTAATTCGTCATTTAATTGCTCAACGTGATACCCTTGATAATGATATCTGGCTCATGAAAAACCGGCGAAACAACCTCGAAGAATTGAAGAAAGAGGAACAAAAAAAACTTTCCGAACTCGAACTATCTGAAATAAATGCCAGAACTCTGGACGACACGGATAAATTCCTGTTTATTAAGTTCGAGATAACCCTGAACAAGGCAAAAATAGAGGACTTGAGAAACCGGATACAGCAGAAGGATACCAGTATCCACTCGATGGAACAGGCCCGGGACCGGGCTAAAAAATGCCTTGCATCATATAGTAAGGGAGAGAATCCCCGGTTGCCAGTTATAAGGTATATCCGGGGATTGTTTTTTGATCTAAGGTGATATCGCTTCAACCTTCAGTTTATACCATAACCGGTGTACCTTCTATTCCGGAAGATACACCGGATGGCATTTATAGAGCAGCACCCGGTACCGCTTTTCCCTGGTATATTGTCTGGCGTGCATCCCTGAAATTGAATTTTTCAATGATAAGATGAGCCTCTTTTAATTTCCTGATAGCGTACCTGACCGTTCTTGGAGAGATGTTTGTCATCTTCACGATGTCCTTATGGGTCATCGGGTCTCCTTTCTCAAGGAGGGATAATACAGTCTTTGATGATGGGGGCAGATGAATTTCTGGCATATATACATGGTAACGGTGTTAACACTTAAGGTTGTCGATAGTTCCGATCGGTTTGGTAAGGGTCTATTCTGCGAAAGGGTTTGGCCGGATACTACCCGGGGGCAGGGAACGTCTATATTTTAGGCTGATTAATAAGTTCTCCATGAGCATATCATAATTTTGCAATGACAAGGTAATGGTACGGACCCGCCTCGCCCGTTGAAATTATTCGAAAACCTGCGGATTTCATGAGGTCCATTGCTTTCTCTTTTGAAAATCGTTTTTCAAGAGGTGGACCAAATTCCATAGGCTGGTCTTTCCAGTCAAGGTCAACCAGGACCCCTTCAGGTCGTAGCATTATTCTGGCGTTGGAGAGAACTTTTTTTGGGTCTTCGAAATCATGGAGATTGATCCCGAAAAATACCATGTCTGCACAGCCTTCACATATTATTGTGTCTTCTCCGGTGCCAGTCTTTGGTATAAGCTGGTCCAGGCGTTCCTCCCGCACCTGGATCGCCAGTTGACCGATTGCCTCATCATTGATATCAATGGCGTACACCCGTCCGCCTTTGCCTGCGATATGTGCCGCAGGGACAGAAAAAAAGCCTTCCCCGCATCCTATATCGATGAATGTCATCCCGGTTCTTAACCCGGCACCAGAAAGAATCTCTTCCGGGTTCTGCCACTGCCGTCTCTCCGGGTCATTTGATTTAAACCGACGTTTTCTCATTGGTATACCCCATGTTGCAGGGAAACGTCAGCATCCGGGTTTATCAAATTATGCAGGAGATCATCCCTTCCATGTTCCTGATACAAAAAATGAGCAGAATTATGGCAGGTAACCTGGTAAGGGTGGCCATGTACAAAATAATACCGTGCTAATAAAAAATTACAGGGCATTTTATTGCAGCTACATTCATGTATCTTGCATGCATCATGGGAACTATGAACGATATTGAGAGCAGCAAAAAAATGGAAAACGGTATCGTGGTTTTCTATCTTCTTAAAGGCGAGAAAAAATATGAATCCTTCAACTATCAGGAATTAATTGACTTAAAAATCAATGCCCTTGACCTGCTGGAACATCCGCACCGTTATAGTGTTGATATTGAAGTGCACAAGGTATATGCAAAGGATGATTAAATAACACGTTCTAATCCCATTACCCATTTTTAAGGTCTCCCCGCTGTTTTGTACCGGTAAAAAATATCGCCTGATTATCAAGGTGAAATGACGTCAACAGGAGTGTCCGGATTGTATCACATAAAATTTTAACATGGGATTAGTTATGAACTGAGTTTCCGGTCAAATCCCCGATCCGCTTCCCGGGCTCTGCCCCGCCGCTTTGGCGGGCCCAGCTAGGATAGGGTATGATCTCCAAACCTCTGAAATTTTCTTCCAGTGCCCCAATTGAACCCCGCATATGAATATCTTATCTGGGGTGGAGCAGGTAGTTGGTTAAACCTTCTCCTGTCAACATATAACCTCCTATATTACAAAAAAAGCAGGTTTTTCCATGATAACGCCAGAACTACCACCAATATGAAGAGATTTTGAACGTGGCATTTTCATGGTTAGGGTGTGAACTTCCCGTTCGCGTGTGTTTTCAACAAACCCCTATAATTCAATAGTAAGGTCGTCAGTTGTAACAATCAGGCCTGGAAAGGAAGGTTCAAATTGTTTCTTTACCATAGCCCGGTCATTGGGAGTCCTGTATACTTCAGCACCGAAATGCATCAGTGCAAGCCTTTTGGCATGAGATTCCTTCGCAATCCTGATCGCAGTTTCAGGGTTAAGGTGTGGCCATTCAGGGCTTTGCTCTCCTGGTAATAACCCGCATTCGGTAATGAGTAAGTCCGCATCCTGTGCGAGAAGTATCGCATTGTCACAAAATCCCGTGTCTGTACAATACACGACCGTCCTGTTATCAATTACCAGCCGGTACCCGAAACAGGGCACGGGATGAAGGAGCAACCGGCATTCCACGGGAAAAGGGATGAAATGCCTGCCTTCTGTGAATTCAAGGAACTCAACCTTGAATGGAAGGTTTTCAAATGGTACTGTGAACGGTTCCCTGACCAGCGAGCTGAGGATCTCTCGCGTTCCAGGTTGCCCGCAGATATTCAGTCCTTTCCCAAAATTAAATTTGACAAGCGTATGAAGGCCTGTGATATGGTCCAGGTGGAAATGGCTGATAAACAGGTAGACCGGTTTTTCCTGGGATATATAACGATCTGCCTTTGCGAAGCCGTTACCGGCATCAAAAATGATATCGTAGTTCTCAGACTGGACGAGCACCGAACAGGTATTGCCTGTAACGGTATCATACCAGCCATTGGTTCCCAGGAATGTCACGTTCATGTATACCTATCGTGTGGCGGGCAGGGCAAAAAAGATTGAGATTCAATATAACAGATTGTTTTCCAACCTGGATAGTGGTGAAACGGAGGGGAATACCGACTAAAGGGATTAATGATTCCCTGGTTTAATACTGAATAAAAAATCCTGATTACATTTTTAACATAGAAATTTCATCCCACATTACACCCCGAAAAAATACTCCGGATTGGAATTATGGTTTACCTGGCCCGTCTCGCCATTATGAAGACTGCGATAATTCCCCCGGAAAAGAGCATCCCAAAAGGGGACCCGGCCGTCATCGGAGGCGTTGGCATACCCGGTACATCACATCTGGTCTCTGTCTTTTCAAGGTCCACTGTTGCATTTGACAATCCCGGCCACGGAAGGTCATAGTCAGGGTTACTTTGGATCGAATGCCGGTAGGCAGTAATGGCCCCGGTGCAGTTGCCCATGTCAGCGAGGATTCCACCTTTTATATGCAGGTAGTGTGCGTTACCAGGATCGAAGCTAATGGCTTTATCGATTGTGTCCTCTGCTGCAGAGAAGTCCCCTGTATTCCTGAGTGCAAATGCTTTCAGGGCGTAGGCCGTTGCATAGGAAGAGTCCCGTGCCAGGGCTGAGTCTGCATCGTTTATGGCTTCCTGGTTCTTCCCCATTGCCAGCAGGGCATAACCACGGTTCGCATACCTGACCGGCCGGGTATCATTTGGAATTGCCAGGCTGATCAAATCAGCAGCCTCCTGGTAATGTCCCGTTTTCCTCATAGCATACCCCCTGAGACAGAGCAATTCCGGGTTATATGGATAGTAAATAAGTCCTTCACGGGTACTGGCGATAACACCGCTCCAGTCCCGGTCTGCCACCAGGGCCTTTCCCTGGTTTTCATACCCTGTCGCATTTCTTATCGCAGGGATCTCCTTTGCGTTATCCGCGCTGATGTTCATCAACCCGTTAACAGGGATACAGAGCGAAATCAGGAGGAGAAAAAGGAGAATGGAGGTGGTTTTTGCATAACGGGAAAATACAGGATTATTTTTCCGGCCAGGTGACATGGCACAATATTGGTCAACAGCATACAAATAGGTTTTATTACCGATAGTGCGTGGCGGTGAATTGTGCCTTTCTCATACTGTCCTGTTAAGGAATTACTACGAAAAGTAATTCTTACGGAATGATCTCTATTTTGCAAGGGTATACATCGCTCTTGCATAAATTTTTGCAATTATTACGAGTTCGTCACATCCTATCGATTCATCGGCAGCATGAATATTATTCGCCTTCCCCGGAAAATAAGGGCCGAAGGCGACGATATTTGGGAGCCTTCGTGCGTAGGTACCGCCTCCTATTGCGATGGGTTCTCCGGGATTGCCTGTTACGTCACGATAGATACCCGAAAGTGTCATGATAAGATCCGACTCGGGTGGAAAATAGAATGGCGGCTGATGTTTTTTCACAATAGTAATGATCCCCCGGTCTTTCAAGGTATCATTTACCTTTTCCATTACATTTTCCATTGTTTCGGTCACCGGGTACCTGAAGTCCACTGATAGAATGAAGTCCCTGCCAGCGTAGCGTATAACTCCGGCATTCAGGGTGAGATGTCCTGATTGTCCGTCTGCAAGCCCAAGTCCGAATAATACCCCGGTTGTATCGATCGCGATGCGTTCCTGCAGGAACCTGATCATGAAACAGACTTCCACCGGGTCAAAATGCACCGTCGATAAAAAAGCAACAACCTGCATGACAGCATTTTTTCCAAGGTGAGGTCTGGATGCATGGGATGAGACTCCTTCCGACCTGATGATTACCAGGTCACCGTTCTGTTCTGCAGCTATCGGAAACCCTGATACATGTGAGAATTCTTCACATTTTCGGATAATTTCAAGGGGGTGACGGGTCCTGATTTCCGCTGCGGCCCGGTCCGGTACCATATTGACCGCTTGACCCCCATTAAACGATACGAGGATATCATTGCCCGAATTCTTACAATTAAAAGAAAATTTCCTGACGAAATCGAGATGGAGAATGCCCTTCTCAGCAAATACAACCGGAAAATCTGAATCAGGAGTGAAACCGCAAAACGGGGGTTTTTCTTTCAGCAGGTAATGTGCAATATCAAGGTCACCTGTCTCTTCGTCCGTTCCAAAGATTACCCTGATACGTCTTGTGAGTGTCACGCCACTATCCCGAATAGCCTTGAGGCTGTATAGGGCTGATAGAATGGGCCCTTTATCATCGAGGGCACCCCTGCCATATATCCTCCCATCGTGGACCCAGCCACTGAAAGGTGGAAAGGTCCACCGATCCCCTTCAGGAACCGTATCAAGATGCCCGAGGACTGCAATGTACTCTTCTCCTTCGCCATATTCCACAAAACCGACATAATTGTCGAGATTATGTGTGACAAATCCCATACCCCCGGCAATATCAAGTGCAGCCTGCAATGCCGCAGCCGGACCATCACCACATGGCTTCCCTTGTTCCGGCTCTCCGGCCACGCTCCTTATTTTTATACTACCCCGGACTGACTCTGCAAGGTGCAGCCTGTCTGACTCGATAAGCTGGTCCAACATGGAATATACTTCATTAATTGTTAACGGCATTGCCACAACCAACAGGAATTATCCCGGGAACTATCCCTATACTATTGAAATACATTAATTTCTTCTTTCAATATATTTTAGTTCCCACTGGTAACCATAAACAGGTATGCAAATCCTGAAGATCACCAATAATCAGGCTTTATTCAGGTATTTACACTGATTATATCCAAATTTTAGCAACACGATAAAACACTGGCATCCCCTGTTATCCTTTCTGGTTACTGGAAAAATCGTTTAATTACGGTATCCACTTCAATGAGCGCATGAAACGATAGATCACACCTGCAGGGTGTTTCATTGGTACATATCCGGCTTACTCTGGCTGTGATATCTATCTTAATTGTCTTAATTATAAGTCAGATAGCCTAATTACGTCCATAATCGTGATAATTATTGTAGTCCATGGAATGCGGTATGCCCAGGAAATATATTCGACCATAATGTATTTACGTCATGAAGTGATGGGATGAACCTGATTATTAACCGTCCCGATCGTCGTTTGACCGCTGAAAACAAGGCAAACCTACGATATATTTATATACTTAATATTATATTTACTATTTGAGGTATTTACAATGGCAGATTTACCTATTGCGGCAGTTGTAAGAATTGCAAAGGCGAACGGAGCCGAAAGAGTCGGCAGTGATGCAGCAGCAGCACTTGTAAAGAAGACTGAAAAATATATTGCACACCTCACAAAAGAGGCAAACAAGCTTGCGATTCACGCAGGAAGGAAGACGCTGAAAGAAGAAGACATCGAGATGGCTGCAAAGTCATCCTGATTCTTTTTTTTCATCTAATCCACACTTATCCGGGTTGTTCCGGTCGTTTTTTGCATCAGTTGTTCCAAAGGACATTTCGGGTGTATCGATTTTTCTCAGGGTATTTTCATGCGTGAAAATTATTTTCTCTCACATGTTGTTTTTTGCGCTATACGGCCCTGGTATTTATTCCCGGATAGCTGACCCGGCATGAAAATCCGGATAAATGGGCTCTGTTGAAACCCTGCATAAATAAGAAAAAGAGCAGATGCGTAGACAGGAAGGGGTTTCACCCCCTCCCTGCCCCACCCCCGATAAGATATTCATTGGCAGGGTTCAATTGGGACATTCAAGGAAATTTCAGAGATTTGGAGATCATTCCTTATCCCAACCGGGGTCGCCAAAGCGGCGGGGCGGAGCCCCGGGAGCGTGAAGAAATTTTGGAATTACCAATCTGCAAGATAGATTTGAGAGGGTTTCTACAGAGCC
>Ga0209048_10001991_pt1 | contig 20575 bp, 18 predicted proteins | sample FrelakmetCRP12CR_FD_187146 | JGI IMG/M metagenome (GOLD analysis project Ga0209048, IMG submission 187146) | Freshwater lake sediment microbial communities from the University of Notre Dame, USA, for methane emissions studies - CRP12 CR (SPAdes)... | ecosystem: Environmental > Aquatic >... | reverse complement strand
TGCCGAAGCGCAGGCATTGGGCTATGCCGAAACCGATCCCACCTTCGACGTGGAGGGTATCGACGCCGCCCACAAGCTGACCATTCTGGCTTCCATCGCCTTCGGCATCCCTTTGCAGTTCGAGAAAGTCTATACCGAGGGCATCAGCCATATCACCCGAGCGGATGTGACGTATGCCGAGGAACTGGGCTATCGCATCAAGCACCTGGGCATGGCGCGCCATACCGATGCCGGCATCGAATTGCGCGTGCACCCCACCCTGATTCCGGAGCGCCGGCTGATCGCCAACGTCGATGGCGTCATGAACGCCATCCTGGTCAAGGGCGACGCCGTGGGAACGACTCTTTACTATGGGCCCGGCGCGGGCGCCGAGCCCACCGCCTCCGCTGTGGTGGCCGATATCATCGACGTGGTGCGCACCCTGACGGTAGACCCGGGAAACCGCGTTCCCCACTTGGCTTTCCAACCGGATGCCCTGTCGGATCTACCCGTGTTGGACATGGATCAGGTGGAGACCGCCTATTATCTGCGCATGCAGGCCGTAGACCGTCCCGGCGTGCTGGCGGATGTGGCCCGCATCCTGGCCAGCCAGGACATCAGCATCGAAGCTATCTTACAGAAGGAACCGGCCCCGGGCGCCAGCGACGTTCCAGTTATCATCCTCACCCATCGCCTGCTCGAAGGACGGATGAACGCCGCCATCGCCCAAATCGAAGCCCTGGGCACCATCAAAGGCAAGGTCACCCGCATTCGCCTGGAACATTTGAATTCGCGTTGATCGGCGGTTTACTCGCTGGCTAATCCGAACCAAGCAGCCCGGCAAGAACTCTAATCGCGCACTTGAGCCTGCTTCGCCAGACTCGTCGAGCATGAGGGATTGCCTTGGCCAACAAAAGTCTGCATCTCGTTATCCCTGGCCTGTTAGCGCCCTGGCCCAACTCGGATAAAGCAGGTTCCACAGCACCCAAGGTCCCCGCCCTGGAGCGGTTGTTGGCCCGCGCCAATGTGAAAACATTAGCCGCGGCGAGTATGGATTCCACCCTGTTCAGCCTGTTCGGCCTGCCGGCCGACGCTGACCGGGATTTGCCGATAGCGGCCATCACCCGGTTCGCGGATGGCGGCGACCCTGCCCAAGGCTGGTGGCTGCGGGCGGACCCGGTGAATCTATGTGCCGATCTGCAGCAGGTCCTTTTGTTTGACGCCCGCGGGCTTGGCATCAGTGTCGAGGAAGCCCACTTCCTGGTGGCCGAGTTCAACCAAACGTTCGCCACCGATGGACTGTTCCTGGAAGCCCCCTGCCCTACCCGCTGGTATTTACGCCTGGCGACCGATCCCGGTCTACGCACCTGTCCCCTGCTGGACGCCATCGGCCGGAACATCCATTCCCTGCTGCCTACCGGCACATCGAGCCGCCGCTGCCATGCGCTGCTCACCGAGATCCAGATGCTGTTCCACAGCGCCACAGTCAATGTGGAACGGGAGGCGCGCGGCCAACCGTTAATCAACAGCGTCTGGTTCTGGGGTGGCGGGACCTTGCCCCAAGGCACCCGCAGTCCCGCGAAGGGCGTCTACGCGGTCGATCCTCTCACTCGCGGGCTGGCCCGCTTGGCCGGCATATCCCTCAGTCCACCGCCGGACCATGCGGATGACTGGCGGCAGGCCAGCACTGGCGAGGCGGAGAGTCTGGCCGTGCTGGAAGCTACCCGCTTCGATCGTGTGGATAATGCACTGCCTGCCTGGCTCACCCACATCACTGCCCTGGAGCGGGACTGGTTCTCGCCTTGCCTGACGATGCTGCAGGGCAAAGTCCTAAACAGCCTTCGCCTATACCCTGACGATGGCCATGTCTACGAAATTACCACTCGTCACCTGGGACGCTTCTGGCGGCGCGCCCGGCCGGTGCTCTACTACTGCCAGACCAGGTGAAAATCGGGTTCATGTCAGGATGCCTTGGTGGTGGCGGACTCGCCGAATCCAGATCTAATCGGCTCATTCGAATTGAAAAATAGATCGATAGCCTCACGCTGGGCGAGCGCATCGGCGTAGCCCAGTTCGATCAACCTACCCGTATAGGCCTGGTCAAATGCCAGGTAGCTCAGCAAATCCCAGCCTTTTTCATCGGAAGCGCCGATCCCTTTCAAGAGATAGCGCAGCATGTTGGGGAAACGCTCGAATTGCTCCGAGGCCAATGTCCCCAGATCCTGCGAAGGCCGAAGGGCCAGCAGCGGAATTTCTCTCAGCTCATAGGAGCCTTGCCCGCGATGGCCCTTTTTGAGGCGGGCGACCGTGCGGTTGATACGCTGCATCCGCTCGACATCGGATTCCAACGCATCGAGAAACGCGGCATTCAGCATGACGCCGGCGATATCAACCAGGGAAATCTCCGGCATGCTGCCACGTTGATTCAATTCCACGGTCATCTCATCAGAACGCTGATAGCGGATACCGATGGCAAGAATTTGTTCTGCTCCCAAATGAATGGCCGGACTGAGCGGTGCGGTCAGGCGAATGCAGCCGTCGCCGTAATAGGCGCCGTTTATCTGCATTGGCTGGAAAAATACCGGAATCGCCGCGGAGGCCAGGACATACTCCAGCGTCAACTCAGTCCGCTGACCAATCCGGGTGCTTCTGATCCAGGGCTGAATCTCCGGCGCACCCTCGAAGAAAGTAATCGTCGTACCAGTAAGATAATTGGTGGCGGAAACCGCCAAACCATGTAACTTACCGTCCCGCAGATTGTTTCTTATCGACTTGAAGTTAATATGTTCGGCGAGAAATCCCCGCAGCGGGCGGGTATCGAGCAGATGTGTCGAACGACTCTTGCCTAGCAACCCGCCCATGCTAAGGTCGCGCAGCCAACGCAACCCCAGGGCGCTAAGCGTGGCGAAGTCTGCTCGAATCACCTGATCGGCATCAAGTTCACTCCACAGTTGACAGAGCCTGGCCACCGCTTCCGAGAAGCTCCCGGTACTGGCGGCAAGCACAACGGAATTGATCGCACCCGCGGAAACTCCGGCAATTATCCTGAAGGGAAAAGCATCATCCGACTGCGGGGCGATAATCTCAGCTATCCCCTTGAGAACGCCGGCTTGATAGGCCGCCCGTGCGCCCCCGCCCGTCAGAACCAGACCAATTTTCTTCTGCATTGTCCGTCCCCCTGAAGCTGGGAAACCCGGCTAAAGGTCTCCTGCTTGCCCCTTATCGGTATCCTTGACTTTTTCCTGCTCGGCAATGAAATGCAGCGCCATCTCAAAAGCCGAGCGTGTGAACTGCAGAACCTGCGCGAAGCCCTCGTCGGATAATTTCCGTGCGGCGTCATGCCGGCGGAAGATATTGATGAATTCACGCTCCCTTTCAAAATGCAGCGATAACCGTCCCAAACCCCAGTCCCCCAGAATTTTCCCCAACTCGGGGTTGTAGCTCCGGGTGAACTTCAGAATGACTGGGACGGGGTCATGCCTGGCCAGCACGGCCGCCAATCGCAAAATCAATTCAAATGACAGCGTCGCGGTGCCGTTCTCCACCGCTTCCAGCAGCGAGCGATCCCTGAGGTCCAGGGAAGCGCTGAGTTCATCGCGGGTCAGGCCGGCCACTTCCCGCAAATCCTTGAGGGTCTGGCCCGCCTCCTTCATCATCTCAGCCTGCTCGGGTTTCAAAAAGAAGGCCTTGCCCACCCGTAAAGGGACATCCGTCGTCTTCGCTACCAGCCGGAACGCGCTATCGGCCATTGCCCCCGGCAATCCCGACAGCCGCTTCATCAGAGAGGGATCTTCGGATTGATTGGCCAGAGCGTCAACAGTAGGTTTAGGCAACGCCTCGGAGGAAGCAGTAATGCTTTTCGCAGGCTTGTCAGCCGCCGACTTCGTCGCACCTGCCCGTTTGACGGTTTTCTTGCTTTCAGTCTCGTCAGCCATATGTGTTACTCATTATGCAGTTCTGTCGATTTGTCAATCGATTGCGTTACTCTATAGCAAAATGGGCACCGATTACCCGTTTTTTTCCAGTGGGCAAGAACGGCGGTTATTTTCGTACAATAATCCATTATGAACCCATCACCGCGGAGAAACTCATGACCCACAAGCTCAATCGCTACAGCGCTCAGATCACTCAGCCCAAATCCCAGGGCGCTTCCCAGGCCATGCTCTACGGCACGGGCTTAAGCGAAGCGGATATGAACAAGGCCCAGGTTGGTATTGCCAGCGTCTGGTTTGAAGGTAACACCTGCAATATGCACCTAAATGATCTAGGCGCCAAGGTCAAGCAAGGCGTGGCCGCCGCCGGCCTGGTGGGCATGCGCTTCAATACTATCGGCGTCTCCGATGGTATCTCCATGGGTACCGACGGGATGAGTTATTCCCTGCAATCCCGCGACCTCATCGCCGACTCCATCGAGACCGTGATGGCCGCTCAGTGGTATGACGCCTGTATCGCCATCCCCGGCTGCGACAAGAACATGCCCGGCTGCCTCATCGCCATGGGTCGCCTCAACCGCCCGGCCCTGATGCTCTACGGTGGCACCATCAAGCCCGGCCATTGGGATAACCAGACGCTGGACATCGTCTCCGCCTTTCAGAGCTACGGAGAATTCATCGCCCACAAGATTGACGACGCGACCCGCGAGGGCATTGTCAAACACGCCTGTCCGGGGGCGGGCGCCTGCGGCGGCATGTACACCGCCAACACCATGGCTTCCGCCATCGAGGCCTTGGGCATGTCACTGCCCTACAGTTCCTGCACCCCCGCCGTCGATCCGGCCAAGTTGGAAGAATGCCTGCGGGCAGGCGCCGCCATCCGCAATTTGCTGGAACACGATATCAAACCCCGCGACATAATGACCCGCGCGGCCTTTGAAAACGCCATGGTCATCATCATGGCCCTGGGGGGTTCCACCAACGCGGTGCTGCATTTGCTGGCCATGGCGCGGGCCGTGAACGTGCCGCTTGCCATCGGCGATTTTCAGGCGGTGAGCGACCGGATCCCCTTCCTGGCCGATCTCAAACCCAGCGGCAAATATGTCATGGAGGATCTGCATAAGGTGGGTGGCACCCCGGCGGTGATGAAATACCTTCTGGATAATGGCCTGCTGCATGGTGACTGTTTAACGGTGACGGGTAAAACCGTGGCCGAAAATCTGCGCGATCTGCCCGGCCTGCGGGAAGGTCAGGAGGTTATTTATCCACTAGACAAACCCATCAAGGAAACTGGCCATATCTGCATCCTCAAGGGCAACCTGGCCCCAGGCGGCGCGGTGGCCAAAATCACCGGCAAGGAGGGCCTGAAATTCAAAGGACCGGCCAAGGTCTACGATTCCGAAGAGGACATGCTGCACGCCCTGGAACGCAGCGAGATAGTCAAGGGCGATGTGGTGGTGATCCGTTACGAAGGGCCCAAGGGTGGCCCCGGCATGCCGGAGATGCTCACCCCCACCTCGGCTATCATGGGCGCGGGCTTGGGACAGGAGGTAGCCCTGCTGACCGACGGGCGCTTCTCGGGCGGCTCGCATGGCTTCATCATCGGCCATATCGTCCCCGAGGCCCAGGAAGGCGGCCCTATCGCCCTGATCAAGAACGGCGACCACATCACCATCGACGCTGCCAGCAACACCTTGAACGTTGCCCTGAGCGATGCCGAACTGGAGCGCCGCCGGGCCGCCTGGGCCATGCCTCCCTACAAGGCCAACCGGGGAACGCTGTATAAATACATCAAAAACGTGAAGAACGCCTCGGAAGGCTGCGTGACGGACGAATAGAGCGATCCCCGCTGTCTCTGCAACTGCTTCGTTATGGTCTCCCTCCGCCCGGAAGGGAGACCGGATCATTAACTCCCCGAGGACAGGCCAGTTCCCTGGCATCGGGTGATCAATACCCGCGGCATGATCTCTTTTCCCAAGGATAGTGAACCGTACCGCACGCAGCGGGAATTGCTCATCGGGGAAGGCGTGGAATTCGTGGGTCAGCGCATCGAGCTAAGCCGGTTCGGCTGGCGGCCCTCGCTGGATGAACTTTTGTGGGGACCAAACTCGGAGGGGAGTTGCGGTTGCTCCATACCGGGCACCCCAGGTGATAATGTTGAATACTCATAGATTTGACCCTGGCTCTCCGTGCACTCAACAGGAGAACCAGGGTATGGGTTTAATAGTTTGAGCAATTAAAACGCGGCGTCTTCCATCGCCATGAGATTTTCAGCACCTACCTGTAACTTGGCCAGGTGCACCGCGGTGTCGGGGATCATCCGCTCCATGAAGAAGCGCGCCAAAATCAGCTTGCTGTTCCAGAAGCTGGTATCGCTGTCCCCGGCGGCCAGCTTCTCCTTGGCGATCTTGGCCATCTGTGCCCATTCATAGCCCAGGGCCAGCAGCCCCAGGATATACAGATAGTCCATCGAACCCGCGCCCGCGTTGTCCGGATTCTTCATGGCATTTTCCATGAACCAGCCGGTGGCTTTCTTAAAATGATCCAGCGCATTAGCCACAGGCTGAATGAAGGACGCCAGTTCGGCATTCTGCGCGTTTTGCTGGCAGAACTGCCCAACCACCGACAGGAAAGCCCAGACGGCACGGCCCCGATTGGCAGACAGCTTACGGCCTACCAGGTCCAGCGCCTGCACACCGTTGGCACCTTCGTAGATCTGGGCGATACGGGCATCGCGGACAAACTGCTCCATGCCCCATTCCCTGATGTAGCCATGGCCGCCCAGGACCTGCAGACAGAGATTGCTCGCTACGAAACCCAGATCGGTAAAGTAGGCTTTGATCACGGGTGTTAGCAGACCCAGCATGTCATCAGCATTCTGGCGGACCTTGTCGTCGGGATGCTTGCGGGCCAGATCCACTTGCAGACCAGCCCTATAGGCTAACGCCCGAGCCCCCTCGGCGAAGGCGCGGGAAATCAACAGCATCCGGCGGATATCGGGATGGACGATGATGGGATCGGCGGGCTTATCCGGGGCTTTGGGACCCGTCAATGAACGCATCTGCAGGCGCTCCTTGGCATAAGCCGCCGCGTTTTGATACGCGACTTCAGCCATGCTCAGGCCCTGCACGCCCACGCCCAGTCGCGCCGCGTTCATCATGGTGAACATGGCCCGCAAACCCTTGTTAGGCTCCCCGACCATATAACCCACGGAATCCTCAAAATTCATCACGCAGGTGGAATTGCCGTGGATACCCAGCTTTTCCTCAAGCCTGCTGCAGACAACCTTGTTGAACGCACCCAGGCTACCGTCCGGATTGACAATCAGCTTGGGAACGATAAACAGGCTGATACCCTGGGTACCCGCTGGCGCATCGGGCAGCCTCGCCAATACCAGATGAATAATGTTCTCGGTGAGGTCGTGATCGCCAGCGGAGATAAAGATCTTGCCGCCGTTGATGAGGAAAGTGCCATCGGCCTGCGGGAAGGCCTTGGTGCGTATCAGTCCTAGATCGGTACCGGCGTGGGCCTCGGTCAGGTTCATGGTGCCGGTCCATTCGCCACCGATCAGTTTAGGCAGATACAGGTGCTTCAGTTCCGCGGAACCGTGCTGCTCGAGGGCATCAATCGCGCCATGCGTAAGACCGGGATACATGGAAAAGGCAAAGTTGGCGGAGCAACACATTTCGTTCATGGCAATGCCCAGCACATAAGGCAGGCCCTGGCCACCATGCTCGGGATCGCCGGTCAGACCACCCCAGCCCCCTTCGATATAGGTCTTGTAGGCTTCCTTGAAACCCTTGGGCGTCCTTACCGCGTTGTTTTCCAGGTGACAACCTTCCTCATCGCCGGACAGGTTGATCGGTTGTAACACTTCCTGAGTCAACTTGGCGCCCTCTTCCAGAATGGAGGCCACCACGTCCGGACTTGCATCCGCAAAACCTTCTATGTCGCTGTACTGGTCAATTTTCAACAGGTCATACAGGATAAACTGCATATCACGCACAGGTGCGGTATAAGTTGGCATCTCTAACTTCCTTTGGGCTATTGGATTCTCTTACAGAGGATGGTAGGAAACCGGTCCGGAGTCGGCTTGACCCGATACCACCGGACCGAGGCTTAAAGTCGTGAATTTTTTCAGGCTTTTCACAGCCCGATAGGGTAACAATAAATTGGCAAGAAACACACTTATGCCTTTATGTCAGGAGCCTATGCAATATACCATCGGCCGCGCGTCTGGGCGACACCACCCGGTGCGAAATGAGCCGCTCAGCAGAGAAACCGGTACGCCGAACTCCCAGACCGGTGTCAAACGCGCCACTCGCAAGCGGGTAAGGCAATAATACCTTGATATAAGGCGGACCCTATCGTGGAAAACACCCTTGAACGCATCCGCGCCGTCGTCGGGGAACGTGGCTGGCTTGCCGATCACGCCGCCATGGCGGCCTACCTGAACGAAACCCGCGGATTGTTTCACGGTCAAGCCTTGGCGGTGGTCAGTCCTGCCTGCACCGCGGAGGTGGCCGCCATCGTGCGCCTGTGCAATGAGGCACGCATTGGCATTGTACCCCAAGGGGGTAATACGGGGCGCTGTGGCGGCGCCATCCCCAGCCCGTCGGGGGATGAGATCATCCTCAGCCTCAAGCGCCTCAATCGTATCCGCCACCTCGATCCTCTCAATTACACCATCACCGTGGAGGCCGGCTGCATTCTGGCCGACATCCAGACAGCGGCGGAACGGGCGGAACGGTTTTTCCCCTTGAGCCTGGGTGCCGAGGGCAGTTGTCTGATCGGCGGCAATTTGGCCACCAATGCGGGCGGCACTAGCGTATTGCGGTATGGCAATGCCCGCGAACTGACCCTGGGGCTGGAGGTGGTGCTGGCCAGCGGAGACGTTTGGGATGGACTTACCGGCCTGCGCAAGAACAACACCGGCTATGATCTAAAAGACCTGTTCATCGGCGCCGAGGGCACTTTGGGCATTATCACCGCCGCCGTCCTGAAACTCTTCCCACTGCCTAAGGACGTGCAGACCGCCCTGGTGGCTTTGCGGGATCTCGATGCCTGCCTGGAACTGCTGGCCCGCGCCCGGATCTTCAGTGGCGACGCCGTCAGCACCTTCGAGTTGCTGCCCCGTATCGGCTTGGACTTCGCGCTGAATCACATTCCGGGTTGCCGCGACCCCTTCGACACCGCCTACGACTGGTATGTGTTGCTGGTTTTCAGTGGTACCCGTCCTGACATGGGCATGCATAATCTCCTGGAGGACCTGCTGGCCGAGGCACTGGATGATGGGATAATCAAAAACGCCGTGTTCGCCGCCAGCCTGACTCAGGCCCAGGACTTGTGGCGACTGCGGGAGGGATTGGTGGAAGGCCAGCGTTTCGAGGGAGGCAGTATCAAGCATGATGTGTCCGTGCCCGTCTCTCAGGTGCCAGCCTTCATCCGCGCCGCCAGCATGAAGGTGCAGCGGGAACTGCCCGGCATACGAGTCTGCGCGTTTGGCCATGTGGGTGATGGCAATATTCATTTCAACCTGTCCCAACCCGTGGATATGGACCCGGGCGACTATCTGGGCCGGTGGGAACACTTCAATCGCATTGTCCACGACCTTGTGATGGCCATGCAGGGCTCGTTCAGCGCCGAGCATGGTATTGGCCGCCTCAAGGTCGGCGAGATGATGCGTTACAAGTCGGCCACGGAACTGGAACTGATGCGCAAGATTAAGAAGACCTTAGACCCACAGGGCATTCTGAATCCTGGAAAGGTACTGCCTTGAGGAGTTACGCAGTTTTCCCTATAACCTCCTCCCAGTCCCCGCGAGGATTAGCCCGGCCACTTGCCAGACTCCAGCGTGGCCAGCCTGCCGGATGCACGGCGCCAGGCGCGTTAAGAATAGGGATGGCACTCACAAGAACACATTCGACAACTGAGCGATGGCCCTCAAGAAATCCGAACTCCATTCCTCCCTCTGGAAATCCTGCGACGAGCGGCTATGTTTGAAACCGCGATCAGGTCCGGGGACTGTTCGACTCTCTCTACCGCCGTCATCCGGTGGGCGGGTTGCTGGTATAGGCGACGGAATCCAAGACCACCACGCATCGCGGCGATGGACCTCTGGCCGCCGGGGTGGTGAAGCGGCTGCTCGACGGTCAGCACCCATCCGCGCAAGGAAATCTCCAAGAACCAGAAGGTGTTTTTCTGAGATACCGGCATCCGCAATGCCCTGCTCAACGCCTTCGCGGCGGACGAATTCCGGCCCGACATTGGCACCGTGAGGGAGAACTAAGGATAAGCCGATTTGGTAGTATTGCGGCAACTTAGCGTGAGCTAGTCCCGCAAAACTCCCGTAGGGAGTGTAAGGACTCCGCCGAAATGACGCAAGTCTTTGATTTTATGGTGGCCAGGGGCGGAATCGAACCACCGACACGTGGATTTTCAGTCCACTGCTCTACCAACTGAGCTACCTGGCCGATATGTATTTGGCGTGGCGTTGGGTATTAAAGCGATTAACGTTTTCCCCGTCAAGGGAAAAGTCGCTAGTGGGGTGGCGGCACATACCCCTCGGGTGGCGCAGCGCCCTCGCCGAAGAAGAATTGTTCCATCCGTTCTTCCAGAAATTTGCGGGCCTGAGGTTCAATGGGAGTGAGGCGATACTCATTGATCAGCATGGTTTGATGTCTCAGCCACTGCTGCCAAGCGGCCTTGGAAACCTGTTCATAAATCCGCTTGCCCAGTTCCCCTGGGTAGGGAGGACGCTCCAGCCCCTCCGCTTCCTGGCCAAGCTTGACACAATTCACCATACGCGCCATCACCACACCTCACCCATCGTCATTTGCCAGAATCGATAACAATCGCTGTACCGGCGCGGCCAAGCCGCGTTCATCGGGTTGACTGATGTTATACCAGACATAGCGTTCTCCTTCCATCACAGCACTGGTAGGGTTTTGCACGGTGATGCACAGCGGCGTTATATCGAGATGGAAATGGCTGAAGGTATGGCGCAGCGCCGACCAGGGCTGAATATTAACCACCGTCAACTTCAGAACAGCGCGACACCAAATCTCTACATCCGCTTCCGGTGAACATTCGGGAAAGCTCCACAAACCGCCCCAGATGCCGGTGGGGGGACGCTTCTCCAACAGCACCCCGCCGCCGGGCATGCGCAGCATGAGCATTCGAGTCGCGCGTACCGGCAGTTCCCGGCGTGGCCGGGAGGCGGGAACTGCCGTTTCCCGTCCCTGCGCATGGGCAGCGCACTTATCCGCCAGAGGGCACAGCGCGCAGCGGGGCCGAGTGCGAGTGCAGATCATGGCGCCCAGATCCATCATGGCCTGGGTGTAATCGGCGACTCGCTCCTTGGGCGTATAGCGCTCGGCCAACTCCCACAGAACAGCGAGCACGGCGGAATGTCCCGGCCAGCCATCCACGGCTTGAAAACGGGCGAGAACCCGCTTGACATTGCCGTCCAGGATGGGGTGGCGTTGATTGGCGGCCAGGGCCAAAATCGCCCCGGCGGTGGAGCGGCCGATGCCCGGCAAGTCGGAAACCGCCTGCATATCCAGGGGCAGTTGGCCACCGTAGCAATCACGGATGATAATAGCGGCTCGGTGCAGATGACGGGCGCGTGCATAATAGCCCAACCCGGCCCAGCGGTGCAGAACCTCGTCCAGGTCGGCGGCAGCCAAGACATTGACATCGGGAAACCGTGCCAGGAACCGTTCATAATAGGGAATGACCGTGGCCACTTGGGTCTGCTGGAGCATGATCTCCGACACCCAGACCCGATAGGGTGTGGGCTGCTGCTGCCACGGCAGGTGCTTGCGGCCATGGGCGTCGAACCAGCGCAATACCCGCTGGCTGAATTCATCAGGTATCATGGTTATTCCCAAGCTTCTCGAAACAGGCATTCTAACGGAGGTGATTGACAGCATGGCGCGCATCCTGATCACCGGCTGCGGCGATGTAGGCACTGCCCTGGGGTTGGAACTGCTTCAGGCCAGCCATCAGGTATGGGGCTTGAAACGCAATCCCGCCACCCTGCCCCCGGGCATCCAGCCCTTGATCGCCGATCTATCTGAGCCTATGAGTTTGCAGGCGCTGCCGCCCGACCTGGATTATATCTTTTACACGGCCGCCGCCGACGGTTTCAGCGAAGCTCGCTACCGGGCTGCCTATGTGGATGGGGTAGGCAATCTGCTGGCGGCGTTGGAAAAGGGATGCCAGAAACCCCGGCGGGTATTTTTCACCTCCAGCACCGCGGTCTACGCCCAGGACCAGGGCCAATGGGTCGACGAAGAGTCGCCCGCGGAGGCGACCGGCTTTTCCGGGCGTTGCCTGCGCGACGGCGAGACGCTGCTCGGGAACGGCCCCTACCCCACCACCGTGGTCCGGTTCGGCGGCATCTACGGGCCGGGGCGCACCCGCTTGATCGATAGCCTGCGCAACGGAACGGCCACCTGCGTGGAAACCCCACCGGCCTACACCAACCGCATTCATCGCGACGATTGCGCCGCCGTCCTGCGGCATCTCATGGCGTTGCCCGACCCTGCGCCCTTGTATCTGGGCGTGGACGACGATCCGGCGCCGCAATGCCAGGTGCTGCGCTGGCTAGCGGAGCGTCTCGGCGTGCCGGGACCCAGGGTGGTCAGCGCCCCCAGTGCGGCGACGGCCGCCATGCGGGGCAACAAACGCTGCAGCAACCGGCGGTTGCGGAAAAGCGGTTTTCAGTTTCGCTATCCCGGCTATAAGGACGGCTATGCGGCATTGCTAAACGCATTATCGTAGCTCGGTTCGAGAGCCCTACTAGAGCCATGCGCGGCTGGCGAATGGCTGAATACCTAAGCCAGTGGGGTGCAACGCAACCGGCATTGACACACCCTGGCATTGCCGATCAGAACAGGCAATACCCGCCATCGATGCGTAGGGTATCCCCCGTATGGTAGGCGCTGGCGTCGCTCATCAGGTAAACAGCGATAGCCCCGAAATCCGTGGGTTTGCCCCAGCGGCCTGCGGGAATGCGCGGCTTGACGGCGTCCGCAAACGCCTTCGAACCGAAGAAGTCTTCCGTCATGGCCGTTTCGACCCAGCCCGGCAGAAGGGCATTGGCGGTAATGCCATAGCGCGCGAATTCCACCGCCAATGCGTTGATCATGGAAATGAGGGCGCCTTTCGTGGCCGCATACGCTTCATTGCGAGCAGCCCCCGAAATGGCGGCGATACTCGCGGTACCTATCAGGCGCCCACCCGGATCGTTGTTTCTTGCCCTTTCGACCATGTGCCGCGCTGCTGCCCGCAAAGTGTAGAACACGCCGTCAAGATTGACACTGAACACCCGTCGCCAATCTTCGGTGGGCATCTCCAAAAAGGAGGTAGGCCTGGCGACAACCCCTGCATTGGCGAAGCAGGCGTCAAGCCGGCCAAACCCGGCTAGGGTTTCGTTAAAACATCTGGCAACATCGGCCTCATCGGCAACGTTGCAGACCAATGCCGAGACCTTGGTACCATAGGTGTTAAGTTTTGCCAAAGCACTGGCGTTTTTTTCCGCGCTAGTACCCCAGATGCATACCTGGGCGCCGGCTTCCGCGACGGCTTCCGCCATGCCGAGACCGATCCCGCTGTTGCCTCCGGTAATCAAAGCAACTTTACCCGTGAGATCAAACCCTTTATAAGTCATGTAGTCCTCCGCTTGCCTGATAATTGCTAAGCTATACAACCATATTATTATTCAAACTACAGGTAAATATTCATGAAAAAAGCGCAGTTGGTTGAAAAAACGCGATGCGGCCTGCGGCCTGGACAGCAAGGAAAGCAACCGCGACCGATGGATGCAAGACATCCTCAAGGATGACAAAAAAACCGTCTGCGTGGTGCGCTTTACTCGCGCACGGGTGGGACAGCTCGAGCAGATGCTTGCCGATGCAGGCAACCCCTCAGCGCGGCAGGCACCCACGGAAGTCCTTGAGGACAATGATCGCTATGAAATATATTCCAGCAATCATCATAATAAGGGGAAATGGTATTTTGAGGTGCTGTTAGATGTGGGTGAAATTGCGAAAAATGCCGAGACTGCCCTGTCCATCGGTTTTGAAAACCCGGAGTCTCATACCGGCAACCTCATCAATATCCGCCGCCGCGATACTAACAGACCTATTGAACGCCTAGGCTTCGCCATCGACCTAGACAGCGGCAAATACTACAGCAGTTACAATGGCGGTTGGCAAAGCGGCTCCCCCGGCAGTGCCCAGGGGCTGGATATCAAGTTGGGCCGCGGCATCGTGCGCGCGTCGTTTCCAGTGTCGCAATGGGGACACTGCTGGATAAAAAGCTGATCCAGATAAACTTCGGCGGGAAACCCTTTGCTTATCCCATGCCGCCCGGCTACCGCCCGTTCAGCGAACATTGAAGCTTTCGGCATCCGGAGCCTTTAAAATTGATTAATTGCTTAGCCAAAGGGGAAATAAAGTACTTTTTTAAAACATAGAGGCGATCTGGCCGCGCTCATCTTGAATGTTAACCAATACATCACTTGTCGTGGCAGCCTTCGCTTGTAAAATACTTCAGTTTTCACCCAGCGCAATAAGTGCGTGGCCATCACAACGGGCACGGATATTCGCTAAATAACTACACCTTATTAGAGAGGACAAAATGCGCACAAAAACTCTACTCACAGTCTTCGTTGCTGGGGCCTGCTATGCCCTAATCGGCACCGCTCAAGCAGCGGGTGACGCAGCCGCCGGCAAGTATAAATTCTCCACCTGCACGGGTTGCCATAGCATACCCGGTTATACCAATGCCTATCCTACGTATCACGTCCCTCGCCTCGGCGGTCAACATGCCGAATACATTGTCACCGCACTTAAAGCCTATCAGGCTGGCGACCGCAAACATCCAACCATGCACGCCAACGCTTTTACCCTAAGCCCGCAAGACATGGAGGATATTGCCGCCTATGTGACGGGCTTCAAGACACCGGATACAAGCCACCCCATTACCGGAGACGTGGCCGCTGGTAAGAAAACAGCGGCCACCTGTGTGGCCTGTCACGGCGCAGATGGCAACAGCGCAGATCCCAATTTCCCGCGCTTAGCCGGTCAACACGAAGATTATTTGCGCAAAGCACTACACGACTACAAGTCTGGGGAGCGTAAAAACGCCATCATGAACGGCATGGCTAAGCCCTTGTCTGACCAGGATCAGGCCAATCTGGCGGCTTATTACGCCAGCCAGGAAAAGGGATTGGGGGTGGTAAAACCCTAACACCTGAACACTATTACTCCTGGGAGAAGAGTGCCTGCCTCTTCTCCTCATCACCCGTTCAAAGCGCTAGCCTTCATTCCCCCACCCGCCTGGCGGCGCGCATCTCCTTTTGCCGTGCCCCATGATCCTTCGGTTTTAGGGTATCGATTGGATTTAGGGGAGTGTATGCTTGGCGGCCAGACTAATTTGAAATCGAGCAAACAACCATGGCCAGAGTGCAACTGAAGCTGCCAGAAAAGTTTCTGTTTGCTACCGAAATTCAGGTGCGTGGCACCGATATCAATTACGGAGGGCACGTGGGCAACGATACGATATTGTCCTTTCTGTCCGAAGCGAGAATGCGTTTTCTGGCCCACTATGGCCTCAAAGAACTGGACATGTTTGGGGGTGGCCTCGTGGTGGCGGATGCGTCCATCGTCTATAAAACCGAGGCCTTTCATGGCGAAACCCTTAGGATCGAAGTCACTGTGGCCGACTTCAATAAATACGGCTGCGATTTTTTTTACCGCGTAACCGAAAAAACCAGTGGCCGTGAAGTGGCTCGCGCCAAGACCGGTAACGTGTTCTTCGACTTCCAGCAACGCCGCCTCCAATTGCTCCCTGAACCCTTCCGTGCCCTGTTTGCGGATGGGTCGGCGCCCATCTGATGCAGGCAGTTTACTTTTTCTCCCCGCCCTGGGGCTTCGTCCTCAGCAGGACGCTCTAGCCTGGTATAAACCCTGCTGATGAGCATGCTGATCCTATTGCTGGTGCTGGGCCTTATCCTGTGGTTCTGGCGGGATAGCCTGCGGGCCAGGGAGCGGGCCCGCGATGCCAGCGCCCGCGCTTGCCAGCGCTGTGGGGTGCAGTTGTTGGACGACACGGTGGCGCTGGAAAGGCTTTGGTTACGGCGGAACACCGACGGCTGGCTGCAGTGGGAGCGCACCTACACCTTCGAGTTCACCGACACCGGTGCCAACCGGCGGCTTGGCCGTGTGATCATGATAGGTGAACGCGTCGAGGTGCTGGCCATGGAAGGTGGCGATCTGCTCATTCCCTGAACCTGGAGATTTCTGGCATGCCGCCTCCCCTCAACATCATCGATATGCTCGCCCTGGCTTGGTTCCTGCTGTGCTGGACCGGTTATACCTGGCTCGCCAACTATAGAAGCAAGACCACCCGTTCCCTGATGCGGGTAACCCATTGCTACCGGGAGATATGGATGCGCCGACTGCTGGAACGCGAGAACCGCATCGTGGATTCCACCCTGCTGGGCAATTTAATGAGGAGTGTCGCCTTTTTCGCGTCGACGACCATTATCATCATCGGTGGCTTGATAGCCATGCTGGGTGCATCCGACAAGGTCATCGGCATTATCACGGAACTCCCCTTTGCGGTGCCGACTGTCCGGGAGGCATGGGAGTTCAAACTGCTCCTGTTAATCATGATTTTTATCTACGCTTTCTTCAAATTTACCTGGTCACTGCGGCAGTTCAATTACTGCAACATTCTAATCGGCGCTGCCCCCTTGGCATTTAACCAGTTGGAAGACCGCGACGCTTGCGCCCGTCAGATCGCCGGTCTCAATTCTTTGGCCGGCAACAATTTCAACTATGGCTTGCGGGCCTATTACTTCGGACTGGCGGTATTGACCTGGTTCATCAACCCCTGGCTGTTCATGGGGGTATCCGGCTGGGTCGTCGGGGTGCTTTACCGCCGGGAGTTCGCCTCGAAGACGCTCAAGGCCCTGATGCAGTCCGAAATCTTGATCGGCGAGCAGGACCAGCACCTCGACTAAAGCAAGGCCAAACTGGGGGCAGGGACGCTTTGATTCAGGCGTCCTTAGTGTTGCCATCCGCCAGCCAGAGAGTCGCCTCCTCCAGCAGCCACGTCCGGAAGTCCGCCACCTTGGGCCGCTCCAAGGTGGCGGGCAGGCCGACCAGATGGTAGGCGAAAAACGCCTGGGTGAAGACAAGATCCGCAAACGGCGCCACCTGTTGCCCATCACCCAGGGCGTCCCGCACCAGCACACCGCGTCCCAGCGCCACGCCACGGCCGGCAATCGCTGCTACAATTAAACGATTGGCAGTTGAAGGATATCGGCCTCAACCGCGGCGATGCCTATCGGGAAGCCAGCAAACCGTTCTGGCAGGATTAACCTTTAAGTGGACTACTCTTCAGAGAGGATTTGCGCTCATGTCCGAGCTGTGCATCCATATCGGCAACAAAAACTACTCCTCCTGGTCCCTGCGCGCCTGGCTGGCTCTGAAACAGACCGGTGCCGCTTTTGCGGAGGTACTCATCCCACTCGACCAGAGCGACAGCCGGGAACGCCTGCGTAGCCACTCCCCCAGTGGCCGAGTGCCGGTGCTGCGTCATGGCGATCTCGTCGTGTGGGAGTCGATCGCCATCGCCGAGTACCTTGCCGAACGCTTCCCGGGGGCCCGGCTATGGCCGGCGTCTCCGGCTGCCCGCGCGGTCGCCCGGGCGGTCAGCGCGGAGATGCACGCCGGTTTCGTGGCCCTCCGCACCCACCTGTCGATGGACATGCGCAGTCGCTATCCGGGCCGGGGGCGGACCGCGGAAGTCGCCGAAGACATCGGCCGAATCATCACGCTGTGGACCGAATGCCGGGCACGCTTTGGCAGCGGCGGAGACTATCTATTCGGATCGTTCGGCATCGCCGACGCCATGTACGCGCCCGTGGTGAGCCGGTTCGTGACCTACGGGGTTGAACTGGACGGGGTGGCGGCGGCTTACCGGGACGCCGTCTGGGCCTGGCCAGCGCTGCAAGAATGGGTAACGGCGGCCCACGCAGAACCCTGGGTGATTGGCGACCACAGCCTCTAGCACAAGCAATCAGGAGGAGCGGGTTGCGGGTGGTGTGTGCGTCCCCCATCTTGTGAACCACTGATCACTGAAAGGCCGCTCATATTTTCTGAACTGGCACGTCCGTCGACGTTCGCGTATGCTTTATTTCCAGGCAACCCAGACCGAGACTATCCACTGATAAGGCGGATCTTTCTGCGGTCGGCTTGTCGTGTTAACGGCCATTACCGAAGCCTTCGAAGTTACGCTTTATGGAAGCAACCGTCTGGCTTAGGCTGGGCGGGGTTTTCCAACTGCTTTGGAGCAAAGCAATGATGGATCTTGACCAGGCGGTATCAGGCGATTTCCAGACGCATCCTGCATGGCAACGTCTTGAAGAGCAATTACGGTGGTATGGTAATAAAAGTCGTCAGAATCAGAAATGGTACAAAGCGCTGCAAATAACCCAGACTGTTCTTGCCGCGATGATTCCGGTCGCCGCGCTTGCGGGTGGACTTTGGGGTCAATGGATTGCTGCCCTCTTTGGGGCGATCATCGCGGTCACAGGGGCGGTTCAGCAGCTCTTTCAGTTCAATGCTAACTGGATCAACTATCGTTCGACCGCCGAGCACTTGAAACACGAAAAATATCTGTTTCTCTCTCGGGCTGGACCCTATCGTGACCTCCCCTCTCAAGAAGCGTTACCCGTGCTTGCGGAGCGCGTTGAGGAACACGTGTCCGTGGAGCATGCGCGCTGGGTACAGGCGGTGCAGCGTAAATGTGTCTCAAAGCAAGGAAACGACTCAGTAAGCGGTCCGCGATGAAACATGAACGCAATGAGTCAGGGTAATTCCAATCAACAGACACAACTTCCACCGCCCCACCTGCGCGTGTTCCTATCGTCGCCGGGCGATGTGACGGACGAGCGGGCATTGGCCAAAGAGGTGATCGAGCGGCTACAGAGTGAACGCGCCCATCGTCATTACGGGCTGCGTCTGGAGATCGTGGCCTGGGACAAGCCGGGCGCGGGCACCGCGATGCCGGCGCATCTGGAACCGCAGGAAGCGCTGGAACAGCGTCTGCGGAAGCCTGCCGACTGCGACATCGTCCTGGTCATTTTCGGCTATCGCATGGGCACACCCTTGGCGGAGAAGCATCGAAAACCGAATGGTGAGCGCTATTGGTCGGGCACGGAGTACGAGTACCTGGATGCGCTGAGCGCTGCCAAGGGAAAGGACGTCCCGCTGGTGCTCGTATACCGAAAAGAAGGTGCTCCGGATATCAATGCGGCCGACCCAAAGCGCTCGGAAAAACTGGCCCAGTGGGACCGGGTGGAAGCATTTTTTGTGGCCTTTAAAAACTCTGACGGTTCATTTCGGAGTTTCTACAAGTTTTATAAAACACCCGCTCATTTTAAAGACCTGCTCGATGCAGATCTGCGGGATGTCATCGCCCTCCGTTCAGAATCTCAACCCCTGCTGGCCGGCCAACCCATCACACCCGTCGCGGAACCGGTTTGGCAAGATCCACCGTATCCAGGACTGCGCGCCTTCACCCCCGCAGAAAGCCTCATCTTTTTTGGCCGCGACCGGGAAATCGACCAGCTCATTGTCATGCTGGCCAACCCGGCTAACCGCTTTACCGCCGTGGTGGGAGCGTCGGGGTCGGGCAAATCGTCGCTAGTCGCCGCCGGGTTGCTGCACCGCCTGCGGAACAACGCCCTCCCCGGCAGTCAGGACTGGCCCTGGGTGCGGTTCACGCCCGCCGAGGTGAGTGACGACCCGTTCATGGCGCTGGCGGTCAAACTGTCACCGACGTTGGAAAAACACGGCAAAACGCCGCGAGATATGGCCGCCGAACTTCGCCAGGATGCCGGCGCACTGTCTCCATGGATTCGGCGGGCGCTGGAGGGACAACCAGACTGGGCGGAGCTGCTGCTGTTCATCGATCAGTTCGAGGAACTGTTTACCCTGGTCAAGCCAGCTTATCTCGGCCCTTTCATCGGCCTCCTCGAGCAGGCCGCCCGAACCGATCGGCTACGCGTGGTGGTTACGATGCGAGCCGATTTCTACCACCGCTGCGTGGACTGGGAGCCCTTGGCCGAGCTGTTGCGGACCAGTTCCTTCCCCCTGGCGGCGCCTGGAGTTGCGGCACTGCATGAGATGATCACCCGTCCCGCCGAGCGTGCGGGGCTCACCTTCGAGGCTGATTTAGCGGAGCGCATCCTGAACGACACCGGCACCGAGCCCGGCGCGCTGGCGCTGCTGGCCTTCGCGCTCGCCGAACTTTATCAGGCCAAGACCGACGGCGGACTACTGACGCAGGCCGCATACAACCGTTTCGAGGGCGTTCCCGGTGCCATCGGCAAACGGGCGGAGGATACCTTCACGGCCCAGACACCCGCCGTTCAGGGCACCCTGAGCGCCATCTTCCGGGATCTCGTCGAGGTCGATGAGCGCAACGTCGCCACCCGGCGGCGCGCGCCGCTGAGCCAGGTGGCGCGCTCGGAGGCCTCGCAAACTCTCGTTCAAGCTTTGACCGAGGCGCGCCTGCTGGTCACGAGTGAAAGTGAAGGTCATGAGCCGATGGTCGAGGTGGCCCACGAGGCCCTGTTCAGA
>Ga0209048_10001990_pt1 | contig 20577 bp, 22 predicted proteins | sample FrelakmetCRP12CR_FD_187146 | JGI IMG/M metagenome (GOLD analysis project Ga0209048, IMG submission 187146) | Freshwater lake sediment microbial communities from the University of Notre Dame, USA, for methane emissions studies - CRP12 CR (SPAdes)... | ecosystem: Environmental > Aquatic >... | reverse complement strand
CGCGATGGCATCCGCCAGGGTCGCCACCGAGTGAAGGCTGTAATTGTTTCCCGGACCCCCAAAAAAGCCCTCACCACCCGTGAGAGTCAAGGGCCTGGGATCGTCATCCTTTAATTCGAGCATTCTCCGGGCAATACTCACTGCCGAGTGGAAACAACTGTAAAGATCGAAGCACTGTATATCATCCAGGGAGAGATTGGAGCGTCGGATCGCCTTATCGGCCGCTGCCTTGAGAGGAAGACTCGATGTGAAGTCCGACTTGTGAATAACAAAACGCTGGCGATCCTCTGCATATCCTCCGCCGAGGAAATAGACCGGCCGACTTCCCTTTCGGGCGTGTCGCCGGGCCATCTCCTCTGACATGAGAACGACAGCTGCGCCAAGGTCCGCACTAATGAGGGGATTCATCAATTTGGTATAGGGAAATGCAATGAAGCGGTTTGATGGCGACGGCACTGCGATCTCTTCAACTGTCCGGGGAGTGCGGGTCCATGAGTTTGGATGGGTCGCGGCGACTTCGCTGAAGCCGGCCCACAGCGCTCCGATCCTTTTCATGTAGGCGGCCAGGTCCAGACCCGATTCAGACCATAGGGCAGTCTCAAAGAGCGGGAAACCGTGAATCGGTAGAAACATTCCATGCCGCGTTTCCAACTCGGTGGCCCCGATGATATCGTCCTCCTCGTAATCCGTGGGAAATCCCTGAAAGAGGCGGTTGCCTTGAATCTCTCTGCTTCTGTCTCTGGGATAGTAGGCTTCGGCGCCGGCAATGAGAACGCTCTCCAGCTCCCCACGGGCGATCATCCCTGCGGCCTTGTTGATCAGTGCCTGGGGCGAATTGCCGCCAATTTTGGATACCATCGAAAAGCGTGGAGCCAAGCCCATCTTCTCGGCCAGGGAGCGGTCCGCTGAGGCATAGTACGTGCTCATTACCTTGACCGCCATCAGTCCATCGAGGTTGCGCGGCGCATCAAAGGAACCTGTCATTTCAAAGGCTTGGCGAGACGCATCTGCCATGAGTCCGAGGGGATCCCGGATGCTATCGTCCGTTTGTTGCTTCGGTTGGGTAACCTGTCCCCAGCCAGCCAGCACCGCACGCCTTCTCATCTCTTGCTCCTTGTCATGGTTAATTCCGATGGAATCTTCAAGTGAAGAGGCTTAGATGTTTCTCAGTCCTTGGTCTTGGGAGTGCGCCACTCAGGCGTTATGGCTTCCTGGGTTACCAGAAGCCTTGGATAGTTCTCTGATTCTTCGTTTCGCCGGCTTTCATCGATTTCCCGCAATAGCTTTTCTGCTATGAGGTTTATCTCATTCTTGAGATGAGCAGACCTGCCGGCGTCACTTTTTCATTGAGAGATGAGATGATAAGGAATTGCTTTTCTCAATGCCTTCCAGTAGTAGCTATCCTGAATGCTGTCAAGAACCTTCTCGCTCCAACCTTTGACATTGTCGAAGAAAAAATCAGCGACCAAAAACTTCAGGATCACAAAAGAATACCGGCAACATACGGTCCCCAATCTCAAGGTTCTGGAGCTGTTAAGCTATAGCCACTTTCACAGTGGCAGATAGTCAACCTCTCAGCCCAACGGTCACTTCACGCCGGGTTTGCCCAAGTTGGCCGTGAAGTACTTGAGAGAAGCAGCTGTTGAGGAAGCAGTCAGAAGAAATTTGCCATACTCTCCCCTTTCAGTTTCCTCGGGATGTCACTTGCCTTGGGCCGGGGAGGTCGATTCTCACTTCATAATCTTTGCTGCCGCCCATCTTCTTGACCACAAAGCCATGGCTGCGGGCAAGCGCCAAAATGCCTTTGTTTTGTGGTAAGACTATGCCCCAAATGAACTGAAGACCTCGCTCCTTGGCGATATGTATAGAGTGCTCAAGCAAAGCAGCCCCGACGCCCTCTTTCTGCCAGGCATCACCAACAGCAATGGCGAATTCCGCACTGGTGACATCCGGGTCGCTCATGAGCCGGGACACTCCCAGGATCTTTTCCCCACTCGAGGTCTGTTTGCTTGCCACCACAACGATATCCCGGTCGTAATCGATCTGCGTAAACCTTGTGAGCATGCTGAGGGGAAGTTCCGGAATTGGGCTAAAGAACCGATAGTATACGCTGGTTGGAGACAACGAATGAAAAAGCTCCACCAGAAGCGGAGCATCCTCCGGCTTGATGGGGCGCAGGAAAATCTCCATTCCTCCCTTGGTGACGGTTTCCATTTCGTATTGGCTGGGATACGAGCTGATTACAAGATGCTGTGGAGCGGCAACGTCGGTCGGTTCAACCGCCACCCTGACGCTCATAGCGGCGGCCGCATGCGCATGCATGATCAACGGATTGATTTCAAGCTCAACCACCTCCGGCAAGTCGGTAACGAGTTGTGAGAGACGGATGAGGATCTCCTCGAGCAGCAGCAGGAGTTCGGGCAGCTGATCTTGGTTTCCCTTGAGGAGCTGGTATGCCCGGCTCGCCTCAATAAGCTGCCGGGCGAGCACGCGGTTCAAGGGGGGAAGAGCCGGAGCGCAGTCTCTGAAGATTTCCCCGACCATGCCCCCGGCGCCGCACAGAAGAACCGGGCCAAAACCGGCGTCCCTTCTGACGCCGAGCATCAGTTCATAACACGGAATTCCCTTTACGGCCCCCCCGACCGGAATCCCATAAGCGCTCAGCAAGGCTTTGGAATCCTCCTCATTGAGCAATCTCTCCCCGCCGTCAATGGTTCTATGCATAATCGTCCGCGCAGCGTTCACATCGAATTCCAGGCCCCGTGGAAGTTTTTCCGGAATCTCTTGGAGCATTTTCAGATTGTGGGCATAAGAGCCCATGTGTAGGAAGGCTTTGATCGCGCGTTCAGGGGTTTCGAAAGTGGGGAGGCCCGACCGGTTCAGAATCTCCCGACCCCGCTCCGCCTCCTCTGCCCCCAACCATACCGTGTAAACCGGAATCTTCCTGCCGCGCAAAATCTCTACCAGCGATTCGGCAACGGCAGCGGCAACGGCAGCGGCATAGGGGACCATAATAATCAAGAGGGCCTCGATCTCACGTGCTGCCAGGCAGATTTCAACCACTCTTGCGTATCTTTGCGGCGATGCATCTGCGCCTATGTCCACCGGATTCCCTCCGTTCCAAGAGGGGGGAAGGATGGCGCTCAGGCTCCTGATGACCTCAGAGTTGAGAGATGACAGTTCCACTCCATGATCGGCAAGGGCATCTGCGGCCATCATGCCCGGCCCCCGTCCATTGGTGATGATCACCAGCCTGGAGGCGGAAAAACGCGGCTGTTTGGCCAACAGTTCGGCACAATCGAAAAGCTCTGCGAAGGTGTTGACGCGTTCAATACCGGCACGTTTGAAAGCGGCGCCATAGATATCATCCTCACCTATGCTTGCAGCTTTTCCGCCAGGTTCGAAGCGTTCCCCTCGCCCGGTTCTTCCGGATTTCAAAGCAATGATGGGTTTGACGCGCGAAACCGCGCGGGCCGCGCTCATGAATTTTCGGAAATTGGTCAACTTATCGAGGTAGAAGGCGATGCTGCTGACGCGGTCATCATTACCGAGGAAGTTGATGAGATCAGCGAAATCCAGATCCAGCATCCCACCGGTGCTGACAAAGTAGCTGAAACCGATCTGCTCCTTTACAGACAGGTCCAGAATGGCGTGGTAAATGGCCCTGCTCTGAGAAATAAAGGCAAGTCTGCCGGGCAAAGGCAGATTCATGGCATGGATTGCACTCAGTCTTGCAGCGGTGTGCGAAATACCTGAAGAACCCGGACCGATGATCCGGACGGAACCTCGATAAGCAGCCTCTTTGATTTGACTGCCAAGATCGGCCCTGCCCTCGGCGGTCAACCCGTCACCGTCTGCGAAGATTACCGCGCTCGCGATCCCCGCCTCGGAACATTCCCGGAGTGCAGCGGGTACAGCTTGAAGGGGCGACGCGATCAAGGCCAGGTCAACCGGCTCGCGAACGCGCGCGAGCGCAAGGTATGCGGGAAGGCTGAAAAATTCATCGCGATGCGTCGTCACAGGAAATATCTTTCCGGCAAAGCCTCCTTTCCTGAGATTACCAATTAGGGTGCTGATGATGCTATCGCTGCGTGAACATCCTCCAATAGCTGCGATGGCGGCAGGTTCGAACATTTTTTCAAGATTATGGATGCTCATTTTCACCGAACCACTGCAAGAATTCTCACCTTTAAAATTCCGACATTATTCTGAGTTTCAAACATACGATTGGGAATTTCAACCAAGATTTAACTTATATATTCATGTTTCGCCTCATTGATGGAAGTTGCTTGCATCTGCTGCATGGCAAGTGATAAAATGGTCTCAGATCTTCATTTATCCGGCATCTTGAAAAAAGCGCAACCACAATCTACAAGCAAGGAGGAGTACCATGCTGAATCAGCTTCGGAATCTGGGAGACATTCTACCTCACGCCGCAGAGCGTCACGCCGACAAGATCGCTCTGATTTTTGAAGAAAAAACCTTTACTTTCCGTCAACTTGACGATCTGACCAACCGACTGGCCCAATCCCTGCGCAAGATGGGCATCAATCCGGGAGACCGCATCTCCATCTACTCCAACAATTCGTGGCAATGGATTGTCTCTTATTATGCCATCGCCAAGCTTGGAGGAGTGATCAATCCCATCAATGTCATGCTGAAGCCGGAGGAGGTCTGCTACGTCGTTCAAGATTGCGGGGCGAAGGCAATCATTCTTTCACCGGACAAAGCCGGACCGACTCGCGAAGCTACTTATGGCGTTCCAGGGCTGGAGTATATTATCAGCTATGAGGACGCAGGGGACGGCATCCTCTCCTTCCAAGATGTCCTGAACAATGGTTCTCCCGAGCCCATGCGTTCAAACGCCGGCCCGGAAGATGTTTCCACTATCGGCTACACATCCGGGACAACTGGACATCCCAAGGGAGCATCCCTGAGTCATCGATCGGTGCTCGTGAATGCTTTCATGACCGCTAACATGCATATGAAGACCAGTCAGGACCGCGTGGTTACCGCTTTGCCCTGCGCTCATGTCTACGGAAATGTGGTGATGCACGGGGAGCTTGCCCTGGGAGGAACACTTATCCTCCTGCCCCGCTTCAATGAACTCGACGCGCTCGAAGCTATCCAAAAACACCGGGCCACCATGTTCGAGGGCGTGCCCACCATGTATCTGTACCTCCTCAGCCACCCGGATCTTCATAAATACGATCTCAGCTCTCTGACGCGCTGCACCGTCGGCGGTCAGACCATGTCGGTGGATAAAATGGCCGAAGTGGAGAAACGCTTCGGCTGCCCCCTCCTGGAGTTATGGGGAATGACCGAGCTGGCCGGGTTGGGAACGACCCATCCCTTTTATGGCAAGAATAAACATGGCTCCATTGGTATCCCTCTGCCTTACACGGAAGCCAAGATCGTTGACGACAGCGATGCCACGAAGACGCTGCCAGCGCGTGAGATCGGCGAGTTGATGTTCCGCGGACCGATTGTCATGGAGGCTTACTGGGGCAATGAAGAGGGAACCCGGGAGACGATCGAGGAAGATGGCTGGCTGCACACGGGAGATGTGTGCTACATGGACGAAGAAGGCTATATTTTCGTCGTGGACCGCAAGAAAGACATGATCATTACCGCAGGCTACAATATCTATCCTGCGGAAATCGAGCGAGTGGTCCTGAAGCTCGACAAGGTCGCAATGTGCGCCGTAGGCAAAGAGCTGGACGAGCTCAAGGGCGAGCTGGCCAAGGCCTTCGTTGTCCTGAAACCGGGGGAAACGGCAACCGAAGAGGAAATCCTGTCTTTCTGCCGCGATCACCTGGCCAACTATAAGGTCCCGAGAGGTGTCTATTTTGTGGATGATGTGCCCAAAACGAGCACGGGCAAGATTATGCGCAGAAAATTAGCCGATCTTTTGAAGCCTGCCTGACATGCAAGATTTTCTTAGACCAACATCGATCATAGACAGCGACAATGCAGTCGTTCGCAACTATGCACATCAGGTGGCGGGAAGCCGTCACGATGCCGTGGAGAAAGCCGTTCAGCTTTATCTCGCGGTTCGTGATGGAATTCGTTACGACCCTTATGCTCCTTTCTATCGTCAGGAACACTACCGGGCAAGCTACGTCATGGCTCGCGGGAAAAGCTTCTGCATCCCCAAGGCCTCTCTCCTTTGCGCCCTCGGACGAGCATGCGGAATCCCTTCCAGGGTTGGCTTTGCCACAGTGCGAAACCATCTCGCCACCAAACAGCTCCTCGAGTACCTCGGGTCCGACCTCTTCGTTTACCACGGATTTGTTGAATTCTACTTGCAGGGGAAATGGGTCAGGGCAACACCGGCCTTCAACCAGGAACTCTGTCACAGGCACAGGGTTCCGCCCCTCGAATTCAATGGTCTGGAAGATTCAATTTTTCATGCCTACAATCTGGACAATCAGAAATACATGGAATACTTGGAATATCTAGGAAGCTACCCCGACATCCCCCTGGCTCTGATCCTTCGGGCATGGAGGGAAACTTACGGTGAGGATCGCGTCAGCGGGTGGATTGCCGATCTTGAGGCTCAGGCCGGGGAGCGTGGACAGAACTTCTACACCGAGGACCCGATTAGCGAATAGGCTGCGGCTTGTTGCTTGGGCGCCTTCACACCGATCACATGGAGTTCGAAAAATCCCTTGGTCTAGGGAAGGGCCGAGAGTCTTTTTCGACTCTTGCCCAATAGTGAACGAACACCACACGCCAAGGTTTTTTATCCCAACTAACAATTTGAGCAACGGGGAGAGATGATCATGACAACGACAGGAAAGACTATCGAAGACCTTGTGCAGTCATGGCTGAAGGAATATGGGGGAAGCGGCGTGAATACCGCCCATTTCCTGTGCGACCGTCATGCCCGCGTACCCGATCGGGTTGCGCTTTTCTATGAGAATGCGCAGGGTGAGACCTCTAAATGGACTTTCAGGGAACTTAGGGACCTTTCATCGAAACTGGCAGGCTTTTTAAAGGCCATAGGAGTCGGGAAAGGGGACCGTGTGGGGGTGTTGCTTCCCAAAGTCCCTGAACTGCTTATTGCATCCCTGGCAACCTGGCGACTGGGGGCAGCTTACGTGCCGCTTTTCACAGCATTCGGCCCTGATGCCATCGATTATCGGCTCCTTGACAGTGAAACGCGCGTGTTGGTGACCAACGCCGCCAATCGTGCCAAACTCAAGGACTCCTCAGCTTACAAGCAAGGAAAGCTGGAGATCGTCACAGTCGCGGAGTCTCGGGGAAAAGGCATTGAAAAGGGAGACTACAGCTTCTGGCACGAACTGGAGCGTGCCCAGGCTGTAGAAGAGCCGGCACCATTGCACGGTGATGACATGATGATCATGCTATACACCTCGGGTACCACCGGCAACCCCAAAGGAGTGGATATACCGGTCAAGGCGCTCGCTTCGTTCGAAGCCTACATGCGCTTCGGTCTGGATCTGCGCGACGACGACATGTTCTGGAATATGGCCGATCCAGGGTGGGCGTACGGTTTGTACTACAACCTTATGGGGCCTCTCATCGTCGGCAAGGCCACGCTATTTTTCGACGCCCCTTTCAGTGCTGCGGAGTTCTTCCGCATCATGAGCAAGTACCGAGTCACCAGTTTTGCCTCTTCTCCCACCGCCTACCGCGCCCTGAAAGCAGCCGGCGACCAGGTCGCAAGACAATTCCCGTATTCTCTTCGCAACGCTTCCAGTGCGGGAGAACCGCTCAATCCGGAGGTCATTGAATGGAGTCAAAAGCTATGGGGCATCTCCATTCATGATCAATTCGGTCAGACCGAACTGGGAATGGCCGCAAATAATCACCATCTGGTTGAGCTCAAAAGGCCACTGAAGATGGGATCGATGGGGCCGTCGATGCCGGGTTTCAGGATGACCGTAGTCAACGATGACGGGGAGGAACTTAAACCTGGCGAAGAAGGGCAATTCGCAGTCGATATTGAAAATTCCCCACTTTACTGGTTCCGTGGTTATTGGAAGGATGAGCAAAGGACCCAGGAGCGAATCGTCGCCAACGGCAGATATTATCTCGCCGGCGACACCGTGAGCATGGATCAAGATGGGTATTTCCTCTTCAGTGGCCGTTCTGATGACATCATTTTGAGCTCAGGCTATCGCATCGGGCCTTTTGAGGTCGAAAGTGCGCTCATTAAGCATCCCGCGGTTGCAGAAGCGGCTGTGGTCGGAAAACCGGATGAGCTCCGAGGGGAAAGCATCAAGGCCTTCGTCACCCTGGTGCCGGGGATGGTCCCCAGTGAAAACCTGGCGAAAGAATTGAAGAACTTTGTCAAGGAGCACCTCTCCGCCCACGAGTATCCTCGGGAACTCGAATTCATCGACCAACTGCCGAAAACACCGAGCGGTAAAATTCAGAGGTTCTTGTTGCGGAAGAGATAGACAAAGGCGTCATTTTCCCTCTGTATCGCACCCGGTTTGTTGGATACGAGCGTGAGGGCGATTACCGCTGTGCCCGGCTCGCGTCTTCGGGGAACCCGGAGCTCAACATGATGGCAAGCTGTATGATGTTCACGGGTTCGAGAAAGGTGCTACTCCTGAGCCCTGTCAAGCAAAGTGCGAGGACATCCTCACGTATTGTACGATTAAGCTAAGGGGAAACGGCTTGTGGCTGCCTAGCCTAGAGCCTCATCCAAAAGGATGTAGGACACACCCCACCCGGATCCTGGAGCCACGGTCCCCCGTTTTGACTATGCTTTCCAGCAACCCTTCCGAGTTTCGTGTGAGATATGTGGATACTTGTCAGATCGACTGGAGGGAATACTTCTGGGAAAGTCTGCGGACGCTGGCCAGAAATGTTTCGAGCCCGCTCGAACCCAGAGTCATTTTCTCCAAGTCATGGAACTGTTCAGCCATTTGCAGCCTTTCGGTTGCAGAAAGCCTTTCTTCAATCAACGGAAGCAACTCTGAGTTTTCTTTGCGGATGTGCTTTCTCAAGAGATCCACGTAACGTTCCGCTCTCTCGCTGAATTCGTTTTGGCCAGGCCCAGTGCAAGAGCAAAGAGTCACAACGTCAAATTTCATCAGTTCCATGCCCATGCGGGCCTGACGGTGGTCATCAATGAGCGAGTTGATGAGAAAATCAATTTTGGCAGTTCGCTCGCGAGACAGTGCCGGAAACAGTAGTTGCTCTTCTTTTCCGTGGTGATACAGGTCCACATAAATTTCAAAGAATTCGATGAGTGCTTTGAGGTCTTGTGCCTCCCCCTCCTTTAAATCCGCAAGTGTCGCAAAGAACCTCTGGAGGACCGCAAGCATCTTCATGGTTGCGCCATGCTCTTCTCTCAGCACATCCTTTGGATTCATATGGGCTTCCACCTCATCTGCCGTTCAGTCCGTGTCCCAAGGCGAGCTGCCAGACAACTTTGTTGGATTTTTGCGTCCATGTCTTCCTCTTCCTGCGCTGTGATCCGCTTTTGCAGCCTTGTTACTTCTGTGTAGACTCACTTCCCGCAAGGAACATACTCCCTTAAGTCATGATTTCCATCGCCCGAAATACTCGCTGGGAAATCATCCGAGCCTTTCACGAGGGCGAGACAGATCACGCTTCAACGATGATGGCTCCCGGTGCGCAGTCCTTGGCTGCCTGTCTAACTTCATCCTCCAGGTGGGCGGGTACGGTATCAACGCGAATTCTCGATTGCAGTTGGTCCTCATCAAAATCAAAAACTTCAGGACATACCTTATGGCAATTTCGGTCACCCATACACAGACTGTAGTCGATTTTAACCTTCATGGCATCCTCCTTAGAAGAACGTTTCAAAGTCGAGGCATCTAAACCAACCCCTCAAACACATCACATGTCACCGAAGCCCGTTAAGCAAAAATCTATTTCAAATGCAAGTTAATCACCCTGGTTCCCAATAGGGATCCCCTTTGGGTAGAAACGGGAAGTATTTTCAAAAGAGCAAAGATGGCCCTGCTTTCTAGGCCTCATGAGCAATGCGGATGTTCTCCTTTAGCTATGACCGCACATAAAGGGGGAGTTCCTTTAACGGTAGGCCTGTAGCCGTAGTCCAGTTTCGGCCTGGTTCCTTATTGACAACCATTCAGACCTAATCGTATCCTGCTGGCAAAAGTTCATGCTTGCGGATCAAGACAAGGCTAATTGGACCGTTCCAAAAACGTAGGTTGGTCTGGCCCCAGTTCCCTTTGTTAGAAGACAGGAGGAGCGACGGTGACGAAAGAAGAGAGTCGCGAGGGGTTCAAGCCGCCGAACTTAAGGAGGGAAACCATGTGCAAGATTAGATCTGTTCTGTTGTGTCCACCAATACCCACCACATCATCGGTCGTGGAGAAGGATGGATGTGAGTTCATTGACTTCATCAAGAATCCCCATGACGCGCTGTTCCTTTTCTTCTGTGCTCATAGGGTTGCCTCTCAATAAGGTGTGGAGAAGGATCAAGCCTGACCCAGGAAAAACCGCCGCCGCTATTCTGAACCGAATTCCGTGTCAAGAGAAGACATTATCTTGTCAGGTCTTTTGTCCTTGTATCTGCGCAGCAAGGATTTGTATTTCTCCAAGTCAAATGCAGCTATCCCTTCGAACACATCGTAAAGCAGGCAAGAAAGAATGGCACCGATGCAATGGATCGCCTCATGCCGAGAGATTTTTCTCTTCTTCATTGCATTGTAAAATTGAAACGCTTCGATTGGTTCTTTTGATTGCAGTTGGTTTTCAATGATCTGGTGGAAAATGATGTGCAAAAACGGGTTCACCTCTGATTCGACATCGTATTTGTGGTCGTGCAGAAGGTCTGAGATTTCAAATTGATTGTGATACTCCTCATGCTCAAGCATGATGCTGACCAGGAACCGATCTTCCTCAGGCAGGGATTCCTGGTCACCAGCCTGAGCCACCTGCCATATGGCATGAAGGTACTCGTGGTTTGCCTTCCTAAGTTCTTCCAGCGGATTGGTCATGAAAACATCCCTTTCGAAATGCCCACGATGTGCAGGAGCCACCATGGCTGAGTTGCAGCGTGGTCTCAGAGGATCGCCTAAGCAATCCTACCTATTGCCCTCACGATCTTTTTTGTCGGATTGACCAGGGACAAAAGCTCTTGCCTGACAGTTTCCTCCATTCCCTCTTTCGCCTTTGCCACTGCGCGTACAGTGACCTTTTTATTCTTCATTTATTCCTCCCATATCTTGCTCAGTGATCTATTTCCCCCCCAAGCTTGCCAGAGCGCGGGCGGTGGTGCACTTGGAACCCCCTTGTTCAGAACAGGCATGGAAATTACTTAAGGTGACGAATTTGCTGGTAGTTCGCGTAATTGATCATGGACGATTCCAAGAAGAAGGTGAAAGAAAGGGCTTTTTGGACACGCCACTAGCACATTGCTCAGTCCGTCCAGTCCTTCAAGTCTGATAGATTGATCTCTACTGACTTCACCTTTGAAATCTTCAGGGCAATTCTTTTGATCTCCTCAATCACCTCTGGTTTTTCAAGTGAATAGGCGGTGCCGCTCACAAGGGCGGTGCCGCTCACAAGGACCCTTCCATCCTCGGCAAAGACCTGAATGTCAGGCTTCAGGTCAATGAGGGCGGCTTTGACTTCGGCGGCGAGCACCAGATCATCCATTGCCTTTTGGGATTCGAACGTCGTTTTGAAATTCTCCAGATTGGCGGTGTAGCAGATGACGTCGACGGCGTCTGCCACTGTCATTTTCCTGATGCGGATTACCAGATCGTAAACACTTGGATCTGAAGTATCGATTCCGTAAAGATTAAGGCTCCACTTCCTCCGTTCCTTGTCGTCCTTTTTCAGGGTCTTCTGGGCTTCCTCCCTACTTATCCCCTCCCGTTCCATTTCGAGCCTGACGCGATCGGCCATATCGGCAATGATACGAACCTTGAGTGCATGGGAAACGCCTTTGATAAAAAAGTGACCGGCGAGACCATGATAGACCACATTGTCGCCCTGCAAATATTTCAAAAGGGCCGTCTGGAAGTACACAATGTACCTCTCTTTCCCAAACGTAAACCGATCCAGGATAGAGGGGGCATCGTGGATAGCCCGGACGAGTTTGACCTCAGGAATGTTGAATTCCTTGGAGGCATCAAGAAGGACTTCGCGGCCCGTACAGCGGTAGCCAAGCCTTTGCGCCACCTTCTCCGCCACCTCTTTCCCTTTGCTGTATGAACCTCTCGAAATGATAATAACGGCCATTGCCGATCTCCTTTCCTGATTATGCGTAAACGGTCATTTGAGACTTCTTTTTGATAATTCATTCACGGAATATTCCAGACCCGTTGGTGATCAAGCAGCAACTCTATGGGCTTTTCTCGGGTTTCATTTTGACCAGCTCTAATTCTCTTGAGATAAGGAAGTGTTGCTGCACAATGCCTTTTTAGCAGATTAGTGCATGGCATGCTAGGAGTCAGCAGGCATCTTTACCTTAGACGATCCGTTTGAGGTCATCGTTTCAAACGACGGCAATTATGACCCGAACCAGGATGTAAACCTCAAACGGAATGATTTCAAGAAGCGTAGAGTGAGGCCTCGATAGGAACTGGCCAAAGATATAAGCTGAAAGGTAATGATGAACTACTTTAGCTAACCTAACACTCTACGAACCTTGAGAGTGGAGGCCGTCTGTTGGCTATATGCTTTTGCTATCCTGAGGTTTTTGATCGCTGATATTTCAGTGAACAAGGCAGCTGTACGCTTCTTTTCGGCTTCAGACTAATCCTAATGATCTTTTCATTAAGTGTCGCCGCCAGATCCAGAATAGCCTTGACCGGACAGATCATAGTGATGGAGAGAGTATGGCCACATGTCCGGGAAATTGGGCTGAAGCACCAATTCCTCAGGAACGGTCGGTGCAATTGGCGGCAGCGTCGCCGCTGAGATAAGCTTTGCAAAACCGGGATTCCTGTAGAAGCAACAGAATGTGGCTGAGATGGCCAGAACACCCATCACCATCGAGCGCCTGAATGGCAGCGATGGTTTCTTCAGCCATTTGCCATACCTGGCGGTGCACGGTGGGGCCGTTTTCACCGCAGCGCACCAACGAATACAGGCGCCGGCAACTGAAAGGTCGCACCGGATAGATGGCGCAGCTCAGATTTTCCTGAAGAAAGGCACAGCGGGTGTAGATGGACTCTTTTTTCACCCGGGCGTTCTCTTCGATCATCTTCTTCAATCGTGAACGACGCCCGGGGTCCATGGCTTTCATGCGTTCCAGAATGAGCCAGCCCTCAAGGGTGACGGCATCCACGTTGCCAACGTTGATGCAGCAATCGGCGCAGCCAACGGCACACACCGCCGCTTCGCGATGGACCTGGGCCTTCTCCTCAAAATCCTGGTAGAGCTCCAGGAGCTTCTTTGCCTTGGTCTTGATATCCATTCTACTCCTTACAGACTATTCAAGGTCACAATCCCTAGGCCTCTCCCAGAGGCAGTGACTCCTGTTTCGGATCGAAGGAGTCTTCGGCCGCTGCTGGCAAAGAGTAATCGTCCTTGGATTCCCACTTCTTCTTATCACGGTTCCAGTATCTGAACTTCGTGGAAACCTTCGACCCATTGACTTCCACAATTGTAAAACAGCATGAACTCTAACTCAATACTGCTCTAAAGCGTGATGCGATACTCTGCTGAAGGCTCAGCTGCAGGGGAATAATGGTCACAACAGCAAGGGAGCTTCTGCCTGCCCCAAAACACAGGGCAGGCGGTCTCAGAAACTCCTGGTCATTTTCAAGATTTGCATCAGTACAACGAGGCGAATGTGATCAGGTTCCTGATAATGCGATCATCAAGTCGAGGATAGCCATTGGTCAGAACAGGCTGACGCATTTTCTTTTTGGCTGCCTCATCCCAGATCGAAATCTCTATCGGGCGATGCGGATTTTCAAACCAGGCAAGATTGATCACCCTCTCAGTCTGTTTGGAATTGAAGTGGCACTTGCCATTAGGAGCCACGGGCTTGCACATCGCTCGCTTCAGCTCCTCATCACTGTGGCAGTGCTCCATGGAATCTTCGGCCGTTGTGTCAAAGTATTCAAGATACATGGCTAAACCTCCCTTTATGATTTGTTGAATTGAACGATGCCTTTCTCAAAGTTGATTTTCGTTTACCATGCGGGGAGTTGAAAAAAGGTTAAAAGGGAGGCAATTGCGATGAGGCCGTCAGTACAGCTTCGAGAGGGGATTCAAATCATGGAAAGTTGTGAACTGCCGGATGCGGACCCGCATGCCGGGTGGTGTGGGGACCGGGGGAGAAATACCTCCGGTTAACCTATTAGGCGACCACTACTTTTGGGAAGTGACTGAGCAGAGCAAAACAGCCTGTGGAAAACACCCTGAATCTCACTGCCGTCTTGCAGCTTCGTCTATCGCTTTGGTTCTCTCATCGCCCAGTTCTTTTGCTACCCGGGCCTTGTCGATGGCCTTTCTGCCATACTCCTTTATACCCTCCACAGTCTGTTCGGTTGCAGTCCTATTGTTCGATTTCGTTTGCTCTGTTTCTTTACTTCCGGAGCAGGCGGTCAAAATCAGGCAAAATAAAGCCAGGGGTATGATGCGGTAGAGCCCTGATTCCCGCATAGCTCTTCCACAAATCCCGAAAAAATTCTTCAATGGGGTCGGAATAATTCGTCTCCTCCGTTGACTAAATGGGCGCGAGATAAAGTGCACCCCAATTATGTGAACTGCCTCCCCCGGCCTCAGCCGTCAAGAGCTTGTAGGGTGGTCGGGAACTACTTCCATGGTCAAAGGTCACCTCATGGCTTCTTGAACAATGGATTGAGGCGACCCCGATAAAGCCTGGAGTCGTCTCAATCCTTATTGGTTCGAGGCAAGGCCATGGCAAAGATCCTGGAATGCGCCAAGGTAGACCCGTCGAGTGGGTGTCAACACATCGTACGGGGTGAAACGGTAGACCAGGTACTCCAGAAAGCGGCTGAGCACGCCAAGGAACACGGCATCCGCGAAGTGACCCCGGAGCTGATCGAGCGCGTGAAAGCCAACATCCATGACGGCTAGCTAGAGGTCCTATCTGCTGCATCGACGCACGGGGTCGTCTTGAAGGCCCCGTGTTTTCCATCGTGTTCTTGCGCGGGCTTTGGCTCGAAGCAAAAGGCACCACACAGAAAAGCATAGTCCGTTTTCCCCACGAATGTCCATGTTCCTTGTTGTCCTCCAGCGCTTGTCCCTTGGCAGTTTTAGTCTGTAGGCTCCTTAATGATCTTCATTTTGCCACGCCTCACTTTCTGTACCTGCATCAGCAGTTCGTTCGCTATATCAGCACTGTCCGCCGGCTTCAGCTGGACGGCATACAGTCGTCCCACTCCCTGGTAGTTGATCGGTTTGATTAAAGCGTCGAAGCCCTTTTTCAGCAAGCGTCGTTGCAGTTTCTCGGCATCCTCCTCATCGCGAAATGATGCGACGTGTACAGTATAGCAGTGCGGCCCCTCTGCTCCAGCCTGCTCATGCTCCATATTCCCGGCAGGTGGCAACAAGGGGGCGGACACACCGGCGACCATCTCGGTTCCTCGCATCTCTTGACGTTTCACCGGCGGGTTTGCCGCAGCGGAAGGATAAGCAGTCGCCGACTCTTCGTTGCGCAGGATTTGATCGTTCGCCATGTCAGACTTCCGCAACCTTTCACCAGACGAAACAAGTGAGGCGGATGAGGGTACACCTGCAGGAGTCGCGATTTGAGACTCCTTAATTTGAGGCTTCCCCCGCTCCTCCTTTACGGAAGGCTCCGACACGGGAGCGAGAACGTCAGCGCCAGCCCTGGGTTCCTGCAAACGTTCATGGTTCGCATACGGGGTTTCTACAGCCAAAGGGAGCTCAAATGCCAGCTGCTCGTCTTGCAGGCCACGACCGATCATCTTGTCCGGCTGTGACACTTTGCCACGAGGCTCGGTCGGCAAGGCGGGTGTCGGTGTTTTGGTAGAAGTAACGGTTTGCAATAGCTCCAGATACTTTTCCGAATCCTCCGCCATGGTGGAATAAGGGGCCAGTTTTAGCACACGATTCAAAGAATGGGCCGCGTTTTTAAACTCCCTTGCATTATAGCACAGCACACCATATCGATAATAAGCCTCGGCCATGTCCGGAGCGAACTCTATCGCCTTGCCGTAGGCTTCCCGCGCTCTATCCGTCCGTCCGGACTCTTCCAGCAACTGCCCCGTGCGGTAATAAGCAAGCCCGTAATTAGGCTGCAAACGCACCGCTTCCTGATATTGCCTTAAAGCCGCCTCGGAGTTACCCTTCTTTTCATAAAGGAGTCCGAGGTTGTAAAGGGCGAGGTGAGGTGTTGAATAGAAAGGATTGCCAATGGCCCTTTCAAACGAGCTCTGAGCCAGATCCAGTTGGTCCTGCTCCGCGTAGTAGCCCCCCAGGGCATTCTCAACCTCAGGATAACCCGGTTTGAGTTCAAGAGCTTTTTTCAGGTGGCTGAAAGCATCAGACCTCATTCCCCGCTCATAGTAAGCCACAGCAAGGTCGTACTGGATGGGCGCATCATTGGGGCGCCGTTTCTCTGCCAGGGTCAGATATTTCAGCGCCTGGCCGAGATCCCGCGCAGCCAGAAACTTTCTACCCATTTCCTGGAGCTGATAGTCACTGTAATTGTCAGTCGGCTCTCGCTGAACGGTGGCGCACCCGCCCACAAAAAACACCAGTAACAAGGATACGGCATGAAAGCGTTTCATGGATGGTGTTATACTCAGCTGCATCCAATACATTCCATCATAAAGTAACTATCCAATCGAAGTTGGTCAGGCTGTTGACACTCCTTACATCGTTTTCAAGGGCAGTCAGCGCATTGACCAGTCTGTCATCAACACCGTCCAGTATGTCTTCTGATGCTTCCAATCAAAGGCCGGGACTAAAGGGCCACAGCCCCCCTGTCCTCCAACCAAACTTATTTCTTCTTACCCTTCTTGACGTTCAGGGCTTCCTTGAACGCTTTACCGGCTGAGAACTTCACTGCCTTCTTGGCCGGGATTTTCACCGTCTTACCCGCCCTGAGATGACGGCCCTCCCGCGCGGCCCGTTCGACCATCCTAAGACTTCCAAACCCGACAAAGGTCACTGCCTCTCAGGCGCAGACAGCCTCTTTGATGGAAGTCAGGGTGATATCCACTGCTTCGGAAGCCTTCTTTTTGCTGATTTCAAGATCCTTGGCAAGCTTGTCTATGAGTTCGCTCTTAGTCATGTCTCAGTCCTTTGGTTGAGGTTAAGTTTTTTTGAGCCAACGACCACGTGGTGCACTCCCAGGAAAAGTATCTTAAAGTCAGGCTGATACAAGTATCCCAGGATGTCAAGGATAAACAAGGTGTTTGGGGGTTCCATAGAGCCTTGCCCTCCAAATTTCATCGAGAGGCATCGGGAATTACAGAATTTCCTTCGCAACCTGTAATCATGGAAAAGACACCATTCAATCCCGATTTCTATGGCTTACCCATTCTGGATAGGAGGGCTGGCTTGCAGCTTGCGCATGCATAACTACCTTTAATGGCATGATGTCAAAGGTGCCCTGCAAATTTGCAAGGACGTTATTTATGATATTCCAACAGGAAAGGATAAGGAGATGAAAAAGGATGAGGCTCATGAATTTCTCTCTGAAGAGTGCAGCAACTGTGGGTCAGAACATCTTACAGTTAGGCTGAGTTTTTATGAAGGCCATTGGTGGTGCGAGGAATGCTTGAAGGAGATGGATCAGAAGTCAAAAGGGTAGTTTTGCGTTTGATGGTCCCGTCTCTGGCGGTCTGTGATATTTCAGGACGGATTTGAGCTTACAGCATGACAAGAAAAAGATGGTCAGATACTCTCAAAACAAGTTGTTTCTAATAGGCAGGGTCATCATGGCTCTGTCTTTCCTTTGTGGCAGTTCACATGAGCTAAACGCCAAATATGACTGTGTTGATGGGAATTCCATTCTCGGCCACCGTGGAAAGTGTGAAGACCTTAGCATCTCAGGGATCTTGGAGGGCAAGGTCGCTTGGTAGGGATATTGTTTTTGAATCATCAACTTTTGGCGATTGGATTTTTCTCTCCAAGGCAGCTGCATGCCTGTTCAGATCCCGGTTTCATCTGATACCTTTCATTGCCTTACGCTCTGCGACATCGTTCTTGGTCTATCGCTTGCAAAATTGATCTGGCAGAAGGACGTCTCCCCGGATTTGATACAGCAACTACCTGAGCCAGCGAACAACTTGACGGCAGGAGAACTCGCCCCCTGGATGAAGAAATGAAAGCATCAAAAAATTCTTCCAGACCTGACCTGACCCCTCGGATTTGATGTTGTGTTTAGGAAAACTCAAATGCCGATAATAGCTTCAGAGCCGCTTTTCACCCTCTGCGGGATTTCCTGCTCTCTCGGAGCATTTTGCATTGCTACTCGTGGTCATTCTATGGTAATGATGGGCAATTGGTGCTGGTGATTCATCAATGCCTGTGGGTCCGGATCGGTACGAGTGGATAGCAATTGGCATTTCTGAACAATTACATTAACTTAGAAAGAAGTGTGAAATATGGACATGAAAAAGATAACATATATTATAATGAATAGGTTGGAAGGTTTGACGTTTGCTATCCCTATGTTTGTGGTCGGGCTTGCTTTCATGATCCTAGGAGTTAGTCTTTTTCCGGTGATAGGTATTTTGGTGGGTATTCTTATATGGTGGATTGCATGGCGCTTTATGCTCAGTAGTTCACGAAAAAGTCGAATTAAAGAAGCGCTAAAAAGGATCACAGAAAAACAAGCAACCTTGCCGTCATCCTCAATATCTAAATACCAAGCACCCACGCTAAAGTCGGATGTTAAAAATGAGAGTGGAAATCAATCTACAGCTACATCTGAAAGACAAGAAACGACCGTAGCCGATTCAGATCATTAACAAATCACAAATACGATAATTCGATATTACATGAACGCCCAGAAACAGTTAGTGGACAAAGCACTCGAAATGTATTCCAAAGATAAAAGAGCAGTTGTTAAAAGACATAGAATTGCCTCCGTGACAAATGACACTGAATACTACAAAATTGATAGCATTCTAATCAATGACATCGATGGATTAGAAGCCGATACAAAAGTAACTCTTAAACACAAGAAGTATAATCTTCCAGTAGGAATTATGGGAAATTGATTTCAGTTTAGTTAAAGAGAATAATGAATGGAAAGTTTGGAACACCTCTGGAAGACGAGTAAATCCAACGCTTGATGCTTCTGCGGACCATAAATCAAAGCCATCACTACACTAAAGGAGGACAGACACAAATGGCAGTTATAACTATTTCCAGAGGCTCCTACAGCAAGGGCAAAGAAGTGGCCGAGAAAGTGGCTCAGAAACTGGGCTACCAGTGTTACGCCCGTGAGGTTATTCTGGAGGCTTCAAAAGAGTTCAACATCCCCGAAATCAAGCTAGTGAACGCAGTACATGACGCTCCTTCCATTCTGGAAAGGTTCTCCTACGGCAAGGAGAAGTTCATCACATACTTTGAGGCCGCTCTTTTGAAGTGCTTCCGTAGGGACAATGTGGTCTATCATGGCCTGGCCGGACATTTCTATGTCAAAGGTGTCTCCCACGTTCTCAAGGTCAGGATTATTGCCGACATGAAGGACCGGATTCAAATAGTTATGGACCGAGAAAAAATATCTTATGAAAGTGCCGTGGCGCTGATCAAAAAGGATGATCTCGAAAGGCGCAAATGGAGCCAGCATCTATACGGGATCAACACCTCCGACCCGATTTTGTACGATCTTGTGATTCGCGTGCGGAAAATGACCGCGGATGACGCGGCGGACGTGATCTGCCATGCGGCAGGACTGGAAACTTTCAGGACGACCTTTGAGTCTCAGAAGGCAATGGAAGACCTGGTGCTGGCATCCGAAGTAAAAATGACCCTGCTCGAGCTCAAACCCGAGATCCAGGTGTTCGTACGCGACGGCGTCGTTACTCTTGGCGCCAGCGCCCAGATCATGAAGGACCCTGATCTGGTCCGGGAAATGGAAAGAATTACCGGCTGCATTCCCGGTGTTAAGGAGATCAACATTAAGGCTGCCCACCTGGTTGAATGGAGTGAATGATCGGGAAAGTGGAGCCGCAATTATTTACTATACACGTTAAGCTTGAAACTATTCTTTTTTACCGCAGAGATCGCGGAAATCGCAGAGATGAAGAAGGTTTAATTCTCTGCGTCCTCGGCGGCCTCTGCGGTTAGATTTAGTTTTTCAGAAACGAAGATTCTTAACCTCAACGAGTATATCTAGTTCATCCACTGACAAGATTGGTTCCTCATCAAAATTTAAAAAGGAGACTGCAGTGGCTGATAAAGTCGAAGTATGCATGTGCGAAAAACGCGAGAATGAAGCGGAGATGACCATAAGTTGCCAGTGGGTTGAGGTTCAGACACCATACGGAGAAACCCAGAAAAAACAAAAAGAAACCAGGACATGCAAAGTCAGCGGCAATGAAGCCGACATGATCATCGACTTTGGTGACTAGCCGCTTAGCTTCCGAGCGTTTTTGCACGTCTTCAGGAATATGGGGCCGAATACCCGAAAAGTGA
>Ga0209048_10001989_pt1 | contig 20578 bp, 19 predicted proteins | sample FrelakmetCRP12CR_FD_187146 | JGI IMG/M metagenome (GOLD analysis project Ga0209048, IMG submission 187146) | Freshwater lake sediment microbial communities from the University of Notre Dame, USA, for methane emissions studies - CRP12 CR (SPAdes)... | ecosystem: Environmental > Aquatic >... | reverse complement strand
GCCAATGCGTATCGGCGGACGGCTTGAATTCAGCGGCGAAATCGATGGTCGCCTGTCGACCGCCAATATGGAATTCGTCGGCTGGCGCAAGATCGTCGGATGTGAGGTTGTTGACATCCTTACCGGCGGCGGCCAGTCCTTTAATCAATGCGTCTTCCAACGCGCCGTGACGATAGTGCTCAATGACGGCGCATTCAACGGCCATGGCCAAACTCTCGCGTTAGTAGCGAGTCATCTTGGCGTCCCTCCTTAGGGCGCACAAGAGCGCATATTTAATCTTTCATTGCAGCAATTTAGCTGCCGACGCACATGGGCCGTCGAGGCCTGTCCGTTTGTTGTACCGATCTCTGCGATCCAGTCGAACGATAATTAAGGCATAGAGCAGTTTGAAGCCGATGGTTGGGACAACGAACAGGTCCATAGCAGCGATGTCCGGCGCGCAGTTACGCAAAAAGGTACGCCATCCCGCGATTTCCAACGCCAATAGCGGCCGAAGCCCAGCTACTCATTCGAAGGGGCGCTTATTTATTTGGCCGCTCGCAGTGACAAACCAACTTTCGCTCGCGAAAGGTTTTCCGGCGAGCCGGTCGGCCATCCAGTCGGCGACGAGAATCGGCGGAAATGGTCCAAGATTTGCTGCCGGAACATTGCCGACCGAGTGGCGTGAGTCTTGATAGATAACCATTTGCTTCGGTCCTTTAACGGCAAGCAGCAACCGCTCGGAGTGTACGAGCGGGCTAAGATCCTCGGCCTCACCTGCCACGCACAGATATGGCACGCGTATCATTTCGGCATGCCCCTCCCAAGTGATCGTCTTGCGGAATTCATCAAACGCGGCTTCATCGGTAATTCCCGACATGTACATGAACCGTTTCTTGAAGGTCGGGGACGCTTCTTCGAAAATAGTATGGCCGCCTGGCTCGTGGCACACCGACATCACGGAGCAGGCACGTATGCGCGGCTCATTGGCGGTGAGAATGGTACCGAAGAAGGAACCAAAACTGAGGCCGCTGACGCCGATGCGTGCAGGATCAATTTCTGGCCGTGCGGAAAGCCAGTCGACCAGGGCCGGTCCGACCGCTGCCCATCTGTCGGTACTAAAATAAATTCCGATCATCGGCGCTTCATATTGGCCGGGCCCGTCGATCGAGAGTACGGCGATGCCGCGATTGAGCCACCGATCGCCATAAAGCGCGACCATGACTTCCTTAAAACTGTCCATGCCCGGAATGGAGATCACCACAGGGATGCGGCCGCCTTTGTAATTTGGCGGCAAATGAAACCAGGCTGGGATCGCCTTGCCCTGAAATGGAACCCACACAGCCTCCACACGGTGGTCTGCAAGGGCAGCATATTTTGTGTAGCACTCTCGCTTCTTGTTGTTATAGGCGATGTTGGTTTCGTCGTTCTGATCATACGGCCATTGCGCGGCGCCCCAGTGGATTGCCGCCATGAAATAGTTGTCACGCGCCGTGACTTTGTGATCGACCTCCTCCGCGGCCCTGGCCTTTGCCTCTCGCCGACGAGCAACTGCCTCGAAGGCCGGACCGATATCAGCCATTTTTTTCACTCGCTCGCGAATGCCGGCAAAATCCGCATTGGCTTCGATACCGCATGGTCCGCTCAGATATAACGAACGTGGCTGATCCCAATCGATGCCGTTGGCACGGATAATGTTGTCGAGAAGCCAGCGTTGGTCGCTAAAACGTTGCACATGCGGTTCGCCGCGCTTATCGACGATTGGTTGCGGTACCTGATCCATTCCCTACTCCTGGTGTATGATTGCCAATTCGAAAGCGCGAGCCCGGACGGAATAATTACTGCAGGGCTACAGCGATGCCTATCGGAGCAGCCATGTCAACTGCGGCACGGCGATCAACAGGCCCAGCACGATAAAGTCGGCGATGGCGAAAGGCACGGCCGCTATGACGACGTCGCGGAAGGCGGTACCCCGCGCCATCATACTGTGCACGATGAAAAGGTGAATGCTGAACAGGGTAATTCAGTTCAGCGAAATACTTTCCGGTAATCGGAAATGTTCACAGTACCGGCGCATTTGAGTTGCCAATTGCGCTGTCGACACCAACAGCCGAGCGGACATCTTCTTTTCATTGACGATGGGTTGATCGCTTCCTTTCGTTAGAATTAGTCATGTATGCTTGCTAGAGGATGCTGATTGTCACGCCTCAACACCTCGGATCGGTGCAGCATCCCAGAGCAAGACTGCTCATTCAGATCGCCTGCGGTAGTAGACGCCATTCTAAGGTTTTACCTAACAGAACGGCGGATGGCTAAAAACCTGATGAATATCTGCGAGAAGATTAGCACTAACTCCGAGTGACAAACTCAATGCTGGGACCCATGGACGTCAAAGCCAACGGCATCACCATTCATTGCCAAATTGAAGGTCCGGCCAAAGCACCCTGGCTCATCTTCAGCAATTCGCTTGCAACCGATCTTTCGATGTGGGACGCGCAAGCGGCCCACTTCAGCCGCAACTATCGCGTGCTACGCTATGATCAGCGCGGGCACGGACGCAGCGAAGCGCCGGAAGGCCGTTACAGCTTCGACACGTTGATCGCCGACGCCCTTGCGATGATGGATGCGCTCCGCATCAAACGTGCGCATTTTTGCGGTCTGTCGATGGGTGGCGCAACCGCAATGGGAATGGCGCAGCGGGCGCCCGAGCGGCTCGATCGGGTGGTGGTATGCGACTCGCCATGCGCATCGACGCCAGCCTCCACCCAGCAGTGGGACGAACGCATCGCCACCGCCAGGACGCAGGGCATGTCCGCCCTCGCCGATCCGACCATTGCACGCTGGTTTCCGCCGGAGACCATTGCAGCCAAACCGCCGCATCTCGCGAAAATCCGCCAGATGATTCTGGCAACGCCAGTCAACGGCTTTATTGGTTGCGCTGCTGCACTCGGTGACCACGACTTTCGCTCCTCCGCGCGCACGGTGACCAGACCGGTACTGTTTCTCGCAGGCGAGAAGGACGGGACCACACCCGCGGCCATGCAGCAGATGCAAGTGGAGCTGTCCGGCTCGCGTTTCGTTGTGCTTCCCGGTGCCGGACATATTTCCAATCTTGATCAGCCGGACCTGTTCAACCGCGCGGTCGAAGATTTTCTCCGTGCATAGGTGCATAAAGACGTGATTAAGCAGCCTCACGTGACCGCCTGAACGCAAGGAATGATGCCGGCCGCGCTGCATGCGGTATGGAATGCCATCCGCGAAGCAATGGCGGCGCGGGCGCAAGGCCCGCGCTAAATTCAGGCATCGCTATGTTGCGTTTTCAAGCTTTCGCCAGCGCGCCGGCCTCTTTGAGCACCTCGTTCGCCGCCTTGAATGCGTCGAGCCCGGCAGGGATTCCGCAATAGACCGTGGCATGCAGCAGAACTTCCTTAATCTCCTCGACCGTCACGCCATTATTAAGCGCACCGCGCACATGCAGCTTGATTTCCGGCGAGCGGTTGAGAGCGGTCAGCATAGCCAGATTGAGCATCGACCGCGTCTTGCGGTCGAGGCCCGAGCGCGTCCAGGCGTAGCCCCAGCACCATTCGGTGGCGATGTCCTGAAAAGCTTGCGTGAACTCATTGGCATTAGCGAGCGATTTGTCGACATATTCGGCCCCCAGGACCTCGCGGCGAACTTTCAGGCCCTTTTCGAAAAGCGGGGATTTGGCTGACATCGTGTTTTTCCTTTCCGTTAGAGAATGTCTCGGTTGCAGAAGTCTATTTGTAAAGGTGATCTCGAATCAAACTTGAGCAACGTCCACCTCGCCTGATAGCCTCATCAATGAAGTTATGACCACTCCGCACTAATTTGATCCGCCCCAAACTTCGCAGCCACAAGATTATTGTATCAGCCGCGGTCCGGAATTCGTCTACCCTTTAGCTCGTTAAGGGGCCCTTGTTGCATTAGACAATCACCTCGCCAGTAATGCCAACGTGCGCCATTATTAGCGCTTGGCCGATGACAGCACAGCGGCTAACAAACTGGCGCCATAATCGGCGGCGCCGCGTGGCTCCATCGCTATGGCGACGCGGAGGTATTCCTTGACGGCCGCCAGCGCTGTGCGCGAACGCTCCGCCAATGCGGCAACGAGCCGGTCGGAGGCACCACCGAGCTCAGCGGCGGGCACTACGCGGCTGACGATGCCAAGCCGCAGCGCGGTGTCGGCATCGATCTCATCCATGGAATACACCAGCCAGGTCAACGCTTTTCGTGGGACACGACCCATCATTGCTGAAATCGCGAGTGTCGGCGGCAGATCTTTTTCCATTTCCGGCAAACGAAAACGGGCACCTTCGGCGGCGATGGTGATGTCACAGGCGGTCGCCAACGCGCAGCCAAAACCGAGCGCCGCGCCCTGCACCGTACAAACAATCGGCTGCGGCGCGCCGGCAATGGCGTCGTAGACATCAAGGATTGGCGCAATCACATTTTCGCGCATAGCTACGGCAGTCGGTGACGGCTTACCGCCTTGCGGGTCGCGGCCCCGGCAAAAGTCCGCACCGACGCTGTGCAAAACAATCACCTTAGCTTCGCTTGCGGCCGCACGGCGAAACGCGGCCGAGAGATCGCGCAGCAAATCGACGGTAAGCATGTTGCCGGCATCGCCGCGATCGATCACGATTGTCGCAACGTCTGCGGTTTGCGCAGTCTTAATTATCTCGCTCATCGTTCCTTCCATCCCCCATTGTTTATCGCCCTTATCGCGCGGCCGCTGTCGCCCGCTGACGACCGAATGCGCCATCGCGTTCGAGCTCGTCGATACGTTCGCTGCGCAATCCAAACAGTGTCGAGAGAACGGCCCTATTGTCGGCGCCGAGCAGCGGCGGATAGCGATGGATTGGCTCCGCCTCGCCGACGAATTTCACCGGATTCCCCGCAACCCGCACCTGCTCGCCGCTCGGTCCGCTCATCGCCAGGACCATGTGGCGAAGGAGAACCTGGGGATCACTGAGGCTGCGATCGAGAGTATTCACGACTGCGGCGGGAACTTCGGCCGCGAGCAGTTCGTCAACCCAAATCGCTGCCGGTTTGGTTCGGAATGCGGCTTCCAAAATTTCCCAGAGCGCCTCACGATTGGCATAGCGCCGATCATTCGTGCGAAAACGCTCGTCTTCCGCGAGTTCCGGCCGCCCCAACACACCACAGAGATTGCTCCACATGCGCTCGGTATTGGCGGTGATAGCCACGTCGACGCTATCGCCGCATGTAAACGCCCGATAGGTTGGGATCGAATCGTGGCCACGGCCCTGCCGGTTCGGGATGTCACCCGAGGCAAGATAATAGGCAGCCTGGTAGGATAGCATTGCGACCTGACAATCAAGCATACTTATGTCGATCAGCTTGCCGCGACCAGTACGGCCACATTCGGCCACGGCGGCGAGAATGCCGATGACGCCGTACATGCCCGCCGCAATATCGCCGAGCGGAATGCCGGAGCGTACTGCCGGCCCGTCCGGCTCCCCCGTTAACGACATGCCGCCCGACATTGCCTGTACGATCATGTCGTAAGCTGGCCGGTCGCGGTAAGGGCCTTCTTGGCCAAAGCCGGAAATGCAGCACCAGATAATGCCCGGCTTTTCCGCCGCGATGTCATCATAAGAAAGCCCGAGCCGCTTAAGGATGCCGGGGCGAAAATTCTCTACGACAATGTCGCAGCCAAGCGCGAGTTCGCGAATCAAAGCGCGACCCGACTCGTTCTTCATGTCGACACTTAGACTTCGCTTGTTGCGATTGACCGATAAGTAATAAACACTCTCGCTGCCAACAAAATGCGGTGGAAGCCGGCGCGTCATGTCGCCGTCCGGCGACTCGATTTTGATTACCTCCGCCCCGAGATCACCGAGGATTTGAGTGGCGTAAGGACCCGATAGAAACAAAGTGAGGTCAAGCACCCGCAAATGCGATAACGGGCCGCAGCCTTTCTTGTTCTGGTCGTCTTTGCTTAACATCTGATCTCCATCAAGCGCTCGCCTTGACGCCGGCGTAGCGCGGCGCGCCTATCACTGCCGAGAGTTCTGCCGCAGTCGCGCGCACCAACTCTCCAAGACGCGGTCGATCCTTGGCAGCGATCCGTGTTTCCGGAACGGTCACGCAAATGCTACCGACAACTTTTCCATCGAGACCGAAGACCGGTGCGCCAATTCCGACCGCTCCGGCGAGCTTTTGGCCGTAAGTGATGTCATAACCCCGTTCGCGAATGGCGAAGAGATCTTTTTCGAGCGCGCGGCGTGACGGCAATACTTCGCCCGAGCCAGGCGCCCGGCCTTCGGCGGCGTAGATGCGGTCGACCTCCTGCTTATCAAGGAAGGCAAGTATCGACCGCCCACTCGCGCCCCAAAATACCGACATTGGCGAATTCATCACCACCTGGTACCGCAGCATCAAGCTGGAATCGACCTTCTCCGCGAAAAATATCTTGCCTTCCCTAGGCAAATAAAGACTCAGCACACTGGTTTCATTACATGCGTCGACCAGTTGGCGCAGAAACGGCAAGGCAATCGCGCGGATGTCATGCTTGGATTGTACCAGCCCGGCAATACGGAATAATTCACGGCCGATTCGGTAGCTCCCATGCGCGGCGTCCTGCTCGACAAACCCTTCGCGGCCGAGCAGTTCGAGCAGCCTATGGCAGGTGCTCGGCGCCAGCGATAATGCGAGCGAAAGCTCCTTTAGCGTCGCTTCGCCGCGTTCGCCGAAGAAGCGGATGATCTCGACGACCCTTTGGACGGTGCCAAGGTTTTCGCCTGCGATTCGTTTAATCATGCGATCTCGGCCAGTCTTTCATAAGCGTTGACCGCCCGCAAAGCCGCAACAATGCGTTCTGGCATCAACGGCGTTTCGGCAAAATGAACGCCGAATTCGGACAGCGCATCCTCGGCCGCGGCAATAATCGCGGCGGCGGCCGGAATAGTGCCCCCCTCGCCGGCGCCCTTAACGCCCAAAGGATTGAGTGGCGTCGGGCTTTCGACGTGCGCGATCTTGCAGGTCGGCACGTCGGTCGCCATCGGGATGAGATAATCAGCGAAAGTGGTAGTCAAAGGTTGCGCGTTCTCGTCATACCGCATCCACTCGAGCAGCGCGTTGCCAATGCCGTGCGCAACACCGCCCTGAATTTGACCGTCGACGATCAGTGGATTGATGATGGTGCCGCTGTCGTGCGCGACGGCATAGTCCAGGATCTTGACCGCTCCTGTCATCGGGTCAACCTCAACCTCGGCCAGATGCGTGCCAGAACAATAGGACGCCTGTGGCGGCGTGAAATAAGCCGTGTACTCGAGCCCCGGCGTCTGGCCGGCAGGGAACGAAAAGCCAGGCATGCCTTGCGCCAAGCGAGCGAGCTCGCGGAAAGTGAGCGAGGGACGGTTGCCGCCGCGGGCTACAGCTACGCCGTCTTCCACGTCGATGTCGCTTTCCGGCACACCGAGCGTTTGCGCCGCGAGCTTGATGACCTGCGTGCGCACGGCCACGCCGGCGATCATGGCCGACGAACCGGCGTTGACCGCCTGGCGGCTGGCGAATGCGCCGATGCCTTGCGGAATCGCCGCGGTATCGCCGACCGTCATGATAATGTCTTCCAAACGGCAACCAAGCCGATCGGAGACGATCTGCCCCAAGGTCGTACGCGTGCCCTGGCCCTGGTTGGTTGCCCCAGTCGCCACCGCCACCTTGCCATTCGGCAGAACGCGTACGGTCACTCCTTCATAGGGGCCGAGCCCGGTCCCCTCGACGTAATTGCCGATACCAATTCCGATGAAGCGCCCCTGCGCCCGCGCCGCCGCTTTGCGCTGCTTGAAAGCGGCGTATTCGATCATGCGCAGTGCCTCACTCTGCGCTTTCGGATAATCGCCACTGTCGTAGATAAGCGGCTTACCGTCGCGGAAGGTCAGGCCAACCGCATAGGGCATCTGCTGCGGCTGGATGAAGTTGCGGAAGCGCACCTCGGCTGGATCAAGCTTGAGTTCGCGCGCGACTCGATCCATGAGGCGCTCCATGGCGAACACCGCTTGCGGCCGGCCGGCGCCGCGCACCGGCGTGGTCGCCACTTTGTTGGTCAGTACTATTTTTATATCGAGTGCATAGTTCGGGATAACATAGGGTCCCGGCATCGTGGCCGCGGCGATATAGGGCATGATGATGCCCCACGGCACGAAAGCACCAGTGTCGTGCAGCAACGTGCCGCGCACACCGAGAATCTTTCCAGCGTCGTCGACGGCAATCGACACCGTCCACAACTGATCGCGTTCCTGCGTCGCGCACATGAAGTGCTCGCGGCGATCCTCCGTCCACTTCACCGGCCGCCGCAGCTTAAGCGCCGCCGCCGGAATGACCGCTTCCTCGGCGTAGAAGATCGCCTTTGGACCGAAGCCGCCGCCGACATCCGGAGCGATACAGCGGATCGTTTCGAGATCGCGGTCGAGTAGATCGGCGAGCATGCGGCGGCAGATGTGGGGCGTCTGTGTCGCCGACCAGACGGTCAGCAGGTCATCGGTCGGATCGGGATTGGCAACGACAGCGCGGGCCTCCATGGCCATGCCGCCGCCCCGATGCTGCCAGATCTCTTCAGTAAACACGTGCGGCGCCGAGGCAAAGGCTGCGTCGGCATCGCCATATGCCATACGGAAAGTCGAGGCAACGTTGTTGTCGAGCGTGAGATGCGCCCGTGGCGCATTCGGATTATCGGCACTCCGGTAATCGCTCACCGCCGGCAAAACCTCGTAATCAACGTCTACCAGTGCGATGGCGTCTTCTGCAATGTAGCGGCTGTCCGCGAGCACGACCGCGACGGTCTGGCCGACGTAGCAGACCTCATCGCGCGCCAGACAATGCTGGGTGAGCGAGGCTGCGATCGCCGGGTTGGGCACCAGCATCGGCATGCGGTTGGTCGCCATGGACGCCGGCAGATCGTCGGCGGTGAGCACGGCATGCACGCCAGGCAATGCGCGCGCCGGCGAGGCGTCGATGCCACGAATGCGCGCGTGCGCGTGCGGCGAGCGCACGAAGCACGCATGCAGCATGCCTGGAAACTTCACGTCGTCCACAAAGCGGCCGCGCCCGCTGAGCAGCGCTGGATCCTCAACCCGCGTAACGCGCGCCCCGAATTGTTTTGCGCCCATGGCTTAGCGTTCCTGTTGCGCGCGCAGACGGCGCGCGGCTTCGAGCGCCGCCGACACGATGCCGGCATAGCCGGTGCAGCGGCACAAATTGCCGGTCAGCACATCTCGCACCTCGCTTTCGGTCGGATCGGGATTGTCGCGCAACAGTTCAGTCAAGGTCATCAGCATGCCGGGAGTACAGAAGCCGCATTGCAGGCCATGCTGGTCCTGGAACGCCTGCTGCAAAATGTTCAACTTGCCCTCGGCCGGGGCCAGGCCCTCGACCGTTGTGATCTCGCAGCCGTCGGCCTGCACCGCAAAAGTCAGGCACGAACGCGCGGTTCGACCGTCAATCAGCACGGTGCAGGCACCGCAGACGCCGTGTTCGCAGCCGACATGGGTCCCCGTGAGATCGAGTTCGTGGCGCAGCAAATCGGCCAGCGTCAGTCGCGATTCGACTTCCCGCCCATAGCTCTGGCCATTGACCGTCAACGAGATCTTGAGTGTTGCCATAGGGAATTCCTCAGATGCGGGTGCCGCAGCGCGCCCCGGCGTCGCGCAGGGCGCGGAACGCCAGCACCTCGGCCAGGTGACGTCGGTAGTCCGCGCTGGCGTGTATATCGCCGACCGGCGTGATCGTCCTAACCGTGGCAGCCGCTGCCTTCGCCATGGCGCGATCGAAACACTTGCCGGTTAGCATCAGTTCAGCCTCACTCATCCGCAGCGGGCCGATGCCGACGCCACAAAAGGTCAGCGAGGCGCGCCGCACCGTACGGTCCGAAGCCAGGTCGAGCAAAGCGGCAGCCCCCACAATCGCGTAGTCGCCGCGCCGGCGGGCAAACTCATGAAAGCTGTAGCCATGGCCGGCGGGCCACAACGGGATTTCGATCGCCGTGACAATCTCGTCCGGTTCGACCGCGGTCGTCATGAAAGCTACGGGGAATTCCGCGAACGGAACCCTGCGCATGCCGCGAGCGCTGGTGATTTCAATGACGGCGTCATGCGCCGCACAGACGGTTGGCTGCTCGGCCGCCGGATCGGCATGCGCGAGACTGCCGCCGATGGTGCCGCGGTTGCGCGTCTGCCGATGGCCGACATGGGAGAGCGCCTCCCGCAACAGCGGACAGTGCTGCGCGATCTCCGGCGAGAATTCGATGTCGCGCTGACGAGTCATGGCGCCGATACGCAGCGTCGCACCACCGACCTTGATGCCGGCCAAGCCTTCTACCTTGGCAAGATCGACAATGTGATCGACGATCACGTAGCGGAAATTCATCATCGGCACCAACGACTGGCCGCCGGCGAGGACTTTCGCATTGTCGAGGCTCGCGAGGAGCGTCGCCGCCTCCTTAATTGAACGCGGGGCGTGATAGCTGAACGGTGCGGGCTTCATCGGGCGAAGATATGGATGGAGCAGGCGCCGTGATCGAGGCCGGCAATGCCGCCGCCGGTCGCATGCGCAAGACCGACCCGGGCGCCCTCGACCTGATGGGCGCCGGCACGGCCTTCGAGTTGACGAACGATCTCGACCGCTTGCGCCGCACCGGTGGCGCCAACCGGATGCCCTCGCGAGAGCAGCCCGCCTGAGGGGTTGACGCAGATATCGCCGCCAAGCGAGGTGGCGCCACTCGACAACAGTTCATAGGCGTGGCCGCGTTCGCAGAACCCGAACGCCTCGTAATACATCAACTCCGCGATGGTGAAGGCATCGTGGATCTCGGCAACGTCGATATCGTCCGGTCCGACGCCGGCCATTTCATAGGCTTCCTTGGCGCCGCGCGCAGTCAGCTCCGCCCAGGTCATGTCGCGGTAGCCGTTGGTATAAACGCCCGAAGTAACCTCAGATGCGGTGACTCGCACCGGGTCGGCCTTGTTCTGCCGCGCGACCTCAGCGCTCGCAATGACCAGAGCGGCCGCGCCGTCGCCAGTCGGACAACAGTGCCAAAGCGTAAACGGATCGGCGACTGGACGGGACGCCATCACCTCCTCGATAGAGACGCGCTTGCGGATCTGTGCATTCGGGTTGAGCGCTCCGTGCTCGTGCGCCTTCACCGACACCTCTCCAAGCTGGCGTGCCGTTAATCCGTATTCATGCATATAGCGCCGCGCCCTCATGGCGTAGAGTGCGGGCATCACCATGCCCTGGTTGACCTCCCAGTCTTCGTTCTCGAGCGGGAGGGTGCCGCCGCCAAATTTTGTCAGTTTCTCAACCCCGATAACGACGACGATATCATGGCGTCCGCTCGACACGGCGGTCCAGGCTTCGGCCAGCGCCGACGAGCTCGACGAACAGGCATTCTCAATGTTGATGATCGACATGCCAGTAAGGCCCAGCGACTTCATGACGCGCTGGCCGGACAGCATGCCGCCCAGCGCCGAGCCGCAATACACGGCATCGATCGATTTTGGCTGAATACCCGATTCAACGATTGCTTCCCTAACAGCCGGCCAGCCAATCTCCGCCAGCGTCTTATCTGGATATTTTCCGAACGAGACCAAACCCGTTCCGATGACACAGACTTCGCGCATGACCGACCTCAAACTGGTGTGAAGGTGTAGCTCAATAGCGGCGCGCCGGAAGGGTCGGCGCCTACGACACCAACCGAAAGCCGCATCGGCATATTGACAGTGATCTTGTCGGCGGGCGCATCAAGATGCGCGAGCACACGTATGTTGCTCGGCATATCCACATATCCCAACGCATAAGGCACCGTCCAGCCTTTCGGCGCCTGATGCACGATCGAATACGAATACAGCGTCCCTTCGTGTGCTAGCTCGACGGTCTCAATGTCTTCTGACAAGCAATTGGTGCAAACGGCGGCGCGCGGGAAGCTGACCGCATCGCACTTGCGGCACCGGCCGCCGATCAGTCGCGGCGTACCCTTGGCATCGAGCGCGACAAGATCGGGAGCAACAAAACGCGGATCGGCATCTGCTGCCGCTTGGTTGAAAACCAAGGTGCCAGATTTTTTCATTGATTGCGTTTCTCCTTGAAGCGGACGAACCATCGTCGAAGCAGAGCCACAAACAGCGCAAAGACCGATATCGCAGGCGCAGGTGCCGCCTGCGCGACAATCGCAGTAGTGCCCGACGAGTCGGGCCGCCTTGATTCGATATAGCCGCTGAGATTTTTTGAGAATGAGTCGATCATCACCTGCGAAACGTCAGCGATGACACCTTGGGCGCGTCCATATTGCGCAACCGCGCCCGCGAGCGCGATGTCGCTTACGACGTTGACGCGCGTGCCGCTGCCGTCCGGTGACAGACGAAAAGTCACTTCCGCTTGCGCGGAGCCGCGTCCTTTTTCCTCTGTGCCAGAAGCTGTGGCCCGCACCAGATGTTGCACATCGTCGACTTCGACCAGGCGCGCCCGGCCCCGAAAAGCAACCGAAACCGGACCGAGCTTCACCTTCACTTGACCGCGATAGCTGCGCTCGTCCTCGATTGTCAGCAATTCCGCGCCCGGCATGCACGGCACGATCGAGGGCACATCGAGCAGCATCGTCCACGCATTCGCTATTGGCAGATCGACCCGGAACGAATTCTCGATCTTCATGTGCACTGCTTACAATTTCCGTTAAACGGAATTTCTTTTTGTTGATTAGAAATCACCTACGTGCGACTGTCAAGCGCGCACTCCGACGAACGTGGCGCCAAGACAACAAAAGCCGATCGGTACTTCGACATTGGCCTTCGATTGGAGGAAACGACATGACCACCGTCAACGGTACTGCGAATCGATCTGAACGCGTCGGTATCGCGCGCTACCAATGGCTCGCGCTTTTGTCCGCTTTCTTAGGTTGGCTCTTCGACAGCATGGACCTCAACCTTTTTACGCTTGTGCTGTTTCCAAGCGTCGGACAACTCATCAAGTCCTCAAATCCAGCAGCTATTGCTGAGGTTGGCGGTTATATTGTCGGCATCAAGCTGTTTTGCTGGGGCATCGGCGGAATCGTTTTTGGCGTCATCGCAGACCGCATCGGCCGTGCGCGCACGATGGTGATCACGGTGGTGATGTACACTGCCTTTACCGGGTTGAGCGGCCTTGCCCAATCTTGGCAGCAGCTTGCCGTCTTGCAGGCATTGGCCGGATTTGGAATCGGTGGCGAGTGGTCCGCCGGCGCCGCTTTGGTGGCAGAAAGCTGGCCGGAGAAGCACCGGGCGCGCGCAATGCAGGTCATGCAGATGGCGTTTGCCTTCGGCTTCTTCGTGGCTGCTCTCAACAATCTGATCTTGGGACCGATCAGCTGGCGCTGGGTGCTAGCGGCCGGCGCACTGCCGGCGGTGATCGCTCTTGGTATTCGCTGGTTCGTGCCGGAACCGGAGCGATGGCTACGCGTACGCCACGACAGGTCCGTCGAGCAAATGAACATGATGACAACGTTTTCGCGCATCTTCGCGCCCGACCTGCGCCGGCGCACGATCGTCGGCGTGCTTATATCGGGAGCCATGATGATCGGAAGCTGGGGCGGCATCACGCTGATGCCGAGCTGGGTGCAGCAGCTTGTGCGCGCCGCCGGAGGCACGCCGCTGGTGGGAGTTCAAACCATCAGCTACGTGTTCATGCTGATGATGGTTGGCGCCGTGGCCGGATACGTGACCCTGATTTTTCTAACCGACGCCATAGGTCGCCGCCCGTCCTACTTCGTGTTCTGCCTCGGCAGTCTGCTATCGTCGTTTTACCTGTTCATCTACATTAAAGATGTAGACACGCTGAAGTGGTTCGTGCCGGTCTATGGCTATTTCATCATCGGCGGCTTCGGCACATTTGCCGCGTATCTTCCGGAGCTGTTCCCAACGCGAGTGCGGGCAAGCGGTCAGGGCTTTTGCTGGAATGCGGCGCGGTCCTTGACCGCCGTGGGCCCATTCATCGGGGGCTTCCTGGTTGGCGTATTCGGATCGATCCCGGCAGCGGCCTTGTCAACGGCGGCCTTCTTCGTTGTCGGACTGATTGCCATCTGGTTCGGACCTGAAACACGCGGCGTGCCACTGAGCGACTGATGGTCGTGTGCACCCCGCGGCGCCGCAGGAAATGACTGCCATACACGCCAGATGCGCCTATTACGAACGGTGCGGCCCGGCGCGAGAGGTGCTTGCGCTGGGCGAAATGCCGGTGCGGGCGCCTGCTGCGGGCGAGGTGCTCGTTCGCCTGCGCTTTTCCGGCATCAACCCAACCGATATCAAGAATCGCGGCGGTGCGCCCGGCCGCGGCATGGCGTTCGACTGCATCGTGCCGCATCACGATGGTGCCGGGACCGTTGAAGCGACTGGTGAAGGGGTGCCCACCACGCTGGTCGGCAAGCCGGTATGGGTGTTTTGCGCCCAGCATAAGCGGGCGTTTGGAACGGCGAGCGAATACATTACGATTGACCGGCAATTAGTCGTGCCGCTCCCTTCCAACACGTCCTTCGAGGCCGGTGCATGCCTCGGCATTCCGGCGATGACCGCATGGAACGCCGTACTCGGCTCCGGTCCGGTCAATGGGCGTATTGTGTTGGTCACTGGCGGTGCCGGTGCCGTCGGACATTATGCCGTGCAAATCGCTCGACGCAATGGAGCGTTGGTCGTTGCCACCGTGAGCTCCAAAGAGAAAGCGCAGGACGCTTTGCAAGCTGGCGCCCACTATGCGATCGACTACCGGCAGCCGCATGCTGCCGAGCAAATACTGGCCGCCACCGATGGCCGCGGCATCGATCTTTGCGTGGACGTTGACACCACCACCAATGCAACGCTCGTTTCGAGCGTCATGGCGATGGGCGGGCAGATCTCAAGCTATGGCTCGCGCGCTCTGATGGCGGACATTCCGGTGCGCGATCTTCGTTTGCGTTGCGTTTCAATACGCTTTCTCACGCTCTATCACTTCGATGCCAATGTGCTGCAATCAATCGCAGCCGGCATCAATGCAATGCTGGAAGCCAATCTCCTGCAGCACCGCATTGCGCGGATATTTCCCATTGAAGATATCGCCGCAGCGCACGAAGCGCTCGAATCGGGCGCGGTGCGCGGTAAAGTCTTGCTCGACGTTGCCGTCTAAGAAAACATCGGCCCACACCCCCGCATGAGCCGCGATATCGATCTAATTTGTAGCCGCTGCCAGCGGTCAGTCGGCAGAACGGCAATGCACAAATTTAAAAGAGAAGGACCGATGTTTTATCGGGCGGAAGATGCACGCCAGCCATATTAGACATAGAGTTTGTTTTTTGACATGTTCCGCTCCATCTCCGCCAATTACCATAAAACAAAGCCTAGCCTGATTTAGGTGTGAGCATGAACGGATCTCTCAGTTCCCGCACGTTCTATCGGATCATGGTGACCGGTGCATCAGCCGGGATCGGGCGAGCAATTGTGCGAACGCTGGCGAGCAGCGGCCATCAACTGCATGCGGTCGCTCGTAACCGGGAAAGGCTGGCCGCCCTGGCGGACGAAACCGGTTGCACATTCGACAGCGTCGACATTCGGGACACAGAGCGCATGCACGAGATTATCGATGCAGTGAAGCCGTCCGTTCTGGTCAACAATGCAGGAACATCAGCTGCCTTTCGGATGCTTGCGTCAACGCCCGAAACGATAACGGAGACAGTCGAAGTCAATCTGACGGCAACATTGCGCGCTACGCGCTTCGCACTAAAGCATATGCTCAAAGCCGGTCGCGGGCAGATCGTGACGATTGGCTCAATTTCCGGACTTTACCCGACCGTGTCGACAGTCTACGCCGCCACCAAGAGCGCGCTTCATCGCGTGTCGCAGGCGCTCAGGCTTGAACTCGCGGGCACAGGAATTCGGGTAACCGAGATTTGCCCTGGTCTCGTCGATACCGAGCTTGTGCCGGATGAGTTAAAGAAGATGACGAATGGCGCGAAGATACTCAGCCCCGCCGACATCGCCGATGCCGTGCGTTATGCGATAGAGGCTCCGGAGCACGTTAATATATCCATGCTTGAAGTGTTACCTGTTGAACAGGCTGTCGGCGGCGTTCTTTTCAGGCCAGTCGCCGATGATCGATTTGCGTGATGAGTGTGTTGACGCGTCGACGCCTGCCTTCTTTGGATTACGGACCGGTCGCAATCTGATTCGGCCGGGACCTGCGGCGCGCCATTGAGTGATTGTTATCCCCGTCGCATACCGCGCCCAAGAGCATCGGCGTCGCGCAGGCCAAGGTCGCCTATCGATGCGGCGCCGGCACATAGACCGGCGATGCCGTGTCCGCCAACATTAGAACAACGCGCCTTCAACGTATCTTCTGGATACCCGCCTTTTCAATAAGGGCTGACCATTTGGCGATGTCATTTTTCATGCGTGCCGTCATCTCCTCAGGATTGCTGCCGCGCAATTCCAGCCCGAGGGTACGCGCTTTTTCCTGGATATCCGGTGCCAGCAGAACGTCGTTGATTGCCTTCGAAAGCATCTGTACCACTGGTTGTGGGGTGGCGGCTGGGACGGATATCCCCGTCCAACTCAAAGCTTCATAATCCTTGACACCGCTCTCCTGTACGGTCGGCACATCAGGCAAATAGGCGGAACGTTTCGTCCCGGTGGACGCAAGCGCGACGAGCTGTTTGCTGGAGATCAGTCCGCTTGCCGCCGCATAGAACTCGAAGGCAACATCAACATCGCCGCGCAGGACCGCACTCATCATGTCGCCCGCTGTGCGGAACGTGACGATTGTCACATTGATGCCGGCCAGGCTTTTCAACAGCTCGGCAGCGAGATTTTGCGTGCTGCCGGGAGCCGTGGTGGCTATGTTCAGCTTGCCCGGGTTGGCACGCGCCGCATTGACGAAATCCTGGATGGACTTCAGCGGTGAGCTGGCCCTGGTCACGACCAGTAGATCAAAGAAGCCTGTAGTTGAAGTCGACGCGAAGTCGGTCAGAATATTGTAGGGTAATGCTTCGAACAGCGCCGCGGCGATGGTGCTGTTGTTGCCCGTCATCAGCACCGTGTAGCCGTCAGGTGCGGCCGTCGCGACCGCCTTGGAGGCGACGATGCTACCCGCACCGGGACGGTTTTCGACCACGAATGGCTGCTGCAGGCGGTTGGACAACTTGTCGGCGACAAGACGCATATTGACGTCGGCGACGCCGCCGGGTCCATAGGGAACGATGAGGTGTATCGGCCGATTAGGATAGTCAGACTGGGCACGCGCCGGCAAAATTGCCGCGAAAGATGCGACCAGCGCGGCGACGGCGCTTGCAATGCGCAGCCCATTGGATGACCGGAACGCTCGGAAATCAATGATGTGTTTGCACATCCCAAAGCTCCTCATATCTAAACGCTAGAAACCGGATTCAACCGAATTCCTAACCGCCTGTATTGCTAGCAACGGTAGACGTTTTCTGAGGCTTCTGGAAGCTAGAGATGCGAGGTGTCGGTGGCGCTCTTTCCAAGCCGCCTGCCCGGCGTTCGACGCAAGAACGGCTTGCCGAAGCGCGTCCGCCTAGAGGAAGGTGCCAGTGCCGATCGATTGGGCCGGCCGGCAGCTCTGGCGCCAACGCAAGCTCTCAAATAACATGACAAGTGGATCATTCAATAAAGCTGGCGATGGATAATTGATATGAACGGCTCGGCACCGCCAAACCGAAACTACGCCGACCTGCACGAGCATCTCGATCGGCTAGACCAGGCCGGATTGCTTTATCGAATCGACGCACCCGTCAACAAAGATACCGAAATGCATCCGTTGGTGCGCTGGCAATTCCGCGGCGGCATCACCGAAAAGGACCGCAAGGCGTTCTTGTTCTCGAACGTCGTCGACTCGAAAGGGCGTCGTTACGACACCCCAGTTACGATCGGCGTGTACGCTGCGAACGCTGAGATCTACCGCATCGGCATGAACGCGGCACGGCTCGAAGACATTGGCGCCGCCTGGGAAAACGCAGTCGCCAATCCGGTTGCGCCGCGCATCGTCAACGATGCGCCCTGCCACGACATCGTGCTGTCTGGGCCCGAGCTCGAAGGCGCCGGCCGGGGACTCGAGTCGCTGCCGGTCCCAATTTCAACGCCCGGTTTCGATGCTGCCCCCTATCTGACCGCAACTTGCGTCATCACGCGCGATCCCAAAACTGGCGTGCAAAACATCGGCACCTATCGAGGACATCTCAAATCCCCGACGCGGCTAGGCATGATGACATTCACCGCATTGCGTGCCGGCGGCTACGAACATTGGAAGATGTATCAGGCCCTCGGCCAGAAGATGCCGGTCGCGATCGTCGTCGGCTGTCCACCGGTGGTGGCGTTCCAGGGACCGCAGAAGCTGCCGCTCGGTGTTGACGAGATTGGCGTCGCCGGCGGTCTAGCCGGGGGTCCCATTAATGTCGTACGGGGCCGCACCGTCGACTTGCTGGTTCCGGCCGAAGCCGAGGTCGTGATCGAAGGCTATGCCGATCCCGATTACCTCGAGCCCGAAGGACCATTCGGCGAATCACACGGCTACGTGGCGCTGGAAGATTACAATCTCGTCATCGAGGTGACGGCGATCACGCGGCGACGCAACGCGATCTTCACATCGATCATCTCGCAGGTGACGCCGAGCGAGTCGAGCGTCATTAAGCGGCTTGCCTACGAGCCGCTGTTCCTTGTGCACCTGCGCGACCAGCTCGGCATCAAGGGGCTCAAACGCGTGGTGCTTCATGAGCCGCTCACCAACCTGCGCAAGTTTCTGTTCCTCCAATTCGAAAGGGGCACACTCCGCACCGAAGTGTGGCGCGCGCTGCATGGCGCGCTGAGCCTGCAGGCAATCGTCGGCAAGTTTGTCATCGCGGTTGACGATGATATCGATCCGGAAAACGCCGACGCGGTATTCTGGGCGATGTCGTACCGCTGCAATCCCGCCAAGGACACGCAGATCGTGCCGTATCGCGAACATGGGCACGGGCCGCGCAGCGGACGCCCGACCGATCTCGATTCAGCGCTGCTGATCGACGCGACGATGAAACGTGCCATGCCGCCACTGGCGCTGCCCAAGCGCGAATACATGGAAAACGCAAAATTGCTATGGGAACGCCTCGGCCTGCCGGCCCTAAGACCCGAGGCGCCCTGGTTCGGCTATTCTCTGGGCGATTGGGAGGAGGAATGGGACCGCAATGCGCTGCAGGCGACGCGCGGGGATTGGATGAAGCGCAGCGAATCCTATCGTCAACGCCGGCGCCGCGGTGTTGCACCCAATACCTCGAGCCGAGGAAAGTTGGACGAATAGCAACCCGGTTTGTCTGCAAAAGGCAAACGAGCCGAGCGGCCTCCTTTGGTGGCTTGCCGTCGCTTCGACGATCCGCGTATTTAAATGTGAACGCTACTATCGTCACCAGCACCACCAGACCCGCCACAACGCCCAGAAGCCACCGCGCCAGCTACCGCCATGCCCGTCACGCGCCTCGGCAACGGCTGAAAAGAAGATCGCCGCCAAAATTGCGGCCAAATACCTCGCCTTCATCAAACCTCGCATCCGCGCGGCTTTGGTTGTGCCCTTATAGGTCCAAGCCTGGATTCCATTTCTTCGAGCTCCGCCTGCTGCACGTGAAACGGCTTGCCGCCGCTCAGCCCGATGGATCGCGCGTATTTAGCCGATTATTTGGACGGCGACCGCGGCGCTAACAAGCGTTATCCGGGGCGAAACGCGACGGCTCATTATCACGGTCCCACCACGCGGCTTGAAGTCAATTTGCGCGTCAATTTTCTCGAATAGTCCAACAACAGCCAGCCAGCTTGAACAGAATGGCTCTTCGGCGAGGTAGTTTTTGATCAGTCGTCTTAATCTGGGCAGCTCGAAAATCATACGGGCACCGATGTGGTGCCCGTATAATGACGCCGTTGCTCGTCTAGCGGGCGTGAAGAGCTATCAATCGGATAGCCCCTTCTTTAACGCCGCTGCCTTACGGCCTGCGCGGCGCTGGATCCTTACGATGCACCGAACACCCTAACAGTCTACGCTAGCCGCCTCAGTACCGCCGCGCCGTGCGCCGCGCCACCCCGGCCACGCTCACAGGCGTTAGTGGACGCCCGACTACGGCCTCAGCAGTCGAGATGAAGCTGTGTATGCCCGGGATTGAAAGCCGCTCGCCAAGTTCGAGAGCAAAAAGCGAGACAGATGCGGCCACTACAAAGATGCCAATTTGCTTCGACACGGTCATTTGGAACCTCCTTTCGTAAATGCCTTCGGTAGTTCATCAGTATCACCAACGTCTTTCAGATCCACCTTTTTAGCGTTCGTTGGATTTTTGAAGCTAAAATCATCCGATGCGACCTCATTTCCGGCCTTCCAATCTCTGACCTGCACGCTGTACTGCGGCGCATTGGCAACGAGCTTGGAAGTAATGACATATCGGCAAGGATAGGGACGCGCCCCCTGTGCGATCCAGATCTGAAAATCGACTTCCTTCTTCCGAAAAGCGAAGTGATCGCATTCGACACCGCCAATCACACCGCTGCCGAGATCCTTTACATCGATCACCTCAGACATCAGCTGGTCGTAG
>Ga0209048_10001988_pt1 | contig 20584 bp, 17 predicted proteins | sample FrelakmetCRP12CR_FD_187146 | JGI IMG/M metagenome (GOLD analysis project Ga0209048, IMG submission 187146) | Freshwater lake sediment microbial communities from the University of Notre Dame, USA, for methane emissions studies - CRP12 CR (SPAdes)... | ecosystem: Environmental > Aquatic >... | reverse complement strand
CTATTACCAGGTCATGCGCCGGGTCTCGCTCCAGGAGAAGGCCTTTGAGCAACGGGTCAAGAACTTCTCGAAAGGCATGCGGCAGAAGCTCGGCATCTCGATCGCCGTCATCAAGGACGCGCCGGGGATCCTGCTCGACGAGCCGACCTCGGGCCTCGACCCGAAGGCGGCCGAGGAGTTCCTCGAGATCCTGGCCGAGCTTAAGAAGGAAGGCAAGGCCATCCTGATGTCGACCCACGATATTTTCCGTGCGAAAGAGATCGGCGACCGCGTCGGGATCATGAAGGAAGGGCGCCTGGTCATGGAGCGGACCCGCGAAGAGCTCCAGTACGAGGACCTGGTCAAGATCTACATCGACTACATGAAGTCCGAGCCCCTGACGTTGTCCTGACGGACCGGCGTCGCCGACGCACTAGAGCGCTTGCGCGCCACCGGTTCCAGGAGACTATCACCATGCTGAAAACGATCATTAAAAAAGAGGTGCTGGAGACGATCTTCAGCTACCGCTTCCCGCTCTTCGCCGTCATCTGCCTCCTCCTCATCCCCCTCGGGATGACGGTCAACCAGGCCAATTATGCCAAGCGGGTCCGGGACTACAGCGAGCAGGTGCGCCTGGCCGACGAGGCGGCCGCGGCCCTCAAGCTGCAAGATGTTATGGCCGGGACCGTGACCATCAGGGGCTTCCGGACCCCGGCGCCCCTCTCGGTCTTCACCCAGGGGTTCGAGAGCACTCTGCCCCGCTACTACGAATTCACCCAGGACGGCTTCAAGCCGGGCGAATCCTCGAGCGGCGATGAATCGATCCTCTCGGTCCAGGGCAAGGTCGATTTCGTCTTCCTCGTCCAGATGGTCGTCAGCCTGATCGCCCTTCTCTTCGCCTCCGACATGATCTCGGGCGAAAAGGAGGCTGGAACGCTCAGAATCATGCTCGCCAACCGCCTGCCGCGCGATTCCCTCCTCGCGGGGAAGATCCTGGGAGGCTATCTGGCGCTGTGGGTTCCCTTCCTCCTCTCCTTCCTCCTGGGCGCCGTCGCCCTGATGCTGGGCGAGTTCCCTCTTTTTTCGGGTGGCGCGATCACGCGGGTCCTGATCATCTTTCTGGGCACGTCCCTGTTCATCCTGACCTACTATACGATCGGGATCGCCGTCTCGGCCAGTTCGGCCAAGGCCCGGACCGCGCTAATCGCCATCCTCATCATCTGGGCCGCCTTCCAGCTCATCATCCCCAAACTCAGCGATATGATCGCGGGGATCGTCCACCCGATCAGGACGGACACGGCCGTTTCCCTCGAAAAATCGCTGCTGACCCGGTCCATTGACCTGGAGGCCGCGAAAGAACTGGGACGGCAGAACGAGGCGATCTTCGCCCACGCGCCCCCTCAAGCCGGCGACAACCCCAATTCCCCCGAGAGGAAAAAGTGGGACGCGGTGAGGGGGGAGATCGAACAGCGGGCCAAGGAACGGAAGGCCGCCCAGCTCGGCGCCATCGACGAGACGTATCAGCAGCAGAAACGGCGGCAACAGAACCTGGCCTTCGACCTTTCGCTCCTATCGCCCAGCGCCGCCTTCGCCCGGTTCATCGCCGACGTCTGCGGTACGGGCGAGCTCGAGCGGTCCAAGTATATCGAGGCCGTCCGATCCCACCAGAAGGCCCTCGACAATGAGCTCTTCGGCAAGGTCAAGCGGACGGTCATGCTGAGGCCCGACGGCGAGATCACCCTGATGTTCCAGGCCACGCCGATCGATCCGAAGAAGCTGCCGAAGTTCTCGATCACGCCGGCGTCGGTCGCGGAGGTGTTCACGGGAAATTGGCCGAGCCTCCTCTCGCTCCTCTTCTGGCTCGTCGCGCCGTTCGCCTTCGCCTACGCCAAGTTCAGAAAATACGACGTGAGGTGATGAATTTGGGGACACAATATCAATTTCCGAATTTTTTCTTCCGCCAAACAAGGTTATCGGAATCAGAACGTGCAGTTTCCATCGGTCGAAATTCGGAAATTGATATTGTGTCCCCGAATTAAGGATGGCCATTCCATGCTGAGAACAATCATCAAGCGGGAAATCCTCGAATATCTGAAATCGGCCAAGTTTCTGATCGGGCTCGGGATCACACTGGCCCTGGCGGCCGGAAGTACGGTCATCAACGTCCAGGATTACAAGGGGCGCCTGCAGGACTACCAGGCCGCCATGCAGGAAATGAAGAGCGATCGCTTCTACATTCACCTTTACCGGCCGCCCCAGGTGCTCAGCACCCTCATCCAGGGGAAGGACCGGAAGCTCGGGAACAGCATTACGGTCACCTACCTGGATATCCCATCCACCACATCGGGCTATATGGGCGAGGGAAGAAGTCAGCATCATCGCCTCGTATCGGGCTTCGCGGCCGTCGATTTCGCCTTCATCGTCCGGGTCGTGCTGAGCCTGATGGTCGTCTTCATCGCCTACAACGCGGTGTCCGAGGAAAAATCATCGGGAACCCTGAAACTAACCCTCTCCAACCGGGTGCCAAGGGACCAGCTCCTGCTCGGCAAGTTCCTGGGCGGATGGTTCGTTATAATGGGCTCGCTCGCCATCGCCGCTCTCGCATCCTTGATCCTCGTCCTCTCCCATTCGTTCATCGCCTTCGCCTCGGGCGAATGGACCCGCCTCCTCGCCTTCATCGGGCTCTCCGCCATCTACCTCACGGTTTTCTACGCGATAAGCTTGTTCGTTTCCGTCTTGGTCAACAGGCCCTCCATCTCCCTGATGATCCTGCTCCAGGCCTGGGTCTTCCTGATCGTCATCTATCCCAACCTGGGAATCATCGCCGCCGAAAATATCTACAAGCTCCCGTCGCAAGAACAGCTCGCGCAGCAAAAAGCAGCGGCCTTCCAGCCCTACGAAGCGGAGCAGAAAAAGGTCCAGGAAGCTTTCGGTCAGGCGGTCCGTACCGGTGGGGACGTGCCGAAGGAAATAGCTCTGCGGAACGTCGACCTCTGGGCTTTGAGAGCCAACCTCAGCCACCAGGTCGACGAAGAATACGGCCGGAAACTCGCGGCCCAAACGAACTTGGCCCGGGCGATCTCCAGCCTGTCGCCGGCCGTCCTGTTCGACCAAGCCGCCGAACGCTTCGCCCGTACAGGGATAGCAGAGTACGAGCGCTTCATGCGGGAAGTCTATCGCTATTGGCAGCAGCACGTCGAAAGGTCCAAGCTCATCTACACCGACCGCGAGGCCTACAAAAAGGCGCCGGCCATCGAATTCCGCGTCCCGGTCGAGCCGCCGGCCGAGGCCTTCGCCGCGACCTGGCTTGCGTGGCTCCTCCTCGCCTTCTTCAGCCTGGCCTTTTTCGCCCTCGGCTATACGGCTTTCCTGAAAAAGGACGTGAGGTGACACGATGAGGACGATCATTCGGAAAGAACTCCTGGATCACCTGAGAAGCGTCCAGTTCACCGTCCTGCTCGCGGCGAGCATCGTCCTGTTCGCGGCGAACGGGCTCGTCTTCGTCCAGCAGTACACCCGGCTTAACACCGATCATCACAAGGACGTCGCCGTGAACGATCAGCAGCCCAGCACGATGATGACGCGTCTTTACCGGGCGCCGAGTCCCCTCTTATTCATGGCGGAAGGGGGAGAAAAAGCGAGCCCGAAGGGATACTGGTTGAGCCCCAAGCTGACGCTCTATCCCTTGTCCGCCGGGACCGGCAATTTCAAGATGCCGGACATCCCGGAGCTCGACTGGGCCTTCATCATCAAGATCATCTTCAGCCTGTACGTGATCCTCCTCGGGTTCGAGGCCGTGTCGGGGGAAAAGGAGCGGGGGACGCTCCGACTGGTGCTGTCCAATCCGGTCGGCCGGATAAAACTCATAACCGCCAAATACCTGGCGATCATCTCGAGCGCCGCCATCCCCCTCCTCGCCGGACTCCTCATCAGCCTCATCGTGATCGGCGTTTTCCTCCCGGCCGTTCTGGGGCCGCAGAACCTGGTGCGCATCGCCTTCTTATTCATGCTGGCTCTGGCCTACCTATCCCTTTTCGCGTTCCTGAGCCTGTTTCTCTCCGCGCTCATCCCCCGTTCTTCGCTCGTCCTCCTCGTGCTTCTGGCTTTCTGGATATTCTTCGCCTTTTTCATCCCCGACACGTCGAGCATCGCCGCCCAAAAATTCTCGAAGGTCCCGAGCGAATACGAGATGGCCAAGCTCCTCGGGCCCACCATCCAGGGCGAAGTCTGGAAGCGGATCGCAAGGATCCAGGACCGGATCCAGAAGGGAGAACTCAAGACCGAACGGGATGTTCTCGACGAAGCTAACCGTGCTTACGAAGAGGGCCAGGACAGTGTCCGCAAACTCTATGACGACTATGACAATGCTATGCAGGAGCGCGCCGCTCTCGCCCAGCGGATCTCTCGCGTCTCGCCGGCCGCCCTGTTTCAATATGCCGCCGAAGCTGTCTCCGAGACCGGACCGAAGGCGGAGGCCCGGTTCTTCAGGGACGTGAGGAACTATTCCAGGGTCTACGATGATTATATCCTCAAGAAAGTAGGAAAGGTCGTCGGCACCTCCCCCTGGAGTTTTTCGACCGGGGCGACCCTGAACGGCAAATACATCAACCTCCAGTCGCCCTTTCCGCAAGAGTACGCGGGAGACAAATCCGACTTTCCAAAGTTCTCGGAAAGCCGGCCTTCTCTGCTGGACGGCCTTCACAATGGACTGTGGGACATCGCGGGCCTGCTCGTCTGGAACATCATCCTGGCCGGCCTGGCGTTCTCGGCGTTCATCCGGATGGACGTGAGGTAGCCTCGACAGGGAGAATTGCCCATGATGCGCACCCTTTTCGTTAAAGAAATCCGCGAGGCCCTCGCCAGCCGTCGGTTCTGGGTCATTCTCGCGCTGTGCATGGTCCTCATCCCGCTCGGCGTCGAGGTCAGCCTGAAAGATTACCAGGCCCGGCTCCAGAACTACCGCGAGGCCGTCCGCCTCTATCATGACGCGACAAAAAAGGTCCAGGACGTCCTTTACGTCAGCGGGGCGAAGGCTTTCGCTCCGCCCTCGCCCCTGAGTTTCATCTCCCTAGGCCTGGAGCTTGTTCTTCCCAACATCGCCGAGGCCCCGGCAGGCCGCCCGGACCCGCCCGTGACCATGCGCCTCGGCAATAACCAAGGCCGCGACAACCTCTATGAATACTTCTACGGACCCCTCGACCTTATCTTCGTCGTGGCCGTGGTCATGAGCTTCCTGGCGATCATCCTGACCTATGGCGCCATCGCCGGCGAGAAGGAACAGGGCACTCTCAGGCAGGTCCTTAGCAATCCCGTGCCCCGGGCCAAGGTCATCCTGGCCAAGGCGACGGCGAACGGGCTCGTCCTCGTCATCCCGTTCCTGCTCGCCCTAACCCTGAGCCTAACGATCCTCGAAGCCCAGGGAAGCCCGCTCTCCGCTCTTGGCGGCGCCTGGACCTCCATCGGCCTCGCGGTCTTCATCTGCGTCCTTTTCATCGGGGTTTTCTTCAACCTCGGTTTGCTCGTTTCCGCGCTGACGAAGCAGGCCGTCCCGGCGCTCGTCGCCCTTCTTCTCGCCTGGGTTTTCCTCTACGGCGTTTATCCGCGACTGAGTTCGGCCGCCGCCCAAATCCTCTATCCGGTGAAATCCGAGGCCCGGGTGGCTCTCGAAAAAGCCCAGATCCGCCGGAGCATCGACAAGGAGCGCGATGGGGAAATCGACCTTATGATTCGGTCTTTGCCTGATCCCGGGAAGAATTGGCAAAGCCTGGCGGCGAAGGAGGGTATGAAGAGGGAAGACGAAATCCGCAAGCGGTACCAGGCCAAGCTCGAAGAAAGCTGGCGGACCCTCGAACGCGATATCGAGGAGCGGCGGAAGTCGAGTAACGCCTTCACCGCCAATATCGCCCGTATATCGCCGGTGAGTTGTTTTATCCGGCCGCTGGCCGAATTGAGCCGGACCGGCTGGCTCGAGTATGAGAAGTTCAACTCGGGAGTCCGCCAGTACGAGGAGGTGCTCAACCGGGAGATCTTTAACAAGCAGGACATTCGTCATTATGGACTAACGGGCATCGGCATTTCGAACTCAGCAGATCCCGATGCACCGGCTCCGGTCTTTTCGTACGTTCCGACACCCGAGGAAAGCATCGTCCGGAACGTCTTGCCGGACGTCGTTCTCCTGCTGCTTTTCAACCTTGTCTTTTTCGCCGGGGCATTCGTTGCCTTTCTGCGCTACGACGCACGATAGGAGAAGAGCCATGTTCAAGGTCCTCTACAAGAAAGAGCTCCTCGAAAACATTCAGAACAGCCGCTTCCTCCTGGCCCTCGTCCTGTGCGTCGTCGTCATTCCGCTCGGCTTCTATGTCAGCCAGAAGGACTACTCGGATCGCCGGCAGGTCTATGACGAGATCGTCCGGGATTATTCCGAGATGCACAAGACGGTCGGCGACGTCATGAAGGAGGGCGGCGCCGCCTTCCGGCCGCCGGCGGCGCTCGGTTTCCTCTCGGGAGGCGTGGAGTCGATCCTGCCGAGCTCGGTCGAAACTCGAGGCTATATCATGGGCGGCGGCGCCAACGTCGATTTCAACAACGCCCGCAAGGTCGACAACTCGTTCACGGCACTCTTCGGGCGGCTGGACCTGGCGTTTATCGTCTCGACGGTCCTCGCCGTGCTGGTCATGATCTTCACGTTCAACGCCGTCGCGGGCGAGAAGGAGCGCCGGACCCTCGCCCAGGTCATGGCCAACCCCGTCTCGAGGCCGGTGGCGATCACGGCGAAGATGGCGGCGGGGACGACACTCCTGGGCGCCGCGTTCCTGGCCGGGATGCTGGCGGGCATCTTGCTCCTCGTCGTGCTCGGGCTCAGCCCGTTCGGCCGGCCCGAGACGATCGCTCCGCTGGCCGTAGGAGTCGGCGTTTCGCTCCTTTTCCTGCTCGCCTTCTACAATTTCGGCCTGCTCGTCTCGAGCCTGACACGGGGTTCGATCACCGCGATGGTCGCGCTCCTCTCGTTCTGGGTGGCCACGGCCATGATCCTCCCCAAGGGAAGCGTCGTCGCGGCGAAGATCCTGCTTCCGGCGAAATCCCAGCAGGTCGTCGACCTCGAAAAAAGTCAGGTCCGCTATCAGATCAGTAACGAGCTCGGCGCGGCCATCGTCCATCTGACCGAAACAACGCCCGGCATCAAGGACATGTCGACGGACGAGTACTTCAAGGCCCGGCGGGCTAAGAGCCCGGCCGTCGAGGCGTTCGAAAAGACGCAGGGGGAGATCCAGGACGCGTTCAAGGCTAAGTCCCACGCTGCCCTGGACAGAATCGACGCCGAATTCGACCAGCGAAAGGCACGTGAAGCGGCCCTGGCGCGAAATCTGGCAAGGATCTCTCCTGTGAGCTGCCTCGTCCATGTCCTGACCGAGCTCGCTGGCACGGGCTTCATGGAAGAGGCGAAATGGCGTGAGACGCGGACCCGGTTCAGGCAGATCCTCGACCGGGAGATCGCGAACAAGCAGCACGAAATAGGCTTCAAGGACACCTGGCTCACCGGATTTGATAAGCTCGACGGGAACGCGGCGGCACCGGGCATCCCGCCCGAGCCCGTGCCGCTCGAACAGGCCCTCGGCGCGGTCTGGATCGACATCGTGCTGCTCGCGGTTTACGCCGTCCTGTTCTTCGCGGGAACTTATGTCGCGTTCTTAAGATACGACGTGCGATAGCCAATAACGAGGACGATTCATGGGGATACGAGACCGATCGCAAAATTTCGGGAAAACCGGCAATGAATCTCATATCCCCGAATTCAGCGAGGTGTCGCCATGACCTGGACCATTGCCCGCAAGGAAATCCTCTCGAACCTCTTGAGTTACAAGTTCTTCATCGTCCTGCTCCTCATCGTCCTGCTCGTGGCCACCAGCCTCTTCATTATGCACCGGGATTACAAGCAGCGGATGGCCGACTACCAGGTCATCCGGCCCAAGCCCGGCGACCCGGTCGCGCTCCTCGCGCCCAATCCTCTGTCCATCTTCGCCAAGGGGCTCGATGACGCCATGACGCGTTCGTTTGAGATCAGCACCATCGGCATCGAGGTCCGTGTGGGCCAAAGGGGCGGAAACATCATCTACTCTTTTTTCACGGCCCCCGATTTCCTCTATATCGTCAGGGTTGTCCTGTCGCTCGTGGCCCTTCTTTTCGGCTTCGACCAGGTCAGCCGGGAGCGCGAGCAGGGCACGCTGAAGCTCCTCCTGGGCAGTTCCGTTTCCCGGGCCAAGGTCCTCCTCGGCAAGTGGATTGGAAATTACCTGAGCCTGGCCGTCCCCTTTCTTCTGGTCACGCTCCTGGGCGTCTCGTTTCTGTTTCTCGACCGGGAGGTCCACTTTTCATCGGGCCAGCTCGGCCGCCTGGCGATCATCCTGACTCTTTCTCTCCTTTACCTGGGATTTTTCCTGAGCCTCGGCATGCTCGTTTCCGCCTTGACCAGGCGGGCCGCGACCTCCGTCATCGTCCTGCTCTTCATTTGGGCCCTCTTCGTCTTCGTCATCCCCAACCTGGGCACGCTCGCCGCGCGCCAGTTCGTGAGCGTCCCGTCGGTCCGGGCCTTGAGCGAAAAGCGCCAGCAGACCTGGACGCGCGAGGTCCTTCAGTCCGAGCGGGGTGGAAATTGGGCGGAGGGCGTGAAAACGATCAGTCGCGAAAACGACCAAATGGAGCAGGACTACCGCCTGAAGTTTGAGCGCCTCGTCCGCCTCTCACGGGACATCAACCGGATCTCGCCGGCGGCGAGTTTCCTCGACGCAGCGAGCGAGATCGCCGGCACGGGGATCGGCGAGGAGAGCCGCCTCAAGGGGGAGATCACGCGCTATAAGGATTCGGTCATCGCCCAGATTCTCGCCAACTGGAACATTGAGAATAAGAACCGGCAGTATCCTGTGTTCACGTACGGGCCGAGGTCGGTCGCGGAGATCTTCGCCGGCGGCGCCCTGTTCGACACTCTCTGGCTGATTTTCTTCAACATTCTCGCGTTCGCCGCGGCCTATGTCGCGTTCGTCCGTTACGACGTGAGGTGACACCATGATGAAGACGCTCATCATCAAGGAAATCCGGGCCAACTTCCTGTCCTTCAGGTTCCTGGCGAGTTTCGTCATCCTCTTCGTCGTCGTCGCCGTCACGGCTCTTGTCCTGGCCGGCGATTATCTGAGGAAGCTGGACGAGTACTCCCAGCGCCAAGCCGAGATCGAGAGCTACCTCCGGAGTTATGCCCACTTCAACCGGATCGGCAACATCCTCCAGGCGACACAGCCGCCGATCCCCTTCCAGGCGCTCGTCCGGGGACTGACGGCCGACGTCAACATGGGGGAATTCGACGACGATCCCCTACCGGTCATGTTCCCGCTCATCGACCTGACCTTCATCGTCACCATCCTCGTCAGCCTCATCGCCTTGATCCTCTCCTACGACGCGGTCTGCGGGGAGAAAGAGGAGGGAACGCTGAAGCTGATGCTCTCGAACGGCTTGCCGCGGTCGAAGATCATTCTGGCCAAGTTCGCCGGCGGGGTTGTAACCCTGCTCGGGCCGTTCCTCTTTTCGGTCGCGGCCGGGATGCTCATCATCCTCCTCCACCCCAGGGTCAGCTGGACGGGCGCGGACTGGGCTGCCCTCGGATTGACCGTCGTCGGAGCGGCCTTCTATATCTCGGTTTTCTATCTCATCGGGATGCTCATCTCGGCGGCCCACAGGACGAGCGCCTCTTCGATCATGACTTCGCTCTTCGTCTGGGTTCTCCTCGTCCTCGTCGTTCCCAATTTGAGCCCCTACGTGTCTTCGTTCCTCGCGCCGGCGCCGTCGCAGATCAAGATCGCCCGGGAGATCAGTCGGTTGACGGATGTCGACCGGGACAACCTCGGACGCAAGCTCATGGCTGAATACCGGGGCGAGGTGCGCAAACAGTACCTCGTGCTGGCCGAACGGTTATCGGAGGCCGAGGTCAAGAGACGCGTCGCCGAGGACCCGGATTACCGGAAGGCATACGAGGCGGACCGGGCGGCGGTCAAAAGGGCTTGGGAGGAGGCCAATCGGATCCAGAACGCGAAAGCCGACGTGCTCAGGAATGACCTCCGCAAGAAGGAGAAGGCCCAGACGGGCCTGGCCCGCTCGATCTCGATGGCCTCGCCGCTGGCCGACTTCAGCTACCTGGCAACGGATATGTCCTCGACCGGCATACGGAATATGCTGCACTTCGGTGATCTCTCGGAACTCTGGGGCCGGGCCTTCGGCGACTATGCCGCAAAGAAAATGGCAGACATGAAAGCCAAGGTCCCGACCGCGGACCTCTGGAACACGGCGGTCGACATGACCGACGCGCCGAGGTTCCGCTACACGGAGGAGGGGCTCGGCGGGAGGGTTAAGGCGGCCCTGCCTCCGTTCGCGGTCCTGCTCGGCACCTGCGTCATGCTCTTCGCCGCGGCCTATGTGGCCTTCATCCGCTACGACGCGAGGTGATCTTAGTAAGGAGCATGGCGATGATTAAGAAATGCTTCTTTCTGGGGTCAATTCTTGGGCTTTGGATATTGGTCGCCTCGTTTCCAGCCGCCGAAAATATCACGATCCAGGTCCATCTTTTTAAGGGGGCCTGGGCCGAGGACCATCCGGGGCTCAGGGAAGTCACGGTTCTGACCTCAGCCTCTCATTCAGCGATAGAGGCGCTCAAGGCCAAGGTCGGAGGGCCGGAGTCGGAGCTGACCGCCGCCGTGATCGACGCCCTCCTCGAAGACCAAGGCCTTAAGACGGTGGACGATATCTTCGCGTTCGCCAAACCCTGGAACGGGAAAGACGTCCGGGTGAGCGAGGCCATCAACGTCGGCCAAGCGGCGTTCTTGTTCAACTTCAAGCCAGAGCGCCTTTCCCCTCAAAAGGTGGCGCTTCAAACCGCTATTTTTAGGACCAAAGTAATCGGCGGTCCTCGCAAAGCGACAGTTTCTGTGAGCAAGGAACTGCTGGATGCTTTTGTGACCGGCAAGGTCAGCGCGGGGATGGATAAAATCCTGGACCAAACGCTCGAACTTGAGATCGGCAATCCTGTGATCGTCGCCATCCCCTCCGATACCGGCGCTTATTTCATGATGATCGTTCTGACGAGTGGGGCTAAGCCCTCGGGCCAACTGGAATTTACGGGCGGCCCCAAAGTGATTCACAGGGTCATTCCGGCGTATCCGGATGAATTGAGACGGCAAGGTATCGAAGGCCAGGTGGACCTCCAGGTCGGGATCGATGAAGAGGGAACGGTCGGGGGGGTCAAGATTCTCAAGTCCCTCCATCCCTACCTGGACAACTCGGCTGTCCAGGCTCTCAAGCAGTGGAAATACGAGCCGGTTTATCAGAATGGAGTCCCCGTCCCCGCGATCATCACAATGACCGTCAATTTCACCCGTGAAGCCTACCGCGCTCAGGAAGAATCGGAGGAGAGCCAGAAAAGTCTAGCCGCCGGGCTGGGGTCATCCTCTCAAGCGGAGCTCGCCAGAATCCTCGAGCGGAGCGCCGAGTACTGCGACAAGCTGAAGGGCGCGGCCCTTGACTACATCTGTGAGGAAACGATCCGTGACGTCTTCTATAACCTTATGACTCCAGAGGAGAGGAAGAAAAGCTCGGTTGTCATATCCATGGTTTCCGGAGCTGGCTCGGTGAGCCGGTTAGGGATCTCCGACCTGCCGCCTTACTCCAATCGAACGGAGAAAAATGAGTATGTGTGTGACTACCTGCTCATCAAAAAGAGGGAGGGAATCGAGGACAGGCGGATCATCCTCAAAGAAAACGGGCGCAAACTCCCCGACCGAACAAAGCTTCTGGAAGAGAAACGCCTCTCGACTCTTCTGCCCTATCTCGCACCGGTCAGGCTCGTCGGGCGCGATCGCCAGCGGCTTTTCGATTACAGGCTCCTTGATGAGGAGAAAATCAAGGGAAAAGACGCCTACTTGATCGAGGCCATACCCAAGGCCGGGGACGCCGCCGGCGTTGAATACGCCAGAATATGGGTGGAAAAAAATAACTTTCACGTTCTCAGAATCGAGATCACGGGCGTGCCCATCGAAGGCTATGAGGGCGTTCTCAGAGAGCTCATCCAATACAACATCAAGACCAAATTCGTCACGACGTATTCGTACCTGGTCGAGAAAAAGGGCCTTGCATTTCCGAGCGGGGCAACGATTCGCGTCAACTATCCATTCCCTAAGATGACGCCGGAATTATATAATATTGAAAAAATCAAGACCGACATAAAATACGACAAGTACAAATTTTTCACCGTGGAGACGGACGGGGCGGTCAAAAAGTAGAACGGCAGAGCGTTAGGGCGCGGGTTCGCCGATCTCGTCCCAGACCCGGAGGCCGGGGACGGCCAGGAAATGGGAATCGTAGGTCGCGAGGACCGCTCCGGTTTCCATCGCCTGGGCCGCGATCCAAACATCATTAATGGGAATGGGGCGAGCTGATTTCTTGAGAGCTGCTTTGATCATCCCGAAGTATTCCGCCGTTTCACAGGTCGCATCGAGCGCGGAGACGCTGGGCTTGGCCAGGAACCGGTCGAGGATCTGCCGATTATGCTTCTCTTTGGCCCCGGCGCGAAATCCTGCGAATAGCTCCCCCAAAACAAACACGGACATAAGGACACGGTCAGCCTGAGCAAGGCAGGCCAGCACTTTTTCGTCGCCGGCCAGGAACCGGACATAGGCGTTGGTGTCGAGGAGGACTTTCTTCACCGCCAATCCTTTGCGTCGACGGCTTCGAGGTCCTCAATGCGCCCGAGAAACTCCGCGGCCTCCTCGCTGGTCCAAACGCCGCAGAAGTCGACGAATTCTTCCCTTTTGTCCTTACACCCTCGCGGATCACCCAATCCGAGCGACTTCGCGATCAGCTCCTTCACAACCTTATTGACGCTCTTGCCCTCGACCTTCGCTCGCTCGTTGATCGCGTTTTCCGTTTCTTTGTCGATTCCGTGGACGCTGACCGATTTCGTGGTTCTGTGACTCATTATATGATTCTTATTTATTCATAATATGCATCATATGCACTTACTAGTCAAGCTCGATAGCCTGGGCTTGGAAACCGGCCGAAATGCCGGTGGTTGACGCGTACCCGCAGATAAGCTGCGAATAAGGTTAAGTGCTTGTTTTCGCGGGCGAAAAGGAGGAATTAAGGCTAAAAAAGGGCCCTGATTTTTAGCTATTTAATTTATTATCTGATAATTACTGAGGCCCGACCCCACTTTAGACCCCACTTTACCCCGTCCCGTAATTCGGTAATTAGTTGTGTGTCACCGAATTAGAGGGCGTTTGTCTCGAGGGTTCGCTTCCGCTCCTCGAGGATCCGCTCGTACTCCAGCGGGTGGAGGGTCCGCAACTCATGGCCGGTTATCTTCCCGTTGAGCCAGATCTTGCTCATCGGGAAGACCTCGGGGTTGAGGTGGACGTTGTACATGTGCCAGATGATGATGGCCAGGAAGGCGAGCAGCGCTTCGTAGCTGTGGACGATGATGAAGATGTTGTGGACCCAGAGGGGAAATATCCGCAGCGAGAGCTCGACGTTCCACATGAAAAAGCCGCTGGCGATCATGACCGCCGATCCCCAGCCCACAGCCCAGTACTCGAACTTCTCGACGAAGTTGTAGCGGCCGTAGCGGGGCGCCTCCTTGAAGAGCCAGTAGGGGTGCGCGCCGAAGAACTTCTTGCCGATCCCGAGCCGCACCAGGAGCCGCGTGATGCCGACATTGTGGAAGAACTGTTCGAAGGCGTCGCGGACGTCCCTGAACCGGGGGATCATGGCCTTGAAATTCTCCCGGCCGCGGCGGGTGGACACCGTGTAGAACACGTGCCAGACGAGGTTCACGGCCAGGACGACAGCCGCGACCCGGTGCAGGACGCCCCTGACGGCGAAGGCCCGGGCGCTCGGGAGAACCCACTTGAAGAACTTGAACTCATAGAAGAACAAGGGCAAGCCCGTCAGGGTCAGCGTGACGAAGGTGAAGATGAGGAGATAGTGCTGAACCCGCTCGGCCAGGTTCATCCGGACGAAGACCTCGTCGTCGCGAACGAGCTCCCGGTCATTCATGGGTTTTCCTCCGGACCGCCCTCCGGAAAAGGTCGGCGGCGATGAACAGCAGGAAGATCCCGATGATCGCGGAGATCACGACGATGTAGACCGTCTTGATGATGTGAGGGGACTTGTCCTTGATGTCCGCCGACGGCTCCATGACATTGTGGATTTTCCCCTCGGCGAAATGCTTGGTCGCGCCGGGATGGCATTGGCCGCAGGTCTTCGGCAGGTTGGCCGGGTAGATCGAGGACTTGGGATCCCCCGGGTCGCGAATGTCGTGGAACCCGTGGCAGCTGGCGCAGTTGGCCACCCGGATCTCGCCGAACTTCGAGGCCGTCCCGTGGTACGACTCGGCGTAGGTCTTCAGCCGGTTGGGCAGGAACCCGTACTGCCGCGCCAGGGCCATGTCGTCGTGGCACCGGGAGCAGACCCCGGCCACCTTGGTCGTGTAGACCTTGGACTCGAGGTCCTTGGGAGAAACGATGTCGTGCTCGCTGTGGCAGTCCGTGCAGACGGGGACGTCCTTGACGCCCTTGACGTAATCCTTGCCGTGGACGCCCTCCAGGTAATCCCTCTGGATCCCGACATGGCACTGCCCGCAGGTCTTGATGATGTTCTTGCGGGACACCTTGGATACGGTGTCCTTGACGCCTTTGATGTCGTGGGCGCCGTGACAATTGCTGCAGTTGGCCGAGAGGGTCAGCCCGGATTTCTCGAGGGCCCGGTAATGGGCGCTCTTTTCGTAGAGCTCGACGAAGGCCCCGCCTTTTTCGTTCCTGACGTTTGCACGATGGCAGCCGAGGCACGTTTCAGGGAGATTGATGGCGAAGGTCCGCGACTCGAAGTCGTCCTTGGCCCGGATGTCGTGGGTCCCGTGGCAGTCCTTGCAGCCCACGGCCATGCCGTCTTTCGCCACGGTGGTTCCGCCGTGGACGCTCGCCCGCAGGACCTGGGTTTCCTTTTCGTGGCAGCCCGCGCAACTCACGCTCTTGAGCTTCTCCGCGTGCGGAAAATCCTTGACCGCCTTGAGGTCGGCGTGGCATTCGACGCAGGCGATCTCCGCCTGGCCGTGGACCGAGGATTTGAACTTCTCCGGGTCAACGGCCACGGATCTCCCGGCGCCCGATTTCAGCCCCGGGTCGGAATGGCAAGCGAGGCAATCGTCGTTGGTCACCCCGGCCGCGGCGGCCGGGGCTGGTCTGACGGAAATGGACAGAAAGACCGCCAGGGCGAGAGGAACGAGGGAGCGGCCGGCTTTCATTTTTTCCTGAACCGGACGACCCGCCGGCCGAAGCCCGCCGCGAACCAGACGACCGTGATGGCGATGAGGACGAGGACCGCCCAGAGAAGGCCTCTTTGGACGAAGAACGTCACGGGCGATTTCTTCTTGTCCGGTCCGACATGGATTTTGGAGTTTTGGATTTTCTCCGGCATGCCGGGGTGGCAACTCGGCCGGCCGCACGTCTTGGCCAGGTGGGCGGGGTTGACCCGGGAGAGCGGGTCGGAGGCCGGCCGGATATCGTGGACGCCGTGGCAGTCCGAGCAGTTGGCCGTCGCCTTCGAGCCGAACCCGGACGCGATCCCGTGCATGCTCTCGATGAAGGTCTGGATCCTGTCCTCGGGCACGCCGTATTTCCGCATGACCTCAGGACGGGCGTGACAGCTCGAGCAGGTGTCCGGGACGCGGCCCCGGGACGCCGACGAGCGCTCGTCCTGCGGGGACATGAGCTTGTGCTCGCCGTGGCAATCCACGCAGAGGGGAGCGTCGCTGTTTCCCTTGAGGGCCTCCCGGCCGTGGATGCTGTCCTTGTACTCGTCGAGGATCAGGACGTGGCACCGGCCGCAGGTCGCCGGCTGCTTGGCCATGAGGATGCCCTGGCCCACGCCCTGGATGTTGTGGACGCCATGACAGTCGGTGCAGACGGCGGCGAACGTCAGCAGGCCTTTCTCGAACAGGGCCTTGCCGTGGACGCTCTGCCGGTATTCCTGATACGGGGTTTCGGCATGGATGTGGTATTTGACCACGACCGCCTGGTTTTCATGGCAGGTCGAACAAAGGAGAGGAATGTTCCGCCGGTTGACCGTGGAAGTCGGGTCGTCTTTCTTCCGGATGTTGTGCTTGCCGTGGCAGTCCCAGCACCGGGCGACGTCGTTGACGCCCCGTTTGAGATAATCCTGGCCGTGGACGCTGTCCGGGTAATAGACCGGGCCCTCCCCGGGTTTCTGGAGCGGATTCGCCTGGTGGCACGTCCCGGTGCAGTTCGGGGGCGGAAGCTTTTTCGGGTGGGGAAGGTCCGGGGTCCCCGGGCTCAGGCTGACCCGGTGACAATCCGTGCAGGCCAGCCCGGCATGGACGGAGCCGGCGAGGATTTCTGCCCCGTGGCAAGCCAGGCACTTCGGGTTGAGCGCGGTCGCCGCGGCCTTGTCCTGGGCCGGGGCGGCGGAGGCCAGAAAGAGGAGCAGTCCGGCAACCGGAAAGACGGCGCGGCAAGGAATCTTAGAGGCCATGGGCCATGCGGACTAATCCTGGAAAGGGTCAGCCTTTCGGGATCGCGTGCTTGATCTTCGCCCAGGACGCGTCGAAGTCGAACGTCGTGCTGTGGGCGTTGGCGTGGCAGGTCAGGCAATGGGTCTTGATCTTATCGGGACTGCCGTAGAGGACGAGGCCGTTCTTGACCGCTTCGGCCTTGTCCTTCATGACGGACAGCTTCTTGTATTCGCTACCAGGGCCGTGGCAGATCTCGCAGGAGACCCCTTCGGCCTTGAGCTCGGGGGCCTTCCCGCAGAGCGGGGCGTGACACTTCAGGCAGACGGGGCTCTCGGCCGGATTCCCGGTAACCCCGGCCGTTTTCGCCTTTTCGGCGGCCTCGGGCTTGCTCAGGGCGGCGAACGACTGGGAATGCTTGCTCTGTTCCCAGAGGGGATATTGCTGGCCCTGCTTTTCCGTCTTGTGGCAGATCTGGCATTTCTGGGCGCCGACGTAGGCGGGCGTCTGGGCCATGGCCTGGCCGGCGGCAAAGATAAACGCGGCGAGGGCGGCGACGATGAGTATTTTCTTCACGACGTCTCCTTTTCTGCGAATGGCGTTACCCATTTTAGGGAACAGGCGGGGGGTTGTCAACCCGAAAACCGATAGTATTTATCAATCCCCTTCGCAGGATGCCACGGACGTGAGTCCGTGGAGGATTAGCGAACCCCCGCTTCGGGGACAGGCGCTCCAAAGCCTGCGAAAGTTGGATCCTACGGACGTAAGTCCGTGGAGCTTCAGTCAGATATGTTCTGTAATTTCAGGGCCTGGGGCGCCGCATCTGGCGGATTTTCAGGTAAAAGGCGAAGGCGAAGAGGATGAGGCAGATCGTGGCCACGATGAGGCCCGTCCGCCGCAGCCTGGCCTCCCTCAGGGCCCCCTCGGCCGAGGCCCGGACCCCGACGAGGAGGGACTTTCCCTCGCCGACCTTCTGCTCGAGGTCGGCCAGGTCGAGGCCGTGGGTCAGGTTGCGGACCGAGACAAGCAGCGTGTGGACTTCCTGGAGCCGGTATTTCGGGTCCGCGACCTCGACGCCCTTGCGCTCGGCCAGGTCGAGGAGCGACCGGTTGGCCTCGATCTCGCCGCTGAACCCGCCGAGGAGGTCTTTCATCCGGGCGGCCGCGGCGAACGGCTTGGACCCGGGCTCGTGGCACTGCGCGCAGACGGCCCCTTCCCCCGTTCCGAGCATGGCGTCCGTCGGCGGGAGGATCTTGTGTTTCCCGTGGCAGGCGTCGCACTCGGAGAATCCCGCCTCGTCAAAGGCCTTCTTGTGGGGGCTCTTCGAAAAGAGCTCGCCCGCGCTCGGATGGCACTGCCGGCAGACGAAGGCGATACTCTTGACGTTGGGAGGGGCGGCGCCGTGGTTGCCGTGGCAGCTGTTGCAGGCCGGCGCGGACAGGTCCTTCTTTTCAAATAGCGCCCGGGCGTGGACGCTCTGCTTGTAGTCCCCGAGCTGGCCGGCCGGGATCTTGTAGGTCTTCATGAGGTTCACGTCGGCGTGGCAGCGGCCGCAGGTCTGGGGGACGTTCCAGGGGAACGTCGCGGACTTGGGGTGCTTGGCCGTCTGGATGCCGTGGACGCCGTGGCAGTCGGTGCAGACGGCGACCTTGGTGTCGCCCTTCTTGAGGAGCTCGCCGTGGCGGCTCGTCCGGTAGAGGTCGAGCTGGTCGACCCTGAGCCGCGGGTTGAAGTTCCGGATGTACGCGGAATCGGAATGGCAGCGGGCGCAGAACTCGGGGACCTGGGCCCTCTTGGGGGCGCCCTTGAAGGTCTTGTCCTTGGCCTTGTCGGCGTCGTCCTGGGCGGGATTGCCTCCGTGGCAGTCCTGGCAGCTCAGCCCGAACTGCTGGTGGATATCCAGCTTGAGGCCCTCCACGGGGGCCTTGAGCTCGTCTTCGAGCTTGCCGTGGCACTCGACGCAGCTGTTTTTCTGGGCCAGGAGGGCGCCGGGGAGAAGAAGCAGGCAGAACATCAACGCGGCCGGAATTTTCATTGTCGCCATCCTGATCGTCTCGTTCCTCGCTCTACAATCCGTGGAGCGTATAGGTGAGTATGGTCATGACCACGATATAAAGAAGGATGACCGCCCCGGCCACGGTGAAGGCCGGGCTCGGCCGCTCGCGGGACGCCCGCCGGTTGATGAAGGGGACCAGGAGCCAGAGGGCCCCGCCGAGCATGAAGCCGAGGATCGCCAGCTTCTCCCCCTCGATAGAGAAGACATGGGAGGGGATGAGCTTCAGGGTCGTGAACATGAAGGTGAAATACCATTCGGGTTTGATGCCCAGGGGCGTCGCGGCGAACGGATCGGCTTTCTTTCCGACTTCCCAGGGCAGGAAGACGCACAGGATGCCGACGAGGATGAGGATCAGCGTCCAGCCCAGCACATCCTTATAAATAAAGTCGGGGAAGAAGGAGATCTCCTTGACCGGCTTGGCCTTGAGGCTGATCGGCGTGCTCATCCCCTGGATCTGGACGAGAAGGACATGGATCCCGATGAGCATGGCGGCGGCCAGGGGAAGGATGGCGATGTGGAGCCAGAAGAACCGGGTCAGCGTGGCCTGGCCGACAGCAGGCCCGCCCAGGATGAATGTTTTGAGCGCCTTCCCCACGAAGGGCAGGCTCCCGGCGATGTCCGTGCCGACCCGCGTCGCGAAATACGACAGCTCATTCCATGGCAGCAGATAGCCGCTGAAGCCGATGGCCAGGAAGAGGACGAAGAGGAAAAATCCCGTGACCCAGGTCAGCTCCCGCGGCGCCCGGTAGGCCTTCATGAAAAACGTGGAGAACATGTGGATGAACAGGACCCCGATCACGATGTTCGCCGTCCAGCTGTGGACGGAGCGGATGAGCCAGCCGAATTTGACCTGGCTCATGATGAACTGGACGCTCTCATGGGCCCCGTCGACCGTCGGCGTGTAATAAAGGAGAAGGAGGATGCCGGTAGCGATCTGGAGCGCCGTCAGGAACAGGGCGATGCCCCCGAAATAATACCAGAACGAATGCTTGTGCTCGGGGACGGTTTTTTTCTTGGCCAGGGCGACCAGGGAGTGGACGAGGAACCTCTCGTCGAAGAAAGCCCAGATCTTCTGAAGCGTTGCGTTCATCGTCCTACGCCTTCTTCGACACGAAGATATCGTCCCCGACGACCTCGACCCGGTACACTTCGAGCGGGGCGGGCGGCGGGCCCGAGATGACGTTGCCGGCCAGGTCGAAGCGGCCGTTGTGGCAGGGGCAGAAGAGTGTGCCGGAGTCGCTTTCGTAGCGGACCGTGCAGGTCAGGTGCGTGCAGACGGCCGAGAGGGCGATCAACTGACCGTCCTGGGTGTTGACCAGGATGCCCGGGCTTGAGCCGAACTTGAAGATCTGGAACGAGTTGGGCGTGAGGACGCCGGCCTTGGCGGCCGCCACCCGCTTCTGGAGGGCCTCCGCCTGCCGCGGCGGCAGGAGGTAGCGGACGATGGGATAAAGGAACGCGAGGACGGTGGCGGCCAGGGAGCCGCCCAGGAAATAGTTGACGAAGTTTCTGCGCTTCAAGGCGTCCTGCCGGCGGCCAAAGATTTAATGGTTTTCAGCGATTTTGTCAAGCAGTCCTCGAGGGCGACGAAATTGTGGACTCCCCAGCTCCCGTCGAAGGCCACCTTCTTCAGGACATTCTCCGTTCTCTGGACGAGTTTCTTCTGTTCGTCGGAGAGGGCCGCTTTCCGGGCTTCGCGCAGGGCGGCCTGGAGGTCGGTCGTCAGCCTCTTGATCGAGGCCTGCCATTCGCCGAACGTCTTCCGGTAGTCTTCCTTGCCGTGGCATTCGACGCACTTGCCGCCGTCCGGGCGCAGGACCCGTTTCTCCGCGTCCAGGTGGCAGGCGGCGCAGTCGATGCCGGCTTCGGCCATCATGTCCTTGGCGATCGCGACGCCCTCGAGATTCCCGCCCTCGAAGACGGTTTTTTGCAGGGCGTGGCAGACCGCGCAGTCTTTCTTCGGGTTCTGGTGATGGCAGCCGGCGCACGTC
>Ga0209048_10001987_pt1 | contig 20591 bp, 17 predicted proteins | sample FrelakmetCRP12CR_FD_187146 | JGI IMG/M metagenome (GOLD analysis project Ga0209048, IMG submission 187146) | Freshwater lake sediment microbial communities from the University of Notre Dame, USA, for methane emissions studies - CRP12 CR (SPAdes)... | ecosystem: Environmental > Aquatic >... | reverse complement strand
TGTCTCCCTCATGGATGTCGATGGCGCGCCGCATGTTGCCCTCGAGGCTGGCGTTGAAGAGGCCGACTGGATCGTCGAGCGAGGCTCCCTTGGCGAAGGTGAGCTTCACGGAGTTCTTGTAGGTCTCGCCGGTGCAGATGATCCCGTCGTGCTCCCACACCGGGACCCCTCGCCACTTCCACTCCTCGACCACGTCGGGGACGGCCTGCTTGATGAGGCGGCGAATCCGGGAGAGCACCTCGCCCTGCCAGTCGGGGAGTTCCTCGATCCTCGCGTCGATCAGCTCGGAGGGAGACTCGGGCTTGGCGTTGCTCGGCATGCTGAGGCCCTCCGCAGTAGATCTGCGTGGATTGAGACACGCGTGGCGGCAATGAAGATGCAAGTGTAGAGAGAGGTTGGGATGCGAGCAGCAGCGGTCGACCGCTGCGACGGGCCGGACGTCTTGGTGTGGCCTACGTGCCCCGGCCCCGCGCCGACGGGTGCTCGGGAGCGCCTGCTCCGGTGTGGTGGAGACCGTGGGCGCGCAGGTGAGCGGGTTCACTCCGGGCGGAGAGCCGGGAGTGCTAGTGCTAGACGCGATCATTTCGTGCTAGCATCCAAGTATGGCTTCGGTGCGGACGACCTTCACGCTCGACGACGCGCTCGCAGCACGCGCCCGGCAGCTCGGTATCAACATCTCAGCCGCCGCTCGCGAGGGAGTCTCAGCCGCAGTGCGCGCGGCGTTGGCCCACGCCGACCGAGCCGCGTACGAGCGACGTCCTGAACGCCCCGACCCGTTTTGGAATGAAGCTGAAGCCTGGAGCCAGGATTGACACGAGGCGAGATCTGGTTGGCCCGGGTCGGTCGCAAGACGCGCCCCATCCTGGTGCTGACGCGACCTGAGGTGATCGACGTTCGCGACCTGGTCACTGTCGCGGAGATCACGACATCGATCCGGGGCCTCGCAGCCGAGGTCGACCTCGATCAGGACGATGCCGGACTCGATCAGCGATCGGTGATCAACTGCGACGGGCTTCACACCGTCGCTCGGTCGTCGCTCACCACCTTCGTCGGCACCGTGGACGACGCCACGATGAGCAAGGTGTGTTGGGCGGTCAGCTATGCCCACGGCTGCTGACCGCGATCAGCCCAGAGGTAGGAGTGCATCGGCGGCGCGGCGCTCGATGTTCGCGTACCCCTGCGCCGCCGCGCGGGTGTGCGCTTGCTCGAGAAGGTTCCCGGCTTCTCGACGTCGCCCGGCGCACCTCGTTCGTTGAGCATCGGGGCCCATCAGAGGTTGGCGATCGCGGTGAAGAACTTCGCCTCGAATCGGTGGCTCATCTCGACAGCCTGGGTGAAGTAGGCAACCGCTTCGTCGAAGCGGCCGAGCAGCGTGGCGAGCCCACCGAGATAGCCGCTCACCGGGCCCAGGGGCACACCGTCGTCCCAGGCCACCAGCGCTGCGAACGGGTTGAGGTCGTCGAACGGAGGCTGGGCGTACTGGGCGCCACGACACGTGATGGCGGTCCAGGCGAACGATGTCATCGCGATGATCCAGTCCTCGTCGACGGGGAAGTCCAAACCTGTGGCGGCGGCGTCTGCCAACACGCGTCGCGCGGCATCTGCGTTGCCGGTCTCCGCGTGGACCACCGCGAGCGCAGCCACCGCGGCTGGGGCTCTATCGAGGTCGTCGACCAACTGTTGGATGCTCGGAATCCGTTCGCGTGTCGGGCCGCGGTAGAGGTTCACGATCAAGAGGTGCACGAAGAACTTCTCGACCGCGCCGGGCCGGCCGCCGTCCTCAGCGGTCTTGAGCCCTTCCATCGCGAGTTGCTCGGCCGGGTCGGAATCGCCCGCGAGCGGCGCGTGGCCGGCATCGAGCCTCTGGCAGGTCCACTGGAAGACCGGCTGTCGATGGTGCTCGGCCACGGTTCGTTGGATCTCCAGGCAGCGGTCCATCTCTGCGAGGTCGCCTGCGGCGCGGCCGAGGTCGAACCACCGCACCAACGCCGTCCAGAACAACAGGACTGGATCGCCGAGCCGCTCGGCTCGGACCAGCGCGTCGGCCGACCCGACGAGCGACTGCTCCAACCGGTGTGGTACCCCGAGCGCGATCGCGGTCTTGTTGAGCACCCTCCTGGGCGGTGATGGATCTCGCGCTGCTGGTCGGCGGCATCGGGGCGATCGGCATGGGCCTCGGCATCGACACCCAGGCCGTGTTCCTGCTGATGTCGATCCCCGCCGGAGCCGGCCTCGGGCTCACGTGGTCGTACGCGAGCGTCGTCACCCAGGCCGCAGTGCCGCCCGACAAAGCCGGCGGAGCCTCGGGTGTGGTGCTCACGATGCTCATCGGCTTCGCCGGCGTGGCCGTCGCCGTCACGTCGTCGGCGTTGAGCACCGGGACGGGAACGCCCCGGAGCGTGATCGGGACGACCCTCATCGCCTTCGGTGCGCTGGCCGTCGCGATCGTGCCCCTCGTCATGGTCTTCGGCCGCCGGAAGCCCGCCCTCGGCTGACGGTCCTTTCGGGTTCTGGCCAAGGAGCCCACCCCGGAGCGTAAGGTCTCGGCCATGGACGTCTCCGGTTACCACCACTCCGACTCGATCACGATCAACTGCGCGCCGGGCAACGCGTACGCGGTCGTCAGCGACGTGACCCGCATCGGCGAGCTCAGCCCTGTGTGCCGGTCCGCCGCCTGGAACGATCCCGCCCAGGCGGGCACCGCGGGCGCCTGGTTCACCGGCCACAACGAGATCGGCGAGATCACCTGGGACACGCACTGCCAGGTCGTCTCCGCCGAGCCGGGCCGGGAGTTCACCTTCGTCAACCACGGCCGCAACGGCGACCTCGAGCTCGTGCAGTGGGGCTTCACCTTCGAGCCCGAGGGCGACGGGACGTTGGCCACCGAGTCCTGGCAGGTGCTGCCCGCCTACCCCGACTTCGTTCTCGCCGGTGATCCGAACGCCGATGTCGCGGCGCGGATCGACGGGATGGCCCAGATGGCGCGTGACGGCATCAAGGACACGCTCGCCAACCTCAAGCGGGCTGCCGAGTCCTGATCCGAGCCCGACCGAGCTCGAGGGGCCGCCGACGTGACTGAGCCCCTGTCCGAGTGGACCGACGACCCGCTCGCCGCAGTGCGCTCGCCGGAGCTGCGCCGTGGCGGCTGGCGACTCATGTTCCGGGCCACCAAGCGGGCGGGCTGGTGGATCCCCATCGGGCTCACGGCGTCGTTGGTGTGGGTCGCGGCCAAGATCACCGTGCCCCTCGCTGCGGGCGCCGCGATCGACGAGGGGTTCTCGCCCTACGACAGCTCCGTGATCCTGCGCTGGTGCGGGCTGATCGTTGCGCTCAGCATCGTGGCCGCAGTATGCGCGGGCTTCCGCTGGTACACCGCGTTCTACGTTGCCCACCGAACCGAGCACGTGCTGCGCTCCCGGCTGTTCTCGCATCTGCAGCAACTGCACTTCGGCTACCACGACCGTGCGCAGATCGGGAACCTGATGGCGCGCGCGAACCTCGACCTGCGCCAGATCAACCAGCTCGTGGTGTTCACGCCGGTCCTCGTGGCCAATGTCGTGATGGTGATCGGGATCCTGGTGGTGCTGCTGACGTTGAACGTCAAGCTCACGCTGCTGTCGATCATCACCTTCCCACTCCTCGTGCTCGGTGCGGTGTGGTTCCAACGGCTCCTCAATCCCGTTGCCGTGCGCCTGCAGGAGCGCCTCGCCCAGGTCTCGGAGCTGGTGGAGGAAGGCGTCGCCGGGGTGCGGGTGGTCAAGGGGCTGGGCGCCGAGCAGGTGGAGACGCAGCGACTCGACGACCGCGCCGAGCAGGTGCGCGACGAGGCCATGGCATTGGGCAGGCTGCGGGCCACGTTCAACCCGTTGCTCGACCTGCTGCCGATGGTCGCGCTCGTGACGGTGCTCTACGTGGGCGGCAAGGACGCGATCGACGGCACGCTGACCGTGGGCGACCTCGTCGCCTTCAGCGCGCTGCTGCTGCAGCTCGTGTTCCCGCTGCGCATGACGTCCTACGTCGTCGCGCAGGTGGCACGGGCGTCCGCGTCGGCGGCGCGGGTGCAGGAAGTGATGGTGGCCGAGCCCGAGATCGTCGACGACGAGTCGCTGGCGCCGCTGCCACCGGGGCCGGGGGCGGTGTCGTTCTCGGGAGTGCGCTTCGCGTATCACGGCGGACGCGATGTGCTGAGCGAGTTCGATCTCGAACTCGCGGGCGGTGAGTCGGTCGCGCTCGTCGGGCCGACCGGGTGCGGCAAGAGCACGGTGGCCCGCTTGATCCCGCGGTTCTACGACGTGACGGCGGGCCGCGTGAGCATCGACGGTGTCGACGTGCGCGACGTCCGGCTCGGATCGCTCCGTCGCGAGATCGGCCTGGTCTTCGAGGACACGTTCCTGTTCGGCGACACCGTGTGGGAGAACCTTGCGTTCGCGGCGCGTGCCGGTGTGGATCCGGGGCCGGGGAGGAATGCCGAGGTCGGAGCGGCCGAGGTCGAGCGGGCGGCTCGCCTCGCCGGCGCCGACGACTTCATCTGTGAGCTTCCCGATGGCTACGAGACGATGCTCGGTGAGCACGGGTTCTCACTGTCGGGTGGCCAGCGCCAGCGCCTCGCCATCGCGCGGGCGATCCTCGCCGACCCGCGGGTGCTGATCCTCGACGACGCGACGTCTGCGGTCGACCCGACGAAGGAGCACGAGATCCGGGCCGCGCTTACCGAGGTGATGCGCGGGCGGACCACGTTGATCATCGCCCACCGGCCCGCGACGATCGCGTTGGCCAACCGCGTGGTGCTGATGGACGAGCACGGGCGGGTCGCGGCGACCGGTACCCATGCCCACCTGCTCGCGACAAGTGCGGCGTACCGGCGGGTGCTCGCCGACATCTCCGAGGGCCACGAGGTCGCGCGATGACCGCGCTGCCGGAAGACCTCGATGTCGCGAACGCTGACGCCGAGAACGTCAACGACGATGGGGACCTGCGCTCGGCGCCCGACATCGGTCGGCGGACGCTCCGGTTGCTGCGGCCCTGGCGCGGACGGTTGGTGGCGGTGTCCCTGTTCATCCTCGTACAGGCCGCGTTGATGACGGCGGGTCCCGCACTGATCAGCTATGGCATCGACGAAGGCGTCTCCAAGGGCGACGTCGACACGGTCACCCTCGCATCGCTGCTGTTCGTCGCCGCGGCCGCGGGCGCGTATGTGTTCGCCCGTGCGGCCATCTACGGCGTGTCGCAGGTGGGCGAGGCGTTCCTGCTCGATCTGCGCAGCCGCGTGTTCCACCACATCATGGGTCTGTCGATGGGCTTTTTCGACCGCACCCGAACCGGTGTGCTCGTCTCACGGATGACGGCCGACGTGGAGGCGCTCCAGGACCTCATTAGCCAGGGACTGGCGGTGTTCGTCGTGAGCGGCGTGCTGGTGATCGGCACGCTCGTCGCGATGTTCCTCCTGAGCTGGCAGCTCGGGCTGGTCGTGCTGCTGATGAGCCCGATCCTGATCGTCGCGACGGTGTGGTACCGACGCATGTCGAGTCGGGCGTACCTGCGCGTTCGCGATCGCGTCGGCGGGACACTCACCGCGCTGCAGGAAGGCCTCGCCGGGGTGCGGGTCATCCAGGCGTTCGACCAGACCGAGCGGACGGTCGGCGACTTCATCGACACGAGCCGCGAGCAGTATCGCACGAGCGTCGGCGCCGAACGCATCACCGCGATCTACAACGGGATCATCCAGCTCGTCCAGGGGTTGACGCTCGCGCTCATCATCGGCCTCGGCGCGTACTTCGCGTCCGACAACGCCGTCACCGTCGGGGTCGTCACCGCGTTCGTGCTGTACCTGAACAACCTCTACGAGCCGATCCAGCAGCTCACGCAGGTCTTCAACACGTTCCAGCAGGCCGCGGCCGCGTTGCACAAGCTCTACGGGCTGCTCGACACCCCATTCGACCTGCTCGAGCCCGACGACCCGGTGCAGCTCCCGGCGACCGGTCGTCTCGTCGTCGACCGGGTCGCCTTCCGGTACGCGCCCGAGCTTCCGGCTGTGCTGCGCGACGTGTCGCTCGTGCTCGAGCCGGGCCGTCGTCTCGTCCTCGTCGGCCCGACCGGCGCCGGCAAGTCGACCCTGGCGAAGCTGATGGCGCGGTTCTACGACCCGACCGAGGGCACGGTCAGCTTCGGGGGTGTCGACCTCCGTGATGTCGACGAGGCGACGTTGCGCAGCGCGATCGTCGTCATCCCCCAGGAAGGGTTCCTCTTCACCGGGACGATCCGCGACAACCTCCGCCTCGCGGCACCCGGCGCGACCGAGGAGCGCATCCGCGCCGCGCTCGACCACCTCGGCCTCGTCGAGCGGTTCGAGCGCTTCCCCGACGGCCTCGACTCCCGGGTCGAGACGCGCGGTACCAACTTCTCGGCCGGTGAGCGCCAGCTCGTGTCGGTGGCCCGCGCTGCGCTCGTCGACCCGTCGGTCCTCGTGCTCGACGAGGCGACGTCGAGCCTCGATCCCGGGACCGAGCTCCTCCTCGACCGGGCGTTGGAGCGCCTCATGGCCGGTCGGACCGTCGTCGTGATCGCGCACCGCCTCACCACCGCGGAGCGCTCCGACCTCGTCGCGGTGGTCGACGAAGGCCGTCTCGTCGAGACGGGGACCCACGCCGAGCTGGTCGCGCGCGGCGGCCACTACGCCGCGCTCTACTCGTCGTGGTCCGGCCGCTTCGGCCAACGGTGACCAGCCGTCGTGGGAGTGCGAATGCTTTGCTTTCAGGGCGTGGAGATCACCGCGGTATCGATCGTCTTCCGCGAACGCAACGGAACCCACCGTGGCGAACATCGGATCGAGCGCCATGAGCGCGTCCCCGCAGAACAGCGTGTTCGAGGCTCGTCGGTACGAAACACAACTTCCCGGGTTGTGGCCGGGAAGTTGTGTTGATCGAGGCGGCCCGGCACATCGAGCGTATCGCCGTGGTCAAAGGGAGCCGGGCTGGCCAGCGGTGGCTGACGGAGGACACCGTCGCCGAGAGCGAAGAAGTTCACCCGTCGACTTCCCAGCAGGGTGATGCCCGGGGCGACGTCGATGGGCTCACGCGGAGCTGCGAACCGATTGCGGGTTCTGACGTCGACGGCAGGAGTGCGATGCTCGACATCCATCTCGAGAATCTCGCATATCCCAGAGCCGGCGTTCATGGCGCGCCGGCTCCCTGGCACGGGAACTGCAGAGGCGGTACCTTCGCGCCGTCATAGAGAGCAGTCAGCAGGGGGGAACCATGGGAGCAGCAGACAACGCGGCGGCCATCCGTCGTGGATACGAGGCCTTCAACACGGCCGACCTGGCGACGCTGACCGAGATCTTCGACGCGAAGGCCTCGTGGCACACGCCCGGGAATGCCTCCCTCGCCGGCGACCACACAGGCCGCGACGCGACGTTCGCCTACTTCGGCGAGCTCGGAGGGCAGACGGCCGGGACCTTCAGAGCCGTGTTGCAGCATGTGCTCACCGATGACGACGACCATGTCGTCGGCGTGCACCACAACACGGGGGAGCGCAACGGCAAGAAGCTCGACGTGAACTGCTGCCTCCTCTTCACGCTCAAGGACGGCAAGGTCGTCGACGGTCAGGAGCACTTCGACGACCTCCGCGCGTGGGACGACTTCTGGTCGTAGCCCGGTAGGCGTTCGGTCTGCGCCGGGGCGGTTCTCGACCGGTGCTATGTCTGATCGGCTTGCGGCCGCTCGACCTTGGGTGAACCGAGAAGAACTTGGTCCTCCTGGGCGGCTCGCAGCATCTTCGCCATCGATTGCAGCAGCTTCCAGGCGATCGCTCCGTTGTCGTGCACGAGCGGGCGGAACTCCCAGAACGTGAGGCCGAAGCAGACGAGATCACCCGAAGCGGTGATCGTCGCCATGCGAGTGCCCTCGTCGATCAGCGCGATCTCACCGAAATAGTCGCCCGGCTCGAGCGTCCCGCGCTCGGCCCCGCGGATCGAGATCGTCGCGGCCCCGGAGTCGATCAGGAAGAACGCGGCGCCACCCGAGCCCTCCATGACGACTGTCTCTCCTTCGGCGAAGCGGCGAACCTTGAACAGGCGCGCGATCTGCTCGACCTCGCGGCGGTCGAGCCCAGCGAAGAGGGGCACGCGCTCGAGCGCTTCGGCCGGGTCGCCCTGGGTCGGTTCGGGCTCGGCTTTCTTCTTGTGCGACGGCCCCGTCGTCATCGCTCGGCACTGGAGCAGGTAGAGCGTCCCGTCGGCGAAGGCCCACTCGACGTCGCGTGCGGCGCCGTAGACCTCATCGCACCGGGCCGCGAGCCGGGCGAGCTCGGCGACCTGGTCGTCGTCGAGGCAGGGCTTCTCGACGCGGTCGGCGAGCACCTCCTCCTCGAAGGTGCCGCCCGTCGCCAGGGTGCGGATCGCGATGCTCTTGCGCCCCGGCTTGCGCTCGAGCACTTGGCCCGTGCGGTCGAGCCGGTAGTGGTCGGGGATCACGAGACCCGCGACGACCGCCTCGCCGAGTCCCCAGCTGGCTTCGATGACGCGCTCGTCGGCGCCGGTGATCGGGTTCTGGGTGAACATCACCCCGGCGGACTCGGGGTCGAGCAGGCTCTGGATGACGACGCCGACGCTCGGGCGCGTGAAGAGACCGACCCGTTGGCGATACGTGATCGCCGAGTCGGAGTTGGCCGACCACCAGACCTCGCGCAACGCGCCAGGTACCTCGGCGGCCGTCGGGACGTTGAGGAGCGTGAGGTGTTGGCCGGCGAAGCTGGCGTCCTTGCCGTCCTCGTCGATCGCGGACGAGCGGACTGCGAACGGTCCGCTCAGTTTGCGCAGGGCCTTTGCGACCTTCGCGATCGCGTGTTTGTCCTCGCCGGCCACTGCCTCCACGACGGGGCCCGCGAGCGCGATGCCCGGGGGGACCGGCAGGCCTTCGCGCAGGGCATCGCCCAGCCCGACCGCCTTCGACCCGAAGACTGAGGTGTCGCGCGCCTTCGCGAGGGGAACGACGTCCTTCACGAAAGTACGGAGACTTCGCCGGCGTCTCCGTCGACGCGCACGCGCGTCCCGTCGGCGATCCGATCCGTCGCCTCGCGCGTCCCGACCACGCCCGGGATGCCGTACTCGCGGGCGACGATCGCGGAGTGGGAGAGCAGCCCTCCGTTGTCGGTCACGATCGCCCCGAGCAGCGGCAACAGGATGTTGAACGCCTCCGTGGTCGAGGGCGTGACGAGGACGTCGCCCTGCTCGATGCGGCCGAACTCCGAGGGTCCGGAGACCAGACGCGCCGGTCCCTCGAACACGCCCGGGCTCGCGGCGAGACCGCGCAGGAGGTCCTCGTCGTGCTCGGCCTCGGAGCTTCCGAACAACGAACCGAGCGCGATCCCCGTCGCCCGCATCAGCCGGGCGATGTCGGGAGGGAGTCCCGAGGGGTCCGGGGGCGGGGTCGGCGGATCACCGAGGAAGGCGGGCGCGTCCTTGGCGCTGTGCGCGGCGCGGTAGTCGAACCGTTCCGCCAGCTCCTCAGCCGACGGACCCGACGCATCGGCGACGAGCGAGGCCATCTCCCCGAGCTCGGCGTCGACGAAGTGCTCGGCGTCTTGGATGCGCCCCTGGCTTGCCAGCCGGCGACCGGCCGCGAGCGCGGCGCGCCGCATCAGCCCGGACGCCCAGATGTCGCTGTAGATACCGCGCTCGTCACGGAGCCGGTACATGAGGCGGGCCTCCCCGAGCAGCTCGTCGAACTCGCTGCGATGCTCCTCGGGCACCCGGCCGCGCACGTCGGCGATCTTGTCGTCGACGATGGCGCTCTCGGGGTCGCGCCCCTCAACGGCGACCCGGATCGCCCGGAGCAGCGCGTCGGGCAGCTCGAGCGCGGACGGCTCCGAGATGTCGAAGCCGTCCAGGGGCCGGCATCCGACCAGGTCGAGGTACCCCGCTACGGCCGACCCCGCGTCGCCGGGCAGCGTTCGGAGTTCGGCGAGGACGCCGGCCGGATCCCCGTCGGAGTGGAGCAGCTCCATCGCTGTCGCGTCCTGCCCGATCGTGGTCAGCCGCACGAGCTCGTCGGACCCACCGGCCGAGACAGGCGCCGCGCCACGCATGAGACCGAGGAGCTCGGCTGGTGCGATCCCGGTCCAGTCGCCCACGTGCGCGAGGAAGTCACCGGTCGGGACCACCGCGCCGGCGGTGTAGCGCATGTGCTGGGCGATCATCGCCTGATGATGGTCGCGACAGCGTGTGAGATACGCGACCAAATCCCCGTCGGAGAGGGCGTCGGGATCGACCGCCTGGATCTCCCGATGCGCCGCGATCGCGGCCGGCTTGACGGTCTCGTCCCACTCACGCAGCTGCTCCCGCCAGAGCTTCTCCGCAAAGACCTGCGCCGCGCGCTCGAAGCGTTGTGGGACCTCCGCATCGGGTGCCGGCACCATCCGGTTGTACGCAAAGCCGTTCACGTACTGCATCTCGAGGCCGTCGATGAGCATCCCGTAGAAGCGCGCGAAATCGTTGGTGCCGCGCTTGAACGCGGGAGGATGGGTTTCGGCCCAGTAGCGCGTCACCGGACGGGGGAAGTGCACGGGGTCCAGCGACCAGGATCCGGGGCCAGGCGGGTCGAAGCGAAGCTCGCTCGTTGGGTCTGAGTCGGTCATCGGGAGGTCCTCTCGATTTCGTCGCGGCACTCCTGCCGGGGATTATGGGGCCTTTTCCTAGCGAAGCGCAACGGCGTGGAGAGATCGAGCGTGTCGCCACCGGGTCAAGATTGACCCCCTATCACCGGTCGAAGACTGACCCCCGCTGGTTGGGTCCACCACTGGCAGTGATGGGACTCGGACCCTGGCACGCGAGCCAGGGGTCTGGAAGGTGATCGACGTGGACGACTGGGCAGAGATCCGGCGGCTTGCCTGCGGAGGAGTTGGTTCGCTTTTCGACAGCCCTTCTACGTCTGCATTCGACAGTCGACAGGCGCATCGAACACACTCCGCCCGCGTATCGGTATCAACCGACCACGACCCAGACTGCACCCGGGCGAAGCTCTGCTGTGGGACACGGCACGAGTTGATCAGGCCCCGCTTCCGGTTCGGACGGCTTGCATCCGGCGTCGGTGGACGAACACCACGCGGGCGAGCGTGACGAATGCAGTCGTCCCGAGGAGTATGAAGAGTGACGGCAGGTCGTCCCGCGCCAACTCGACAACGAGGGCACAGATCGCAGCGGCGCAAGCGATCGCGCCGGTCGCGGCGAGCACGCGATCGCGCCGACGCTCGGCCATCGCAGCCTGGAGCGAGTTCACCAGGGTGTACACCGCGAGAAAGGCAGCCGACCCGAACACGATCACTACGGTGATCCCCGGGAGCATCGCCAGGGCGGTACCGACCGCAGACACGAAGACGAGGGCGACCACGGGAAGGCCTCGTGACTCGCGCCCGAGGAGTCCCGGCACGTCCCCGGAGGCACTGGCGTCCCGCACGAGACGAGCGGCGGAGAAGAGAGTCGCGTTGATGGCCGACCCGGTCGCGAGGACCGCCCCGAGGATCGCGATCCAGCGCCCGACCCCGCCGAGCGCCGCCTGACCGACCGCGATGAACGCGACCTCCTTGCGAGCGACGATCGCCTGGTCACTCACCAGCATCTGGGCGCCGACCGTCACCGAGATGTACACCGCGGCGACGATGCCGACCGACAGCATGAGCGCGCGGGGGAACGTGCGCTCGGGGCGCTCCATGTCGCCGAGGTCGTAGGAGATCAGCTCGAAGCCCTCGTACGCGAAGAACACCGTCGCCGCGCCGAGCAGGAGTCCGCCGGTCGCGCTGCCAAGCAGCGGGGAGAGCCGGTCGGGGGTGAACGCGAAGATGCCGATCACGGCTATACCGAACAGCACCACGAGCTTGGTGAGCACGATCAGGTCCTCGGTGAGGCTCGACAGGTGCACGCCGCGCAGGTTCACCGCGAGGAACAGCGCGACGACGGCGACAGAGAGCAGACGAGCCGCCCACGTCGGCGCGTCCAGCGCGTTCGCGGCGTAGCGCCCGAAGGTGAAGGAGTAGACGGCCATCGCGATCATGTAACCGCTGACGAGGAGCCAGAGCAGGCCACCTGCGAGTCCCGGGTGGCCGCGGGCGCGCAGGTCGTCGAACGCACCGCCCGACGAACCGGCCCGGAGGGTCACGCCGGCGTACGACCGGGCCGTGATCGCGGCGAGGATGCCGCCGAGGACGAAGCATCCGAACGCGAGGTTGCCGGCGAGGGTGATGGCCACGCCCAGGACGCTGAAGATCCCGCCGCCGATCATCCCGCCGACCGCCATCGCCGTCGCGTCGCGCGTCCGAAGCTTTGCGTCGACTCGGCGTCGTGCGAGCGTGCGCGGGTGGTATGGGCCCCGTCCCAGGCGTGTGGTCCCGCCGCCGTCCGTCTCGGCCATGGCCCGCAACCTAACGGTCTGCGCCCCTCGGCGGGTGCGTCTGCTCGCCACGGCAGCAGTGCTCACTTGTCGGCTCGCGTGGGACGATCCGCTTTCGGACGGCAACAGACGGGCGCGTGGAACGCGGTGGTGAAGTTCGTCGACCTCAACGGTGGCGTGTGGGATCCGGCCCGCCTGGAGTCGATGACGCCGAAGCAGCGAAGCTCGCCGTCGTCGCGGCATGAAGTCGCGCATGAAGTGGACGAGGTACGGCCAAAGGACTGGCTCTGGGCACGCGTGGGCTTCGGGTGACCTGTCACCGAACGTGTCACCAGCGGCGCCGGACGCAACGGGTCTCCATGGACGCGACGGCAGTGCACGGACCCGAATCTTGTTCGGGCCGACTGGGTGGGACGCGGCGGCACTCGATGGACGGTTGTCAAGGCTCATGACCCGAAGGTCGTGGGTTCAGTCCCACCCCACCACCATCGCGGTCTTCCGCTTATCGGGAAGCCGTTCCAGCGTTCGGGGCCCCATCGGGGGGTTTCGGCGCGTCCGATCCCCACCGTCGGTTCCGCGCCCGGGAGCGCGTCGCGCCTCGCCCCTCGCTCGCAGTGAACCGTCAACGCGACGGCGGCGCAGGGCATCGTTACGATCCGGGTCGCAGCCGCGAGCGGAGGCCGGGATGACATCGTGAACACGGGACCGAGGAACCCCTACCTGGCCGACTCCGGATATCCGATCGCGCACGGCCGCTGCGATCAGCAGGACAACACGCAGACTGTGGGTCCGACGGGACCGACCGAGGTGCTGGGTCCGGATGCGATCCAATACTCCTGGCTCGGGCCTGGGCACTTCGGCGGCTACACCTCGTCGAGATATCCGGATGGACGCCGCGTGATCTGGAGCAACGGCCGCCAGACCATCGCCAAGCTCGACTACGAAACCCTCGAGGTGCTCGCGACCCTTCCGGTCGCCGATCACCCGATCACACCGCTCCCCGAGCTGCAGGACCACATCGCCAAGCTCGACGACCTGCGGGGACAGGAGGCGATCGTGCACGCAGTCGCCCTGGCGCTCGAGTACATGGTCGACCTCGACGGCGTGTACGCGTTGCTCGACTGCGAGAACACGCTGTTCCTCGGCCGCCGGGCCGCCGTCGTGGCCTACGCGGAGACCGACCGCAGCGATCCGGCTTCGCCGATCATCGAGCGGGCTCGCTGGGACAAGCCCGACCAGATCGAGGGCAGCTTCGTCGGCGTGAACATCACCTTCGACGGGCGCCTCCTGCTCTCGACCGACCACGGCTGGCTGGTCTGCCTTGCCCGCGACTTCAGCGAGTACGACGCCGTCAAGCTGCCGGGCGCGGCCGAGCATGCCGCCGCCCACTGGGCCCGCATGGAGGCCGGCGGCCGTGCCGGCGGCTACGGGTGGGTCCGCACCAGCATGTGTGTCGACGAGCACAACGGCATCTACGTCAGCTCGGTCGACCACACCCACAAGGTGGTGTGGACCGGCGAGCGGCTCTCGTTCGACGAGGCCGACGGCGCATGGTCGGCCGAGTACCGAAACGGCGGCACCTGGGGATCGGGCACGACTCCGTCGCTCATGGGGTTCGGGCCCGACGAGGACCGCTTCGTGGTCATCGGTGACGGTGACGACGTCGTCAACATCACGCTGTTCTGGCGTGACGAGATCCCCGACGGCTGGGAGCAGCTCCCAGACGCGCCCTCGCGTCGCATTGCCGGCATCGGACCAGCGAACATGGGGAACCCGGACCTGCCTGCCATCCAGACCGAGCAGTCGATCACGGTGAGCGGCTACGGCGCGATGACGGTCAACAACGAGCCGGCCACGTTCCCCGCCGGACTGGAGGGTGGCCGCGGGCGACTCCTCTGTTTCTTCCTCGGGCACGACCCGGCCTACACACCCTTCGGGCTCCACAAGTACGAGTGGGATCCCGCCCGGCGGACCTTCGACGAGGCGTGGGTGTGCACGAGTGTGTCGTCGCCGAACTCGGTGCCGTTCGTCTCGCAGGCCTCCGATCTCGTCTACACGTGCGGCGCCAGGGCTCGGAAGTGGACCATCGAAGCGCTCGACTGGAGCACCGGAGCACCGGCCTTCCACTACGTCGTCGGCGGGTCACAGTTCAACACGCTCGGCGGCGGCGTCACCGTCGACGACGACGGCCGCCTGCTGTACGGCACAATCTTCGGCAAGACCAGGATCCTCCGGACCGCGGGATCGCAGGCGCGCCCCGCGTAGTCATCCACCGGCCGGATGCGATAGACCCGCCTGCAGCAGCCACGAGGAGCGACGCCATGCTCATGAACGTGCAGCCCATCGCCACGGCCTCCGACCGGGTCAACGAGATCCGCGCGCTCACTGCGCAGATCGTCAACAAGGAGATCCTGCCGAACGAGAACCTGATCTGGGCCCGGCGCACGAACACCCGGCTCACAACCGAGGACATCCAGCAAGGCCGTGAGGTGCGTGAGCACATCAAGGCTGTCGTGAAGCAGGCCGGTCTGTGGGCACCGCACCTGCCGCTCGAGTACGGCGGCGCCGGCCTCGACTTCCTCGAGCTCGCGTACATGAACGAGGTGCTCGCCTACGCGCTCGGCGCAGCCGCGCTCTTCGGTGTGGTCGCGCCGAACTCGGGCAACCAGAAGATCCTCGTGAAGTACGGCACCGAGGAGCAGAAGCAGAAGTGGCTGATCCCACTGATCGACGGCACCATGGAATCCGGTTTCTCGATGACCGAGCCTGATCAGGCGGGGTCCGACCCGCGCTCGATCAAGACCACCGCGCGCCGGGACGGTGACGAGTGGGTCATCAACGGGCACAAGTGGTTCACGTCGAACGGCAAGCGGGCCGACTTCTTCATCGTCATGTGCCGCACCGAGGACGCAGAGGGTGGGGGCGACGCGAGCGGCCGCATGACCCAGATCATCGTGCCGCGCGACGTACCGGGCGTGAACATCGTCCGTGGCATCACCGTGTGGGGCGTCGAGAGCGACCACTGCGAGATCATCTACGAAGACGTGCGCGTGCCGATCGAAAACCAGCTCGGCGGCCGCGGCAGCGGTCACCAGGCCGCGCAGGACCGCCTCGGCGCGGGCCGCGTCTACCACTGCATGAACTCGATCGGGCAGATGTGGCGCGCGTTTGATCTGATGGTGGAGCGGGCGATGGCACGCGAGGTGCACGGCGGGCTGCTCGAGACCAAGCAGTTCATCCAGGGCTTCATCGCCGACTCGTACATCGACATCCAGGCCGCGCGGCTCATGACGATCCACTGCGCGGAGCGGATGGCCGCCGACGCCGACGCACGCACCGACATCTCCGCCATCAAAGTGTTCGTGCCCGCGGCCTACGAGCGGGTCGTCGATCGTGCGATCCAGGTGTGGGGCGCGGCCGGTGTGTCGGGCGACCTGCCGCTCTCGGCGATGTACCAGGGCGCGCGCACGCTCCGGCTCGCCGACGGTCCCGACGAGGTGCATCGGATCCTCATCGCCAAGAACGTGCTCTCGCAGTACCACCGCGGCGTGGGCTGGGACTTCGGGACGTGAATCGCGCAAGGACCGAAGGCATGGGAACACTCGTCACGTATCAGCTCGAGCAATCCATCGCCACGATCACCATGGACGACGGCAAGGTGAACGTGCTGTCGCTCCCAATGCTGGTGGAGCTCAACGCAGCCCTCGATCAGGCGGAGGCGGACCACGCCGTCGTAGTGCTCACCGGTCGGGAGGCGATGTTCTCGGCCGGGTTCGACCTGGCGGTGCTCAGAGCCGGCGGCGACGACAGCGCCGCGATGCTGCACGGAGGCTTCGAGCTCGCGATGCGGCTCCTGTCGTTCCCGACGCCGGTGCTCATCGCGTGCACCGGCCACGCGATCGCGATGGGGGTGTTCCTGATGCTGTCGGGCGACTACCGCATCGGTGCGGAGGGTCCGTACAAGATCATCGCGAACGAGGTGGCCATCGGCCTCACCATGCCCTGGGCCGCCATCGAGATCTGCCGGCAGCGGCTCACCCCGGCGCACTTCCACCGAGCGGTCGTCCTCTCCGAGCTCTACACGCCCGCCGGCGCGGTCGATGCCGGCCTCTTGGATCGAGCAGTACCGCCTTCGGACCTGCTCGACGTCGCACGGAGCACCGCGGAGACGTTGGCCGCGCTCGACATGCGGGCCCACGCGGCAACCAAATTGCGCGTGCGGGACCACGCGTTGCAGGCGATCCGGGCCGCCATCGACGTGGACGACGCGGCCTTCCGAGCGCTGCCGTGACCGAGCGACGCTGAGTCCCACACGAGAGCTGAGTCCCACACGAGAGAGGTCGGACGGCCGGGGAATGGCCTACCGCCAGCAGCGGTTGTGGCGGATCGACGAGAGGATCAGGAATGCCAGTGTTCACCGAGCCGGAGCTCGCCTTCTTGGCCGAGCAGCGATTGGCGCGTCTCGCGACCGCGTCACCGGAGGGACAGCCCGACGTTTCCGCGGTCGGCTTCGAGGTCGACGGTGACACGGTCGTCAGCGGTGGCTTCGACATCACCAAGACGGTGCGCTACCGCCACCTGAGCGCCAACCCCCGAGCGACGATCGTGATCGATGACCTTGCCAGCGTCGAGCCGTGGCGGCCGCGGGGGGTCAAGGTTCGTGGCGACGTGACGATCGAGCAGCACGACGGGAAGCCGCAGATTCGCATCCGACCCCTCGTGATCTGGTCGTGGGGGCTGAACCCCGGCGCACCCAAGCGCTTTGCGTCGATCGAGAAGCGCATCATCGCCGAGTAGCCGGGCTGCACTCGCCTGCGAGCACGGTCAGCGCCGGTCTTCGTCCTCACCCACGAGGTCGACGCGGACCCGCACCCCGTCCGGGCCCTCGAGCGCGACGGCATGGCCGCGGCGCTCACGGCCGGCGACCCGGAGTGTGATGTCCTGCCCACCGCCGCGCAGGTTCCGCCACCAGGTCTTGCGCTCGGGCATGCCGGGTTCGACCCAGATCGTGTTCCCGTCACGAGTGAACTGCACCGGCACCTCGTAGACGCGCCCGGTCCGGCGTCCGGGGACCCGGAGCAAGGCGAGCTTGTGACCGGCCCACGAGCCGAGCGGACCCCGCAGCGCGGGCCGAACGAAGTGGTTCGCGAAGTGGTTGGTGATCCAGAAGCCGTGCCCACGCTTGCTGCTCGACGACATGGGGACGACCATCGCATCAGTGGCCGCCGCGAGCCAGGGCCGAACGGCCTGACTCGCTTCGCCGGACCGCTCGCGACACCGCGGCGTGTACGATGTGACGCGTCGTACCCGGGAAGAATCGCTCGGAGTACTTCGCGGTACCCCCGGATGTCGCCCGAACACCTCGTCGGGCGACCCCGACCTGCCCGACGGCCTGCGCCTCGTCACCGTCAACCAACAGGCCCGCGCCGGGCCCTCACCCTGAGTTCGGGAACGGCGCGCCTTGCGCCACCACCGCGCCGAGCAAGGGTTGGTTGCCGCGACAGTTGCGGGTGCTTCGCGGCCTGCGTAGGTTCGCCGGGTCGTGATCACCGGTCTCGCCCACACCGCTGTCTGCGTTCCTGACGTCGACGCGGCGGTCGCGTGGTACGAGGAGGTGCTCGGCCTGCGGGTGCTCTCGCCGCCGTACCGGATGGAGGGCGACGCGATCTCGCGCGACATGGGCGAGCTCGTGCCGGCGCCCGTCGTCGTCAAGGCCGCGATCGTCGGGACTGCGGACGGCGACCATGTGCTCGAGGTGATCGAGTACCCGGAGGTACCGGCGCCGCCGACTGCAGACAGCTCGGTGACCGATCCCGGTGTCACAAAGCCCGGCCTCACGCACGTCGGGCTCGTGTGCGACGACGTGGAGGCGACGCGCCGGGAGCTCGAGGCCCACGACGTGGAGTTCCTCACCACCGGCATCGCCGACGTCGCCGGCGTTCGGACCACCTGGTTCCGGGACCCCTGGGGCGTGATCTTCATCCTCGTGGAGAAGCGATACGCCGATCGGCCGTACTGGCGCCAGCACCGGCCCTGAAGCCCACGCGTCGACGGGCTACCGTGTCGCTATGCGCCGACGCCTGTTCCTGGTCGTCACCGTGCTCACCGCCCTGGCTGTCTCGTTCGCGCCGACCGTGGCCGGAGCCGCGCCCGCCTCGCCGGCGAAGGGCGCGACTGTGACCGGGCCGGTTACCGGTGGGACAGGCCAGCCGAACCTGATCGCGACCGGGTTCGACCTCGCCGATGCGGGCTACGTCGCCAACGAGTACTTCATCGAGGGCACCGCGACCGCTTACGACGCCGCCAAGCCCCTGAAGTCCGACGGCAAGTGGGCCGTGAAGCCGGTGAGCACCGCGCCGTACAAGACACGCATCGTCGTGTACCGGCCCGAGCAGGCGAAGGACTTCAACGGCACGGTCGTCGTCGAGTGGCTCAACGTGTCGGCGGGCTTCGACAGCGCGGCCCACTGGATGCACGTGCACAACGCGCTCATCCGTTCCGGCGCGGCGTGGGTCGGCGTGTCGGCCCAGGCGGTCGGGGTGCAGGGTGGCACCGAAGCCGTCGGTGGCGTCGCGGCGGGTGGGGTCAAGGCCGCGGACCCGGAGCGCTACGGCTCGCTCACGCACCCGGGCGACATCTACTCCTACGACATCTTCTCCCAGGTCGGGCGTGCACTCCGTGCAGGAGGGAAGACGGGCCCGCTCGCCGGGTTCCCGGTCGAGCGCGTGATCGGGGCGGGCCAATCACAGGGGGCGATCTACCTCACCACCTACGTGAACGCGATCCAGCCCCGGGACAAGGTGTTCGACGGCTTCCTCCTCCACAGCCGGTTCGCCGGTGCCGCGAATCTCACCAAGGCACCCCCCGCCGCGTTCGGGACCCCTTTCCGCAGTCTCATGCCGTCGCCAAGCCGCATCCGGAGCGACACCGGCGTGCCCGTGCTCACGTTCGAGACCGAGTTCGAAGTCGCCTCCGCCGCCTCCGCCGCCGGCCAGTTCGTCGACGCCCGTCAACCCGACACGAAGATGCTCCGGCTGTGGGAGGTCGCGGGTACTTCCCACTTCGACACCTACGGTGCCCCCGGCTTCGGGTATCACGACCTCGGTGACGGCCAGGCCGAGCGCGACCTGCTCGATCCCGCCAAGCTGAGCGGTGGTCCGCTGAACTGCTCGCCCGCGATCAACTCGGGTGGTGCGTACCTGGTGCTGAACGCGGCCTTCTCGCACCTCGAGCGCTGGGTGCGCGACGGGACGCCCCCGCCGAAGGCGCCTCGCCTTGACGTGACGGCCGGGACGGCCGGGACGGCACCGACGGTGCACCGCGACGAGCACGGCATTGTGCTCGGTGGTATCCGGACTCCGCTCGTGGAGGCACCGATCGCGACGCTCAGCTCCGAGGGTGCGACGGGCGGCACGTTCTGCCGAGTATTCGGGACGACGACGCCGTTCGACGCGGCCACGCTCGCGTCGCTGTACCCGACCCACGCCGACTACGTAGCGAAGTTCGACAAGGCAACCGATCGCGCCGTCAAGGCCGGCTTCATCCTTGCGCCCGATGCCAAGAACCTCAAAGCCGCCGCGGTCGCGTCGAACGTGGGCAACGGCTGACGCACCCTGGAGTGCGGGGCACGCTTGGACTCAGCCGAGCTGCTCGTGGAGGAACGCGACCACTTCGGGCCAGATCTGCGCGGCGAGGTCCTCGTCGAGGGTGCCGAGTGCGTTGTGCGGGCCCATGAACGCGTGCCCCGTGCCGGGATGGACGGTGAACGTCACGTCCTTGCCCAGGCCCTGCAGCTTGGCCTCGAGCGCGTGCGCGGCGTCGGGGCCGAAGAAGTCGTCGTTTTCGGCCATGTGACCGCGCACGACGGCGGTCATCGACGCCCAGTCGGGCTCGGTGTCGCCCTGGGGGAAACCGTAGAACGGGACGACCGCCTTGATGCGGTCGGGCCGGTTGGCCGCGAGGATCAACGACAGCATCCCGCCCATGCAGAAGCCAACCACGCCGATGCCGTCGCCGGTGACCGCGTCGTGGCCGGCGAGGTAGTCGACGGCTCCGCTCATGTCGCGCGCGGCGCGGTCGGGTGGCAGGGCCCCCATGAGCTCTGCGGCCTTGTCCATCTCGTCGTGGCCCGCGAGCTCGCCGTGGTACAAGTCGGGGACGAGGGCCACGAAACCGGCCGTCCCGAGACGATCCGCCATCTCCTTGATGCCG
>Ga0209048_10001986_pt1 | contig 20596 bp, 16 predicted proteins | sample FrelakmetCRP12CR_FD_187146 | JGI IMG/M metagenome (GOLD analysis project Ga0209048, IMG submission 187146) | Freshwater lake sediment microbial communities from the University of Notre Dame, USA, for methane emissions studies - CRP12 CR (SPAdes)... | ecosystem: Environmental > Aquatic >... | reverse complement strand
AAGGTTGCAGCAGTTGGAAGGAGGCATCATGACGAACCTCGTATCCTATGATCCTTTTCTCGATACGGGAATGGATGAGTTGTTCCGCGGGTTTTTCAAGCCTGTCCGCATGGAGGGTGCCCGCGCTCCGATCACGATCAAGATGGACGTGACGGAGACTGGTGATGGCTACGTGGTCCACGCCGAAATGCCGGGCGTGAAAAAGGAGAACATCAACGTCGAAATCGAGGGCAACCAAGTCACCATCGGCGCCGAAGTGAAACGCGAGTGGGAAAAGAAGGAAGGCGAGAAGATGCTGCGCAGTGAGCGGTATTACGGCAACGTCTATCGCAGCTTCACCCTGCCGCACGAACTCGACGAGGCGAAGAGCGTGGCGAAGTGCGACGGCGGTGTGCTCGAACTGAAGCTCGTCAAAAAGGCCGGAGTCGCGGGCAAGAAGCTGCCGGTCATGTGATTATTTGGCCCGGCGAAGGGCACCCGGCTTTTGCTGGTCTTGTAGGTTTACGAAAGGGCCTCCCCGCGGAGGCCCTTTTTCTGCTGGGCGGCCATCTGCATGGATGCGCGACCCTGCATGAACGAACAGCGGCGCGCACCGGGGGGTGGGCGCCGCAGGGTTTTGATGCTGTCCGTACGTCAGAAGCGGTAGCCGATGCCGATCCCGAAGACGCTCGGATTGAGCTTCAGTTTGGTCAATGTGGTACCCCCGGCGGCAACGTCCGTGCTCATCCAGATGTACTTGTAGTCGAGGTTGAAGAACCAGTTCTTCTGGAACTCGTAATCCATCCCGGCCTGAAGTGCGGCGCCGACGCTGGACTTGTCGAGGTCGAGCGGCTTGTTGGCAAGCTTCAGGTCGTTGTTGTAGAACCACGTGACGTTGATCCCTGCGCCGACGTACGGTTTGAAGGCGCCGAGGTCGGCGAAGTGGTATTGCACCGTGATCGTGGGCGGCAGCACGCTGACCTTGCCGAGGCTGTTCCCGTTGAGCGTGATTTCGTGACGGGTCGTCGCGAGTATCAGCTCGACGGCAATGTTCTTGTCGAAGAAATACGAAAAGTCGAGTTCGGGCGCCCATTGGCTTTCGGCGTCGAGCCCCGAAATCGACGAACTCGCATTCGGCACGACGTCGATGGCGCGCACGCGCGCCATCCAGTTCTGGGCGTCCGCGGTCCCGGACAGCGCCAGCGGGAGGGCGAGCGCGAGGGCTGCGCCGAGCGGGCGGAGACGTAGAATTATTTTCATGGTGATGTTCCCTTCATTGGCGCGAGCAGCGCGAAATGCGTTGCCTCACCACGAGGATAATGGTGCGACGCACAATGAAAATTGACCTCGGTCAAAAAGCCATTTTCCATTTATGGGTATTGCCCAGCACGGTTGCGTCCGTGCAACGCCCTGAAGAATCGACTGATTTTCGAGGGGCCGGTGCCCGACCCTGGGTACACGGCTCGCGGACGCGCTCGCGTCGACGCAATGCCGCTACTCCTTCGGCGCGTCGCGGAGCTCGCGGCGCAGGACTTTCCCGATCGGCGTCTTGGGCAGCGCATCGCGGAACTCGACCTGGCGCGGCACCTTGTAGCCGGTGAGCTGGGTCTTGCAGTGCGCGATCACGACTTCCTTCGTCAGGTTCGGATCCTTCCGCACGATCACGACTTTCACGGCTTCCCCCGACTTGTCATCGGGCACGCCCACCACTCCGCATTCGAGCACGCCCGGATGCGTCGCGACGACGCTCTCGATTTCGTTCGGATAGACGTTGAAACCGGACACCAGGATCATGTCCTTCTTGCGATCGGTGATCGTGACGTAGCCGTTGGCGTCCAGATGGCCGACGTCGCCCGTCTTCAGCCAGCCGTCGCGCATTACCTTGCCGGTTTCCTCGGGATTGTTCCAATAGCCTTTCATCACCTGCGGGCCGCGTGCGCAGATCTCGCCGGTGTGCTTCTCGATGTCGCCTTGGCCCGTCCATACCGGCAACTCGTTGAATTCGTCGTCGCGGATGGACACGTCCGTCGAAGGGAAGGGCAGGCCGATGGTGCCGTTCCACGGCGTTTCCAGTGGATTGGCGCAGACTCCGGGTGATGTCTCCGTCAGGCCGTAGGCTTCGGTGATGTAGTGTCCGGTCACCTGCTGCCAGTGCTCGGCGACCGGCTTTTGCACGGCCGCACCGGCGCCGACCACCACCTTCAGCGCGGAAAAGTCCAGCCGGTCGAACCCGGGGGTATTCAAGAGACCGTTGAACAGCGTGTTGACGCCGGTCAAGACGCTCCACTTCCACCGCGCGAGCTCCTTCACCAAAGCCGGCAGGTCGCGCGGGTTGGTGATGAGCACGATCAGACTGCCCCACTTCATGAACGACAGCGTCGAGGTCAGGCAGAAGATGTGATACATCGGCAACGGGGCGATGGCGATTTCGGCGCATTCCTTGAAGCTGACCGAGATCCACACCCCGGTCTGCTCCAGGTTGGCAAGGATGTTGCGGTGGGTCAGGGTTGCGCCTTTCGCGACACCGGTGGTGCCGCCGGTGTACTGCAGGAACGCGATGTCCTCGCGCGTCACGTCGACCGGCTTGAACGGTGTCGCCGCACCGCGCGCGAGCGCCGCCCGGAACCCGATGGCACCGTCGATGCGCCACGCGGGGACCATCTTCTTCACCTTCTTGACGACCAGATTGACGATCCAGCGCTTCGGCCGGGGCAGCAGGTCGCCGAGCTGGGTCGTGATCACGTGCCGGACGGGCGTGTTCGCCAGCACCTGCTGCAGGATGCTGGCGAAGTTCTCGAGAATGACGATGGCTTTGGCGCCGGAGTCCTTGAGCTGGTGCTCCAGCTCGCGTGGCGTATACAGCGGGTTGACGTTGACTACGGTCATGCCGGCGCGCAGGATGCCGAACAGGGCGACCAGGTATTGCAGCAGGTTCGGCGCCATGATCGCGACGCGTTCGCCCTTGGTCATGCCCGGCAGCCCCTGCAGGAACGCGGCAAAGTCGCGCGACTGCCGATCGAGCTCGGCGTAGCTCATGGTGCACCCGAGGTTGTGACACGCGGGCTTGTCGGCGAACTTGACGGCGATTTTCCCGAGCAGGTCCGGAATCGACATGAACACGTCGGCGTCGATCTCGGCGGGAATGCCGGCCGGATAGTTCTTGAGCCAGATCTTGTCCACCATAGCGCCTCCTCGTCCTTCCGCTCCACCTCTCCCATCTGCGAACGCTCACCGGAGCGGCCATTGTCCAGCGTGCGCCTCGCTGGGTCGACGCGCATTGACGGCCGTCAACGGTGCGCGAAGGCCAGTCCGACAGATTCCCCGGCGTTCTGCAGTACCCCGGAAGTGACGTGCATTCGAATTGGACCCGTGGCTGTTGCGTCGGTGCGGTTCTCCTCTCCTCGTCCCTGTCTCGTGGACTGACGACATATACTTGCCGGCGGACGGATGAAATTCGTGGGGCGCCGCGGAAGACGCGTGCGCCGAATCGTGACAACCTGCGCCGGAATGGCATCGATTCGGCGCCAACCGGCGCCGTATGCCGATGGACACCGAAACGGCCAAGGACCGACCGCTCAAGGAAGACACCCGTCTCCTGGGCCGCGTGCTGGGCGACGTCCTCCGGGCGCAGACCGGCGAGGCCGGGTTTGCCCGCGTCGAAGCGATCCGGCAGACGGCGATCCGTTTCCGTCGCGCCGTGGGGGACGATGCGGCCGATGCCCGCGACGAGCTGGCCGCGCTGCTCAACCCGCTGCCGATCGCCGACGTGCTGCACGTCGTCCGTGCCTTCAGCTATTTCTCGCACCTCGCCAACATTGCCGAGGACGTGCATCAGAATCGCCGCCGGCGCGCGCATGCGCTGGCGGGATCGCCGCCGCAGCGCGGCAGCATTGCGCAGGCGCTCGAACGGCTCGCCGCCGCGGGCATCGACGGCGAAGCGTTGGCGCGCTGGTTCGCCGATGCGCTGGTCTCCCCGGTGCTGACGGCTCATCCCACCGAGGTCCAGCGCAAGAGCATCCTCGACGCCGAGCGCGAAATCGTCCGCCTGCTGGTCTGGCGCGACCGCGTCGCGCTGACGCCGGAAGAGTCGGCCGAGTTCGGTACGGCACTCTATCGGCAGGTACTCGAGCTGTGGCAAACGGCGATGATCCGGCTGTCCAAGCTGCAGGTGAAGGACGAGATCGACAACGGCCTCGCCTACTATCGCTACACGTTTCTCGACCAGATTCCACGGCTCTACGCCGATCTCGGCGCGCGCCTCACCCACGAATTCGGCATCGACGGAGCCCGACTGCCGGCGTTCCTGCGCACCGGTTCCTGGATCGGCGGCGATCGCGATGGCAACCCGTTCGTCGACGCCGAAACGCTCGACTACGCGATCCGTGCGCAGTCGGCGCTCGCGTTCGAGCACTATCTGGGCGAAGTGCACCGACTGGGCGCCGAATTGTCGCTGTCGTCGCGGCTGATCAAGCCGACCGCGGCATTGCTCGCGCTCGCGGCGCAGGCGCACGACGAGAATCCGCATCGCCAGGACGAGCCGTATCGCAACGCGCTGGTCGGCATCTATGCGCGCCTGGCCGCAACCGGGCGGGCGCTCTCCGGCTACCAGCCGCCCCGGCCGCCGAGCGTCGCCGGGGCGCCTTACGCGACGTCCGCCGCCTTTCGCGCGGACCTCGACACGATCGCGGCATCGCTCGCGACTCACGGTGCGACGCCGCTCGCCGCGGGGCGGCTCGACCCGCTGCGCCGTGCCGTCGACGTGTTCGGCTTCCATCTCGCGGTGCTCGATCTGCGGCAGAACAGCGACGTGCACGAGGCCGTCATCGCCGAGCTGCTCGCGCGCGCCGACGTCGCGGCGGACTACCTCACGCTGGATGAAGCAGGGCGTGTCGACGTGCTCGCGCGCGAACTCGCGGGGCCGCGGCTGCTCGCCTCGCCCCATCTCGACTATTCGGAACGCGTGGTCGCCGAGCTTGCGATTCTGCGCACCGCCGCAGACATTCACGCGCGCTACGGCCCGGCGGCGTTGCCGAACTATGTGATCTCCAAATGCCAGGCGGCGTCCGACTTGCTGGAGGTCGCGGTCCTGCTGAAAGAAGCGGGGCTGCTGCGGGGAACTGCGCTCGGCGTCAACATCATCCCGTTGTTCGAGACGATCGACGATCTTGCACGCTGCGGCGACATCATGCGCGCGGCGTTCGCGGTGCCGATCTACCGGGCGATGATCGCCGGGCGCGGCGACTGGCAGGAGGTGATGCTCGGGTACTCCGACAGCAACAAGGACGGTGGCTACCTGACGGCCAACTGGGCGCTTTATCGCGGTGAAATGCTGCTGGTCGACGCGTTTCGCGCCCACGGCGCGAAGCTGCGGCTCTTTCATGGCCGCGGGGGTACCGTCGGCCGGGGCGGCGGGCCGAGCTTCGACGCGATCCTCGCCCAGCCTGCAGGCAGCGTCACCGGCGGCCTGCGCATCACCGAACAGGGCGAGATCATCGCCAGCAAGTATTCCGACCCCGAACTCGGGCGACGCAATCTCGAAGCGCTGGTCGCGGCGACACTCGAAGCGAGCCTCGAGGATACCGAGCGCCTCGGCCGGCGCGCTTCCGGGTATTTCGCGGTCCTCGACGACCTCGCGGAGCGCGCCTTCCGTGCCTATCGCGCGCTCGTGTACGAGACGCCCGAGTTCGCGGCGTTTTTCCGCGCATCGACGCCGATCACCGAGATCGCCGAACTGAACATCGGCAGCCGCCCGGCCTCACGCACGGCGTCGCCGCGCATCGAGGATCTGCGCGCGATCCCCTGGGTGTTCAGCTGGGGACAGTGCCGGCTGATGTTGCCGGGTTGGTACGGTTTCGGCACGGCCATCGACACTTGGCTCGAAGCGAATCCGCGCGGGCTCGCGCAGCTTGCCGACATGCACGCGCGCTGGCCGTTTTTCCGCAGCTTGCTGTCGAACATGGCGATGGTTCTCGGCAAGACCGATCTGGCGGTGGCGTCGCGTTACGCGGAACTCGTTGCCGACACGGCGGTGCGCGACGCGGTCTTCCCGCGCATCGTCGCCGAGCACGAACGCAGCGTGCGCCATTGCCTGAGGATCACGCAGCAATCCACGCTGCTCGAGGACAATCCGACGCTCGAGCGCTCGATCCGCAATCGCTTTCCCTATCTGGACCCGCTCAATCACCTGCAGGTCGAACTGCTGCGCCGCTACCGCGCGGGGGACACCGATGTGCGCACCCGGCGCGCGATCCACCTGACGATCAACGGGCTCGCGGCCGGGTTGCGCAACAGCGGCTGATGCGTCAGGCAGCGATCGCGCGCGGCCCCATCGCGCAAGGCCGGCCCGACGTGGCGGACCTGCGTCAGCGCGCGAGCCCCCGGAATGCCGCGCCGATCGCCTTCAGGGTCCCGCCAATGCCCGTTGACGTCGTGCCGCTCGGCACCGTCTCGATGTCGGCAGCGGTGGCCTGGGCCGTGGCGGTACCCTGATTGCGGGTCGCCGAAATCGTGAGGGCCGCCCATGACGACGTGTCCGTTGGCGCAAGTCCCAACAAAGTCAGGGTATCCCCTCGTTCCATGATGAGGCTGCCCCCGCCGGCATCCTGGATGTAGTAGCCGCCATCGACGTACGTACCCGAAGTCGAGTCCGTCTGCGACTGGCCGTTGGCCGCGAGCGTCAACAACAGTGTGTAGGTCCCGTCGGCGCGGAAAGTCCATGTTCCGGAGGCTGAGACACCGGGTTCCAGCGTGCTAATCGCAAGGCCCGTCGATTCCTGCATCCAGATGTTCTGGATCGAGTACGTGCCGACCAGCGATCCGCTGGTCATGGCCTCCATTCCGGCGATGACGAAGTTCTGCTTGCTCTGTTGCCACACCACGCGCGCGCCCTGTCCGCGGACGGGAAAGTCCGGGATGCGGTGGGCGGCCGTCAAGCCGGTGAGGAACTCGGCGCCCAGATAGCCCACCTTGAAGGTCGCGCTTCCGAAGAGCACACCGTCGGCGTAGACGTCGACCTTGTGCGTTCCGCCGCGCATCAGTGAATAGTTTAGGAGCAGCGAGAAGCCGGTGTCGGAGCGGCCGCCGCAGACGCTCGCCGTGTCCCCGCGTGACGTACCCGTCCCCGCAAGGCCGGCGGAGGCACCGTCGACGCGCACCTCGATGTTCTTCGAAGTGCAGTGCCAGCCGGTAATGGCGCCTATCCCGGCCTCGATACCGCCCGGCTGAGGATTTTCCAGATTGCCCAGCGCGGCGGCACCAGTCGAAAACACGAGCCACGCCGAGGCTGCCGCAAACAATGGAAGGACGTACGTTTTCATCGTGACCCCCTTGTTGGCCGACCGGGATCACACTCTCGTCGCGGGCCGCATCTCGACGCGGCGGAATGACATTCGCGCCCGCGGCATTGCGCCGCGAACTTCGTGGCCCGCTCCAATGCTGATCTCGGAACACGGAACCGTTTCCAACGACAGTCATATGTTGCTTCAGCGCAAATGGCGCCTGGATGCGCGGGATCAAACATCGTGCACGCGCGGAACGGATTTCCGTTGCCGTCGCCCCGGATTGCACGACCGGAGCCGCACGCCGAATGCGCGCGACGCGGAGTTCGGCGAACTCTGACTGCCGTGTACGGCCTGCGCGGATTGGTGCGGTGCGATGGGATGCGCATGCGTCAATTTGCCGCACGGCGGTTGACCATAACGGTCCGCTGATAGGTCTTGAGTGCCACGTATCAGCCCGATCAGCGCTGCCCACGAGCGGAATCGATGCGTTGCCGCAACAGCGTCGACAGCTTCCGCAGCGTCCAAGGCCAACTTTCCCGTGACCCGAATCGATCAAGAGGATAGAATGTTGCGGTGCATCAAAGCACTTGAGGAGCCCCCTGTGGAATTCGACGGAAAGGTAGCGGTAATCACTGGCGCCGCCAGCGGCATCGGGCGGGCGGTCGCGAACGAACTGGCCCGCCGCGAGGTGCGCGCGATGGCCATGGTGGACATGGGCGAAGCGATCGATGACGTCGCCGCGGACGTGAACGCGAAAGCCGGCAGGAAGGTCGCCTACGCGTATCGCGGCGATACGACCGACGAGGCCTTTCGCCGTTCGGTTTACGACTCGATCGGCGGGCAGTTCGGCTTGGTCACCATGTGCGTGCCGGCCGCCGGCATCACGCGCGACGAACTCGCGGTCCGCGTCGACAAGGTCACCGGGAAGGCGCGAATCTATCCGGTGGACCGGTTCAAGCAGGTCGTCGACGTCAACCTCGTCGCGCCCGTGTACTGGGCGCTCGAGATGATCGGACGCATTGCCGAGGACCGTGCCGCCCGTGGGCTGAAGCGCTGGGAACCATCCGAGGGGATGCAGGGCGCCGTCGTGTTCATCGGCTCCGTTTCCTCGCAGGGAAACCGTGGCCAGATCTCCTACGCCAGCACCAAGGCCGGCCTCGAGGGAGCGGCCGCGACGATCATGAAGGAGGCCGTCTTCTATGGCGTGCGCTGCGGGCTCATCCACCCGGGATTCACCGACACGCCGATGGTGCGCGCGATGGGCGATGAATACATCGGCAAGCACATATTGCCGTTCACGCAATTGGGCCGGCTGATACGCCCCGAGGAGATCGCCGATGCGATCTGCTTCATGCTCGCCAACTCGGCGGTGAGCGGCGAGCTGTGGGCGGACGCCGGCTGGCACGCACCCGCATAGCACTCGTTCCGGCGAAGCCCGGATGAGCCCGCAGCCGCCCGACCGCCGCGGGCGCGATGCACGCCGGCGACGCAGGGTTCCGGCGTCAGCCTGAACGGCGACGCGAACGCTTCCCGGCCGGTTGGCGCCCGCGTTTTGCGGCGGAAGCCTCGCGCGCCGGCTGCCGCGGCGCCTTCGCGGCCTGTGTCTTGCGATTCGGGTGGCGCGCGAGCTTGGCGACGTAATAGTCGAGCACCCAGCGTGTCTTGGTCTGCTGGTTCTTGTCGCGCTCGGCACCGACTTCCGCGAGGAACGCCATGAAGCCCCCCACCGCGACGGCGGCTTGCACGACGGGCGCCTTGATCGACACCTCCATCAACCGCTTGCCGTCTTCGCGCTTCCACAACTCGGCGGTGATCGGCCAGGGGCAGGCCGGGTCCTTGAACTGCCAGCGCTGGGCGATCAGCGGTCCGAGCACGGCGAGGCTCGCGAAATCGATCGCATGGCCCGCGATGGTCATCAGGAACTCCTCCTGGTCGGCCGTGAATATCGTGTCGATCGGTTTCTTGCCGACGGCGACGCGCTTGATGAGCCCCCGGGTCACCGGCATCGAGAACGACGCGGACTTGACGAGGCCCGTCTCGCTCGCGTCCGCCTCGATCTTGAAGTCCGGGAACTTGCGCCACTTCTTCCCCACGTCGGTCGGGTTGACCGGCCGGAATTTGAGCGTGCTGTCGTGGGCAGCGCCGACCACGCGGCGGGCCCGCGCGATGATTCCGGCGCCGAGCAGGTCGAGCTTGGGCGTGTCGAAGAAATAGATGTAGCGCTCCTCCTCCTTCTTCTCGGACAGGCCGAAACGCTTCAGCGCCTGCCGGATCTGGTGATTCGGAATCGTGGCCTTGATCTCGATCGCATCGGCGCCGGCAACCGCCTTGGCGACCTTGTCGCGTGTTGCTGCTCCCCTCTCCATGTGCTGCTCTCCCCGGCGCGGTCGGTCTGTTGCGCAGCCGGGCACGCCCGCGCTGCGAAAAAACGCGAGCATACCGCAGGCGATCGACGGCAAGCGATCGCACTTGACGCAGCCCGGCGCCAGGCATCGCGCCGGCGCACTCTCCGGATCCGTCTTGCGGGAACAGCGGTTCGGAGGTGCGCAACAATCGTGGACACCATGATCGGGCGATTCACCCTTATACTCGGGCACGCTCCGCGGGCCGAGTACCTGCGTGCCGCGCCGGAATTCGGGCAACTGCGCAATCGGCGGCAATCCTTCAATGTGCCGAGGACGAATGGCGATGCAGCAGACGAAGACCGCTCCCATACCCATCGCGGGCCTTGCCCATATCGGCATTCGCGTGCACGAGCTGGAGCGCTCGGTGCGCTTCTACGAACTGCTCGGCTTCACGAAGACCGCCGGACCGCTCGGTCCGGAGCCGGTCGCGATCCTCGATCACCCGTCAGGATTGGAAGTCAACCTCGTGCTCAACGCGCCGAACGCGAACGAGCCGAACGTGCTCATGGACGTACCCGAGAAGCATCCGGGAATCACGCATTTCGCGCTCTTGTGCCCGGACATCATGGCCGCTAAGGAGCGGCTCGAGGCAGCCGGAATCCCCCTGAGCGGTGGACCCATCCGCTTCGGCCCCGGGGCGCAGGGAATCTTCGTCCGCGATCCCGATCGCAATGTGATCGAGCTGCACCAGCGCGGCTGACATCACTTTCACAGCGCATTCATCACCCGCACGAGTCGTGCGCGCACCTCGGCAGCGAGCGGCCCCACCTCTGGCTTGCCGACCAGACCGAACATCGGCTGCGGGTCCATGAACTCGATGTGGACGCCGCCGACCGCGTCCTGTCGCACCACGACGTTGCAGGGCATCAGGAGCCCGATCGATGGCTCGGCTGTGATCGCCTGATTCGCGAGCGACGGGTTGCAGGCGCCGAGAATCCGGTAGGGCGGCATGTCCTTGTCGAGCTTCTTCTTCATTGTCGCCGACACATCGATCTCGGTCAGGACGCCAAAGCCTTCCTTCGCGAGTTCCTGTGTCACCTTGGCGAGCGCCGCGTCGAAGCCCAGTGCGACCGATTTGCCGAATCCGTAGGCGTTTTGCATGTCCGAGCTCCTGTGTTTGATGGAGGCTGGTCAGTTTACGTGGCCACGCGCTAAGCGTTTGTGACGTGAGTTCCGCTCGCTTGCGCGATTGGGACGCCGTCGCACCCTGTAACGACCTGTTTCGAACGTGCACTTTGGCGGTTGGCAAGCGTTCTAATGCACAGGAGGAAGACGAGATGGTTCCTCGGGCTCGGGCCCGGATCCTGATGATGGACGAAGGAGCAGATCATGAAGAAACTGACGCTTGCGCTGAGCATGCTCGCCACTGCAGTCGCCGCATCGGTGGCGCTGGCAGGACCGGGCGGCCCCGGCCCGGGCTATGGCGCCGGCCCGGGCTACGTCGCAAGCGCGGTTCCGGGAGCCGGGTGCGGCCATGGTCCAGGCGCCGGCATGGGCCCCGGTTACGGAATGGGCGGACGCGGGTATGGCATGTCGCTGCTGACACCTGAAGAGCGCACCGAGCACAGCGGCACAGTCCCGGAGTCACGGCCGGTTGTTGACCCAGCCTTCGCGCTGACGCGTGATGATGTGCTCGATGCCGGCTTTGACGCAGATCACGTCGGGCGCCATGTCGTTGCGCGACAGCTTGTTTCGGGCCATCGAGTTCTCGCAGGCATAGACCTTTGCGCCGAGCTTGGTCGGCGCTTCCAGCAGCCGCGAGGCGACGGGTGAATCGAACTTCAGCATGTCGGATCGCCTTGCCCGCCCGTGAACCATCGAGAAATTTGGCGCTTCGGGCTTGATCACGGAATTCATGAACAGCTCCGTCGTTGTCGTGGGGTCACCTGTCGCGTGCACCCGAAGGGCCGCAATGGTCTATCGGTGCGGCGGCTCGCGTCCGGCCGCCTGGCGCGCGATCATCCAGCCGGGATATTCGGCGGGAAGGGCGCTGACGCGCTCGAGTGTCGCGAGGTCGTCCGGCGTGAGCTCGAGCGTCGTCGCATCGAGGTTGTCGCGCAGCTGCGCTTCATCCCTTGCGCCGATGATGATCGTCGTGACGTGCTTCTGTGCGAGGAGCCAGGCCAGCGCGACGCGCGCCACGCTTGCGCCGCGAGCCGTTCCGATCGTCCGCATCGCATCGATGCAATCGAAGGCGCGTTCCCGATGGATTGGCGGAAAGTCGAACGTCGTACGGCGCGAGCCGGCCGGCCCGTCCAGATCGCGCGAATACTTGCCGCTCAGGAAGCCGCCGGCCAGCGGGCTCCACACCATGAGCCCCATCTGCTGGTCGGCAAGGACGGGCACGAGTTCGCGCTCGAGATCCCGCCCCGCAATCGTGTAGTAGGCCTGCAGCGATTCGAAGCGGCTCCAGCCATGCGCGGCGGCCAGCCCGTTCGCCTTGGCGATGTGCCAGGCGGCAAGGTTCGAGCAGCCGACATAGCGGACCTTGCCGGCGCGCACCAGGTCGTCGAGCGCGCGCAAGGTCTCGTCCAGTGGCGTCCACGCGTCATAACCGTGGATCTGATACAGATCGAGCCAGTCGGTCCCCAGCCGCTGCAGCGTGCCGTCGATCGAGGCCATGATGTGGGCACGGGAAAGTCCCACATCGTTGGGACCCGGACCCGTGCGCAGGCGCACCTTGCTCGCCAGCACGGTGTCCTTGCGCCGCGCTCCCAGCGACCGCCCCAGGATGCGTTCGGATTCGCCCTCGGCGTAGACGTCGGCCGTGTCGAAGAAGTTGATGCCGGCGTCGAGCGCGATTCCGACGAGCCGATCCGCATCCTGCTGGGGAGTGCGACCGATCTTCTCCCATATTCCGCTCATGCCGCCGAAGGTCATCGAACCGAAACACAATTCGGAGACGAAGAGTCCGGTTCGTCCGAACGTCGAGTAACGCATGGAGATGTCCTGATGAGGGTGCCAGGCTTCTAGAGGAACCCGATGGAAAGCCAGGGAACGGCTGCGATGATGACCAGCGCCACGAACAGCGCGGCCAGATAGCGCCATACGCGCGGCATCGCGATGTCGGGCGACACCTTGCCGATCGCGCAGGCGGCGTAGAAACCGACGCCGAACGGCGGTGCGAAGAGACCGAGGCCCATCGCGAAAATCACGACCATTGCGTAATGCACTTCATGGACGCCCAGCGCACGTGCGACGGGAAAGAGCAGGGGACCGAACAGCACGATCGCCGGTATGCCCTCGAGCACGCTGCCGAGCACGATGAACGCGCCGACCGAGATGGCAAGAAAGCCGGCCTGGCCACCGGGGACCGACGACATCACGGTGACGAGCTGGCGCGAGAAGCCGGATTGCGTCAATGCCCACGCCATGCCCGTGGCGCAGCCGATGATGAGCAGAATCGCGCCCGACAGTGCGGCGGTGTCGACGAGCATCGGGAAAAGGCGCTTCACGTCGAACTGCCGGTAGACGACGAGGCCGGCGATGACCGTATAGACGATGCCGACTGTCGATACTTCGGTTGCGGTTGCGATGCCCTCGACGACGACCGTACGAATCACGACAGGCAGGGCGAGTGCCGGCAACGCGATCAGCAGTGCCCGGGTGATCTGCGCGCCGGTTGCGCGGACGATGCCTTCGGTGACTTCGCGCCGCGTCTCGAAGAACACGAGCACTCCCAGCGCGATCATGCCGATGACGGCGGGCAGCAGGCCGCCCGTGAACAACGCCGCGATCGAGACGCCGGTGACGGAGCCGATCGTGATCAGCACGAGGCTCGGCGGAATCGTCTCGGACATGGCCCCCGACGACGAAAGCAGGGCGATGAGGTCGCCCTCGTGTGCGCCACGTCGCTTCATTTCCGGGAAGAGTGCCGGCGCCACGGCGGCCATGTCGGCCGCTTTCGAACCGGAAATGCCGGAGACGAGGTACATCGCGCCCAGCAGCACGTACTGCAGGCCGCCGCGGACGTGGCCCAGCAGCGAGGCGAGAAAGTCGACCATCGCCCGGGCCAGGCCCGTCATCTCGATCAGTGCGCCGAGGAACACGAACAACGGCACGGACAGGAGGATCAGTGTCGACATGCCTTCGTCCATCCGGCTGACGACAATGGTGAGTGGCGTGCGCGTCGTGAGTGCGAGGTAGGACAGCGTGGCGACGCCGAACGCGAAGGCGATCGGCACCCCCATGGCGACGCAGAGAGCGACCAGCGCGACGAAGAAGATGATGAGATTGACGTTCCCCAGGGTCACGAACATGGGCCGCAGCAGCCACATCCCGACGATCACGACAGCGAGTACCGCCATGACGGAGGCGACCTGCCGCGCATTCGCCCGTTCCGCCAGGCGTACCAGCGCGATCAGCATCATCAGCACCGCCCCGACACCGATCGCGGCAACCCGCACCGCGTCGTGCAGCTCGAGCGCGGGCGTGGTGATCGGCCACTGGTTGCCGATGTACTCCCACGACGGCGACAGGATCAGCAGCACGAACACGATGACGATCAGCGCGCTGACCGTGTCGACCCAGGCGCGCCATTGCGGACGCACCATGTTGACGAACGTCGTGAGCCGCATGTGCTCGCCGCGCCGCAGCGCGATCACCGCGCCCAGCATCGCGAGCCAGAGGAACAACACCGAAGCGAGCTCGTCCGACCACGTCAGCGGCTTGTTGAAGATGTAGCGGGAGACCACGCCCGCGAACAGGATGACGATTTCTGCGACGACTAGCAGCGCGGCGGGGATTTCGGTCACCCAGCCGAGCGCGCGGTCGACGCCGCGAAAACGCGTCGGCACGACTACCACGGTTGGCGCCGGCGACATGGGTCAGGGCAGGGGAAGGAGGGCGCCGCGGGTGGCGAGCGGCGCACTCGCGCGCGCCAGCCAGCAACCGGCCGCAACGCGCGGCACCGCGGCGGCGCGGGCATGCGCCGCCGTGCGCGCCATCCTCGCGGGGTCAGGCCAGCTTGCCCGAGTACTGCTCGAGCTTCGCCCACGCCTCGGGGCCGAACTTGCCCTTCCACTCCTCGTAGAAGCCGGCCTTGGTCAACGCGGCACGGAACGGCGTCTTGTCCGGGCTGTTGAAGATCAGGCCCTTGGACTTCAAGTCCGCCTCGACCGTGTCGTTCAACCGAGCCATGTCCTCGCGCTGCTTTACGACCGCCTCGACGACATTCCTGGAGATGATCGCCTGCAGGTCCTTCGGCAGTCCTGCCCACATCTTGCCGTTGGCGAGCACCCATTGACCGTCCCACATGTGACCGGTCAGCGAGCAATACTTCTGCACTTCGTAGAGCTTCGCGATCTGGATGATCGAGAGCGGGTTCTCCTGCCCCTCGACGACCTTGGTCTGCAGTGCCGAGTAGACTTCGCTGAAGTTGATCGAGGCCGGCGATGCGCCGAAGGCCTTGAACAGCGATGTCCACAGCGGGCTCACGGGCACGCGAATCTTGAAGCCGTTCAGGTCGGCGGGCGTGACGATCGGCTTGGTGCTGCTGGTGATCTGCCGGTAGCCGTTGTCGAGGCACTTGTCGAACGTGAAGAGTCCGGCCCTGGCGTTTGCCTCGCGGATGAACGCACCTAGGTCACCATCCATCGCGGCCCAGACGGTGTTGTAGTCCTTGAACGCGAACGCGATGCCGTTGATGCCGGCAAGCGGCACCAGCGTCTGCAGGATGAGCCCCGACAGCGGAAAGAAGTCGATCGCGCCCGAGCGCACCTGCGACAGCATGTCGGTGTCGCCACCGAGCTGGTTGTTCGGGAACACCTGGATGTCGACGCGGCCGCGGGTCTCCGCCTTGATCTTCTCCGCGGCTTCCTTCACGCGGATCGTGCTGGGATGCGTGACGGGAATGTTGTTGGCCCATTTCAACTGGAACTCGGCCGCCTGTCCGTGCGCGGGTCGGATGCCGGCGGCGGCGAGCGTGGCGGCGCCACCCAGGGTTTGTACGAACTTCCGGCGATCGATGGTCATGGCATTCTCTCCTCTGGTTGTCATGCAAAGATGAATTCGAGTGCTCGCGGCCCGTCAATACATGCACAGCCCGCCATCGGCGACCAGCGTGGCCCCGTCGACGTAAGACGCCTCGGGCGAGACCAGAAACGCGATCGCGCGGGCGATCTCCTCGGCCTTCGCGGCGCGGTTCATCACACTCATCGATTCGACACGCTTGCGGTGCGCTTCGTTGGCGAATACGTGCGCGATCATCGGCGTCATCGTCGCGCCCGGCGCGATCGTGTTGACGGCGATGCCCCGGTCGGCAAGCGCGCGGGCCGCGTTCTTCGTGAGCGCGAGCACCGCGCCCTTGCTGGCCGCATAGGCCGCCGTGCCGGACAGTCCGCCACCGCGCAACCCGGCGACGCTGGCGACCGTGCAGATGCGCCCGCCCGCCGGCATGTGCTTCGCCGCTTCGCGAATGCACAGGAATGTTCCGATCACGTTGTCGTCGTAGACGCGACGAAACGTTGCGGCATCGAGGTCCATGAACGGCGTCATTTCCGCGACCCCCGCGCTCGTGACCAGCGCGTCGAGCCGGCCCAGCGACTTCACCGCGTCGGCGAACGCGGCGACGATCGCGACTTCGTCGGCGACGTCCAGCTCCAACGCGAAATGCCGCGCGCCGGCAGCCGCGGCGATTGCGCGTACGCCCGGACCGTTGCGATCGATGCAGGCAACGCGGTAGCCGCGCGCCGCGAGTTCCGTCACGGTCGCGGCGCCGATGCCGCTCGCGGCACCCGTGACGATCGCCGTCCTGGGCTCGGTCATGGTCATCTGTCCTGTCAACCGTCGAGTGTAGCGAATGCGGGTGCGGCGTGCTATCGGCGCAGCAGCGTCGTGGCCGCCGCGACGACGCCCCCGACCGTGACGCGCGATTCGTCTTCCAGCGGTTTCGAATAACCGGAAGGAATGCGCGGGGCGCCGAGGCGGCGGATCCGGCAACCGGTCGCTTCCGCCGCCGCGGCGGCGATTTCCGCGCCAAAGCCGGCGACCTGCACGGCCTCGTGCACGACCAGCAGATGCCCCGTTCGAGCCGCCGACCCCAGCACCATCTCGCGGTCCCACGGCCACAGCGTGCGCAGGTCGATCACGTCGGCACGGATGCCCTGCGCCTCGAGCTCGGTCGCCGCGGCGACGCAAGTCGGGACGGTCTTCGACCAGCTCGCGATCGTCACGTCGCCACCCGCCGCGAGGCGTCGTGCCAGCCCCAGCGGTACCCGCGTGCCGGGCACGACTTCGCCCTCGACGGCCCACAATTCCTTGTGCTCCATGTAGACGACCGGATCACCGGACGCAAGCGCGCTCGCGAGGAGGCCGTAATTGTCGTCCGGCGCCGCCGGCGCGGCGACGACCAATCCCGGGATGTGCGCGAACCAGGCCTCGAGCGACTGCGAGTGCTGGGCGGCGGATGCCGTCCACAGGCCGATCGGCATGCGCACGACCAGCGGCACGCGGCCCTGACCGCCGAACATGAAGCGGTTCTTCGCCGCCTGGTTGACCAGTTCGTCCATAGCGCAGAGCGCGAAGTCGACGACGCGCATCTCGACCACCGGCCGCAGTCCGGCGAGCGCCATGCCTACCGCGGCGCCCATGATCGTCGACTCCGAAATCGGCGTGTCGATGACCCTGTCGGCGCCGAATTTCTGCTGCAGGCCGCGATACTGGGCAAAGATGCCGCCGCGCCCGAGGTCCTCGCCGAGCGCGATCACGCCGGGGTCGGCTTCCATCGCTTCGCTCAGCGCGGCGGCGGCCGCCTGCGAGTAGTTCATCAACGCCATTGGCCCGCACCGGTGTTCTGAACGTCGGTGTAGGCGGCCGCGGGCTCCGGCCACGGGGCCGATTCGGCCTGCGTCAGGGCGGCGTCGATTTCGGCCTTCGCGGCAGCATCGATGGCGTCCATCGTGCCGACCGCGACACCGCGATCGGCAAGCGCGCGGCGCGCGACGAGCAGCGGATCGAACTCCATCGCAGCGGCCACTTCCGCCTTGTCGCGGTACGCTCCGGGATCGACGGAGACATGACCCTTGAACCGGTAGGTCACCGCGTGGAGGAAGCGCGGACCGGCGCCGCCACGCACATCGGCAACGAGACGCCCGGCGGCGGCGTCGATGGCCTCGACATCGTTACCATCGACCTTCGCGCCAGGCACCCCGATGCTCTCTGCCCGGGCGCTCGCACCGGGACCGCCGGTCATGGGGCCGGTGGGCGTCGTCGCCGAGATCCGGTTGTCCTCGCATACGAACAATACGGGCAGGTGATAGACGACCGCCCAGTTCAGCGCTTCGAGGAACGGGCCGCGATTGACCGCGCCATCGCCGAAAAAGCACGCGACAATTTCCGTCCGGTCTCGAATCTTGAGCGCATGTGCGGCTCCGACGGCGATCGGCATGCCGGCGGCGACCACACCGTTGGCGCCGAGCATGCCGACGCTGAAATCGGCGATATGCATGGATCCGCCCTTGCCCTGGTTGGTGCCGGTCGCGCGTCCGAAGAGCTCGGCCATCATGCGGTTGACATCGGCACCTTTGGCCAGGGTATGGCCGTGGCCCCGGTGCGTCGATGTCAGGAGGTCGTCGCGCGTCAGGTTCGCGCAGACGCCCGCGGCGACCGCCTCCTGTCCCGTCGACAGGTGCAACGGTCCCCGCACCAGTGCCGGCTTGGCGGCGGTGGAAAGGCCCCACGCCTGCACACCGCCCTGGCTCGCGATCTCGGCGGCATTCTCGAAGGCGCGAATGCGCGCCATCGTGCGATAGAGCGCGACGAGTCGGTCGACGGCATGGGGCGCGTTGGGGCGCCGATCGCGCGGCTTGTCCGCGGAGAGGGTCTGGTCTGCGTGTTGCGTCATGGCGAGCGGAAGTTTACGCGAGGTCGACCCCATTTGCCTCACCCGCGACAATCGCCCGGGCGGGAGGCGCGAGGGGGACATCACGGCGCTGACGAAGCGCTATTGACGCGCAGCGAATCTCGCGGCGGCGCCGCGACGAGTCCGAATGACGCGGTCTCCCGCTCGAGCTGCACGAGCCAGAATCGCATCGCCATCTCGCGATACATCGTCACTGCGGCGGTCAGGTGTTCGCGTGCCTTCTCCGGATCGCCGGCGCAGGCGAGCAGGCGTGCAAGCGCCGCATGACAGTGGGCGGCGAGGGGCCGCATGCCGAGTTTGTCGGCCAGCATCATTGCATCGAGAAAGTACTGTTGCGCCAGTGCCGATGCCGGGGCCTCCGCCGCGTGGATCTCGCCGAGGAGGTGCCGCGCGTAGACCTCGTTGCCGTGCTCCTTCTGTTCGGTGGCGAGCGAAAGCGCCATCGTGGCGAGTCGCGTCGCTTCGGCGTGTTCCCCGGCGAGCAGGTGGATTTCGCCGCACTTGACGAGCAGAAGCGGCAGGCGGCTCATCCTGCCCATCGCTGTCGCGCCTTCGACCGCGGCGTCCACGTGCGACAGCCCCTCGGTGACGCGTCCGCAACGGGCGAGGGCAACGCCCAGGTCGGCCGCGATCGGCGGCCGCAGCAGGGGTACCTGCTCGCTGATGGTCAGGCCGCGCGTGAGAATCGTGATGGCCGACTCGAATTCGCCTATTCTGACGCGCACGCCGCCAAGCCCGAGGCATACGTGGCAGATGCTGTACGCGTGATGGGACCTGTCGGCGACCTGCAGTCCCGCGGACGCCAGACTGCGGGCACTCTCGAAGTCACCCAATTCGGCCAACGTCCAGGCGAGGTGGCTGCGCACGCGCACCGACGGCAACCCGACCTGTCCGAAGGCATTGGTTTCGTCGTCGGGGCCGATCAGAGCCAGCGCGCCACTGAGGAATTCGCGCGCCTTGGGGTAGTTGCCGAGCGTCCGGTAGATTTCACCCACGCTCATGCTGCCGACGATGAGTAGGTCGATGGCGCCCGCGCGCTCCCCGAGCACCAACGCCCGTTCGCCTGTCTCTAGCGCAAGGTCCGCGTTTCCCACATTGCCGTGGAAGTTGCTGAGGAAGGAGAGGACCTGCGCGCGGCGCCGTTCGTCGCCCAGTGTCTCGGCCAGGCGTCGCGCCTCCTCCAGCACCTCGAGCAGCCGCTGGTGCCGGCCGAGCGGGACGAGCGCGTTGCGCAAGTCGCAACGAAGATCGAACGCCAATTCCCGCAGGTGCTGCGACGGCGGCAGGCGGTCCAGCACGTCGAGCGCGCGCTCGAAGTAGGCAGTGGCCTCCACGCTCGCGAACTGCGCGGCCGCAAGTTGGCCAGCGTCGCGCAGGTAGGTCAGCGCCTGATCCCATGCCTCGGCCAACACGGCGTGGCGCGCCAGGATGTCGACGTCGTCGCTGCCCTCCAGAGCCTGCAGAATGTTCAGGTGCAGCTGCTTTCGGCGCCGTTGCAGCAGCGTGTCATAGGCAACTGCCTGGGTCAGCGAGTGCTTGAATTCATAGGCGAGCGCCCCGGCGTCCGCGCGCTCGACCAGCAGCCCCGCCATTTCAAGCCGGCGCAGCGCTTTGCGGAGCTCTTCGTTCGGCAGACCGCTCACACGCTCCAGCAGGCGGACACCTGCGACTTCCCCGATGGCTGCGATGGTTTGCAGCACGAGCTTGTCGCCGCGTGCCAGACGGTCGATGCGCGCCGACAGCACGCCTCGCACGGTGGGAGGAATCGTGACCGTGCCCCGCTGCGTTCCCGCGCGGTAGCGCGCCGGCTGTCCCTGCAACTCGCCCGCTTCGACCATGCTGCGAACGTATTCCTCGATGAACAAGGGATTGCCGCCGCTTCGTCGGGGGAGCTCCTCCTTGATCGCAGCCAGCGATTCGTCCTCGCCGAGGAGGTCGGTGATGATCTGCCTCGTTGCGGGGGGCGCAAGCCCGTCGAGGTGCAGTTCGAGGCGCTCGCGGTCGCCTAGCCAGGCGGCGTCGTAATCGGGGCGATAGGTGAGCACGACGAGCGTGGATGGCGGCAGGTTGTG
>Ga0209048_10001985_pt1 | contig 20604 bp, 17 predicted proteins | sample FrelakmetCRP12CR_FD_187146 | JGI IMG/M metagenome (GOLD analysis project Ga0209048, IMG submission 187146) | Freshwater lake sediment microbial communities from the University of Notre Dame, USA, for methane emissions studies - CRP12 CR (SPAdes)... | ecosystem: Environmental > Aquatic >... | reverse complement strand
AACAAGCCAATAAAAAATTAGCCAGGCATCAGCACATCAAAAGTTTCAGTGTTTGGCAAGGGAAAGATTTCCCTCGCACACATACTTTGAAAGCCAGGCGTCAAGAGGTCATCGGTGCTTTATCGTGACAGTGGTAAAACGTTCCATACTATACATCTCAATTGTGGTGTGCATATTCTTCCCTGGCAATGTACCAAAAGCAAGAATATGCAACCCCTTTTCCATTTGAGCTAATTACGGTGTAGGTGTTCATTTGTTGTACTAACTCTTGAGCCTCCAGGTCTGTTATCGTGCCTGGTTCACTAGAAAGACAATGGTCAAGGCAAGGTCAAAAAACACAAGGTGATGTAAGCATAAAGCCTATGCCTGAATACAAGCTGCTCTCTAAGGCTGAAAACGTAACAAACTATTTGCGGGCGTGTTAGTATGGTGATGGAAAGAGAATAAAAAAACCAGGGGGCACATTTGACTCTTAGATGGAAGATGAATAATTATGTACATAGAAGAAACACTACATTATTACCTGGATGATCTCGCATCTGCAAAGCCAACTCCTGGTGGAGGTTCCGCTGCTGCTTTGAGTGGTGCAATGGGGGCCGCGCTCGCCAGTATGGTTTGTAGGATTACAATAGGTAAAGGGACGTATGCTGATGTGCGGCAGGAAATTGAAGAACTGCTTAGAAAGACCGAATATCTGCGGAGTAGATTTCAACAACTTATGCAGGAAGATATTGAGGCATATGGGCATCTCTCAGGAAGCTATAAGTTGCCGCGCGAGACGAGCGAAGAGCGAAAATATCGTACAGATATGATTCAACAGCAACTTGTTGAAGCAGCCTTGGTGCCACTGGAGGTGGTTGAGTGTGCCGCTGAGTTGATCCAGTCATGTCAAAAGATTGCTGAGATTGGCAGTATTACAGTACTCAGTGATATAGAGACAGGGGCAATACTTGCTTCATGTGCTGGTAAAGGCGCGGCCTTCATGGTGCATATTAATGTGCGATCAATCAAAGATGATACGTTGGTTATTGAATTAGAAAATCGCCTGAATACAGCATTATCAACCATTGCTGAGGGTGTTGATCAGGTTACAAATAGAGTGAGGGGAAGAGCGTGACTGCAATAATTCTGGATGGTCGTGCGATAGGTGCGGAGATCAAAGCCGAGTTGCGAACAGACATCGAAAAGTATCTACATGAACAAGGCAAACCACCTGGACTGTCTATAGTCCGTGTAGGTGGGGATACAGCTTCAGGTGTATACAGTAAAGCGATTTTGAGAATTGCCGAGGAGATTGGTGTCAAGGTCAGGCTGGATCAATTCCCTACACGTATTTCGGCTGATGAACTACGTGCAATAATAATGCAACTGAATTATGACGAGACGGTTCAGGGTATAATCGTGCAAATGCCCTTGCCAGCGCATTTATCGCAAAAGATGGTAGCAGATTTGATCAGCTCTAGTAAGGACATTGATGGAATTAGCCCTCGTAACGCAGGAAATCTCTTTCTAGGATTACCTGGTTTTTTGCCTGCCACTGTAGCAGCAGTGATAGAAATTCTTGAGCGCATTCGAGTCCCTCTTGAGGGTAAAAGAGCTGTCATCATTTCTCGTAGTAATATTGTTGGTAAACCACTGGCTATGATGCTCTTGCAAAAAAACGCGACAGTAACGGTAAGCCATTCACATACTGTCGATTTAGCTGGCTTTACCCGACAGGCTGATGTACTCGTCGCGGCTGCCGGACATGCGAATATGATTACCGAGGATATGGTGCGTCCAGGTGCAACTGTCATCGATGTTGGTATTAATCAATTACCAGAAGGTGGTATTGTAGGCGACGTTGATTTTACTCGTGTAAGCGAAGTAGCTGGAGCTATTACACCGACTCCTGGCGGCGTAGGTCCATTAACAAATGTACTTTTAATAAAGCAATGTGTGCATGCAGCCTGGCAGCAGGTGCAAAATAGAGAGCTTATGAAAGGAGAAGTAACGATCTTTTGATCAGAACTACCTGTAGCACCGAGGCAAATTGCTGAAATCATTGTCATAGAAGTTCAGGTCAATTGTCTCGTTATTTTTTGCTTCTAGGCTTTTCCTGCTCTGCGGCGGCGGGCAGCAGCAGCATTGCGGCGACGCTCTCGACGACGTTCCAGATCTGCAGGTTGCACTTCAGCAACATTTTCAACACTCGCTTGTTCCGCTATGGTGCTTCTACCATTACTTTTTACTGTTGAGGTAGAACGAGACTGCGCTCGAGTAGTGCGTGCATTTATAATGCCCTGGCGAATAACTAGTCCCGCAAGAATAGCGGCTGCAATCAATAACACAAAGTACAACGGAACAACTATGCTATTTAGAGCTGTAGGGATTGCTTTGGATCTAACTAAAGTACTGACAATAAATACGAGGGCAAGCAGAATGTATTCGATGCCTGTCAGGATATTAATCTGTTTATACCAGATGAGAGTGACACCGCGTGCGTGTGCTTCCCGTATGCGTTTAGAGCCTGAAAACACATTAAAACATCCAAGGAGGATAAAAACGAGGCTAAAGAGAGAGAGAAACGTTGGATTATTCATGAATAACGAAATCCTCCTGAGTATAAGAGCAAATAATAATGGTAAGAAGAATTTATTGAACCAGTATTGTCACTTAGTAAGAATGACTGACTCTGACAAGGTCAACTGATTCGCATACACGGAGACATGGAATTTTTGCTCACCCTGGATGTTATTGCATTGTAAAGTTAAGACGACAGTATCGCCAGGTTGACCTGAAGGCAATAGAGATCCAGAAGGCAATAAAGTTCCTGATTCCAATTGCTGCCCATTACTGACAAACTTAATATAGTCTTTGATGTTATCATCCGGTTTGACTGTCCAGCTAATAGCCGCAGTTCCTAAATTGATAAGTGTCAAAGTCACATCGGGTTGACAAGTATTTCCCATGATGCGGGCAACGATTGGGTTTGGACTAAAGACCATCTCAGGTGTAGCATCTGTTATTTGCAATTGTACAGGCAGTGTCAACAGTTGAGAGTTGTTAATCATGAAAATAATCTGTCCCAGGTAGGGATGTTTTGTGTCTGTACTTTTTAATCCAGCGGTATTCACACTAATTAGTATACTATGAGGCTGGGAGATCGCTAAACGTCCATAATCATTGTTGTCGTTAATCAATAACCAGTTCAAATTATTATTAGTAGATGTCGTTGCTGTCCATTGTAGGGGTAAGCCGCTCGTATTGGTGATGGTGATCTGTTTCGGGTCCGGATTTCCCTGACCCATAACAGCCTGGAACGTTAGCTGTGAACTAGGTTTCCCTTGCATGGACACAGAGAGATCTGTGCTGGTAGTTGTAGCAGTTCCTGCAAGTATAACTTGTATTGTCTGGAAGGCACTCTGGCTACTGCTTTCATCCAATGCTTCGATAGAATGAGAGCCTGTGGACCAATGACTATCAATTGGAATTGTAACGTTAAATGCTCCCTGGTTATCGGTGTGGGTAGAAATGGTGTTACCGCTAGTATCAACGATGGGTATAGCAGTGTCGCGTTTGAAGATTACAGTCTGGTTGGCTTCAAAATATTCTCCATGAAGTTGAATTGACAGGCCAACCTTGATTGATTGAGATGGTGTTCCTACCAAAATGAGTGTTGGTTGTGGCGTATGGGTTGGCGTTGTTACAGATCTAACTCCGAAAGGGGAGTTGGGGATATCACTTATAAAGATATACGCGCCAAGGCCAATAATCAGGCATATCATCAAAAAGATAATAATCCAGGTGCCGAATTTTACCGTGCGTTTACTTTGTTGCTTTTTGTCGTTCTTTGGCATGGTACGCATTCGTACAAGGCTCTGATGCATCGGTGTTAGAGGCATAGGAACAGAAGCTTGACCCCTTGAAACATTTTCGGCTGGTCCAGCTTCGGCGTATTGTCGATCACGCCAACTTTTACGCCATTGCTCAGCTGCTTTGCTTGTAGCCATAAAACTTGCAGGATTGAGTAATTCCATGGTAGGAGTTTCTGAAACGCCATTCTTTCCACTAACATGCAGGGTAGATGTGCTTCTTATCGATAACTCATCCGAGTCATACATAGTTTCATTCTGCCATAAGGGATCGACTGAAGTTGTTTGTGCTCCGTCAATCTGCTCTTGAGGGCGACTCTGCACGCTATTTCCAGCAATTTTTAGTTGAGAATTTACCTGGGTTCGCTGCGTTGCTAGTTGAGAAATCTGCTGCTTATCCTGGCTCCTTTCACCAGGTTGCATGAACGCAGAGCTTGAACGCTGATCTGCTTTATTTTGAGTGGGCGAAGATACTTTTGCGATCGAAGAAGATATTGGATATTCTGGCGTTTGTGTTGCTTCCGTTGACTGTTGACTTGATATAGTTTGTACATTGGAATCTGGTCGTCCAGGGATAACAGAATGGGTAGTAGATTTTGACATAACAGGGCGAATGAGACCAGGTTTTCGAGCTGATGAGGAAAGGTCGTCAGGGATCTGATTAGAAATATCAGATATACCTTGACCCTGATCTGAATCTGAGTTCTTGGACTCTACAGAGGGTAAAGCCTCTTCAGGAATTTTTTTTGGGGCAGGTTGGTTGTTTTGTGCCTTAGATACGGGAGGTTCAGACGATAACTCAGGATTTGAAGTATCAAGTTGTTGAATATCAGCGGATGGTTTTATACCATTGCTAGTTGGCCGCGATGGGAAAAATGGTAGACGTGCGACAGTTTTAGGGCGAATTGACACATTTTCAGCCTCTTTTGTAAACGGCTCATTGACGTTTTTAATGGCTTTTTCTGGTTTTACAGACGTAGAAGGCTTTAAATGTATTGATGTACCTTCTTTATTTGTAGATGTTGATGCAGTTGTAGTTGGATCATTAGATCTCGCTTCTCGCACAGAGGATTTTTTAAAACTTTGAGCAGTGCCGCATACTGCACAGAAGCGTGCATCTTTTGGAAGTTCAGTTGCACAATTTTCACAAGGGTTAGTTGTACTCGTATCGAGTGTTTTTTGTCCGATATGTGTGGAATTCTCTTGTTCAGGTTCTTGAGGATTCTGGGGCAGTCCACAAACATTACAAAAACGTGCTTGATCAGCTAGTTCGGAATTACACTCACGACAACGAATCATAAACTTTACTCACAACAATCATTACTACAGCCTGAAGGTAAACCGATATGAATTTGATACTGATAAGGCTTTCCGACGGCGTCAACTTAGATTTCTTCATACTTTCGATATACTTACACAATGTTTCTTTTAAGGCAAATTGATATTACCTTCGTCTGTAGAACGAGTGAATATGTGAAAGGATATCGAGAGGGTGCTTTTTTCCTATACTGTTTTTTTACTCAGAAATATTCTGACTGCTACACCTGAACCTACGCAGACAAGGGGTCCGGTGATAAGATTCAAAGCAAATGTAAGTGGATTCAGAATAGTGATAGTACGTATGGGAATTACAATGTCATGAAATTGTATGAGCCCTTCCAACCCTCTCAGCACCCAAAGATTCGCTGGCAATACCATAATCAAGCCTAAGATTGCTTCCATAGAAAGGAATGTTACCCATCCAGGATAAATTGATTGATTTTCTCTTTGAACACTCTGCTCATACATAGTAAGAAGAAGCATTGCGAGTGCGGCTCCATTGAAAAAGTATGGTTCAAGAGCTTGAAGGTCAAAGGTTGAAGGATTACCCAGGAAAAGGGGAATACGCCATAGTAGACTGAAAATAATAATGTTTTGAATACCACTGTTCAAGTCAATAGGTATTGGTATTTGCCAGGGTAGGAGTGCGCTGAGTATTCGTAGTGTAGGATAAGGACCTGGAACGAATTGATTGAGGCTAAGTATGAAATCATAACCGGCTGAAAATATATAAGCCGCTACTGTGGGAGCCAGTCCAATTACAAGTATTGTCAGGAAATAACTGATAATTGATCGCTTAGATGGTTTTCCTGTTAAATTTTCAATCGGGATAACATCAGCATTTGCTCCGATAGTACTCTGTTCATCTATGTGTTTCGATGCAATATTTACTGTTTCTTCCTCTATACTATCTCTTGATGATGATCTGGCTGGCATAGGACGTATGGGCGCGAATGCTAAGTGCCCAAGAGTCGCACCTGCTAAACTAAAGATGATTGAGAAACCTGCAATCAATATCCAGGTAATCAGAAAATCTTTGCCCGTTACTTGACTAGTGCTGATGGAATCAAATACATCTGGATAAGTAAGAGCTACCATAAATTGAATCAATGCCATGAAAAAGCCACCTAGAGCGGCTTCTCGCAAACCAACTCCTTGTGAAGTACGTAATTTTCGAATAGCGGTGACGAGCAGACCACAACCTGTAGCGCTGAGCACAGCTGTTGGGACAAACGAAGTTGCTGGTTGTGCATGAATTCTAGCAGTGGTAGCGAAAAAAGCTGCGATGAGAATAACAATACCAAGCGCTGCCCAGTCAAAATTGCTCACCTGGCTTTGCGGATCGGAAGGTCTCGATGTTGTTCTGGAATCTATGTCCAATATCGGGCGTGGCACTTTGTCCGCGTCACCGGAAGACGTAGTTGTTATTTCAGGTTTATCTGGACTACTCATTACTTCACATCTACTCCTCTTGTATCTTCTTTAGGATACTAACACAACCACCAGTGTTTGAGAAGACTTTAAGATGCATAACCATTATAAAAATACAGTGTTTACCTGACAAAATACTCATATTTCACTCTTGACTCTTTGAGAAAATCAGCTAAAATCTCTATAGATTACAAAAGCATAGCAAATTATGTGAGGTTTTGTGCAAATAGTCCTTGTAGGCGTAGATCACATATCTGCGCCCATAGCTTTGCGAGAACGATTGTCGTGTACTAAGCGACAGGTACCACAGGTTCTTCATGAAATACGTAATATCGCTCAGGAATGCGTTTTACTCTCGACTTGTAACCGTATTGAAATGTATGCCGTCTTTTCTGAAATTGAAGAAGGACACATTCAACTTTTGCGGATTCTGAGTGATATCAGTAGCATAACTCTTCCAGAACTTAAAGCTCACAGCTATCATTTTGTTGATGAACAAGCTGTGTCGCACTTGTATGGCGTTGCATGTGGACTTTATTCCCTGGTGCCGGGAGAGTCGCAGATACAAGGGCAGGTAGTCGAAGCTTTGGAAATAGCTCAGGGTAGTGGTTATGCTGGACCAATAACATCCGCGTTATTTCGTGGAGCTGTTGTAGCAGGCAAACGTGCTCGAAGTGAAACTGGAATCAGCCGAAATGCTGCCTCTATTAGTCTTGTTGCTGTACAGCTGGCGAAGAAACTCTTGCCCACTCTAGATAAGGCTTGTGTTCTGCTTGTAGGATCTGGAAAAATGAGCGAACTCACTGCCCATCATCTATGCGATAATGGCGCGCAAGAATTGATTATTATTAATCGAACACCTTTACATGCTATCGAACTTGCCAACCGCTTTGGTGCTGAACATCGATCTTTTAAAGAACTTGCCAAATCTCTAGTGGAAGCGGATGTAGTCATTACATCCACTACTGCTCCTCGCGCATTAATCACGCTTGAAATGATGCAAGATGTAATGAAGCAGCGTGCCGAGAGACAAATACTTCTAATCGATCTTTCCCTTCCGCGTGACATTGAACCTGAAATAGCTGAAATGTCAGGAGTGCACCTGTATAACCTGGATGATTTACAGGTGGGAGTAAACGAAGGCATTCGTTTGCGGAACCAGGAAGTTGAACAGGTTCAGGAGATCATACTCCAGGAAGTGAGTGTATTTAATAGATGGCTTTGGTCGTTAAACGTGGTCGAAACAATCAGAGCGCTTAGACAATATGCAGACATGTTGAGGCAACAAGAATTGAGGCGTACACTCCAACGTTTGCCTGACCTTACAAAACGAGAAACCGCCATAATTGAGGAACTGTCAACACGGACAGTGAATAAGTTATTACATATCCCCATGCTGCGTCTAAAAGAGGCCACTATTGAGGGCCAGGAACATTTATATACGGAAGCACTACATTATTTATTTGATTTGAAAGAACATTTGGATGAAACGCATTACCATAGGAACTCGAGCAAGCAAACTGGCTATGATACAGACACAATGGGTAGTCGAACATCTGCATCAACAAGAGCCAGAATTAGAGATAATAATAAAGCGAATTCAAACGACAGGTGATACGAAAGCAGGCGTTCCATTAACGCAGATGGGTGGTGATGGGGTTTTTGTAATGGAAATTGAGCATGCTTTATTGCAAAGAGATATTGATTTGGCCGTCCATAGTTTGAAAGATTTGCCTACCACTCAACCTGAAGGATTATCTATATGTGTGGTAGGTATGCGTGAGGATGCCAGGGATGTACTGGTAGTTAATAGTCAGAGTGACCTGGGATCGTTGTTTGAGTCAGGTCGATCTGGATACCTGCGCATTGGTACATGCAGTTTAAGGAGAACAGCGCAAATTCGAGCGCTTTTCCCGAAGGTAGAGATTTTTCCACTTCGAGGAAATGTTGAGACACGGTTGCATAAACTGGATACAGGAGCTTATGACGGAATTTTGCTGGCTGCTGCTGGATTGCATAGATTAGGTAAGCATGAACAATTAGCTAATAGAATGAACTATCTGCCAATAGAATTAATGATGCCTGCACCAGGGCAGGGAGCATTAGCAGTGGAGTTCCGTAATGAGTCAGAGATACAAACGTTGATAGCCTCTCTCAGGAATAATGAGACGCAGATAACTGCGAGCGCGGAACGAATGTTTATGCATCGGCTGGGTGTTGGATGCTCGCTTCCAGTTGCAGCTTATGGAGAAATAGTGGGTGATCAGCTCATTTTAAAAGGATTAGTGATTAGCCTGGATGGTCAACGCAAAGTACTTGTGCAGGGTTCAATTTCGTGGACATCTGAAACACATATTGAGTATGCCGAAGAACTGGGGTTGCAGCTGGCTGATCGTGCATTATCAGAGGGAGCAGCGGAGATTATTAAAACATCGTATGAAATGCAGTTTCAAGGAAGTCAAAATGCATGAGCAAACAGTGAAGAACTTACCTTTAGAAGGTCGACGAATTCTTAATACTCGTACATACGAACAAGCAGGTGCTTTAAGTTCTCTGTTGAGCGCTCTTGGAGCTATACCTGTGGAGTTCCCGACGATACGTTTAGTTGCTCCAGAGAATTGGGAGCCTCTCGATAATGCGTTGAAGCGACTGTGCGAAGCAGATTGGTATGATTGGTTAGTATTCACAAGTGCCAATGGGGTACAATACTTTTTCGAACGATTGATAAAGTTGGGGTATTATGTAGAGTCTATTGGCAATGTGCGTATAGCTGCAATTGGTCCAGCAACTGCTATGGCTCTGACAACATATGGAGCTAAGGTTGATCTTGTACCAGATACATATATTGCTGAGGCTGTTGCCGTTGCATTGATCGAAGATGTTCGCAAGCAGGGAGAGTCTTTAGAGGGAAAAAGGTTATTGTTGGCTCGTGCAGCAGAAGCGCGTAATGTGCTGATTCATGAACTTCGCAGAGTAGGTGTAGAAGTGGATGTAGTAGCGGTTTATCGAACTATCGGGATTGATAAAGAATGTGAACCAGGGCAAATGATCCTGCGCCAACTAGAAGCTGAGGAACTTGATATTATCACCTTTACCAGTTCATCAACGGTTCGAAATTTTATGCAATGGCTTATGGAGTACGATGCAAAATTCGCCGAAACATTTATTCATCGCGTGGTAGAGTTTGCACGTCCAAAAATAGCTTGCATTGGTCCAATTACATCACAGACTGCGCGTGAAAATGGCCTGAAAGTACATATCGAAGCGCACGTCTATACAATTACTGGCCTGGTAGAGGCAATTATTCGAAATGAGGAAAAAGTATGACAGAACAGACAATGCAAACAACACAAACAACAAAAGTACAGTCTGAGCAACAAGCTTCTAATCCTGGATTGAAGCAACCCCGCCAGTTGGTGCGTTTTACATTCTATAAACTTGATCCACAATGGCAATTGCTCCAGGCAGAGAAACGCCAGCAGGGAAAACAGGAATTGCTCGCAATTTTTGAAGAATATACCCAAGAGCATTTAATGCGCAGTTTTGGCCTTTACGGATTGCGATCGGATTGTGATTTTATGCTCTGGCAGGCTAGTTATGCTATTGAAGATTTACAAGGGGTTAGTAGTAAGATTCGATGTAGTGTGATGGGGCCATATTTGCGTGAAATTCATGCATTTCTTTCAATGACAAAACGTTCTGTCTATGTTGGCAAAAACGCTCGTGGCTCACATGATCCGCGCCTGGTAATTACGCCTGAGGATAAAAAGTATCTCTTTGTCTACCCCTTTGTTAAAACGAGGGCATGGTATGCCTTGCCAATAGAAGACCGAAAGCGAATGATGAACGAACATATTCGCGTCGGTTTGACCTTTCCATCTGTTTCGTTGAATACCACCTATTCCTTCGGCCTGGATGACCAGGAGTTTGTTGTAGCATTCGAAACGGATGTAGTCAGTGATTTTCTTGATCTGGTACAACAATTACGCGAGACAGAAGCGAGTATATATACCCTAAGAGATACACCTATGTTCACCTGTGTAGCGCAGCCTTTGCAAGACATTTTAGAAGCAATAGGAGCTTGAGGAGCCTATATATGGAGAATAAAACTCGAATTGAAAAAAGTCTGATACTTCATCGCTCGCAAGCTCTTTTTGAAGAGGCACAACAACTTATGCCAGGCGGTGTGAACAGCCCTGTGCGCGCGTTCCGAGGCGTTGGAGGCAATCCCGTATTTATTGATCGAGCGAAAGGGCCATACTTATTTGACGTAGATGGGAACCGCTACCTTGATTATGTTCAATCGTGGGGACCAATGATTCTAGGTCATGGTTATCCATCTGTGCTAGAAGCAGTGACGAGGGCAAGTATGCGTGGATTTAGCTTCGGCGCACCAACTGAAGCAGAGAGCATACTGGCTAAGTTAGTCATCGACAGCGTACCATCGATAGAAATGGTGCGTTTTGTTAATTCTGGTACAGAGGCAACAATGAGCGCTCTGCGCCTGGCCAGGGCATTTACTGGACGAAGCAAAATCATCAAGTTTAGTGGTTGCTACCATGGTCATGCAGATATGCTTCTCGTACAAGCTGGTTCTGGTGTGGCAACGATGGGCTTGCCAGATAGTCCAGGAGTACCTGCAGAAGCTACTAGTAACACCCTGATTGCCAATTATAATGATAGCGAGGCCGTAGAGGAGTTATTTAGAATCTACCCAGAAGACATTGCTGCGATCATAGTTGAGCCAGTTGCAGCCAATATGGGGTTGGTGCTGCCTGATCCTGGGTTTCTTGAGCAACTAAGAGATTTATGTACTATATTCGGAGCATTACTGATCTTTGATGAAGTCATGACTGGTTTCCGTGTCGCTCTGGGCGGTATGCAAGAACGTACGGGTATACACGCTGACTTGACTTGTCTAGGGAAAATAATCGGCGGAGGGCTTCCGGTAGGGGCATATGGAGGGCGGCGAGAAATAATGCAACTTGTGGCACCAATGGGGCCAATGTACCAGGCAGGAACACTTTCGGGTAATCCTATGGCAATGGCAGCTGGTATTGCCACTATCGAAGAGTTGCGTAAACCCGGTCGATATGAAGAGCTTGAACGTAAAGGGCAATTATTGAGTAGTGGAATAAATCAAGTGCTACAAATGATAGGTGATGGCGTACAATTTGTGAGAATTGGTGCAATTTTTTGTTTATTCTTCACTGCTGAACATGTTGTAAATTATAGCAGCGCCAAAACCTCAAACACACAACGTTATGCTCGCTTTTTCTGGAGTATGTTAAAGCGTGGCGTATACTTGCCTCCATCCCAATTTGAGAGTTGTTTTATGTCACTGGCCATGGAAGATAAGATGATTCATGAGACGGTAGGGGCAGTGAGATTAGCTTTGATTGAGAGTACAGAGTAAATAATGGTGTCAAAATTTCCTACCACTCGTATGCGACGCACGCGACAGAACGATACGTTGCGTAACCTGGTACGCGAGACGTACCTGAACATTGAACAACTTATTTACCCACTTTTTATTGCGGAGAATATTGACGATCCGCAAGAAATCTCCTCAATGCCAGGAATGAAGCAATGGCCACTCGCATATGTAGGGCAAGAGGCAAAACGTATTTTAAAACTCGGTATTCCAGCGGTGTTGCTATTTGGTATCCCCTCAGAGAAAGATGAAGTGGGGTCTCAGGCGTATAATTCGCAGGGTATCATTCAACAGGCCATCTGTCGTATTAAAGCAGAAGCGCAAGATTTGCTGGTTATGACTGATGTGTGCCTGTGTGAATATACAAGCCATGGCCATTGCGGTGTGATTTATAATGGAAATGTTCAGAATGACGAGTCACTTGAACTACTGGCACGAATGGCACTATCACATGTTGTAGCTGGTGCTGATGTAGTAGCTCCTTCGGATATGATGGACGGTCGTGTAGGGGCAATTCGGCAAAGCTTAGATAAGGATGGGTATAGTTCAACGCCGATAATGGCTTACTCAGCTAAATACGCTTCCGGGTTCTATGGTCCATTTCGAGAAGCAGCAGCTTCTTCACCTCAATTCGGTGATCGTCGATCATACCAAATGGATCCTGCTAATGTTCGCGAGGCATTGCGTGAAGTTGATCTAGATATTGACGAGGGTGCTGATATAGTAATGGTAAAGCCCGCACTGGCCTACCTGGATGTTATCCAGCAAGTTCGGCAACACTGTAACTTGCCAATTGCGGCATATAATGTGAGTGGTGAATACTCGATGATTAAAGCCGCCGCTCAACAAGGATGGATTGATGAACGGCGTATTGTGATGGAGGTGTTGACGGGCATTAAAAGAGCTGGAGCAGATATGATTATTACATATTTTGCGCCAGACGTTGCAAAGTGGTTGAGTGAAGAATAGCGGTCCCATAATTTCATACAACAAAATGAAGGGCAAAAGAGGGGAGGAATTCTTTGTGGATACTCTAAATACATCTTTATTTGGATCATATGAGCAGATGAAACTAGGCGTCGGTTACCATAATGTTGGAACCGGCGTTTTGCGTGCATCCAATAAGGCAACGGTCGATTATGTGGAAGAGCATTATGGGCAAAGATGTGGACATTTACCTCTTGATGCACAAAAGGTTCGTGTTTTAGTGAATGCGCACACTGATGAAGATGCATCACATCTGAAGTATCTTAGTCGACTTTATGGAAAAGAAATTAGTGCTATAACCCCTTTTGAATTGAAAGAGCAACAAAAACTTCACCCAGTGTCTCAAATGTTAGTTGTGCCTTATATCAATGTTCCCGAGACTGAAAGACGTATTCAAACTGATTTGAAGGCAGAATCATGGGGTATGAGAGGGGATTTAGTCAGCTTGCTTAAAAACAAAGCTGATTTTTATCAATTTGTTGATGAATTCGAATTTGATGGTTTTCGTACTCCTGATTATCGCATTGCCCATTTAAAAGATCTTTCCGAAGAAGCTCTTCTTTTTATGAATGAGATACAAGAAATCGTGATAGAATTGGGTGTGCCACGGTATCCGCTGGGGGTTATGCTTAGAGCAGCCGAATCGGATGGAAATTATGGTTGCTGCCTCGTCTATGAGCAACATAAACGTGTCAGGGTTGTTCCGAATGGTGAAGCGACACAGGCAGTGTCTTATTCCTCCTGGAAAGAAGCATTAGCTGTTTCGCAAAAGCACCTGACTGATGCGGTGGATCAAGAGAAAGAAACAAGAATTGTCATCAGCCGCTATATAGATATGCTTGATTCTCCAGGCATGTCAGTTGTTATCCTCGATGGTCGTATAGAGTCTTTAGGATGGAATGGACAACTTCAACAAAATGGTAGTAAAGCATGTGTTGGAACGAGTTCATACAAACCAGCAAACGCCTCTCTAGCACGATTGCAATATAGATACGAAGGAGAAACTCTGGCCTACTTCGAAGCAATTTTGAGACGGGCAGCGCAAAAATGTGGTGTGGATTTTGCATCTATGATAGGTGTAGCTAATATTGATATCATGCTTCCCAGTGATTTAGAACAAATGCTGCAGAAAAAAAGAGGCTATAAACCGACTCACTATGTTGCTGAATGTAATCCGCGTTGGACAAACTACACCGATGCGATTATGACCATCATAGGAGTCAATAGAAAAAAACAGACCATTAGCAACATGAAGTCGGTAATTCAGGAGGGGATAGCAACTATCGATAAATTCTACCTGCCAGATGACATAGATGTCCAGGAAGTAAGAGAATGCATCTTTCAGAAGGATGAAGAGCTACAACAAAGTGGAACGAGAATTATCTGTCGAATGGCGAAAAAGCCTATGGGATTAATCTTCGCAGGTGATATTAATAAAGCTCAACAAGCTGTTGAAAGCATTATTCCTCTTTTGACAAAAAAATAATCCGATATATAGTTCGGGAAACCGGGAAGCCCTCAAATAATACAGGTAATATTGTCCGTTTTATCAGATTGTTTATTACATCTTACGGAAAGAGTGTCGTATGCCACTATCCATCCAATACCCAACGGCTAGTCTAAAACCACATAAAGAGGAAAGCCTTCAAAGCGGCCACTTGTGGATATTTTCTGGGGCTTTACAGCAGCCTCCACGTTGGATTGAGCCTGGCGGGCTGGTTGATGTGAAGTCATCTACAGGGCAGTTTGTGGCACGTGGTTACTATAATCCCCGAACAGATATTGCAATTCGCCTTCTGACCCGTAACATTGAGCAGACAATTGATGAGGATTTTCTGCGCAAGCGTATTCGAAGTGCAGTAGATTTGCGAAAAGTCTTCGACCCGGGCAAGACCAATACTTATCGACTGATTAATTCGGAGGGCGATAGTTTACCAGGCTTGATAGTTGATCGCTTCGCTGAAATTCTCGTAGTACAGATTCACACTGCTGGAATGGAACGTATGCGTTCCCATCTCATTGATGCGCTGCTGGAGGAGACTGGTACTCGAGGCATATTACTGCGAAATGATAGCCAGTCGCGTCGTCGTGAGGGATTGGAACTTGAGGAGCCTCAAGTAGTAACCGGTGGGGTACCAATGCAAGTAACTGTACGTGAAAATAATGTGCTGTTTTTGGTAGACCCCTGGCAAGGGCAGAAGACAGGTTTTTTCCTGGATCAACGCGATAAACGAGAGGCGCTACGCAAATATACTCAAGCTAAACGAGTGTTGAATTGCTTTAGTTATAGCGGAAGTTTCTCGGTATATGCAGCATTAACCGGTGAAAAAACGCGTGTAACGAGCGTTGATATTTCTGCTCCAGCTATTGAAGCTGCACGCCAGAACTTCATTCTGAATGGCCTTGATCCTAATCACCATCAATTTCTCGTAGCAGATGTATTCGATCACCTTGAACAAGCAAAGGAGGCAGGAGAGCAGTTTGATGTAATCGTTTTAGATCCCCCGGCATTCGCCAAAACACAAAGTGCTCGAACACAGGCTCTAAAAGCATATCGCCGGTTAAATACGCTTGGTATGCAGGTATTGCGACCGGGCGGAATCCTTGTAACCTGCTCGTGCTCGGGAGTAATTGGTATGGATGATCTGCTAGGGGCATTGTCTCAAAGTGCTCAGCGTTTACAGCGCACTGTGCAGTTACTCGAGACATATACACACGGCGTTGATCATCCTATCAATCTAGCAATGCCAGAAACTGCATATTTGAAAGTGGTGTTTTGCCGGGTTGAGTAAAAATCAATCTGGAATATCGTTTACCCATAATTTTGGGATTGCTTTTTCGTATGGACATTCTCTCACTTGCTCAATGCAGATGAAAATTCGTTGACTGTGATATACTACTTTCATCCCTCATCTTTTACTATTGTAACCTAAGGTATTCCCTTTTGAGGGAGTGTCAAATGACCCAAACTATCGATGAGAGTCGCGCACAACTCATTGCAGATTTGCAAGAGCGGGCAGAAGAACTGACACAACTGAACCGCATAGCCATTGCGCTGACTTCCGAATTTGATTTGCAACGCTTGTTGCAGATGATTACTGATGCTGCACGCAGGGTAACTGCAGCTCAATATGCTGCTTTTTTCCTCATTCCAGAGGTAGTAGGCAAGAGTATTCATCAAACTACCACAAAGGTAATTTTTAATCTTGCTGCGATATCTGGAGCGACGCCTGCTATTGAGAAACACTTCCGCCACCTGGGACCAGTTGAGGGAATTGGTATGCTTCAACCTGTATTTTGGGAAGGATCGTCGATAGTTGTTGATGATGTGCTTGAAGATACCCGCTATGTTGGAGTGCCTCGTGGACATATTCCTGTACGCAGTTTTCTTGGAGTACAAATTCGAACTCGGGAGGGTTCAATTCTGGGCGCGTTCCTGATTGGCGATACACGTCCTTCTAGATTTAGTTCTCGTCATGTCGGATTGATTAAGGCCTTGAGCGCACAGGCTGCAGTGGCAATTCACAATGCTCAATTGGTTGCTCGTGAGCGTAGTGCAATGGAAGAACATGCAGCAAAATTGGAATCAGAAGTACGCGAACGCACTGCTGAATTAGAGAGACGAAATCAGGAGTTGAACAGGATAGCGACCGATTTACAGACACTGCACCATGAATTGACTGAGGCCCAGAAGCGTCAGATGCTGACAGAGGAACGGAGTAGAATAGCACAGGAACTTCATGATCGCGTGCAGCAGACACTCTTTACGATCGGGCTGAAGGCTGATTGGATCATCCAGAAATTACCTCCTGAGACACCTTTGCATCACCCATTAAGCTCTATCAAACAACTCGCCTCATTGGGTACTGCTCAAGTACGTGATGCTATATTTGCACTTTCCTCAACTGAAGCACAAGAAGGCAGCCTTGTAAGTATGCTCTACACATTGATTCAAAACTTACGCGAAACTTCTTCTATTGAAGCTGATCTTGTCGTGGTTGAATGGGCTGTTCCACTACCTTCACATATTGAAAGTACACTATTCACGATCGCGCAGGAGGCGCTCTCGAATGCACGGCGCCATGCTCAAGCATCCACAGTAATTGTGACTATACAGGTCAATAGTGGTCAGGCCATGCTTGTGATACAGGATAATGGCGTAGGCCTTTCAGACCAGATACGCCAGTCATATCAAAGCAATCCGATGCATCTAGGACTGAAAGGCATGCAGCATCGGGCAGAGGAGCTGGGTGGCCAATTCTTTCTGGTAAATGGTGAAGAGGGTGGATTGATTGTAAAGGCGGTGATTCCTTTATGATCCGTTTGCTTATCATCGATGACCATGAGATGGTGCGCGAAGGGCTTAAAGCTATGCTTGCTGCGGAGCTTGATTTTGATATTATAGGAGATGCTGCGAATGCTGAACAGGCTTATGAATTGATTCATCGCTTACATCCCGATGTGATCTTGCTTGATGTACGATTGCCCGGAGTAAGTGGTATCGAAGTTTGCCGAACTGTAGCAGATCTCTACCCGGAAATAGCTGTTATTATAGCGACAACGTTTACAGATGAAACGCTTGTTGCACAGTGTATTCAGGCGGGTGCTCGTGGTTTCATTGTCAAAGACATAGAGCGTTTCGATCTCAAACGCTCTATTCGAGCTGTAGCACGTGGTGAAGCTGCCATCGATTCTAAAGCGGCTGTAGCAGTTTTCGCTCAAATTCGTCGGTCTCCCCAGGTTGAACAGGTACCCTCTTCAGAACAATTAAGTCCACAACAAATTGTCATACTACGGATGGTTGCCCAGGGACTTTCAAGTCGAGAAATCGCTACACAGCTTTATTTAAGCGAGAATACTGTAAAGGGATATGTGCAAGAGATTCTTCATCGTTTGAATGTCAAGAATCGCACAGAAGCCGTAATGGTTGCCGTCAAACAAGGATGGTTGTAGCTTTTCTCCTTAATCCTTGTGAGGGGTGTGATCAACGTGGAGGTTGTAAACTTGAGGTTTGCACTCATTCTGACATAAAGTGAGGATCAGTATCACATAGTTGGGGCTTTGTTCAAACTAAGTTGTTTATCCCCTCCTTTTGTATGACTTGCATTACCTCCTTTTGTAGGTTTCAATTTCCTGGATAGGCATGCTAAACTTTACGTACGTCAGAAACTGCATATCCTGACATACTGCCTCCCTTTTTGGCCTGACGTTTTTTTCCTTTGAAGCGCAGGAAGTTGCGCGTGTAGGACTATGTATGGAGGTGATACCTTGATCCCTGGATCTTTTGATTATCTAGCGGCGCGTAGCGTAAACGAAGCCGTGGCCTTGCTAGATCAACATGGCGAAGGCGCCAAAGTTCTGGCAGGAGGCCAGAGCCTCATTCCCCTCTTGCGTTTTCGTCTCGCAAGTCCGACGATTTTGATTGACATCAATCATATCGATGGTCTTGAGTACCTTCGAGAAACGAATGGTACATTACACATCGGCGCTCTAACACGCGAGTCGGAGTTGGATAACGCCAGTCTCATCCGTGAACGCTATCCTATTTTATTTGAAACTTCGACGGTGGTGGCAGACCCTGTGGTGCGCAACTGGGCTACCGTTGGGGGTAATATTGCTCATGCCGATCCTGCCAATGATCATCCCGCTACTATGATAGCCATGGGAGCGAAGGTTATTGCAGTCGGTCCTGCGGGTGAGAGAGTAATACCTATTGAGGAGTTCTTCACGGATGCTCCTTTCGAGACGACTCTTCGTCCCAATGAATTACTTACAGAGATACGCGTTCCTGCACCTGTCCACGGAAGTGGCGGAGCATATGTAAAATTGGAACGCAAAGTGGGAGATTATGCCATTGCTGGAGTGGCAGCTTACATTACTCTAGACGCGAATGGCAATGTTACCAATGCAGGCATTGGTTTGACAAACGTCGGTCAAACACCAATAAAGGCACGAAATGCTGAACACGCATTGCTTGGTAAACCGCTGAATGATGCTAGCATTCATCAAGCTGCCGATCTTGCCGCCGCTGCTTCACAACCAATAAGTGATACGCGCGGCCCAGCTGAATATAAACGCGATATGGTGCATACACTCACTGTACGCGCATTGCGAAAAGCGCTCGCCCGAGCTACAGGAGGTGAATAGCATGAGCACCCATCATATTTCAGTTACTATCAATGGAACATCTTATGAGGGAGAGGTTGATTCCCGAACGCTTCTTGTTCACTGGATCCGTGACACTTTACGATTGACAGGAACACACATTGGTTGCGATACAACGAGTTGCGGAGCATGTACTATTCTTGTGGATGGTAAAGCTACTAAGTCCTGTACTATGTTTGCTGTACAGGCAGATGGGCGACAGCTCATGACTGTAGAGGGTCTGGAACAGAACGACAAAATACATCCTCTACAGGAAGGGTTTCACGAGGAACATGCATTGCAATGTGGTTATTGTACTCCAGGTATGATGATGACCAGCCTGGCTCTTTTGCAACGCAACCCGAATCCTACAGAACATGAAATCCGTGTAGGTATTTCGGGAAATCTGTGCCGCTGTACCGGATATGTAAATATCGTCAAAGCAATTCAGTATGCTGCCGAAAAGATGCAGGCTACTGAAGAGATTCCGGTAGGCGCCGGTCAAGGAGGCGAATAATGGCTACTGAAGTTCATGCTCACGGCCTGGGAGAATCCTACAAACGTAAAGAGGATGCCCGCTTTATTCGCGGGCAGGGCAATTATGTCGATGACGTACAGTTACCTGGAATGCTGTATGGTGACATCGTGCGTAGCCCCTACGCACATGCACTAATCAAGAATATTGATATCAGCGAGGCACTGAAGGTTCCTGGTGTCTTAGCCGTAATAACCGGTAAGGACTTGGAAGCGGCAGGGCTTGCATGGATGCCTACGCTCTCGGCTGATACGGAGGCAGTACTTGCTTTGGATCGCGTGCATTTTCAGATGCAGGAAGTAGCTTTTGTTGTAGCAACCAATCGCTATGCGGCTGCTGACGGCGTGGCTGCAGTCGAAGTCGATTATGAGCCGCTGAAAGTGTTAGTCGATCCCAAAAAAGCTCTTGATCCAGATGCTCCTTTGCTGCGCCCGGATAAGAAGGATAGACAACCGACCAACCAGATTTATCACTGGGAGACAGGCGAGCGCGAGGCAACTGATGCAGCTTTCGTCGAGGCTCAAGCCAACGGTGTGATTGTCAGGCAAGAGATGTACATTCCACGTATTCATCCCGCGCCAATTGAAACCTGCGGCTGCGTGGCTGACTTTCATAAAGCAACGGGGAAACTCACGGTCTGGATGACCTCTCAAGCGCCCCATGCTCACCGCACTCTCTTTGCCATCGTTGCCGGGCTTCCAGAACACCGTATTCGTATCATTTCACCGGATGTTGGTGGTGGTTTTGGAAATAAAGTGCCGATCTATCCTGGCTACGTATGTGCTGTAGTGGCATCAATCACGACAGGCAAGCCAGTGAAATGGATTGAGGATCGCACTGAGAATCTGTCAAGCACCGGTTTTGGCCGTGACTACCATATCAAAGCCGAGGTTGCTGCC
>Ga0209048_10001984_pt1 | contig 20605 bp, 22 predicted proteins | sample FrelakmetCRP12CR_FD_187146 | JGI IMG/M metagenome (GOLD analysis project Ga0209048, IMG submission 187146) | Freshwater lake sediment microbial communities from the University of Notre Dame, USA, for methane emissions studies - CRP12 CR (SPAdes)... | ecosystem: Environmental > Aquatic >... | reverse complement strand
GTTCTGAATGTGTTCGCCGTCGCCGGCCTGGTGGTCGCGACGATTGTCGGCCTGGCTGGTACCGCGGGTGCGGTGTTGGGCGCGCCGACGCTGAGCGGTGTCGCAACATGTGACACCGCGACGGGCTATCAGGTGGTCACCTGGACGTTCGTCAACGCGAGCGGCACCGTGGTCACGATCACCGAGGCCAAGGTCGACGGCAGCGCCATGACCGCGGGCCAAGCGATCGATGCGATCGCCACCCTGGTGCCGAACCCTCTCCCCACCGGTTCCTCCGCGACAGGGGTCACCCACGTGTCGGGAGACGGCAAGGGCAGCTACAAGCTCGCCGTCACCTTCACCTATGCGGACGAGGACCCGACGGTCACCGGTGAGGTGGTGCTGTCCGGTGGCTGCGTGAAGGCGGTGAGCCCGGCCGCTCCCGTGCCGACGACGCCGGCGGTCGTCGCCGCGGCGCAGCCCCGTTTCACCGGCTGAACCCCCCTCGCCTACGCTCGAACCCGTTCGACCCGTCGGTCGACCGGTGCACCACGTGGGGAGATGCCGAGCGCATGGATCCGACCGTCTACGCCATCCCCGTCTTCTTCGGGACGATGGGCCTCGAGCACCTGCTGCTGAAGCGTCGCGCCGAGCAGCTGGGGAGGACCCCGGGCGAGGCGCCGGGCGACTACGAGTGGCGTGACACGGTCACCAGCCTGACGATGGGCGTGGGCAGCCTTCTGGCGCCCTTGGTCGTGCCGAAGCTCTTCGGCCCGATCACCCCGGGCAAGGGTCGGTACGGCAAGGCACTGGTAGCGACGGCGGCCACCGCTGTGGTCACGACGGTGGTGGCGGACCAGGTGGCCCGTCTCCAGGAGGCGAACGAGGCGGAAGGGTCTCTTGAGCCTGAGGTCTTGCCGAACTGCGATGCTCGTCGGCGCGGGCTGGCCGGACGCGTAGCCCGCAAGGTCGCCGGGGTCGGGGCGGTCGCGGCCGTCGTCGCCGGTGGCGTGGCGATCACGTCGACGTTGGCATCGCGCACGACGGCCGACCGCGCCTGGAAGCGCGGGAAGGGTCGCGATCTGGGCACCGGTGTCGCCGCTCTCGGCGCAGCGACCCTCGGATGGGATTTCATCTACTACTGGAACCATCGGTTCATGCACACGAGTCGCTACATGTGGGCCATCCACGTGGTGCACCACTCGAGCGAGCGCTACAACCTCTCGACCGCGCTGCGCCAACCCGTGGCCGACGCGCTCGGCACCTTCGTGCCCTACAGCGCCCTGGCCCTGCTCGGCATCCGGCCCGACCTCATCGCCCAGGCTCGTGCCGTCAACCTGCTGTACCAGTACTGGATCCACACGGACATGATCGAGCGCATCGGGCCGCTCGAAGAGGTGCTCAACACGCCCTCCCACCACCGGGTGCACCACGGGAGCAATCCGCAGTACCTCGACCGCAACCACGGGAGCATCCTCATCATCTGGGACCGCCTCTTCGGGACGTTCGAACGGGAGCGTGAACCGGTGGTCTACGGGCTCACCAAGAACATCGCGACGTTCAACCCGATCCGAGTCGCGTCCCACGAACACGTCGACATGCTGCGTGACGTGGCCCACGCGCGCACTTGGCGTGATCGACTGTCGTTCGTGCTGCGAGGCCCGGGTTGGGCCTACCGTCGCCACGCCGAAGCCGTCGAGTACGTTCCTGCGGCATGATCCAGGTCGACGTCCCGCCCGAGGTGCTGGACGAGGCCCGCACCGTCAACGACGTCGTCGAGCAGTTGCTCGCGACCGTTCCCCCGGCGCACACCCGGCCGCCCGAGGAGACCCGCCAGCTGCGGGCTGAGGGCGTCGGCCCGTTGGGTGCGCCGGCGCGCTCCGATCGGGCGTCGAACCGGGTGGTCGGCGATCCTGCCCGCTCGGTGCCGGTGCGGGTCCTCGCCCCCGAAAACCCCGACGGTGTGTTCCTCCACATCCATGGGGGTGGGTGGGTGCTCGGGGCCGCCGATCAGCAGGATCTGCTGCTCGAGACCCTCGCCGACGAGGCCAACGTGGCCGTGGTGTCCGTCGACTACCGGTTGGCACCGGAGCATCCCTACCCCGCGGGCCCGGACGATTGCGAGACCGCGGCCTGCTGGCTACTCGAGTCGGCGTTCGAGGAGTTCGGCACCGACTGCCTGATGATCGGGGGCGAATCGGCCGGTGCCCACTTGAGCGCGGTGACGCTTCTGCGACTGCGCGATCGCCACGGGATCCGGGGCGCGTTCGCCGGAGCCAACCTCGTATTCGGTGCCTACGACCTGACCCTCACCCCGAGTGCCCGGGGTTGGGGTGAACGCAACCTCATCCTGTCGACCCCGATCATCAGGTGGTTCGCCGACCTGTTCCTGCCCGGCCGCGACGAGGCCCAACGGGCCGAACCCGACGTGTCCCCGCTCTACGCCGACCTCACCCGCATGCCACCGGCGCTCTTCACCGTCGGCACGCTCGACCCCTTGCTCGACGACTCGTTGCTGATGGCCGAACGATGGGAGGCCGCGGGCAACGACACCGAACTGCTGGTGTACCCCGAGGCGCCGCACGGCTTCCACGCCTTCCCGACCGCTCTCGCCCGGATGGCCATCGACGCTCAGCTCGATTTCGTGCGCCGCACGGTCGCCGGCGGCTGAGCCCCGTTCAGCTATCAGGCTTGGGCTCCTTGGGGAGGCCCAGGATCCGCTCGCCGATGATGTTCCGCTGGATCTGGCTGGTGCCGCCGGCGATCCGGGCTCCGGGCGCCGACAGGAGGCCGTAGGCCTCGGGCCCGTCGAGCATGGCCTCAGGGCCGACCCGATCGGCCCGGTGCGCGGCGGTGTCGAACATGAGCTCGGTGATGCCGAGCTTGGCGAGCGAACCAAGGACCGAGGCCACCGGACCCTGGCGGCGCCCCATGGCCCACAGCGCCGTGCCCCGCACCCAGAGGTCGGTGAGCTCCTGGCGGCCGAGCTCGTCGAGGTCATCGCCGCCCATCGCGATCATGGCGTCGAGGCGTCGTTGCAGCGAGATGCCGGACGCGCCGATGCAGCCCCGCTCGTTGGTGAGCGCGGACATGCCGACGGCCCAACCTTCACCCTCCGGGCCGAGCAGCGCGTCAGCGGGCAGCTCGACATCGGTGAGGAAGACCTCGTCGAACTCCGCGTCGCCGTTCATCTGGCGCAGCTGGCGAGTCTCGACGCCGGGGGCGTGCATGTCGACGAGCAGGAACGAGATCCCGCGATGCGACGGGGCGTCGGGGTCGGTGCGGGCCATGAGGATCCCGAAGTCGGCCACGCGACCGTTCGAGCACCACACCTTCTGACCATTCACCAGGTAACGATCGCCGTCGCGCTCGGCCCGGGTGGTGAGCGAGGCGAGGTCGGAACCCGCGTCGGGCTCGCTGAACAGCTGGCACCAGACCCGCTCACCGCTGATGATCGGGCGGAGGTGCTCGGCCTTCTGCTCGGCCGTGCCGAACGCGAGAAGGGCGCCGCCGGTGAGCACGCAGCCGACCATGTTGAGGAATGCGGGCGCCTGGGCGATGGCGCACTGCGTGGTCCAGGCGCCGTTGTGCTCTGGCGTGAGGCCCTGTCCGCCGTACTCGACCGGCCAGTGGATGCCCGCGTAGCCGGCTTCGAAGAGCCGGGCCTGCCACGCCCGACCTTCGTCGGCCAGGCCGGGCGGGAGGATCGCGCCGTAGTCACGGGGCGCGTGGCGCTTGTTGGCGGCCAACCACCGGACCGCCCCAGCGCTGAAGGAGTCGACGTCGATCACTCCTCGTTCATCGCCTTGAGCAGACCGCGGGTACGGGCGACCTCGTCGTCGTTGGTGACGAACTCGAGGGCCGAGAAGTCGGTCGCGCCGGCCTCGGCGAAGCGGGCCAGGCCCTCGCGAACCTCGTCCTCGTCACCCACCAGCGACACGTCGGCCGGCCCGGCGACGCCCTCGCGGTCCATGACCGAGCGGTACGAGGGCAGGTCGTTGTAGCCGTCGAGCACACCGCCGATCATCGAGCGCACGGCGTCGGGCTGATCGGTGACGCACACGGGAACGCTGGCCACGATGCGGGGCTCGGGGCGCCCAGCTCGCTCGGCCGCATCGACCAGCGTGGGCCGGATCTGCTCGGCGACGGTGTGGGGCCCACTGAGCCACAGGATCGTGCCGTCGGTGCGGGCACCGGCCAGGGCGAGCATGCGGGGACCCATCGCCGCGAGCATCACCGCGGGAGCGGTGACGCCGGGCGGGCCGGGGAAGCCTTCGACCTCGCCCGACCAGATGTCGCCGGTGACTGCCACCCGGCGATCGGTGAGCGCGGGCAGCAGGACCGAGAGGTACTCGTCCATGTTCTTCGCCGGCCGCTCGAAGGGGATCTTGAGCATGGTCTCGATGGTCGGTTTGTGGGCCAGGCCGATGCCGAGCACCAGTCGGTTGTCGCACAGCTCCTGCGTTGTGAGGGCCTGGGCGGCGAGCATGAGGGGGTGTCGCGGCCACGTGGAGATCACTGCGGTGCCGAGCTCGATGGTGGCCGTCGACTGGCCGATGACCGCCAGCGCGGTGAGGGCGTCGGGCGTCGCGAGCTGGGCCACCCAGTAGGTGGAGAAGCCATCGGCCTCGGCCTCCCGGGCGTGGGCTGAGATCTGCTCGACCGAGCTTCCGAGAGCGATGAGGCTGGAGCCGTTGATTCCGATGCGCATCCCTCGATCTTGCCCCAAGACGCGACGAGACTGGGCGCCCAACCTCAGGAGGTCGCCCGTGCCCACACCACTCGAGCCCTGGGTCTACGCCTGGCCGCCGTCGGTCTCGTCGGGGGAGAGCGTCGGCCTGCACGTGGCCGGGCCCACCGGGTCGGCCAACCTCGAAGTGGCACGAGTCGGCGCCGAGCGCGAGGTCGTGTTCGCCGACCGGGTCACCTTGGTCCCCCACGAGGTGCCCGACGACGCGAACGCGCGCGGCTGTGGCTGGCCCGCGGCGGTCACGCTCGACGTGCCCGACTCGTGGCGGTCGGGCTACTACGAGGTCGTCGTGCGCGCCGCGGTGGGCACCTGGGCCGAGAGCGTCGGCTACTTCGTGGTGCGCTCGAGCGAGACCGATCCGGCACGGCCGCTGCTGGTGCTGTCCACCAACACCTGGGCCGCCTACAACGACTGGGGCGGCCCCAACCTCTACGACGGCGGGTTCACGTTCCCGGTCGCCTCACCGCGGGTGTCTCTGGCTCGCCCACTCGCCCGGGGCATCCTGCGCAAGCCCGCTGGTCCGGGCATGCGGGTGGCCGTGCTCGACCCGCCCGACCCGACGATGTCCCATCACGTGCGCTACGTGCTCGAGCACGGGCTCACCGAGTGGGCCGGCTCGGCCGGTTGGCCCTCGTGGGAGCTGCCGTTCGTGCGGTGGGCCGAGCGCAACGGATACGAGCTCGACTACGCGGTGAACGCCGATCTCGAGCAGGTCGCCGGACTCCTCGACGGCCGGCGCCTGATGCTGAGCGTCGGCCACGACGAGTACTGGTCGTGGGGGATGCGCGACGCGGTCGAGTCGTTCGCTTCGTCCGGGGGCAACGTCGCGTTCCTGTCGGGCAACACCAGCTACTGGCAGGTTCGCCTCGAAGACGACGGCCAGACCATGGTGGGCTTCAAGGCGCGCTTCGAGGACGACCCGGTGTACGGCACCGACCGCCAGCACCTGCTCACGTCGATCTGGTCCGACCCGCTCATCGGGCGGCCCGAGAACCGCATGACCGGCGTCAGCTTCTCGCGTGGCGGCTACGCACGGATCGGGCGCAACGTGGGCCGCGGTTCGGGTGGGTACACGGTGCACCGGCCCGAGCACTGGGTCTTCGAGGGCGCGGACGTCGGGTGGGGCGACCTGTTCGGCGCCGAGTCGGTCGTGGTCGCCTACGAGTGCGACGGCTGCGAGCTCGCGCTCGTCGACGGGCGCCCGGCGCCGACCGGCGCCGGTGGGACGCCGAGCGACTTCACCGTGTTGGCGTCGTCACCTGCCGAGCCCTTCGGTCGCCACAACGAACTGCGGGCTACGCCGGAGGGGGCGCTCTCCGAAGTGGAGTTCAACGCGTGGAGGCTGTTCGGCAGCCACGATCAGGCCGCGGTCGATCGGTTGTCACACGGCTACGCGGTGATGGGTGTGCACGAGCCGGGTGGCACCGTGGTCACCGTTGGTTGCACCGACTGGGCGTGGGGGCTCGAGCGAGGCGACCCCGTGGTCGACCGGGTCACCCGCAATCTGCTCGAGCGCCTGACGCGAGGCTGACGGCAGCACCTGAAGTCTCGGATCACGTGTAGTAGCCGGTTACGTCGATGACGAAGTCGGTGCTGGCCGAGGCCCAGACCTTGAACTTGGCTGCGGCGTCGACGGCCACGGTGGTGCCGTTGGCCACGACGGTGTTGGTCGCGCCCCAGTTCATGGTCGACGTGCCAGCTACGGCGCTGCCGTTCTTGAACAGGGGCCAGCCAGCCCCAGGCGTCGATGTTCACAACTGTCAGGTTGACCTGCACCGCCGAGGCGATGCCCGCCGGCGCGGCACCACCAAGCGTGGCGTCGATGATCCGCTCTTGACCGGCAGCGGTCTTGCCCTTGGTGACGCCGAGCGGGGCCAGGCCCGCACGCGAGTCGTAGATGCGCACCGGCGTATCGAGCGGCTGGAACACCCTCGAGAGCCTGATCCACTTCGAGGCCTGGCCGACGCTCGCGAGGATGCAGAGCCAGAGGGCGTTGTTCGCCCCGAACACGATGTCGCCTTCGTTCCAGCTACCGGCGTTGGTCGGGAAGCTCAGGTTGTTCGAGCTCAGGTGGAGAGTGGGGCCGGACACCGAATAGGCGGACACGGCAGGGCCGGTGAACGACGAACCTCGGACCCCGGTGCTGTTCGCGCCGGTGGCTCGGCCCCACACGCCGACGCCGTTCTGCGCGGCATCGGTGGTGCCGTAGACGCCCGAACCGTTGGGGCTGGTGCCGTACACACCGACCCCCTCGACCGTCTCGCCCCACACGCCGATGCCGGCGGACCGGGCCTGGCCTTCGACTCCCCGGGCGTTGCCGCCGCCGGTCGACTCGCCGAGGATGGCGGTGCTGCCGTTCGACTTGCCCCACACGCCGTAGAGGCTGTTGGACGAATCGGCCCACGCGTACACCGCGGTGCCGCCGTTGCCCGAGTTGGTCTGACCCACGTTCACCGGGTCGCCGTTCGCGGCCCCGGCCGGACCGGCGCCAATGACGCCAGCGGCCGTGGCTGCGGCGGCACCGGCTGCCGCGCCCAGTGCCGTGCGCAGGAACACCTGGCGGGCGGAGCGAACCGCCCCGCCGTCGTCCGCCTCATCCTCGAACTGTCCTTCGTCCCGACGGCCTTCAGCCATGTCATCCCCCGCGCCTCGTCGGCATCGGATTCGACGCTCTCATCGGTGCGGTCGAGGGTGGCGCGGAATGCTCGGGTGTGAGGGTGCTCCCACCGGGGAATCCACGGCGGAGACGACGAGGGGCGAGGATCCGTCAGAAGGCCGCGTTGATCGTCACCTCGGTGGTCGTGCGGTCAGTAGCGTTGGTGACCGTGGCGCGATCCCCTGTCGACGACATCGACCGCAAGATCCTCGCCGAGCTCGTCGCCGACGGTCGCATCAGCTTCCAGGACCTCGGCCGTCGGGTCGGCCTGTCGCCGACCGCGACGTCCGACCGCGTACGCAAGCTGCAGCGCGACGGCATCATCACCGGCTACCGGGCCGTCCTCGACCCGGTGCGCTTCGGTCGCACGGTGGAGGCCAGCATCGACGTGCGCCTCGAGCCGAACTGCGATCGAGAGCGCTTCGCCCGGGTGCTGCGCGAGCACGGCACCGTGTTCGAGGCCACCCACGTCACCGGCACCTACGACTACATGTTGTGGGTGCGGTGTACCGGATCGGAGCAGCTGGACAACCTGCTCTCGGTGCTCAAGACCGAGGGTGGTGTCGTCGAGAGCCAGACCCGGCTGTTGTTGCACCGCGTGCCGGGGCTCGGCGACCAGGGCCTGCTCGACTGATCCGCGGCCCGGCTCAGCGCGGCGGCCGGCCCGCGTGACGGGTGCCCTCGGGCTCTTCGGCCCAGGGCGCTGGTACATCCCACTCGTCGTCGAACACGAGCTCGCCCACCGGCCGGCGCCGAACCGGGCCATGGCCGCCTTCGGGTCGGCCCAGCGGGATGCACGCGGCCACCCACACGTCGTCGGGGATGGCGCAGATGCGGCGAAGGTCGTCGAGCACCATCAGGTGCCACTGGGTGAGCACGCCGCCGAAGCCGAGAGCCCTGGCGGCCAGCAGCAGGTTCTGGCAGGCGGGGTAGACGGACGCTCCCATGGTGGGATCGAGGTCGCGGTCGAGCACGACGCAGGGCAACACCACAACCGGGGTCTGCTCCAAGGTGTCGACGAAGTACTGCATGGCCCGGGCGGTACGGGCCTTAGGGGAGTTGGCGTCCGTGCCACTGCCAGCGGTGTAGCCGTCGCCGGCCTGCTTGGCGGCCCAGCTGGCGCGGAACGACTCGCCCAGTACGGCCTTGGCCTCACGGGCCCGCGGACCGTCGCGCAGCACGACGAAGCGGAAGGGCTGGCGGTTCGACCCCGACGGCGCCCGGGTGGCGGCGAACAGGATCCGGGCCAGGTCGTCGTCGGGGATGGGCTCGGGCCTGTAGCGGCGGATGGCGCGGGTGGTGCAGATGCCTTCGAGCAGTTCGACGTCGCTGAACAGGTCCACCGCGCCAGTGTCGCAGGCGGTGGGGGAGTCAGATCACCTTCGTGACGAGCAGGACGATCGCCAGGCCCGCGACGATGAACCGGTACCAGGCGAAGATCGACAGGCTGTGGCGTTGCAGGTAGGTGATCATCCACTTCACCGCGATGACCGCGGCCGCGAACGCGAAGACCGCGCCGATGAGCGGATCGACCACCCCGAACTGGTCGACCAGGGTGCCACCGTCCTTCACCAGCTTGAAGCCGGTCGCCGCGGTGAGGGTGGCCACGCCGAGGATGAAGCTGAACTCGACCGCCGCCGGCATCGCCACGCCGACCAGCAGGGCGGCGAGGATCGTGGCGAGCGAGCGGCTGGTGCCCGGCCACAGGGCGACGCACTGCGCCAGTCCGATGATCAGGGCCTGTCTGTAGGTGATCGCCAGCAGGGGATCGGGGCCTTTATCGGCAGGCACGCCCCGGTCGGGGATGCGGCCGGTGCGCTCGAGCACGAGGATCAGCACGCCGCCGACGATCCAGGCGACAACGACCGGCCAGGGCCCGAAGAGCGTCTTCTCGATCTTCTTGTCGAGCACGGCACCCAGCGCCGCCGAGGGCAGGAACGCGATCACCAGCACGATCAGCAGGTGACGTCCGGCGGCCGACTTGCCGACCAGGCCGCGGAGCATGTCCCAGAACCGCCGCCAGAACAGACCGAGCACCGCGAGGATGGCGCCGAACTGGATGGCGATCACGTAGGTGTTCACCGCGTCGAGCCCGGGGCCCTGCTCCTTGGGCAGGCCGAGGATGCGGGTGGTGATCAGCAGGTGCCCGGTCGACGAGATCGGGAGGTACTCGGTGACCCCCTCGACGATGCCGAGGATGGCGGCCTTCCACCAGGTGAGCAACTGTCCAGTCGTCTCTTCCGCGGTGGTGACGAGGGCCCACGCCGCCGACGGTCGGGCCGCGACGAGTGTCACGACCAAGGCCGCGGTCGCCGCCATTGCCGAGCGGCGGTGGGTGGACAGCGCGGTGAGGGGCTTGCGGAGAGCGGTCGGCATCGGTACAGGATGTACCCGCACCGCCCGAGGTCCCAACTCGGCCCGGTGCATCCGGGGAGGGACGTGCAGCAAGGTTCGGTCGGTCTCGCCGACGGTCGGGTGCTCGGTTACCGGGAGTTCGGTGATCCGGCCGGGTTCCCCGTGGTGAACTGCCACGGAGGGCTCGTGTGTGGCCTCGATGTCGCGCCCTTCGCCGATGCCGCCGCCGAGCTCGGAGTCCGACTCATCTCGCCCGACCGACCGGGGATCGGGCTGTCCGATCCCCGCCCGGATCGCTCGACCGCCGACTGGGCCGACGACATCGCAGCGCTCCTCGACCGCTTGGGTCTCGACGGAGTCGGCATGCTCGGGTGGTCGATGGGCGGCCAGTACGCACTGGCCTGCGCGGAGCGCCTCGGCGCCCGGGTCACCCGCACGGTGGTGATCGCCGGGGCCGTGCCCCTCGACGACGACGAGGCCTTCGCCCAGCTCAACTCGATGGATCGCCGGCTCACTCGGCTCTCGGAGCGCCACCCGCTCGTCGCTCGTCTGCTGTTCGCCACCATCGGGGGAATCGCGGGTCACGCGCCCGGCGTGTGGACGCGCCTGAGTGCCCGCGGCGCGGTTCCGGACGAGGCGGCCGTCCTCGAGTCTCTGCCCGCCCCGGGCATCGCTGCGGCGGCGGCCGAGGCGCTCGAGCACGCCGGCGGCATGGTGGAGGAGTACCGGGCCTGGGTGCGCCCGTGGGGGTTCTCGCCGGAAGACGTGCGCGGGCCCGTCACGATCTGGCAGGGCGACGAGGACGACCTCGTGCCTCCCGCGTGGGGACGCGAGCTGAGCGAGCGCATCCCCGACGCCCGCCTCATCCTGCTCGGAGGCGAGGGCCACTTCCTCGGGTACCGCCACCAGGCCGAGATCCTGCGCGACCTGCTGACCTAGGTCCAGCGGGGTCGCCCTTCCGTGCCCTCGCCTGCGGTGATGAAGAACACCGTCGCGTTCGTGTGGATGTCGGCGGTGTGCCACACGCCCGGAGGGTTGATCACTGCCTCGCCGGCCTGCAGGGTGACCGTCCGCTCCTCGCTGTCGACCTCCTGGCGCAAGGTGATCGAGCCCTCGACGCACATCACGAGCTCGTGGCCGTTCGGGTGCATCTCCCACGAGTCCCACGGCTCGGTGAAGGTGTGCACCGTCACGAGACGCCCTTCTCGCCCGTCGGCCGCGTTGCGCTCCCCGTAGCGCTGGTACCAGGACATCTCGCCGGTGAAGCGCTCCTGGGGAACCACGGTCGCGCCGAGGCCGAGGTGCACGGGGAACTCCGACAGGGTGAACGGTTGCTCGTCGCTCATGAGGGTCAGGGTCCCAGATCAACCGGTTCTTGGCGAGCGATCCGGTGGATGATGGAGCAATGGACCCTCGCATCTCGCTCGTCACGCTCGGCTCCGGCGACGTCGACCGGTCTCGCGCCTTCTATGAGGCATTGGGGTGGCGAGGCGAGTCACCCGACGGTGAGGTCGTGTTCATTCAGGTCGGACCCATGGTGCTCGCACTCTGGGATCGGGCGAAGTTGGCCGCCGACAGCACGGTCGTCGACGGCGGAGCATGGGGCGGGGTCACGCTGGCCCACAACGTCGGGTCGCCGGCCCTGGTCGACGCGGTGCTCGCCGAGGCCGAGGCCGCAGGGGCGACGATCGGCCGACCGGGAGCCCCAACCGAGTGGGGCGGGTACTCGGGCGTGTTCATCGACCCCGACGGCCACCCGTGGGAGGTTGCCCACAATCCCTACTGGACCCTGGCCCCTGACGGATCCGTGTCGTTGTCCTGAGATCTCGGGGTCGACGCGGGCGAGGATGGTGGCCCTCGTGGACGCGGACTGGCTGCGCTACCGTTTCCCGATGGCAACGGGTGAGGGGTCCGGTCTTGCCGCGGAGGAGCTCGAAGACGCCATCGCCGCTCTGAGCGCGATCCGTGTGTGTGTCGAGTGCACCGGGTTCGGGCGTCGGAGGTGGCCGGCCAACCGGGTCCTCTCGGCCCTGTCGGCCGGAACTTGACCGTTGCCGCCGACTCCTACTCCGAGGCCGGATCCGCTCCAGGAGGTTGTTCCCATGATCACGCCTGACTATCCAGCCGGCACGCCGTGTTGGATCGAGTTGTTCACGACCGATCCCGATGCGGCCGCCACCTTCTATCGCGACCTGTTCGGCTGGGAACAGCAGACCACCGGTGAGGAGTTCGGCGGCTACCGCAACTTCTTGCTCGGCGACGCGATGCTCGCTGGCTGCATGACGAACACCACGCCGGAGGCGGTGGCCAACGTGTGGGTCGTGTACCTGGCGTCGTCCGATGCCGCAGCCACGGTCGCCGCGGCGAAGGCCCGGGGGATGCACGTTGCGGTCGAGGCCATGGCGGTTGGCGAGCTCGGCACCATGGCCATGGTGTCGGACCCCGGCGGGGCCATGGTGGGCATCTGGCAGTCGGCCAGCCACCTCGGCATCGGCGTGCTCGCCGAGCCGAACACGCCGGGTTGGTTCGACCTCCACACGAAGGACTACGACCCGGTCATCGAGTACTACCGAGACCTGTTCGGGTGGGACGCCCACACCGCCGCCGACGAGCCCGGGTTCCGTTACACGACGTATGGCGCCGACGACCACCAACGGGCGGGGATCATGGATGCCACCGCGTTCCTGCCCGACGAGGTGCCATCGCACTGGGTCGTCTACGTCACGGTCGCCGATGCCGATGCTGCGGTGTCCCGTACGGTGGAGCTCGGCGGATCGGTGATCGCGGCCGCCGAGGACACTCCCTACGGACGCATCGCCACTCTCGCCGACTCGACCGGCGCCCAATTCCGGGTGCAGCAACCACTGGGGGTTTGACGATGCCCGACCCGACCCCGTGCCTGTGGTTCGACGGCATTGCCGACGAGGCGGTCGACCTCTACGTCTCGCTCTTCCCCAACTCGCGCCGGACATCCGCCAGCCAGTACCCGCCCGACGCTCCGGGGGAGGAGGGCTCGACGCTGATGGTCGAGTTCGAACTCGATGGTCGGCCCTTCCAGGCACTCAACGGAGGACCCAACTACCAGCTCACCCCAGCCATCTCGTTCTCCGTCAGCTGTGCCGACCAGGCCGAGGTCGACCATTACTGGGACAACCTGCTCGAGGGCGGTGTCGCGATGCAGTGCGGTTGGCTCACCGACCGCTTCGGTGTGTCGTGGCAGATCGTGCCGAAGCGACTGGGTGAGTTGATGAGCGACCCCGACCCCGAGAGGGCCGGCCGGGTGATGCAGGCCATGCTGCAGATGGTCAAGCTCGACATCGGTCCTCTCGAGGCGGCGCACGCCGGCGAGCGACCGACGCCTGGCCCGAACTTCATACGTTTCTTGACACACGAATCCTAATTCCCATAATGTGGGTGGCGTGTCGGCCGCCCTCCTCGCCCCACTCGCTCTCGTCCTCGGCTGCGCGCCCGTCGCAGCGCTCTATGCCGCCAGAGGCCGTGGCCCGACCCAGGCCCGGTGCCGGGGTGCGGCTCGCATCGTCGGAGCCGGTGCGGCGGCGGCGGCACTACTGACCGTCGCCGCGTTCGCGGGCCACCCCACTTCGGGCCCCCGGGTCGAGGTCACGATGTTCTCGGGCCTCGTGCTGCTGCTGGTGCTCGGGATGGGTGCCACGGTGCTCGGGTTCTCCTCGCGCAGCCTTCGCCACGAGCCCTACCAGGAACGATTCGCCGTGATCGGGTCGCTCCTCGTGGGCGGTGCCGCGCTGCTGGCGGTCACGACCGACCTGCTCGTGCTCGCGGCGGCGTGGGTCGCCACCAGCCTGCTGACGGTCGCGATCATCCGCACCGGCCCGGAGGCGGGGCTCGAGGCGCGCTCGCTGCGCGCTCGTCGCTCGCTGCTGGTGGGCGACGTGGCCGTCGTCGCGGCGGTGGTGGCGATCGTCGCCGCCACCGGCAGCACGGCAGTCGCCGACGCGGCCGGAGCCGGTGCGGTCGTCATCGGGTTGGCGGGCGTGCTCGTCGTGATCGCCGCCGCCAGCCGGTCGGCCTCGGGACCCTTCTACCGATGGCTGCCCGACAGCCTGGGTGCCCCGACGCCCTCGTCGGCTCTCCTGCACGCCGGGGTGGTGAGTGGTGGGGCCATCGTGCTCATCAAGCTCGGCCCCGCCGTCATGCCGTCGTGGCCCGTCGCCGTCGCCGCCCTGCTCATCGGTGGGCTGACCTGTGTCTTCGCCGAGGCGGTCATGCTGACCCGACCCGACGTGAAGGGCCGCCTCGCGTGGTCGACCATCGCCCAGATGAGCTTCACGCTGCTGTTGTGCGGCCTGGGTCTCTACGTCGTCGCCGGGCTCCATCTGGTGGCCCACGGCTTCTACAAGGGTGCGCTGTTCCTCGGGTCGGGCAGCGGGGTGCGCGGTCTGGTCCGTCAGCGCAGCGGCCCGCCGGCCGCCGTCGGCCGTCCCTCCACCCGCCTCGTGGGTTGGCTCGTCGCGTTCGCCGTCACCGGAGTGGCGCTCGTCGCGGCGGTCGTGGTGACCGGCACGACGCTCACGAACGAGCTCGCCGTGCCCGTGGGCCTGGCGTGGGTCGCCGGCGGATGTGCCACCGCGGCCGGCCTGCATCGTGCCGGCCGACTGCGCCAGTCGGTGCTGGTGGCGACGAGCGGGGCGGTGCTCGTCGCGCTCTACCTGGTGGTCACGGTCGCCCTCGAGGGACGGCTCAATCCGGAGATCGGGGCGGCGAGCCCGACGCTGTCGACCCTGTGGGTCCTGCCGGTGCTCGCCGCCTTGGTGCTCGTCGCGTCGACACGGGGGGTCGACCCGAGCGCCGACACCGTGCTCGGCCGGGCCTGGGCATTCGCCCGGCAGGCCGGTCGGCCGACCGCTGCGCCCCGCTTCAACCTCGCCGGCCCGTTGGCCTGGCGACCCGACCGCCCGACCGCACCGGCCCACCAGCCGGCGCTCGTCCACCTGACCGGAGCGTGACGCCGTGGACCCTGACGACCTTCAGCACATCCGAGACGAGGTCGCTGCGGCCGCCACCGTCGTGGCGCCGAGCTGGCCACTGTCGTCGATCATCGCGGTGAATCCACTGTCGGGATTCGAGGACCGCCCGTTCGAGCAGGCGCTCCTCGACGGCAGGGCGCTCTTCGGGACCCGGGGCCATCTGACCCTGGCTGAGTTCCGGGCCGCCCTCGCCGCCGGCCGGCTCGCGCTGGCCGACCTCGAGGCGGCCCTCCGCCGGCGCCTCGGGGCGATCACCGCTGACACGAGGGAGATCCTCCTGGTCGACCTGGTCCACGGCGTCGAGGAGCCGGCGCCGCGCCGCCGCCAGCTGACGGCGGCGGAGCGCCACGATCGCGAGCGGGGTACCCACCTGCGGACCCGACTCGACATCGAGATCGCCGACTGGTGCGCCCGCTGGGCGGCCCAACCCGACCCCGGCGACCTCTGGGCCGAGTGGCGGGCGGCGCATCGCCGTCGCGGCGAGAGCCTCCCGGCCGATCCCGCCGCCGCCCTGTTGGACGCGCTGGATCGGCTCCACGTGCCGGCCACGCGACCCCGACCCTGCCTCGAAGCCCATCTGGTCGCGCTCCCCGGGTGGTCCGCCCACCTGCGGTGGCGACAGGCGCGCACCGGGGGCGACGTCATGGTGGGACACCTCGCGGTGTGCACGACGCTCGAGGCCGACCTGCTCGGTGGTGCGGGCTGGTACCCCGACGACCACGGTCCGTCACCGGTCGCCACGTCCTTGGTTCGCGAACGGGCCTCGGCCGTGGCCCGAGAGCTGGGTCGGCACGACCTCGAGACGATCGAGTCGACACTGGCCCTGCTCCCCGGCGAGGCCGGGGCGATGGTCTGGCTCGACGCGTACGAGCGGAGCCTCCACGACCGCCTTCTCGGTTCGCTGGCCGGTCGACGGGCCAGTGCCGATCGACCGGAGGACGCTCCGGTCGCGCAGGTGGTGTGCTGCATCGATGTCCGTTCCGAGGGGCTCCGCCGCAACCTGGAGGCCTGCGGCCCGTACGAGACGTTCGGCTACGCGGGGTTCTTCGGTCTGGCCGCGCGGTTCGAGCCGGTTTCCGGTGGAGCCGGCACCGATCAGTGCCCGGTGCTCCTCGAGCCGGCGATGAACCTGCGCGAGGTCGCCGCCGACGGGGCCGAGGATCGGGTCGCGCGCGATCTCGACCGTCGTCGTCGTGTGGCGGCGGCGGACGACGCGTGGCGGGCGGCCAAGTACCACCCGATCGCGCCGTTGGCGCTTGCGGACGGCTCCGGCTGGATCGCCGGGGCGGTGGCGGCCGTGCGCACCTCGCTGCCGGCGACGGCGGCCTGGGTCGACGATCGGCTCCCGCATCAGCGGGCCGATCGGGCCTCCACGACCTACGACCGGGATCACCTCGACGTGGCCACGCAGGCCGCGTGCGTCGCGGCCATCGTCCGACTCGGGATGGGGCCGAGCCTGGCCCCTCTGGTGGTGCTGTGCGGGCATCGTTCCCGCGCCGAGAACAACCCGCTCGAGTCCGGGCTGGCCTGTGGCGCGTGTGGTGGCAACGGTGGCGCCCCCAACGCCCGGGCGGTCGCGATGATGGCCAACGACCCCGCGGTGCGGGCCCTGCTCGGCCAGTCGGGGATCACCATCACCGATCGCACGTGTTTCCTGGCTGCCGAGCACGACACCTCCACCGATGACGTCGCGCTCCTCGATCTCGACCGGGTGCCGGCCTCGCACCGCGAGCTCGTCGCCCGACTCGAGCGCGACCTCGAGGTGGCCGGCCGCCGAGCGCTGCTCGAGCGGGTGCCGACGCTGCCCTCGGACGACGGTGGCGCCAAGACCCTCGAGGGGCGGTCGGTGCGGCGCACGCGCCGGCGCGGTCGGGACTGGGCCGAGCCCGTGGCCGAGCTCGGACTGGCCGGGAACATGGCGTTCGTGGTCGGCCCTCGTTCGCTGACGCGGGGTCTGGACCTGGGTCGCCGGGTGTTCCTGCACTCCTACGATGCCGCTGCTGACGCCGACGGCGCCACGCTCGCGGGCATCCTCACCGCGCCGCTGGTGGTGGCGCAGTGGATCAACGCCCAGTACTACTTCTCGACGACCGATCCCGACGAGTTCGGCGCGGGCACCAAGACGGTGCACAACGTCCTGGGTGACATCGGCGTGCTGAGTGGCCCGGGTGGTGACCTCCGGCGTGGTCTCCCGCTCCAGTCGGTGCGAGCCGGCAGCCGCCTGCTGCACGAGCCGGTGCGTCTGATGGCGGTGGTCCAGGGCTCGCCCGACCACATCGACGCGGCGATAGCAGGCTCGGTCACGCTGCGTCGCCTCGTGGAGAACGAATGGATAGGACTGGTCGCGCGATCCGATGAGAACAGTCCGTGGCAGCGGCGCACGGCGTCGGGTTGGGCGCCGCATCCGCTCGATCACACGACCCAGTTGGCTGCGACCGAGGCCGAACCGTGGCTCGCCACCCTCTGATGGCGACGGTCGGCATCGTCGGGGCGGGCCAGCTCGCCCGGATGACCCAGCAGGCCGCGATCAGCCTGGGGGTCGAGGTCGTCGTGCTCGGCGAGGGCTCGCAAGCCCCTGCGGTTCGGGCGGGCGCCACGCTCTGTCCGGGCCGGCCCGACCGGCTCGCCGATCTGATCCGCCTCGCCGACATGGTCGACGTCGTCACCCTGGAACACGAGCAGACCCCTGCGGACCTGCTCGAACGTCTCGCCGCCCTTGGCTATCGCGTGGCGCCGGGAGCAGTTGCGGCTCGGCTCGGTCAGGACAAGGCCGAGGCCCGGGCGGTGCTCGCGGCCAGCGGCATACCCGTGGCGCCCTGGGTGCTGACCGGTGACCTGGCCGCCATCGACGCGTTCGGGGCTCGACACGGGTGGCCGCTGTTCCTGAAATCGCCGACCGGAGGCTACGACGGGCGTGGTGTCTGGAAGGTCCGGTCGCCGGGCGAGGCTGCGCACCTGGTTCGGGATAGCGACCGCGACTTTCTCGTGGAACCGATGATCCCGATCCGCCACGAGCTGTCAGTGCTCGTGGTCCGCTCGACTCGCGGCGAGGTGGCGGCTTATCCCGCGGTCGAGACCGTCCAACGCGACGGGCAGTGCCACGAGGTCTTCGTGCCGGCCTCGGTTCCGGCTCGCACGGCCGACGCCGCGCACCAGTTGGCCCTCCGCATAGCGGACCTCGTTGATCTGGTTGGGACCATGGCGGTGGAGCTGTTCGTCACCGGCGAGGGCCTGGTGTTCAACGAGCTCGCGGTCCGGCCGCACAACTCGGGGCACCTCAGCATCGAGGCCTGCACCACCTCGCAGTTCGAGAACCATCTCCGGGCCACCATCGGGCTGCCGTTGGGTGCGCCGGATCTGCGGGTGCCCGCCGCGGCCATGGTCAACGTCGTCGGGGGGCCCGACGGGTCCGACCCCTTCGAGCGGCTCGCCTGTGGGCTGGCGGTGCCTGGTGCGTCACTGCACCGTTACGGCAAGGAGGCTCGGCCCAGCCGCAAGCTCGGCCACGTCACAGCCACGGGGTCGACGGTGACGATCGCCCGCACGACCGCGGCTCGGGCCGTAGCTGCGCTGATCGGCGAGCGGGCCGCGTGAGCCGGCCCCCGGTCGCCATCGTGATGGGCAGTTCGTCCGATCTCGACGTGATGCGTGCCGGTGCCGAGGTGCTGGGCGAGCTCGGCGTCGCCCACGAGGTGCGGATCGTGTCGGCGCATCGGACCCCACGCGACATGGTGGCGTTCGCGGAGTCGGCCGCCGAGGTGGGCCTGCGGGTGATCATCGCCGGAGCCGGTGGTGCCGCCCACCTCCCTGGCATGGTGGCGTCCTTGACGACGCTTCCGGTGATCGGGGTGCCGGTCCCGCTCCGCCAACTCGACGGGCTCGATTCGCTCCTGTCGATCGTGCAGATGCCGGCCGGCGTGCCGGTGGCCACGGTGGGCGTCGGCAACGCCCGGAACGCCGGCCTGCTGGCGGCCCGGATCCTGGCGCTGGGCGATCCCGCCCTCGCGGATCGTCTCGCCTCCTTCGCGTCGGCCGCGGCGGACCGAGCGCGGGCCCAGGACGACGAGGTCCGGGCGACCAGCTGACGGCTCGTGTCGTCCGCCTGCAGTAGCGGTTCCTCGTCATCGAACGCGAGCACGACTACTACCGCCGCGGCGACCATGAGCGCATCGGCATCGGATCTGCCGGCGTCGATCAAGGCGATCATGACCAAGCTGCGGTGCGCGGACGCCCCCTGGAGCCTGCTGGTCACCGAAGTCGAGCCCGGGGAGTCCTTCTACCCGCTCAACGCCGACCGGATGTCGCTCACCGGTTCGACCGGCAAGCGGTTCTCGGTCGCCATGGCGTTGAACACCCTCGGTGCCGATGCTCGTCAGACGACCCCCGTGTACCGGAAGGGGACGGTCGACGGCCAAGGCACCCTGAACGGCGACGGTCCTGAGCCGCGGTGGGAGATGACGCGGGCCCACCCCGCCGCCGACCCGGTCAGCTGACGGGCTCGGGCCCGGCGCCGCGCCGGCGGCCCCGCAACCGCCGAGACGACTCGAGGGCGTGACGCCACGGGTGCAGCTCGTGGGTGGGCGCGATCGGCCGTTCCACGTCGGGGTCGTCGCGGTGGCGCCAGTAGCTGACCACCGCCTTGATGGCGCCGATCGTCGGGACGGCCAGGAGCTGGCCGAGCGCGCCGGCGATCGAGAACCCGGCGATGACCGCGACGATCGTCACGGCCGGCGGCACCTTCACCTCCCGACCGACGACGACCGGCAGCAAGACGTTGTTGTTGACGGTCATGTACACGAAGAACGCAGCCGTCATCGCGAGGCCGACGCCGACGCCCTGGGTCAGAGCGACCGCCGCGACCACGACGAACCCGAGCAGGCCGCCGACCTGGGGGATCAGCGACGTGACCGCGGTCCACACCCCGAGCACCGACGCGAGGGGGACGCCGAGCGCGATGCCCCACCCGGTCACCCAGATCCCGTGCAGGAACGCGAGGAGCAGGTTGCCGGCGAAGTAGCGGGCCAGCACGTCGTACACCACGCGGCCGACCTCGTCCGCCGGCTCGCGCTGCCTCGCCGGGAGGGCGGCCCGGGCGCGGTCGACCAGGGTCGGCCCGTCGAGGCCTCGAGCTCGTCGGCCCTGGGTGGGATCGCCCGCACGATCGGGGCCCGGGAGCGCCTGACGTCCTTCGCCGACGAGGTTGCCGGTCGATTCGACCTCGATCCGACGGGGGTGCGCGGCCTGGCCGGCACGGTCACCGGCTGGCTGGGCGCCGCGGTGGTGTTGGTGGTCGTCGTGGTTGCCGGCGGGATCGCGGCGATAGCGGGCTTCTCGGCGCCGGTGCTGCTCGGGTGTTGGATGGCGTTGTGGGCGTTCGTGCCCGGTTCGGGATCGTGGCCGGCGCGGTGGTGCTGGCCCTGGTGGCGGTCGTGGTGCAGGTCGTCGACGACCGCCTGGTGCAGCCCCGCATCGAGGGGGCGTCCATGCCGGTGGGGGCGTTCCTCACGGTCGTGCCCGGGATAGCCGGCTTTCGAATCTACGGGGCCGGCGGGGCCCTCGTGGCGTTCGTGCTCACCCTGTTGGTCGTATCCGTGGCGGTCGACCGGGGCGAGTCGCGGGGCGGGGAGCGCCCCTCGGCAGGGGACGGCCCGGTGGTCCCTGGCCCGGCGGTGTCCCCGACCCGCCCCGGGGCTGGCGACCCTGCCGTCTGACCCTGATTTGCAGCGGGTGTCGTGGTGAGGTGATTGGTCTGGGGGCCTTGTCGGCTGGCGACCGTGGTTGGCGGTGTGGGTTCGACGGTGAGTTGACGACACGATCAGCCGCACGGTGCGTGCCCGGGACCAGCGGCCGATTGTGGTT
>Ga0209048_10001983_pt1 | contig 20611 bp, 15 predicted proteins | sample FrelakmetCRP12CR_FD_187146 | JGI IMG/M metagenome (GOLD analysis project Ga0209048, IMG submission 187146) | Freshwater lake sediment microbial communities from the University of Notre Dame, USA, for methane emissions studies - CRP12 CR (SPAdes)... | ecosystem: Environmental > Aquatic >... | reverse complement strand
GCCCGCCCTGCGCTCGAGGACCACGTCCAGCATCGTCCGCCGCTCCTCGACGAAGCGGCCGTCGAGGATCGCGGCCAGCGCCGGCTCCATCGCCGCGGCGGGGACGTCGGTGAGAAAGCCGAGGCGGCCCTGGTTGACGCCGATCAGCGGAATGTCGAACGCCGCGAGCTCGCGCGCGGCGGAGAGCATGGTTCCGTCACCGCCGACGACGATCGCGACGTCGGCCTCGCGGCCCAGAGCCCCCGGTTGCGCGCTGCGGCAACCCGGAACTGGCGCGTAGCGGGCCGTTTCCGCTTCGAGCACGATCTCGTGCCCGCGTGCCGCGAGATAGGCGGCGAGTCCCGACAGCGGCTCCGTAAGGGCCGGGCTCGCATACCGGCCCACCAGCGCAACACGGCGAAAACGAAGGCTGGAGGCGGTCGCGGGCATGGTCCCGGATTAAAGCACAGCCGCCCCGGGTCGCCAAAGCCGCCGGTTGGACGAGGCGCCCGCAGCGTCCCGATGGGCGGCGGCAGCCGCCGGGACTGAAACCGGCCGACGGCGCGTAAAATGGGCCGCATGCTTGAGCCGCGCGCACAACACCTTCTGAAGACGCTCATCGAGCGGTACATCGACGAGGGACAGCCCGTCGGTTCGCGAATGCTGTCGCGGCAGTCCGGGCTCGAGCTGTCGCCGGCAACGATCCGCAACGTGATGGCCGACCTCGAGGAGATGGGCTACATCGCGAGCCCGCACACGTCGGCAGGGCGCATCCCGACGGCCAAGGGGTACCGGTTCTTCGTCGACAGCCTGATGGTCGTGAAGCCGCTCCATCAGCTGGAGATCAGACGGCTGGAGGAGGAATTCACCGCCGACCGCCCGCAGCAGCTCGTCAGCGCCGCCGCGTCGCTGCTCTCGCAGCTCACCCATTTCGCCGGCATCGTCATGACGCCCAAGCGGCGCGAGCCGTCGTTCCGGCATCTCGAGTTCCTGCGCCTGTCGGAACATCGCGTGCTGCTGATCATCGTGACGACCGAGGGTGACGTGCAGAACCGGATACTGCACACCGACCGCAGCTACACTCAGGCGCAGCTCGCCGAGGCGACGCACTTCCTGAACGAGCATTACGCCGGCCAGCCGTTCGGCGCGCTGCGCACGCTGCTCGGCGACGAGCTGAAGTCGCTGCGCGAGGACATCGTCGGACTGATGACGGCGGCCGTCGAGGTGGGCAGCGCGGCCATTCACGAGGGCGAGGCGCTCGTCGTCACCGGCGAGCGGAACCTGCTCGCCGCGCACGACCTCTCTTCGAACATGGGCCGGCTCCGCCAGCTGTTCGAGCTGTTCGAGCAGAAAACTTCGCTGTTGCACCTCCTCGACATCTCGCAGCGCGGCCAGGGCGTGCAACTCTACATCGGCGGCGAGTCCGGGCTGGTCTCGCTCGACGAGTGCAGCCTCGTGACGGCGCCGTACGAAGTGGACGGCCAGGTGATCGGCACGCTCGGCGTGATCGGACCGACGCGGATGGCGTACGAGCGCGTGATTCCGATCGTCGACGTGACGGCGAAACTCCTGTCCAATGCGCTGACGCAGCAGATGACCGACTAGAAGTCGCCTCCGGGACTGCCGCGCGACCCCATCGCCTTGTGGTTCCGGCCGCTCCGCTTGACATTCGCTTCGCTCATGTCAGCCTTCACTGAAGCTTCCGCCTTCGTTTCCTCGCTCGCCCCTCGCCGTGCGTCTGAGTACCATCTCGCGGCTCGCTGCGGACCCTCGCTTGCCAACCGAGGCGCTCGGGCCTGCCCGCAGCGTTCCTGAGGCGACTTCTGGAACATTGCAATGGAAATCCCTGAACCGCACCCGAACGCAGCGCTGATCGAACGGTTCTACGCGGCGCTCGGGCGCCGCGACGCCGAGGCGATGGTCGCCTGCTATGCACCCGACGCGACGTTCTCCGATCCCGTGTTCACGCACCTCGACGCGGCCGGTGTCGCCGCGATGTGGCGGATGCTGTGCGCGCGCGGCCGCGACCTCGCGGTGGAAGCGTCGGACATCGGCGCCGACGCAACGTCCGGCCATGCGCACTGGGACGCGACGTACACGTACTCCGCCACCGGCCGCCGCGTGATCAACCGTATCGATGCGCAATTCACGTTCCGCGACGGCCGCATCTGGCGGCATCGGGACCACTTCGACCTCTACCGCTGGCTGTGCCAGGCGCTCGGATTCAAGGGCGCGGCGCTGGGCTGGCTGCCTGCGGTGCAGCGCAAGGTGCGGGCGCAGGCGGCGAGGGCGCTGGCGCAGTGGCAGGCGGCTTCCGGGGACGCCCGCTGACGGCGTGCGCCGCGGCGCGGGTCGGCGCGCGCGCAACCGTTTCGCCTCGCCGCTGCATGCTAATGTTCGGCGTCGCCCCCCCGAACGCTCCCGCGCTTCGCCTGATCCACGTCCGCCTGCCGCCGCCATGATGTCCGTCCCCGAACCGCCGTTCGCGCACGATCGCTCGCCGAAGCTCGGCGTCCTGCTCGCCAACCTGGGAACGCCCGATGCCCCGACGCCGTCGGCTGTCAGGCGCTATCTCGCGCAATTCCTGTCGGACCCGCGGGTGATCGAGATCCCCGCGTGGGCCTGGAAGCCGATTCTCTACGGCGTCATCCTGCTCGTGCGACCGCCGAAATCGGCGCGCAAGTATTCGGCGATCTGGACCCGGGACGGTTCGCCTCTCCTCGTCCACAGCCTGCGCCAGCGAACCCTGCTGATGGGATACCTCGGCCAGCGGCTCAAGGTGGCCGGCTTCCCGGCCGACCTCTGCGCGGTCGAGGTCGGCATGCGCTACGGCAACCCGAGCATCGGCGCGGCGCTCGACAAGCTGCGTGCCGCGGATTGCGAAAAGATTCTCGTGCTGCCGATGTATCCGCAATATTCCGCGAGCGCCACGGCCTCGACGTTCGACGCGGTCGCGCTGCACCTCGGTCACGCGCGGCGGCTTCCGGCGCTGCGCTTCGTGGAGTCGTTTCACGCCGACGAGGGCTACGTCAAGGCGCTGGCGCAGAACGTGAACGACTACTGGACGAAGAACGGCCGGCCCGGCCATTTCGTCATGTCGTTTCACGGCCTTCCGAGGCGCACGCTGGAACGCGGCGACCCGTACCACTGCTATTGCCAGGTGACGGCCCGACTGCTCGCGCGCGAGCTCGGCCTTCCCGCCGACCAGTGGACGCTGACGTTCCAGTCGCGTTTCGGCAGGGCGGAATGGCTGAAACCCTACACGGTGGACGTCATCACTTCGCTGGCGCGGAAGGGGGCGAAACGGGTCGACGTCTTCTGTCCCGGATTCGTGGCCGACTGCCTCGAAACGCTGGAGGAGATAGGCATGGAAGGGCGCGCCAGCTTCGTCGCGGCGGGCGGCAAGGATTTCCATGTGATCCCGTGCCTCAACGAGCATCCGATGTGGATCGCCGCGCTTGCGGATCTCGTTCACCGCAACCTTGTCGGCTGGCTCGCGCCTCCGCCGGACCCCCGGGCGCGCGAGCTCACGCACCTGCGGGCCAAGGCGCTCGGCGCCCCGAAATAGCGGAGCGCGGGCGCCCGGTCGCACCGGCACGCCGGGCGCGACGCCGTCCGGTGGGCGACGCGGCGTCGGTTCCTCCCGCCCGTGCGCGCTGGCCGCGTCGCAGCGCCGAGGGCGATGGGGCTAATCCATTGTTTTTATTGCGCGCCATGGGCTGGCCTCCCGAGGCGGCCGAAGGCCGCCGGCGCGGTTGAAAACCTCGGAAATGCCCCCACCCTCGATCTGGGCGCCGAAAGAGCGCGAAAAAGCCAGTCGAGGAACTTTGATGACGACCCAGGGAAGACCCGAACATTCCGACATGCCGGGGGAGGCGTCGCCGCCGGCGGTCACAGGGAAGGGCGAGGCCGAATTCGTCCCGGAAGCGGCATCGGCGGACCCCGCCCCCGACATTGCGGCGCTGCTCAAGAAGGCCGAGGACGAGGCGGCCGACCTCAAGGACGCGTGGCTGCGCGCCCGGGCGGACACCGAGAACGTCCGCAAACAGGCCGCCAACGACGTCGCCCGCGCGCACAAGTTCGCGATCGAGAATTTCGCCCGCGACCTGCTCCCGGTGAAGGACGCGCTGGAAGCGGCGCTCATCATCGGCGCAGCCCCTCCCGATGCGCTGAAGGCGGGTGTGGAGCTAACGCTGAAGCAGCTCGTCGCGGCCTTCGAGAAGGCGCAGATCGTCGCCATTGACCCTGTCGGCACCCGGTTCGATCCGAACGTCCACCAGGCGATGACGATGGTCGAGGCCGATGCGCCGGCGAACACCGTCGCGCAGGTCTTCCAGAAGGGCTACGTGCTGAACGACCGCGTGCTGCGCCCGGCGATGGTCGCCGTGGTCCGGCCGAAGGCCGCGGAGTGACCGGCCCCGACGCGGTTCTCCAGGTTGACTTGCAACCGGAACACCCCATCTGACACGGCATCGAACGAATCCCTGAATCGGAGGCAATGAACATGGGCAAGATCATCGGCATCGACCTCGGCACGACCAACAGCTGCGTCGCCATCATGGAAGGCGGCCAGCCGAAGGTGATCGAGAACTCGGAAGGCGCGCGGACGACGCCTTCGGTCGTCGCGTATCTCGACGACAGCGAAATCGTCGTCGGCGCGCCCGCGAAGCGGCAGGCGATCACCAACGCGAAGAACACGCTGTTCGCGGTGAAGCGGCTGATCGGCCGGCGCTTCGAGGAAAAGGAAGTGCAGAAGGACATCGGCCTGATGCCCTACAGGATCGTCCGCCACTCGAACGGCGATGCGTGGGTCGAGGCGCGCGGTCAGGCGATCGCGCCGTCGCAGGTGTCGGCCGAGGTGCTGCGCAAGATGAAGAAGACGGCCGAGGACTATCTCGGCGAGGAAGTCACCGAGGCCGTGATCACGGTCCCCGCGTACTTCAACGACTCGCAGCGGCAGGCGACCAAGGATGCCGGCCGCATCGCCGGCCTCGAGGTCAAGCGGATCATCAACGAGCCGACCGCCGCCGCGCTGGCGTTCGGGATGGACAAGAAGGAAGGCGACCGCAAGATCGCGGTGTACGACCTCGGCGGCGGCACGTTCGACATCTCGATCATCGAGATCGCCGAGGTCGAGGGCGAGCACCAGTTCGAGGTGCTCTCGACGAATGGCGACACGTTCCTCGGCGGCGAGGACTTCGACCAGCGGATCATCGACTACGTCGTCACCGAATACAAGAAGGAATCGGGCGTCGACCTCAAGAACGACGTGCTGGCGCTCCAGCGCCTCAAGGATTCGGCCGAGAAGGCGAAGATCGAGCTGTCGAGCTCGCAGCAGACCGAGATCAACCTGCCGTACATCACGGCCGACCAGTCCGGCCCGAAGCACCTGTCGATGAAGATCACGCGCGCCAAGTTCGAGGCGCTGGTCGAGGACCTGATCGAGCGCACGATCGAGCCCTGCCGCGTCGCGATCAAGGACTCGGGCGTGTCGCTCGCCGACATCGGCGACGTCATCCTGGTCGGCGGCATGACGCGGATGCCCAAGGTGCAGGACAAGGTCAAGGAGTTCTTCGGCAGGGATCCGCGCAAGGACGTCAACCCCGACGAGGCGGTCGCCGTGGGCGCGTCGATCCAGGGCGGCGTGCTGAAGGGCGACGTCAAGGACGTCCTGCTGCTCGACGTCACGCCACTGTCGCTCGGAATCGAGACGCTGGGCGGGGTGATGACGAAGCTGATCAAGAAGAACACGACGATCCCGACCAAGGCGCAGCAGGTGTTCTCGACGGCCGACGACAACCAGGGCGCGGTGACGATCCACGTGCTGCAGGGCGAGCGCGACGTCGCGTCCGGCAACAAGAGCCTCGGCCAGTTCAACCTCGAGGGCATCCCGCCGGCGCCGCGCGGCATGCCGCAGATCGAGGTCACGTTCGACATCGACGCGAACGGCATCCTGCACGTGTCGGCGAAGGACAAGGCGACCGCCAAGGAGAACAAGATCACGATCAAGGCGAGCTCCGGTCTCTCGGAGGCCGAGATCCAGTCGATGGTGAAGGACGCGGAGACGCACGCCGACGACGACCGCAGGCAGCTCGAGCAGGTGCAGGCGCGCAACGGCCTCGACGCGCTGGTGCACAGCGTGAAGAAGTCGCTGACCGAGTACGGCGACAAGGTGTCCGCCGAGGAGAAGGCGAACATCGAGGCGGCGCTGAAGGAGGCCGAGACGCTGCTGAAGGAGAAGGACGCGTCGAAGGAAGCGCTCGAGGCGAAGGCCGAGGCGCTCGCCACGACGTCGCAGAAGCTCGGCGAAGCGATGTACGCGAAGGCGCAGGCGGAAGCCCAGGCGGCGGGAGGCGGCGGGGCGGGCGGCGGTGCGGGTGGTGCGGGTGCGGGTGGTGCGGGTTCGGGTGGCGGAGACGAGAAGGTTGTCGACGCCGAATTCACCGAAGTCAAGGATCGCAAGGCCTGATCCGGCAGGGCGGGCAGCGGCGTCGCGCGCATGCATCGAGACGCCGCTTGCCGCCGCGCGGCGCCGCGGGCGCGCGTGATATAAATCGGCGCGCAGCACGATCCTTCACCACTCGAACCGTTCATGCCTTCCAAGCGCGACTACTACGCGGTGCTCGGCGTCAATCGCGACGCTACCGAAGAGGACATCAAGAAGTCCTACCGGAAGCTCGCGATGAAACACCACCCGGACCGCAATCCGGACGACAAGGGCTCCGAGGACAAGTTCAAGGAGGCGAAGGAGGCCTACGAGGTTCTGACCGACGCGAAGAAGCGCGCGGCGTATGACCAGTTCGGCCACGCCGGCGTCGATCCGTCCGCCGGATTCGGCGCGGCGGGCGCGCGCGGCTTCGGCAACGGGCCCGAGGGATTCGGCGGGTTCGCCGATGCGTTCGGCGACATCTTCGGCGAGATCTTCGGTGCGCAGCGCGGCGGGCGCGGCAGCGGCGTGTATCGCGGCGCCGACCTTCGCTACAACCTCGAGCTTTCGCTGGAGGAAGTGGCGCGCGGCACCGAGGCGAAGATCCGCATTCCCGCGCTCGAGGAGTGCGGGACCTGTCACGGCAGCGGCGCCAAGCCCGGCACGCAGCCCAGGCAATGCACGACCTGCCACGGGCGCGGCGAAGTCCGCGTGTCGCAGGGTTTCTTCTCGATCCAGCAGACCTGCCCGACGTGCCACGGCACGGGCAAGGTCATTCCCGACCCCTGCGCGGCCTGCCACGGGGCGGGTCGCATCAAGAAGCACAAGACGCTGTCGGTCAAGATCCCGGCCGGCGTCGACCAGGATGACCGGATACGCCTGTCGGGCGAGGGCGAAGCCGGCGTGAACGGCGGGCCGGCGGGCGATCTCTACGTCGTCGTCAACCTCAAGCCGCATGCGGTGTTCCAGCGCGAGGGCAACGACCTGCATTGCGAGATGCCGATCAGCTTCGCGACGGCGGCGCTCGGCGGCGAGATCGAAATCCCGACGCTCGACGGCCACGCCAGCATCAAGATCCCGGCCGAATCGCAGACCGGCCAGGTGTTCCGGCTGCGCGGCAAGGGCATCAGGCACGTGCGCAGCGCGCAGCACGGCGACCTCTTCTGCCACGTCTCCGTCGAGACGCCGGTCAAGCTGACCGCGCGGCAGAAGGACCTCCTGCGCGAATTCGAGGCGATCAACCAGCAGGACCCCGCCGCGCACAACCCTCGCGCGAAGTCGTTCTTCGACAAGGTGCGCGACTTCTTCGCGCCCTGATCCGGCGCCGCGGCGCGACACCGGGCCGAACGCCCCATGAGCGCCCGCGAGACCTGCGACGTCGTCGTCATCGGTGCCGGCGCCGCCGGCATGATGTGCGCGGCCGAGGCCGGACGGCGCGGGCGCCGCGTGCTGCTGATCGAGCACCATCCCGTGCTGGGCGAGAAGATCCGCATTTCCGGCGGCGGGCGCTGCAACTTCACCAACGTCAATGCCGGCCCCGCGAACTACCTGTCGCAGAATCCCGATTTCTGCCGCTCGGCGCTGTCGCGCTACACGCCGCGTGACTTCATCGCGCAGGTCGAGCGCCACGGAATCCGGCACCACGAGAAGAAGCTCGGCCAGCTCTTCTGCGACGGATCGGCGCGCGAGATCGTCGCGATGCTCCGGACCGAGTGCGATCGCGCCGGCGTCGGCTGGCGGATGCCCTGCGCCGTCGACGCGGTCGCGCGCGCGGGCGGCGTCTGGAGGGTCTCGACGCCGCAGGGGGCCGTCGACGCCGGGTCGCTGGTGATCGCGACCGGCGGACTGACCGTGCCGAAGATCGGCGCGACGCCCTTCGGCTATCGGATCGCCGAGCAGTTCGGCCTCGCCGTCGTCCCGCCGCGGCCGGCGCTGGTCCCGTTGACGTTCCACCCGGACGCGCTCGGCCGCTACGGCGATCTCGCCGGCGTGTCGATCGACGCGGAAGTGTCCTGCGGCGGCGGCCGCTTCCGCGAGAACCTGCTGTTCACGCATCGCGGACTGTCGGGCCCCGCGATCCTGCAGATTTCCTCGTACTGGAATGGCAGGGACGCCCTGACGATCGACCTCCTGCCGGGATTCGATGCTGCGCAGTGGCTGGTGCAGGCCGGGCATTCGGCGGCGCTGCTGCCGAACGTGCTGGGCGAGCGGTTGCCGTCGCGTTTCGCGCAGCAATGGTGCGCGGCGCATGACGCGGTGACCCCGATGCGCCGGCTACCGGAATTGCGGCTGCGCGAGCTGGCGGCGGCGCTGCATGCGTGGAACGTGGTGCCGTCGGGGACCCTGGGGTACAACAAGGCCGAAGTGACGCGGGGCGGCGTCGACACGCGGGGGCTCTCGTCGAAAACGATGGCGGCGGCGGCGGTGCCGGGTCTTTTCTTCATCGGCGAAGTCGTCGACGTCACCGGCTGGCTCGGCGGCTACAATTTCCAGTGGGCGTGGTCATCTGGGCACGCCGCCGGTCAGTTTGCGTAGGCTGCGGGATTGCGCTTACGATTCGCCCGGTCCGCATCAATCACTGCCAAGGAGCCCCGCGTGCTGGTTCGTCTCGCTATTGCCTTTCTCGCATCGATTCCGCTGCTGGCCGCCGCACAGATCAAGGTCGGGCTCATGGTGTCCGCGACCGGCCCGACGACGGCGATCGGCATCCCCCAGCAGAACACCGGCGCGCTGCTGCCCACTCGCATCGGCGACGCGACGATCGAGTACATCCAGCTCGACGACGGCGGCGACACCACGCGCGGCGTCCAGAACGTCAAGAAACTGATCCAGGAGCACAACGTCGATGCCCTGATCGGGCCCTCGACGACGCCGATCGCGCTCGCCATCCTCGACGTGATCGCCGAGAGCAACGTGCCGCTGCTGGCGACGGTCGGCAGCTCCAACGTCATCGAGCCGCTGGACGCCAAACGGCGCTGGGTGTTCAAGACAACGCAGAACGACGACCTCATCGCCGCCGCGCTGGTGCGGCACATGGCGAAGACCGGCGTGAAGACTTTCGGCTTCATCGGTTTCAAGGATCCGTACGGCGAAAACTGGTTCAGGGTCTTCGTGCCGATGGCGGAGAAGGCGGGTGTTGCGCTGACGGCAGCCGAGTATTACCAGCGCACCGACTCCAGCGTGACGGGGCAGGCGCTGAAGCTCGTCGCCGCGAAGCCCGACGCGATCCTGGTCGCCGGCGTGGGCGGCCCGGGCGTGCTGCCCGAGATCACGCTGCGCGACCAGGGCTACAAGGGCGCGATCTACCAGACGCACGGCGTTGCCACCGACGATTTCATCAAGCTCGGCAAGGAGAAGGTCGAGGGCACGATCCTCGCTGCCGGTCCGATGCTCGTGATCGACGAGATCTCCGACGCCAATCCGGTGAAGAAGGTCGCACAGAACTACATCGGCGCGTACGAGAAGCGGTTCGGGCAGAAGCCGGCGACTTTCGGCGCGAACACGTGGGACGCCGGGATCATCCTGCAGCGCGCGCTTTCCGTGGCGATGAAGAAGGCACGGCCGGGAACCGCGGAATTTCGTGCCGCGCTGCGTGACGCCATGGAGCAGGAACGCGACATCGTCGGGTGCCAGGGCGTCTTCAACATGTCAGCGACGGACCACAATGGCATGGACGAGCGCGCACGCGTGCTCGTCGTCGTACGGGACGGACGCTTCCGTCTGCTGCCCGAGTGAGCGTCGCGGCGAAACCGGGCCGTATCGATCGTCGCTCGCGGCAGGCGAAGATTTCCGTGGCGCGCGACGGCCGCTCCGGGCATGGCCGATCCGGCTCGCGGACGGAATGAACGTCCGGTCGCAGGCCGTCGTAGGCATTCTGCTCGCCGCGGGCAGCGGCGTTCGCTTCGGCGGGCAGAAGCTGCTGGCGCGATTGCCGTCGCCCGAGGGCGCGGGCGAGTGCGTCGGCGTCATCTCGTGCCGACATCTCGTCGCTGCGATCCCCGAGGTCGTCGCCGTCGTCCGATCCGGCGACGGTGCGTTGGCGGCGGCGCTTGGCGCCGCCGGCGCGCAGGTCGTTCGCTGCGACAATGCCGATGCCGGGATGGGCGCGAGCCTCGCCTGCGCCGTCATGGCGACGCCGCAGGCCGCCGGGTGGGTCGTCGCGCTCGCCGACATGCCGTGGATCGCGCCGGAGTCGATCGCGCGCGTCGCCGGTGCGATTGCCGCCGGCGCGACGGTCGCCGCGCCGTTTCACCGCGGCCTGCGCGGCCATCCGGTCGGATTCGCGCGGTCGTGCTACGCGGAGCTTGCCGCTCTCTCCGGTGACGAGGGCGCGAAGGCGATCGTCGCGACCCACCGCGACGCGATCGTGCGCATCGACGTCGACGACCCCGGCACCGTGCACGACGTCGATACGCCGGCGAACCTCACGGAAGCGCCGCCGTCCGCATAAGCGGTGCGGCGGGCGATGCGGGCGCCGCGTCGGTGCGCCCGAGCGTCAGGGCCCGGCGCGTTCGGACTGCCACATGTCGCCCTGGCGGCCGACGATCCGGTTCTCGGTTTCCTGGAGGCGCCACCAGTCGCGCAGCGCCGGCGCCTCGAGCGGGCGCGAGATCAGGAAGCCCTGCGCCTCCTCGCACCCGTGGCGCTTCAGGAACTCGAGCTGCGCGGCCGTCTCGACGCCCTCGGCGATCACCCGCAGTCCGAGCGAATGCGACAGCGCGATGATGGCCTGCGTGATCGCCTCGTCGTTGCGGTTCTGCTCGAGGCCGTGCACGAAGCGCTGGTCGATCTTGACCGCCTGGATCGGCAGCCGCGTGAGGTACGACAGGCTCGAATAGCCGGTGCCGAAATCGTCGACGGTGATCGACACGCCGCGCTCCTTCAGCTTGACCAGCGTCGCCACCGCCTTTTCCGGGTGCGTGATGATGACGCTCTCGGTGATCTCGAGGTCGAGGTACTGCGGCGGCAGCCCGCTGGCGGTGAGCGCTTCCTCGACGATCGACAGCCAGCTGTCGTGCTGCAGCTGCTGCACCGAAAGGTTGACCGACAGCCGCAGCATCATTCCCTGCCGGTGCCAGGCCATGGTCTGCCGGCAGCTGTCGCGCAGCACGCGTGCGCCAAGCGCCTGGATCATCCCCGATTCCTCGGCGACCGGGATGAATTCGGACGGCGCGATGACGCCGCGCTCCGGGTCGCGCCAGCGCAGCAGCGCCTCGACGCCGCAGGCGCGCCCGGTCTGCATCTCGATCTGTGGCTGGTAGACGAGGAAGAACTCGTCGTCCATCAGGCCGCGCCGCATGTCGGTCTCGAGCTGCAGGCGCAGCTGCACGCGGGTGTTCATGTCCGCGGTGTAGAAGCGGTACGCGTTGCGCCCGGCGTCCTTTGCCGCGTACATCGCCGTGTCGGCCTGCTTGATCAGCGAGACGGGGTCGATCGCGTCGTGCGGGAACACCGACACGCCGATCGAGCAGGTCAGCGTCGGCATCTGGTCGGAAATCCGGAACGGCGCGAGGAACGACTCGCGCACCCGCGACAGCACCGACATCGTCTCGAATGTCGCGTTCGCCGGATCGAGCCCCGGGAGGATCAGCACGAACTCGTCGCCGCCCAGCCGCGCGACCGTGTCGGATTCGCGCACCGCGTTGGTCAGTCGCTGCGCGACCGACTGCAGCAGCTGGTCGCCGGAGTCGTGGCCCAGCGTGTCGTTGATCCGCTTGAAATGGTCGAAATCGAGGAACAGGCAGGCGACGTGGGTCGAGTCGCGCTGCGCCTGCGCGAGGATCTGCTTCAGCCGCTGGTTCAGCAGCGACCGGTTCGGCAGCCCGGTCAGGATGTCGTGCTGGGCGAGCTTGTAGGCGTGCGCGGTGGCGATCTCCAGCTCCTTGGTGCGCTGCGCGACCTTGTCCTCGAGCGTCCGCTGGTACGTTGCGACTTCCGCCTGCGATTCCGCCAATCGCTGCGTCATGTGGTTGAACGTGTGGGTAAGAAGGCCGAGTTCGTCGGACGAGCGTGCCGGGACGTAGACGTCGAGCTTGCCGGCACCCACGGCACGCGCGGCGCGCATCAGCCGGCGCATCGGCGCGACCAGCCGCCGCGTCATGAAAAGCGTCGCCCCGATCGCGAGCACGACGAGGAGGCCGATGACCGACGCGAAGCCGATCAGCATGTTGCGCAGCTGCGCCTGCTGACGCTCGAATGTCATCCCGACGCGGATGAACCCGATCGGCGGGCCGCCGTTGGCTCTCCGCAATGCGCCGGCAGGGGGCTCGCCGGCGCCCTGGGCCAGCGCGGCCGCGGCGGCCGACCTGGTGCTGCCCACGGGCGCCACGAGCTCGATGTAGTGCCGCCCGAGGATCGTGCGATCGGCGGCGACGATCGCCTTGGAGGACGGGGACTGCGTCGCGGCGGGGAGGTCCGCCAGCGCGACGTCGTGCAGCGATTCGGCGATGCGCCGCTCGACGATCCTCCGATGCTGCGCGTCCTCGACGACGACATAGGCGATGTCGCCCTCGGCGTTCACGCTGTTGAGGACCGATTCGAGGTAGGCGCGGTCGTTGGCGTAGAGCCCGTATTCCGAGAGCTCGGCGAGCATTTCGAGCACGCTGGAGCCCTGCGCCTTCAGCTCGTTCGCTCCGACGCGCGCCTGCTGCCACACCGAAATGCCCGTCATCGCCACCGCGGTAACGAGAATTATGCCGACCGTCAGCGCGTTGAGCTTGGTCAGCAGGCCCATACGAACGGGCGGCAGCTCCAGCGCCGACGTGGTGTCGGTCGAAAGCGGCGTCAGATAATTGCGCATGCGCCTCATCGCATCACCCGAAAGACCTGCCAGCGCCGCGCGGCAGGGCTGTCTTCCATTTGGTGTGCAGCGGTTCGGCCGAACTCGGGTTTGCCGCGATGCGCCGCGGCGCGCGGCGGCGATCGACTTGCTCCGTGCGGGCGGTCAATGAAGGAATCGCGGAAGTAGACCAGCTGCAGTCGTGCATTTGTCTTTCCTGCAGCGGGTACGGGTAACGCGCTGCGGCTGCCGGTTTGTCGTGCCGCACCCAAGCCGACCGGTTGATCCAGTCAACTCAGATACCTCGAAGCATACTCCGTGCCATCATGCTGCCGTTTCCGGGGTCCTTGCAGGAACGCGATCGCGCATCGGAAACCGATGCGACGCGGACCCCGTTTCCCGGGAAATGCGCCGACCGTCAGGAGGCCGCGGCGATCCGCTGCCGCCACTCGCGGGGTCCGGTCTCGTGGACCGAAATCCCGTTGGCGTCGACCGCCACGGTCACCGGCATGTCCCTGACGCCGAACTCGTAGATCGCCTCCATGCCGAGGTCGCCGAACGCCACGACGCGCGAGCTCTTGATCGCCTTCGCGACGAGGTAGGCCGCGCCGCCGACGGCCATCAGGTACGCGGCCTTGTGCTTGCGGATCGACTCGATCGCCGCCGGCCCGCGCTCGGCCTTGCCGACCATCGCGATCAATCCCGTTTCCGCGAGCATCATTTCGGTGAATTTGTCCATTCGCGTCGACGTCGTCGGACCCGCCGGGCCCACGATCTCGTCGCGCACCGGGTCGACCGGCCCGACATAGTAGATGACGCGATTCGTGAAATCCACCGGGAGCTCTTCCCCCTTCGCGCGCATGTCGGCGATCCGCTTGTGCGCGGCGTCGCGGCCGGTCAGCATCTTTCCCGACAGGAGCAGGCGCTCGCCGGGCTTCCAGCTCGCAACCTCGGCGGGCGTCAACGCGTCGAGGTCGACGCGACGCGCCTCGGGCGACGGCGCCCATTCGACCTTGGGCCAGCGCGCGAGATCGGGAGCCTCGAGCTTCGCGGGGCCCGACCCGTCGAGCACGAAATGCGCGTGCCGCGTGGCGGCGCAGTTCGGGATCATCGCGACGGGCTTCGACGCGGCGTGCGTCGGGTAGTCGAGGATCTTGACGTCGAGCACCGTCGTGAGGCCGCCCAGGCCCTGTGCGCCGATGCCGAGCGCGTTGACCTTGTCGAACAGCTCGAGGCGCAGCTCCTCGATCGCCGAGCGCGGCCCGCGGCGGCGAAGCTCGTGGATGTCGATGGGCTCCATCAGGGCTTCCTTCGCGAGCACCATCGCCTTCTCGGCGGTTCCGCCGATGCCGATGCCGAGCATTCCCGGCGGGCACCAGCCGGCGCCCATCGTCGGCACGGTCTTCAGCACCCATTCGACGATCGAGTCCGACGGGTTCAGCATCACGAACTTCGACTTGTTCTCGGAGCCACCGCCCTTCGCCGCGATGCTGACTTCGATGTTCGCACCCGGAACGATTTCGTAATGCACGACCGCGGGCGTGTTGTCCTTCGTATTGGTCCGCTTTCCCGCCGGGTCGGCGAGGATCGACGCGCGGAGCCTGTTGTCCGGATCGAGATAGGCGCGGCGCACGCCTTCGTTGACCATCTCGGTCGGCGTCATCGTGACGCCTTCCCAGCGGACGTCCATGCCGAGCCTGACGAACGCGACGACGATGCCGGTGTCCTGGCACAGCGGCCGGTGGCCCTCCGCGCACATCCGCGAATTGGTGAGGATCTGCGCGATCGCGTCCTTGGCCGCCGGCGAGGATTCGGCCGCGTACGCCTCGCCGAGGGCCTCGATGTAATCCTGCGGGTGATAGTACGAAATGTATTGCAGCGCGTCGGCGACGCTTGCGATCAAGTCCTGCTGGCGGATCGTGTTCATGGCGGTCCTGCGAAGGTCGGGATCAGTGCTCGGAGGCCGCCGGACGCGAGCGGCAGGGGGGGCATCGCGCGGTCGGCCGCCCTGGTCGCGGCGGGATCGGGCTCGCACACGTTCGCGTTCACGTGCGAGCGCCTTTCTGCGACGCCGGCGCCGGGTGGCGGCTGCGGCCGCCGCGGCCGGCGGAAAAGGCGCGGAGTCGTGCGGATCGGGGTCGTGGCCATGAGACATGGGCCATGGTCGGCGGCGCTGCGATGGCCGAAGGAATTCTAGCACCGGCCCGGCCCGTTGCGGCGGCTCCGCTGCCGCGGACGGGCTTGAACGTCCTTGCGCTGGGTCAAGCTTCCGTCATTGCACCGGAAGCGCGTCGTTGGTTAGACTGCAAGGCGGATTTCCCGACACCGGAGGCGCTGCCGCGCGTCCGCCGCACGACCCCAGGAGGAGCATCGCAATGTCCAACATCGAATCGGTATCGAACGAAACCCGCATATTCGCGCCGCCCGCCGGGTTCGTCGCGCAGGCGAACGTCAAGAAGGCCGACTTCGATGCGCTCAATGCTGCCGCTGCGAAGGATTTCACGGGGTTCTGGGCCAAGCTCGCGCGGGACGAGGTGCTCTGGAAGAAACCCTTCACGCGCACGCTCGACGAATCGAACGCGCCGTTCTACAAGTGGTTCGACGACGGCGAGCTCAACGTCTCGTACAACTGCCTTGACCGCAACCTCGCGAACGGCAACGCGGAGAAGGTCGCCATCATCTTCGAGGCGGACGACGGCGTCGTCACCCGCGTCACTTACCGCGATCTCTACCACCGCGTCTGCCGTTTCGCGAACGCGCTCAAACGCCTCGGGATCCGCAAGGGCGACCGCGTCCTCGTCTACATGCCGATGTCCGTCGAAGGCGTCGTCGCGATGCAGGCCTGCGCGCGCATCGGCGCGACCCACTCGGTCGTCTTCGGCGGCTTCTCGGCCAAGTCGCTGCAGGAGCGCATCATCGACGCCGGCGCGGTCGCGGTCATCACCGCCGACGAGCAGGCGCGGGGCGGCAAGCACCTTCCGCTGAAGGCGATCGTCGACGAGGCGCTCGAATTGGGCGGCTGCGAGACCATCCGCAACGTGATCGTCTATCGGCGGACCGGCGGCAACGTGGCGTTCACGGCGCCGCGCGACGTCTGGATGCACGAGGTGAACGCGAAGGAGCCCGACACCTGCGAGCCGGAATGGGTCGGCGCCGAGCATCCGCTGTTCATCCTGTACACGTCGGGCTCGACCGGCAAGCCCAAGGGCGTGCAGCACAGCTCCGGCGGCTACCTGCTGTGGGCAATGCTGACGATGCGCTGGACGTTCGACATAAAGCCCGCCGACGTCTTCTGGTGCACCGCCGACATCGGCTGGGTGACGGGCCACACGTACATCGCGTACGGGCCGCTCGCCGTCGGCGCGACCGAAGTCGTGTTTGAAGGCGTGCCGACCTACCCGGATGCAGGCCGCTTCTGGCAGACGATCGCCAAGCACAAGGTCTCGATCTTCTACACGGCGCCGACGGCGATCCGCTCGCTGATCAAGGCGTCGGGCGTCACGCCGGCGACGGCGCCGAAGAATTACGATCTGTCGTCGCTGCGCCTGCTCGGGACCGTCGGCGAGCCGATCAATCCCGAGGCGTGGATGTGGTACCACGACAACGTCGGCGGCGGCCGCTGCCCGATCGTCGACACGTGGTGGCAGACGGAGACCGGGGGGCACCTGATCACGCCGCTGCCTGGGGTCACGCCGCTCGTTCCCGGCTCATGCACGCTGCCGCTGCCGGGAATCATGGCGGCGATCGTCGACGAGACCGGCCACGACGTCGAGAACGGCCAGGGCGGCATTTTGGTGATCAAGCGCCCGTGGCCGGCGATGATCCGCACGATCTGGGGCGATCCGGAGCGCTACCGGAAATCGTATTACCCCGAGGAGCTCGGCGGCAAGCTGTATCTCGCGGGCGACGGCTCGGTGCGTGACAAGACGCACGCCTATTTCACCATCATGGGCCGCATCGACGACGTGCTCAACGTCTCCGGGCACCGTCTGGGGACGATGGAGATCGAATCGGCGCTGGTCGCGAATCCGCTGGTCGCCGAGGCGGCGGTCGTGGGCCGTCCCGACGACATGACCGGCGAGGCGGTGTGCGCGTTCGTCGTGCTGAAGGGCGCGCGGCCCGCCGGACCCGAGGCGGAACGCATCGCGAAGGACCTCCGGGACTGGGTCGGCAAGGAGATCGGCCCGATCGCGAAACCCAAGGACATCCGCTTCGGCGACAACCTTCCGAAGACGCGCTCCGGCAAGATCATGCGCCGGCTGCTGCGCTCGCTGGCGAAGGGCGAATCGATCACCCAGGACGTGTCGACGCTCGAGAATCCGGCGATCCTCGAGCAGTTGAAAGAGGTCAAGTGACGACGCCCGGATGCCGGCCTGCGGCGTTCGGGCCGTGCTCGGAACGGAGTCGTCCGCTGGTCGCCGGGGACAGGTGAGTTGATTCCGGAAATGGCGTAGAGTGCGTTGCTTCGCATCAAGCACTCGCCACCGCAGAATCGACGATGGACAGCCGACGCGTCGCCCGGACCGCGAAGGGACAGGATGAGATCGCCAATCGGCGCAAGACGCTGAAGGGCAAGCTGCGCACGGTCCTGTTCCTCATCGACCCGGGCAAGCCCGTCGACGCGATCCTGGAGCAGGTCGCGCAGATCGGCGCGCCCGCCGACGCATTGGCTCAGCTCGCGGCCGAGGGCTTCATCGAGGAGGTCAGCGGGCAGGGCGCGGCTTCGATCGCGGCGGCGCCGGCGGCCCGGGATGCCGGTGCCCCGCCCGCCGCGGACGCGGCGCCGGCCTCAACCCTCTCGGTCGAGGACGAGGTGGCGAATTTCCGCCTCGCCAAAGCGTTCATGAATGACACGATCGTCGACGCGCTCGGCATACGCGCGTTCACGTTCACGCTGCGGCTCGAGCGCTGCTCGACGCGTGACGACCTGTCGGCGCTGCTGCCGGACTATACGTCAGCGCTGCTGAAGAAGCTCGAGCGGCCCGCGGTGCGCGCGCTGGTAGACCGGACGCGCGAGCTGCTCGTCGCGGGCCGGAGCTGACCGCGCCGCCCGGCGCGCCGGGCGCCCGAGAGCCTGTTCACACTACATTCGCGAGTGCGAACGGGTGAGTTGGGGCGCCGATCAAGGCGACGATGTTGGCAAATTCGGAAGGCAAGACCGGGCGTCTTGGCGAGGAGGGCAACTCAGAGTGGCGCCCCAAGGCGCCCGTTCCCTCAGGGTTGCGGCGAAAAGCGCCCTGCGCTTCGTTGCCAAGCCTCGCCGGGCAGCCGGCCCGCCATCGTTTTTCGCCTCGCGCAGGACGCTTCTTCCTCGCAACGCATCCTGCAGATGTAGTGCGAACAGGCCCTAGGCTATTCCGATCGGCGGGTTCGCGGTGATGCGCGGCGTGCTCGAGGTCGCGTGCTCGCGTTCCGGGATTCGCACGACGTGAACGCTGCAGGGCGCGTTCGCCGTCACCGTCGACGCGACCGAGCGCCACCACGCGAGCGCGCGGTCCGACGGTCCCGGCGCGCCGAGCACGATGAGATCGACGTGATTTGCCTGCGCCAGATCGAGCAGCGTCCCGGCGGGGTCCGCCGACTCGACCACGTGCAGCGACGTGCGCGACTGCGGGAGCTTGAGCGGGGCCACCCACATCCTGAGCCGGTTGCGGTGCTCGAGGTGCTTCCCCGACGCCGTGTCCTCGATCCGTGCGCCTTCGCCGAGCGACGCAGCCTCGATCGCGGACACGAACATCAGCCGGAATTCGGCGTTCATCGCGACGAGCGCCTGCGTCGCGCGCCGGAGCGCGGGATGGCGCTCGTCCTCCAGGTGCTCGGTGTCGACGGCGACCAGGATGACCGGCGCGTTGCCGGTCACCGCGAGCGGCGACGAAGCCGGCGCCGCGTCGCCGCGCGACCGCCACCAGCTGCGCAGCTGCCGCGTGAAGCCGGCGCCGGCGGTCCATTCCGCCCGTCGCGTCAGGTGCACCTGATCCGGATGACGCAGGTCGAACGCGACGTGCGCCGCCGTCGGGTACCGGAGATCGGCGCGCGTCTCCAGGCAATGCAGGATGATTTCCTGCATCCATGGCGGCATGCTCGGCACGAGGCTGCGCGGCGGCGACGGCAGGCGCCACAGGCGGTCACGCATCCCGGCGAACGTCGCGGGCTCGCCGAACGGCGGCTCGCCGGTCGCGAGCTCGTAGAGCAGGGCTCCCAGCGCGAAGACGTCGCTGCGCGGGTCGCTGCGGTTGCCCTGAAGCTGTTCCGGCGAGACATAGGCCGCCGAGCCGGCGGCGAACGACTTGGCCTCGGCCAGCAGGTCGGGATAGCGCGCGTGGCGCGCGAAACCGTAATCGAGCAGAACCGCCTCGCCATCCGAACGGACGATGAAATTCTCGGGCTTGATGTCGAGATGGATCACCTGCTGCCGGTGGACGCTGTGCACGGCGTCGGCGAGCGCCGCGCCGAGACCTGCGAGCTCCGCCGTCGGCAGCGGCGCGCGGGCGACCGCTGCGGCGAGCCCCTCGCCGACGATCTGCTCCATCACGAGGTAGGGGCGCATCGCATCGTCGCCGACGGCCGCGACGCGCGGCACGTGCGATCCGGTGAGTTGCGGCAGGATCGTCTGCTCGATCTCGAAGCTGACGACGCCGAGCGTCGGCTCGCCCGGTCCGACGCCGGGAACCTTCATCAGCAGCGGAAATCCGGGCTCGCGACCGGGAGGCGGTCGCACCCGGTAGAGGTAGCCGTTGCCGCCCTTGTGCAGGCAATCCTCGATGACGAAGCCGTCGATCGTGTCGCCGGGGTGAAACTGGGTGGCCATGGGTACGCCGGGCCCGGTCAGATGCCGGATTCGACGCGGTACGCGAGCGCGGCGGGCAGTCCCGCGCGCCGGATCTTCTCCGCGGCGCCCAGATAGTCGTAGGACACGCGGAAGAACGTGACCTCGCGCCGGGTGTCGTCGAACATCGCGTACGCCGCCGCAGGATTGCGGTCGCGTGGCTGGCCGACCGATCCGACGATCGTGAGCCAGCGCCGCGGCCCGCGGACGGGGATCGGCGTTCCCGGCGACGGATGGAACGCGCTCATCCGTCCGCCGGGCGTCTCGAAATAGAGCATCTGATCGTGGACGTGCCCGCAGAACGTGTACGTCTGCCCTGCGGCCACGGCGCACCGCATCGCCGCGATGGCCGTCGGCACTATCGAGGAAGCGCTGGAGAAGGCGAAGAAGCTGGCGGTATAAAGAAACAGGCTAAAGGCTGAAGCTAAAGGCCTAGGGCTCAGGAAAAGCCTTACCTTTTGCCTCGTGCCAGGTGCCTTTTGCCAAAAAGGATTTTATATATGGCTGAACTACTTAAATTTGAGCTTGTAACACCCCAGAGAAAAGTCGTGTCGGAGGAAGTGGATGAAATAACCGCGACCGGCACACTGGGTGAATTCGG
>Ga0209048_10001982_pt1 | contig 20616 bp, 26 predicted proteins | sample FrelakmetCRP12CR_FD_187146 | JGI IMG/M metagenome (GOLD analysis project Ga0209048, IMG submission 187146) | Freshwater lake sediment microbial communities from the University of Notre Dame, USA, for methane emissions studies - CRP12 CR (SPAdes)... | ecosystem: Environmental > Aquatic >... | reverse complement strand
GAGCAGAAGATTCACGAAGAAACCGGGCGACATTTCGGTCCTAACGATGGGCAGGGCCCAGAAGATCAGTCTCCTGCCCAGGTGTTCCAGCAACAGCAGAGAACATGAAGGGAACCATGGCGCGATAGCGGACCAAGACCAGCAAACCAATCAAGTTGAGCATGAGCTGCGAGAGCCCCCAGGCAGCGAGAAGCGAAACGAAGGCCTGCTCGCCTGCGGGTGTGAACGTGTCCAAGGGGATTCCGTCGGCCGATATCGCCGCAGAACGACCGTTGAAGATGGTGCCCAGCCCGATGCCGCCCTTCATCAGCACAAGCGCGGCGAAGAGCCATAGCGCGAGCCTGTGACCGCGATATGCATTGTCGATGCGCAGGGGAAGCAGTTCGTCGGGCATGGCGATTCCTCCCATATGGCAGAGCTACAGCCTGCCGCCAGGGGTGGCAAAGTCGACCTCCTCGGCCGTGGCGGTCCCGCTCCTGCGACCCGGGTAGCTCACCCAAGTCATCGCGATGTTGAGCTCTTGGATGATGCTGGCTGCCTCGATCTTCGATCCGTTGTCCAGCTGGATCGTGCCGGTGGTGTGGGCGTCGTTGATGAGAGTCAGGTCATAGCCGCGGTCCAGTGCACCATAGGCGGTGGCACGTATGCACCAGTTGGTCGCAGCTCCGGCCAACGTGATATGGGTCGCGCCGAGCTTGGCCAGCTCCTCGTCGAGTCGTGTTTGCTCGAACGACGAGTTGAACTGCTTGTGGATAAGCGGCTCTCCGTTTAACGGCGCCAGTGCCGGTACCCACTGCCACTCCGGGCTTCCATAGCGCAAGTCGCTATCCGAGTGCTGCACCCATACCACCGGAACGCCCTGGGCCCGAGCTCTGTCGACAGCGCGTGACACGTTCTTGATGATCCGCGGAGCCTCCCACGACTCGCCCATCACGCCGGCCTGAACGTCGACGACCAGCAGGACTCCCTTATTGCCCCCGCGCACCGTTGCCATAGCGGCCACCTCCGAGTAGAAAAGGGCTGAATCGAAGTAGGAGAGCCATAGTGCGCCTCTTCGCACCGCGCTTGCCGCCCAACGTACCAGTTAAGCGGCGGCCCGCGGGCCGGCGCGAAGCGCTGCCCATGGGACGGCCGTGTTGAACGCCGGGTTGGGCGGCACTCGCCTACCCAAAGAAACAGCAGTACTCGTCTCGATCCACAACATTCAAGAACGCCTCGAGGCTCTGAACCTCCAAGTTTGGCTCGTACCCGTGCCACTTCAGATCGCGGCGCATCCAGAAAATACGCCACCGATTCTTCGATCGCACAAATGTAGCCTTCGCAACGGGGTGTTCCATCGTCTCTTTAGGATTCTGCCAATCGGGGCGAATTTCGAATATCTCGATGCTTTGCCCGGAGATTCTGCACCCAATATCGAGCTGCGGCCTGATGTGCGGCGGAGGACGACGACGCTCCAAGAACTTCGCAAGGTCGCGCTCGCAACGCGTTCGCTCGAGATCGGTCAGCGCCACGGGTCGGCTCAGATTGGTGGCGTCCAACGAACGAAGCTAACCGGCGGCCCGCTGCAGGGGCGAAGCCCCGCATGCGGGACGTCCGTGTTGAACGCAGGGTCAGGCGTCACGGCGGTACCTGCCGGAGAGCTATTTCAGGTTCTTTCGCACGTAGATGCTTCCGTGCTCGCCTTGGCGATGAAAAGCAAAGCCTGCGCCAAGAAAGAGATTAAGTGGCCCGTAGTGATTTTCGGCGTCGCCAGTGACATCAGGTTTTGGCATGGCCTCGGCAATTGTCAATCCTTGGGCCCTGAGCGCAGCGCAGGCTGCATCTAGAAGTGTCTTGGCGACCCCGGTCCTTCGATGCTCCCGGGCAACGACAAAGCATGTGATCTGACCCAGTCGATCTGCATCTGGATCGGGTTCGCCAGCGAAGGCATCCATCATCGCTCGCGGAGCGGCGTTGCACCAGCCGACGACTTGTCCCTCGCGATACGCGAGGTGGCCCTGCATCCTTGAACTGCAAATTCGTTCGCAAGCGGCGCTGCGATTCCCTTCAGCCGTCCGCTCCATCCAACTGACCTTGGAGTGGTCGACGTACAAGAACTGGCAGTAGCAAGACCGCCACCTGGGGTTGTCTGCGAAGGCAGAACCCTCGAAATATCCCAGAAAGTCAGGGAGCAGATCGGATGAGAGAGCGCGAACATCGACAGATTCGGATGCCATTGACCTCTCGCAGAGGAAACGGACATTCATGTGACGCCTAACGAGTAAGATAACCGGCCCGCCGCGCCGATGCCGGCCAAGTTCAAGTCGTGCATTGGCCAGTCCGGTTGAGCGCCGGGTTGGGCCGCGTGCCTTACTTAGCGAATAAGCAGGTCCAGCGCGCGAGCATCGAGACCGGACTCGCGATAATATTTCCGAGTCAGTTCGAGGAGGGTGAATCCATCCTCGTAAGCGGCAACGCTACCGTTGGCCGGCTTGTCCAGATCGATGAGGCCACCCTCAACGACAAACATGATCAATGCCGGTTCTGGGGAGTCCTCCGTGATAACCAGCGTGTGAGCCTCTCCGGCGGGCTCATAGATGAAGGTCCCGGGCTTTGCGATCCAGTCGTGCTCGACGTAGCGCCAGTGCCCGCGCATCGTATAGAACGCACAGTGCCAACGTGATAGTGAGTGCCGAGCCTGGCGCCGGGGAGACCCTTCAAAACGACGCTGAATCCGCCCGACGTCACGTTGAAATGGCAGGGCTGGAACCAGACACCATCGGCATAAGGCACCCAGCGACGTTCGTCCGCTATGTCGATATTGGTAACGAAGTGCTCGCGGCTTCTGCGACTCGGATCGAGGCCATCAGTAAAGCTGTTGAAAGCAGTAATCGGCATGGGCTTCCTCTGTACGAGTTAACGATTGACGCGTCAGTTTCCGCGCGAAACCACGGACAGCATTACAAGTGAAATCCCCAAGTGTAACGTGGACTGGTTACTTCCAAGAGCGGCCTAACGTACCAGGTAACCGGCGCGCCGTGCCGCCGCTTGCCAAGCATCAGCCATGCATCGGCGCGTCTCGTTGACCGCCCCGTTAGGGCGCGCTGCGATAGACCTCACGGCGATGCCCAACCTTGATGACTTCAATGGAGTGGTGCGTGTCAACGACCGTGTAGATGACGCGATACTGGCCCTGACGGACGCGGAAGAGCGCGCTTGGCCCGGCGAGTTTTTCGCAACCGGAAGGTCGCGGATCCGTTGCCAAAGACCGAATGCGGCCGACGATACGCTGACGATCCCGCTTGGTCCCGATCGCGTCGATCTCCCTTGCGGCCGACGGCTTGATCAGCAGCCTATATTCGGCCACGTTTCCTCAGATCGCGAACCAGCGACTCGAATGAAACGCCGCGCTCGGTCTTACGCCGATCAAAGGCTTCAAGATCCTCGGCATCTTCCGCCAGGGCGGCCTTCACCGCATCGTTGACCATATCTGAAATCGACCGATCCGTCGCCGCGGCTTTCAGGCGAAGCGCCTGATGGACTGATGCATCGAAATAGACAGTAGCCCGCTTGGAATCTTCCATGTGCCCAGGATAACGCTATGACGTCAAAACGTCAAGGTGTCACAAACCCCGGCCCCTAACGAAACAAGCTAACCGGCGACCGCCGTGCGGGCGAAGCCCCGCCGGTGGGCGTCCGCGTTGAGCGACCGGCTAGGCGGCGCACCATTCGATTGTGGCTTAGTCGATAGCCTCGATAATGCGCAAGTCCCGATCCACTGCGTTCCCCAGCACGCGGAGCGCCTCCTGGTACGCCGGACTGTCGTGTGCGGCGACCGCGTGTGCGACGCTGTCGAATTCAATTAGAACGGTGCGTTGGTTGAGACCGCCGTCATACACTTGGGCCGGGTTTCCTCGCGCAAGTATCCGCGCGCCGGCCTTCTGAAGCGCGGGAGCGGCGAGCTTCGCATAAGCGGCGAGAGCCTCGGGGTCGTGAACAGCGCGATACGCGGCAATCCAATACGCTTTGGGCATGGGGAGATGAACGCTTTGGTTGAGAGAGACTACGCTCGTTGCGATAGCGCTACCGATTTCGCAACATGCTGCGGGACGATGCCGAGAGCCGCCTAACGCAAGAGCTAACCGGTTACGGTCCGGTTGACCGACGGGTTGGGCATCAGCTCCGCAAGATCGGTGATGGGAAACCCGCGTGCCAACTCTTGCCAAAGAGCTTGGCGAAGCAATGCTCCGCTTTGCGGAGGCCTTCGTTGGTGAAAACCACCGTGATCTGCTTTCCCATCGGGTTTTCGATGAGCCCCTTCTGAGGTGGCCGTGCCATGACGTCCCAATGATGTGCGACGCCAGCTGCAGCAGCAGTGCCCATGACGCGAAACGATAACGCGGGCGCAGCACCGACGCAAACGCACCGGCGGCGCGTTAGCGTGCAACCCAACCGCCGGATACTGGGAACACTTGACCAACGAAGCAGTCGGCGGCGGTGCTGCACAGATACGCCGCGAATTGAGCGTCCTCGCGCGCAGCCACAAGCCTGCCAAGTGGCACCTCGCGAGCGAGACGCTCTTGGAACCGCGGGTTCGCCTGTACTTCGGCCGGGAAATAGGTCGGGTTGTCGACGAAGTTCTGGGCGATGGCATTGACCTGCACGTTGTGCGGCGCGAGCTCAACACCAACAGCCTGAACGTAGGCCAGCTGGGCGCCGCGGGCTGCGCTGTAGGTGGAAGCTCTCTTCATACCGCGGAGCGCAGAAGCGCTGCCGATGACCAGGACTTTCCCGGAGCGACGGGCGACCATCGCGGGTACTGCGGCGCGGACGAGCCGAGGGAGCGGGTCCACCAGGGCAGCGAAAACTTGGCGCCATTCGACTTCAGAAACCTCCGTCGCGGTCGTAGTTGGTGCCGTGAACGCGAGGTTGGCGACCAGGATGTCGATGTTTCCCGCTGCGAGAACCGCGCGCTCAGCAGCCTCAGGCTCGGAGAGTCCTTCCGGGCTGGCGACGACAGTTGCTCCCTGTTCCGCGAAGACCTCGCAGAATACAGGCCCCATGAACTCGCCTGACTGAGTGATGAGGACCCGCTTGCCGATCAGTGCGTTCTGCATGGGTACTTGCCCGCTCGATGCCGCGCAGTACGTGGTCTGCGCCGCCCAACGAATTAGCTAACCGGCGGCCCCTGGGAGGGGCGCAGCCCACGCGTGCGGGACGTCCGCGTTGAGCGACGGGTTAGGGCCCAACACTGCCTCCATTGGGAACCGTGCGTTTCATGAGCACACTCCGGTAGTTCGTGTGTGGCCGCCAATCGCAGGTGCCGACAACAGCATAGCCCCACCGTTCGTACATGGCGATTAGGCCCTTGGCGGGTTCCGCGGTGTCGAGGGCAACGAACTCGGCGCCGGCGTCGGACGCGAAAGATAGCGCGCTTTCGTGCAACTTTCGACCGTAGCCCTTTCCCTTGTACTCAGGCGCTACGCAGAACTGTGATATCGACCACACGTTGGACTCGCGATACAAAGGCACCTCGGATGCGGGTTGAGGCGGCCGAACAATCACAATTCCGATGTATCGGCGGTCAACCAGCATGACAAGTGCGGTACCCGTCTCGATGCGCTTCGCGGTGTCATCCACAGTTTGGTGGGTACCCCAGTACCGCCGTCCCGATCGGGCGTGCGGCGCGTACGCCGCATGCACGAGGTCGGTGATCGCACTCAGGTCGTCAGACTCGGTAATCGGACGAATTTCCACGAGCGGCGGCTTGCGTGGGCCCTAACGTGAAGTGTGCGGCGAATGCGCCCGGTCGAAACGGGGTGATTCAGCTTGGTTTGAATTCCGGGCTAGGCCGAACGGGCTATGGGACCGTGGCGAAAAGTTTCGCAAATTCACGAGTATGGTTTTCGATTCGGGGGCCGAAAGGTGTGGTTCGATGGAGGCAATTCCCCCTGTTTCGCTGCTTGACCGGGTCCGCGACCGGATCCGGGTCAAGCACTACAGTATCCGTACGGAGCAGGCGTATGGCGACTGGATTAGACGCTTCATCATTTTCCATGGCAAGCGCGCCAGCCTTCCGAACTCGGGGCGGAGGAAGTGGAGACCTTCCTGACCTCGCCGGTGGTCAACGGGCCGGTGGCCGCGTCGATGCAGAACCAGGCCAAGAGTGCGCTGCTCTTTCTCTACAAGGAGGTGCTGCGGCTGCGGGCGAAGGACGTCGAATTCTCGCGGCGCGAGATACTCGTACGCGACGGCAGGCGCAACAAGGACCGCGTCACGATGCTGCCGCGACCCGCGCCTCCCACAGGTCTTCGAGCGCGTCGGCGATGGTTTCGGGCAGATACGTTCCGGACGAGCGCACACCCCAGCGGAAGCGGCGGAAGGGCGGCACGACCAGTTCGTCGAACACGATGAGCGGTGTCTCGAACAACGCGTCGAGGCGCAGCGTCGTGTAGTTCGTCGGAATGCCCGCGGCGGCCTTTTCCTCGATCCAGTGCCGGCCGGCCGTGGGCGCGGTGAGCGTCACGCCCGAGCCGAAGATGCCTTTCGGGGGCACGCCGAGGCGTACGAGAAATGCGCGGCTGCCGGGCTCGATGTTGCGGTGCCGGCCGCACGACCACCGCGTGTCGAGGTGGCCGCGTCGCGCGAGCCGGCGGATGTCGGCTGCAAGCTCCGGCCAATTCCAGATCGCGGGATTCCAGGCAAACAGATACGTGGCCAAGGTCGATGGGGCGGGCCGCGCGTCGGGCGCCGCCCCCCCGGAGTCAACGATTCGATGAGGAGATGGGCTGCTCCGCTCGCGTGCGTCGCTGCCGATGGGCGGCCGGGGTCTGCTCGGGAACGTTCAAGCCGGCGCGGCGTCCCACGGGCCGCGCTCCTTGCGCCTGCCGATGTCAGACCGCCTCTGTGCCCTCTGCGGGCGCCGGGGCGTCAGCCGCAGGCGGCGCATTCTTCTCCAGCTTGCGCTTCATCTTCTCTTCCTTCTTGCGCTTCTTTTCCAGTTCTTTCTGGCGCTTCTGATACCCGAAGTTCGGCTTTGCCAAGTTGTGCTCTCCTCGATCCGAAGGTGACGCAGCGATGCGGGCCGATTCCCGTCGCGCCGCCGTGGGGCCGACGCTGGGGCGGTCGGCCCGCGCTTGGTGAATAATACGCCCTCCGCCCGTCTGCCGACCACGCGCATGCACGCTGTCCACCGATTCCTGCTCCTGGCTGCCGCCGCCGTTCTTGCGGCGTGCACCAGCGCGCCGAAGCAGGAGCCGCCCCCGGCCGCCAAGCCCGCGCCGTCCACCAAATACTATAAGGACGACGGCCCGGGCGATAACGCCCCCGCCAATCTCGACGCGATCCCCGATGCGGTGCCGCGGGCCGAGCCGCTGCATCGATTCGCGAACCGGCCTTACACGGTGTTCGGCCGGGAGTACGTTCCGGCGACGAGCCTGCGTCCGTACAGGGAGCGCGGGGTCGCATCGTGGTATGGACGCAAATTCCACGGCGAAAAGACGTCGATGGGCGAGACCTACGACATGTACGGGATGACCGCGGCCCATCCGACGCTGCCGCTGCCGTCCTATGCCCGCGTGACCAATGTCGCGACCGGCGCCAGCGTCGTCGTCCGCGTCAACGACCGCGGGCCGTTCCTCCACGATCGTGTGATTGACCTCTCGTTCGCCGCGGCCTCGAAGCTCGGCATCGCACAGAAGGGCAGCGGCGAGGTCGAGGTCGAGGCGATCATTCCCAGAGAGACGGTCCTCGTGGCCGGAGCGGTGCCCCTGCCGCCGGTCGCGCGGGCGCCTGTCGCGGCCTCGCCTTCGGGTACGCCGGCGGCGGAGGTCGCGGCGGCCGTGCCGGTCGCCGCTGCGGAGGGCGGTTTCGTCGTCCAGTTGGGAGCGTTCGGAAACTACGCCAATGCCCAGAATTTCGTTGCCCATCTGGCGAACCAGATCGCCCCGGTCGGGGTCGAAGCGAAGGTGCGCCAGGTCAACGGTCTCTTCCGCGTCTTCGTCGGGCCGTATCCGGCGCGCGACGACGCGAAACGCATGGCGGACCGACTGCGCGACGCATTGGGGCTGCCGTTGACGATCGCGGTGCATTGACGCGATCGCGTCATCGGCGCGCGAAGGCCCGCTGTTAACCCGGGATGAAGTCCCTGTCCGTTATAATTTGCAGGATCTCGATGCTGTTGCATCGTTGTCGCAAGATGGGTCAGTGGCCTCTCGAACCCCGGGAGAAAGGCCGTTTGCAGACCCTTGCGCGACATCGACGTGGCCGCGGGCTGAGCCCGACCCGATAAGGATCCCCTTGCGCCGACTGATCTTCGCCTTCCTCGCGCTTACCTTTCTGGCGTGCTCGCCCGCGCGCGCCCAACTCACCATCGAAATCGTCGGCGGCGCCGGCACGACGATCCCGATCGCGATCGTCCCGTTCGAGAACGAAGCGAACTGGCCGCTCGGCATCACCGGCATCGTCGCCGCCGATCTGCAGCGCAGCGGCTTGTTCCGCAGTGTCGAAGCCGGGATCTTGCCGCGACCCGCGCGCGCCGAGGACGTGAAATACGGTGATTTTCGTGCGCGCGGCGCCGACGCAGCCGTCGTCGGTTCGATGCGTGCGCTGGGCGACGGGCGGGTCGAGGTACGATTTTCTCTGCTGGACGTCGTCAAGCAGACGCAGCTCGTGGCGATGACCTACGTCGTGACGCCGGCGCAATTTCGCGCGACCGCGCACCGGATCGCCGATGTCATCTACGAAAAATTCACCGGCGACGCGGGCGTGTTCTCGACGCGCATCGCGTACATCACGAAGCAGGGCTCACGCTTCGAACTCATCGTCGCCGACGCGGACGGCGGCAACCCGCAGGCGATCGTCGCGTCGAACGAGCCGTTGCTCTCGCCGGCGTGGTCGCCGGACGGCTCGCGGCTCGCGTACGTTTCGCTCGAGAACAAGAAGCCCGTCATCTACATCCAGTCGATGGCGACCGGCCAGCGCCAGGTGCTCGCGAATTTCCGCGGCAGCAACAGCGCGCCGTCATGGTCGCCGGACGGACGCAGGCTCGTGGTCACGCTCACCCGGGAGGGCGGCTCGCAGCTCTTCCTCATCAACCCGGACGGCACCGGGGTACAGCGGCTGCTGACCTCCGCTGGCATCGACACCGAGGCATCGTTCACGCCCGACGGCAAGGCGTTGCTGTTCACGTCGGATCGCGGTGGCACGCCGCAGATCTACCGGATGACCATCGCGACGGGCGCGGTCGAGCGGATGACATTCGAGGGAAGCTACAACGCGTCGCCGCGGGCAACGCCTGACGGGAAGGGCTTCGCGTTCGTGCGCCGCGAAGGCGGACGCTTCATGGTTGCGATCCAGGATTACGCGACGCGGCAGGTGCAGATTTTGACGCCCGGTCCGCTCGACGAAAGCCCCAGCATCGCGCCGAATTCGAGAATGATCATCTACGCGGCGCAGCAGGGACCGCGTGGTATATTGGCCGGCGTATCCTCCGACGGTCGCGTCAAGCAGCGGCTCGTCTCACCCGCGGCCGATGTACGCGAGCCAGCTTGGGGCCCGCTGCTCAGGTAACCGGATCAAACGAGGAGACATCTCATGCGCAAGTGGATCATCGGAGCGTTGGTCGTTGTGGCGGTCGCCGGCTGTTCCAGCACCGGAACGCAGGACGCCGCCCCCGTGGAGGACAAGGGACCCACGGCGACAGCCCCGGTCACGCCCGGCGGCGCGACGACATCGGCAGCGACGACCACCGGGGTCAGCGGGACACCCGCTGGCGGCGCCGGAGCAGCGAGCGCGCTGAAGGACCCGAACAACATCCTGTCGAAGCGCAACGTGTACTTCGACTACGACCAATTCGTGGTCAAGGACGAGTACAGGCCGCTGGTCGAGGCGCACGCGAAGTATCTGCAGGCGAACCGCAGTGCGCGGGCAATCATTCAGGGCAACACCGACGAGCGCGGGACGCGCGAGTACAACATCGCGCTGGGGCAGAAGCGCGCGGATGCGGTGAAGAAGCTGATGATACTGCTCGGCGCTTCGGAAATTCAGATCGAGACGGTGAGCTTCGGCAAGGAAAAGCCGCGCCGCGAGGGCCATGACGAGGCGTCATGGGCCGAGAACCGGCGCGCCGACATCGTCCACGCCGGCGAGTGACGCGCCACGTGCTCCTGCTCCGCAGCATCGCCGCTGCGCTGCTGGCTGCGTTGCTGGTCGCGCTCCCTGCGCGCGCAGCGCTGTTCGATGATGAAGAGGCGCGCAAGCGCATCGAGGCGGCGAACCAGCGCCTGACGCAGGTACAGAAGCAGCTCGAAGATCGCATGACTGCGCTCGAAGCGCAGCTGAAGAGCCAGGGCCTGGTCGAGATCTTCAGCCAGGTGGAGCAGCTCAAGTCCGATGTCGCCAAGCTGCGCGGCCAGATCGAGGTGCTGAACCACGAGCTCGAGCAGGCCCAGAAGCGCCAGCGCGATCTCTACGTCGATCTCGATTCGCGGCTGCGGCGCCTTGAGGGCGGCCCCGGAGCGAACGCTTCTTCGGCCGCTCCCGGTGCCGGTGCGCCCGCAGCGCCGGCAGGCGCACCTGCGGCCGCCGCAGCGGCGGAAGTACTGGCGCCGGCTCCGGGCGCCGGTGCGGTGGCCCCGCCCGGCCCAAGCGTGGCCGGTGCCCGGCCAGGTGCCCCGGCCCCCGATGCGGCCGGCGAACAGCGCGCGTACGACAGCGCGCTCGACCAGTTCAAGAGCGGCAAGCACGCGGCGGCGATTGCGAGCTTCACGTCGTTCGTGAAGACGTACCCGAAGAGTCCGCTCGCCCCGTCGGCGCAGTATTGGATCGGCAATGCGCAATTCGCGCAAAAGGACTACCGTGCGGCGATCACGTCGCAACGGCAGTTGATCGCCGCGTATCCGGAAAGCCAGAAGGTGCCCGATGCGCTCCTCAACATCGCGACCAGTCAATTCGAGATGGGCGACGGCGCGGCATCCCGGCGCACGCTCGAGACGCTGATCGCCAAGTACCCGCAATCGGAAGCGGCGATCAAGGCCCGGCAGCGGCTCGCCATCCGCTGAGCGGATTGCGTCGCTTGCCGCGTCGTCCGCCGCCATTCCCCGGCTCGTTCTCGGGACGCCTCGTCGCGTGGCAGCGACGGCACGGCCGCCACGACCTTCCCTGGCAGCACACGCGCGACCCGTATCGCATCTGGCTCGCGGAGATCATGCTGCAGCAGACCCAGGTGGCCACGGTAGTTCCGTACTATCGTCGCTTTCTCGCCGCATTTCCGGATGTGTGCGCGCTCGCCGGCGCGCATTCCGATCGCGTGCTCGAGCAATGGAGCGGACTCGGTTACTACCGGCGCGCCCACCATCTGCACGAGGCGGCGAAGGTCGTCGTGGAACGGCACGGCGGCGTATTTCCGGGCGAAGCGCAGGCGATCGCGACGCTCCCAGGCATCGGACGCTCGACGGCGGCGGCGATCGCCGTCTTCGGGTTCGGTGAGCGCGCGGCGATCCTCGACGGCAACGTTCGGCGCGTGCTCGCGCGCCATCGCGGCGTCGAAGGCTTTCCCGGGGCCGCGAAGGTCGAAACGAAACTGTGGTCGCTCGTCGAATCGCTGCTGCCCGACGCCGACATCGAAATCTACACTCAGGCACTGATGGATCTCGGCGCCACCGTATGCACGCGGGCGTCGCCACGTTGCGGCGAATGTCCGCTCGCCAGCGATTGCGTCGCGCTTCGCGACGGGCGCACGGCAACGCTGCCGTCACCGCGACCGAAGAAGAGCGTCCCGCAGCGCGCGGTGCGCGTGCTCGTGATCGAGCGCGCGGGTGCCCTCCTGCTCGAAAAGCGCCCCCCCGCGGGGATCTGGGCGGGGTTGTGGAGCCTGCCGGAGGTCGATGTCGGGACCGACATCGCGCGGCATTGCATGGCGCGGTTCGCGGCGAACGTGGTCGTCGGCGAAGAGCTGCCGGCAATCGAGCACGCGTTCACGCACTACCGGCTGACGATCCGTCCGCAGCGTGTCGGCGCGCGAACGTGGCCGTCGCGCGCGGAAGCACCGGGCCTCGCGTGGCTGACGCGCGACGACGCACTCGCCGCCGCGCTTCCAGCGCCGATCAGGAAGCTGCTGAAATCGCTCTAGCGTCCGACCACGGCGGCACGGTCTCGCCGCATTGCGCGACTTGCACGCGCGGCGACCACCCGTTGCCCTGCGTCATTTCTCCGGCGGCCGCCAGTCGCGAAGGTCGGCGGGCAGCAGCCGCTCGTGATCGGCGTGCGCGGCGCGAAACGCGGCGAGCTCCCTGGTTGCGTCGTCGATCCTGCCGTCGGCCCGGAGCGTCCGTATCAGTGCGATCCATTCCGCAATCGGCAGAGGCCCCCGGTCCCTGGCGCGCGCATCGGCCGTGGCCTCGCGGGCGGCGGGCGCGGCAGCCATCTTCGCGAGCGCCGGCGGCGGCGCGGGTTCATTCCTCGAGGCGCCGCGTGCCGCGAGGCCGGGTGCGGAAGGCGCTGGCGGCATGGGTGCGGTCGCGATGCCCGCGGTTGCCGGGACCGCCTCCTCGCGCTTTGGCGCAGCCGCAGGGAACGGCTCGGGCAAAGGGGCCACGTCGCCGGCGGGCGGCCGGACCTCCGTCGGCGCCGGCGTGGGAGCGCTCGGTGGCGCCCGGCGGGGCGCCTCCGCGGATCGTGCCGTGCGCTCGGCGCGCGATGCCGCGGTCGCGGCATCAGCCCGGGCCTCCCTGGATGGCGAGGGACCCGCCACTTCCGGCGTCGGCTTGGCGGCCGGTGCCGGCATGTCGGTGACCACGGCATTGTCGGCGACCGGTGCGCGCAGCTGCTCGGGCGGCACGAGCTGCAGCAGGCCGGCGGCGATTGCGCCGACCGTCGCCGCCGCAGCGAGCGGCCACCATCGCTGGCCGGCGTGCCTCGCTTCCGGCACGGCGACGCGTTGCGGGCGGGCTCCGATCTCCCGCCGCGCGGCCGCGAGGATCGCCGCGTCGAGCGCCGTAGGCGGTTCCTCGCTGGAGGCCGCGCGCCACGCGGCTGCGACGCGCGAATCGCGCGGAGACATTTCGTCGTCGCGCTTCACCGTTGTCATTGCAGGTCTCCCAACGTGGCGCGCAGCTTCGCCAGCGCGTAGCGAATGCGGCTCTTCACCGTCTCGACCCCGGCGCCGGTGAGCACGGCGATCTCCGACAACTCGAGTCCGCCCTCCTGGTGCAGCAGAAAGGCCTCACGCTGCGTTGCGGGCAGGGCGGCCAGCGCTCCGCGCAGCCGCGTCGAGAGTTCGTGCGCAGCGACGCGGGCTTCGGGCTCGTCGCTGCTTGCGCCGGGAATGGCATCCAGCGGGTCATCGTCGTCGTTCGGCCCGGCCGTGACGAGTTCGACGCGGCCCGTTGCACGCCAGTGGTCGATCAAGCGGTTGTGGGCGATCCGGTAGAGCCAGGTCGCGAAAGTCGCGCTTGGGACATATGACGACCGCGCACGGATCACGCTCGTCCACGCGTCCTGGAAAAGTTCGTCGGCAACGCCGGCATGGCCGCAATGCCGCAGCAGATACCGGTACACGCCGCCCTTGTGGCGGGCATAGAGCGCATCGAACGCCGCGGCATCGCCTGCAGCGTAGGCGAGCATCAGATCCTCGTCGCGCGCGTCGTCGGCAAGTGCAGGCGCGGGCATCGCCCGCGAGTATGCGAGCGGCCCGCGTCGGACGCAATCGCGGGCGTCGCCGGTGAATCCCGAGTCGGCTGCACGCGTCAACGTGACGGGGGATCCGGAACGAACCGCGGCGTCCACGCGGGGAACGGGTTCGGCGAGCGTGCGATCGTGGGCGGCGGCAGGATGCCCATGGCCACGAGATTCTCGCGGCGGTCGTAATGGATGGCGAGCGTCTCGTTCGGCACGGCGCTCTCGCGCTCGAAGCGGGTCGTCTGCGCAAGGGACGACTCGCGGCGCCCGTGTCCGGTGCCGATCTTCGCCATCGGCGCCGGGGCGGGTTCGGCGCGAGCGAGGTCGCTGCGCATCGCCGGAGCCTCGCGGGCGCGATTCTCCGTGGCGGCGCCGCCCGCGGCGGCCTCCTGTCGTGCTGCCGGCCCTTCACTGTGGCCGGCGGCGAGCTTTGCTCGCTCATCGTTCCACGCGACCGGCTGTGGCCGCTCGCGGAAGAACGCGACCCCGACGACGCCGACATTCTCGGGACGCCCCGTGCGTGCCGCGTACGCGTCCGGCAGCTCGGTGAAGTAGAAGGCGGCGATCGAGGAGAGATTCTTGCGCCACCCGTTGATGTCCGCACATTCATGTGGGCCGAGCACATATCCCGATTGCGCGGGCGACGCGGTATCGCCGGAAACGATATTGATGCCGTCGACGCTCGCAACCGCCAGCACGCGGCCGCCCGTCGTGTTGCAGATGCGAACCGCATACTCCTGGCCGGGTGTGCCGACGACCCAGCGGCGGCCGTCCTTCTCGTAGATCGGAAGCACGCGGGCATCCGGACGGGTCACGAGGTCGATGTTGCCGATCGGTCCGCCCGCCGCCACCGGCGCCGCATGGAATGCGAGCGCGACCACCAGCGCCAGCGTGGCGAATGGGGGCTGGCCCGCGGACCCCTGCCGCGGGACGAATTCGATCGAGCTGCTGCGGGTCTTAGCTGCCATGAGCCACCTCCGTCGATTGAAGCGGCCCTTCGTTGCGCGCCGCCGGTTTCCCTGTTAACGGCGACGCTGCCCGAACGGGGTTATCCGGACGGTCCAGTACCGCTTCCCGTGGGGTGACGGGCATTCGGAGCCTTCGCCCCGTACATGCCATAATTTGCGGATGCAAGACGTCAGCCACCTGCAGGGGCTCGTCACCGGAGCGGCCTTCCTGCTCGCCGCGGTCTTCGGCGTGGTCGCGACGCGCGTCAATTTCTGCACGATGGGCGCGATCAGCGACGTCGTGAATTTCGGCGATTCCCGCCGCCTCCGGATGTGGGTGCTGGCCATTGCCGTGGCCATCGCGGGCACCGGCGCGTTGCAGGCTTCAGGTCAGGTCGACCTGTCCAAGTCGCTCTACACCGGCGGCCGGATCGCCTGGCTGTCGCTTCTGGTCGGCGGCTTCCTGTTCGGCTTCGGGATGACGCTCGGATCCGGCTGCGGCAGCAAGACACTGATCCGCGTGGGCGGCGGCAATCTGAAATCGCTGGTCGTGCTCGTGTTCTTCGCGATCTCCGCGTACATGACGCTGAAGGGCCTGTTCGCGCTCTGGCGGACCGTCGCCCTCGATCCGTTGCGCGTCGACGCTGCCGCCCTCGGCGCCAAGACGTCCGACCTGCCGTCGATCCTCGCGGCCCTCGGCGTCGGTGGCGCGGTTAAGCTGTGGTTCCCGTTCGCGTTCGCGGCGGTGCTCGCGGCATGGGTGCTCGCGAGCCGCGATTTCCGTGCCGCGCACGAGATGGTCGTTGGCGGGATCCTCATCGGCGCGGTGATCGTCGGCGGGTGGTACGTGACGGGTCACCTGGGTTATGTCGCCGAGGACCCGGCGACGCTGGAGGAGAAGTTCGTCGCCACCAACTCGGGCCGCGCCGAATCCTTCAGCTATACGGCGCCGATCGCCTATCTGCTGGAGCTGCTGATCTTCTGGACTGACCAGTCACGCGTGTTGACGTTCGGAATCGCCGGTGTGCTCGGCATGCTCGTCGGTTCGGCGGGAATGGCGATTGCGACCCGGACGTTCCGCTGGGAAGGCTTCACGACGACCGAGGACCTCGCCAACCATGTCGTCGGCGGGATCCTGATGGGCTTCGGCGGCGTCACCGCGCTCGGCTGCACGATTGGGCAGGGACTCTCCGGCGTGTCGACGCTCGCGCTCGGGTCCTTTCTCGCAGTCGGCGCGATCGTCGCCGGCTGCGTCGTCGCCCTTAAATACCAGATGTGGCGGCTCGAGCGAACGTCGTGAGATGAACACCCCTCGCGTTCGCTGCGTTCGTTGTGCCCGGACGGGGCACTGAGGCGATGATCGTTTTCGACCTCACGTGCGCCCACGGCCACCGCTTCGAGGGATGGTTTGCGTCGGCCGACGATTTCGAACGGCAGGCCAGCGCGGTGCTCGTCCGCTGCCCCGTCTGTGACGACCCGAATGTCGTGCGTCTGCCTTCGGCGAAGGTCCACGTTGGCCGGGCGACGGTCGACACCCCGAGCGGGGTCGAGGAAACCCCCGCCGAATCGGTCGCCGGCTTTCCCGACGATCTGGTTCGCAAGCTGCGCGAGCTCGTGCGCAATACCGAAAACGTCGGTCACCGCTTCCCGGAAGAAGCACGGAAGATCCACTACGAAGAGGTCCCCGGGCGGCCCATACGCGGCCAGGCATCGAAAGATGAGGCGGAGGCGCTGCGCGAAGAGGGCATCGATTTCACGCTCTTGCCGCCGCTGCTGACGCGGGACTCTCACTGACGGCGCCGCGCGGGCTGTGCAAGGTTGAGGCGGCGTGACGCTTCGGGCTATAATCCACCCCTTTCGGCGGGCCGTTAGCTCAGTTGGTAGAGCAGCGGACTTTTAATCCGTTGGTCGCTGGTTCGAATCCAGCACGGCCTACCAGTTCCGGGCCACGCTGGATGCCTGCCGTGAAGTTGTCGTGAGGAAGTCTCTCCGGGTCGTTAGCTCAGCTGGTAGAGCAGCGGACTCTTAATCCGTTGGTCGTAGGTTCGATCCCTACACGGCCTACCATCGAAGCCCCGCGCGCAACCGCGGGGCTTCGTCCTTTTGGGACCGGGATTTCATGGGAGCCGTCCCGACGGATCGCCCCACGGCACCAACGTCCCTCGCTCCGGGGCCGCTTCCCTTGCCCGGCTGAGTTGATGCAAAATGAGTCGGGGTCGGGCCGTTAGCTCAGCTGGTAGAGCAGCGGACTCTTAATCCGTTGGTCGTAGGTTCGATCCCTACACGGCCTACCACCCCCTCCGCCGCGGGCGGCACGACGCCGACAACCGATGGTTGCCGTCCCCGCGACGACCCTGGCGCCCCTCAGGAGCGGGCAGGGCCGCCGATCGATCCCTACCTTCCTGGACAAGCGCAGACGATGCATGCAGAAGGCTCGAAATCGGGTGTGCGGGCGACCGGCAGTTGCCTTTGCGGCGCAGTTCGTTATGAAGTGACCGGTGCGCTGCGCGACGTGGTCGATTGTCACTGTGCGATGTGCCGCAAGACCCACGGTCACATCGGCGCGTATACGGCGACGCCCAAGGATTCACTGCGACTCACCGAAACGCGCGGCCTCAGGTGGTACCGCTCGTCGGCCGACGCGCGCCGCGGCTTCTGCGGCGAGTGCGGCGGGAGCCTGTTCTTCGACCCGCTGCAGAAGGACTATGTGGCCATCGCCGCCGGCACACTCGATCCGCCGACGGGCCTGAAGACCGTCGTGCAGATCCATGTCAACAGCGCGGGCGACTATTACCGGATCGACGAGAGCATCCGGCAACGGCCCGATTGAGGGTTCCCGGCTCGCCTGGATCCCGACGCGCCAATTCGGGCGCGCACCGGAACGAGCGTCAGAGCTTGCTCGCGTAGTCCTTCTGCACCTTCTTGATCCGCTCATGGGAGCCGAGGAAGGCATGCTTCGACATGTCCGCCGAATACTTGCTCGCGGGCGGATGCTTGCCCACGGCTTCCGCGAGAGCCCGGATGTGGTGGGGCCCTGCGCCGCAGCACACGCCGAGGTAGCGGATGTCGAGTGCGACGGCGTCTCGGCCGAATTCGGCGATCTCGAAGCGGTTGCAGGTGAACGGATCGAGCGCAATCGGAAACGGCCGGCTACCCTCGTCGTAGTGCCAGTGCGTGTCGCACAGTGACTGGAACGACGGCTCCTTTTCGTTCGTGCGGTAGGGCACGGGCAGCGCCGCCATGTGCGTCTTCACCTTCGCCCGGATCTCGCGCAGCAGTGGCATCATCGTGGCAGGGCCCCGGATGCAGTTGAGGCCCACCACGTCCGCCCCGGCATCGGCGAGGCGCTTGCACGCGTCGGCGACCGTCCAGTCCTCCCGCGTCACGTCGGCCTTGTGCATCGCGAGCGTGATCACCGCCGTCTGTTTCGCCCGCTTGATCACGTCGAGCGCGATCAGCGCTTCCGCGGCCCAGGAAAAGGTCTCGCCGACGATGTAGTCGACGCCGGCGTCGACGGCCCAGCCGACCTGCTCTTCGAACATCGCGCGCACCGCCTTGTGCGACGCCGGATCGCCGGGATCGTAGACATTGGTGTTGCAGATGTCGCCGGCGAAGAGCGCCCCGCTTTCGGTCGCGACCGACTTCGCCAGCTCGAGCGCGCGGCGGTTGATCGGCTCGAGATCCTGTTCGCGGCCGATCACGCGCAGCTTTTCGCGGTGCGCGTAATAGGTGAGTGCCTCGACGACGTCGGAGCCGGCATGGACGAAATCGCGATGCAGCTGGGTGACGACCTCGGGATGCTCGAGCACGACCTCGGGCACGAACGCGCCGGCCTGCAGGTAGCCGCGTCGCTCGAGCTCGAACACGTAGCCTTCCGCGCAGATCACCGGCCCGTGGTCGAGCCGCTCCAGAAGCGATAGCCGTTGGGATGTCTTCGGTTCCATGTGCGTCTGGCCTCCGTGAAAACCTGATCGGGGAATATCTCACGTTTGAGCGATGCCGGCCAGTCGCGAACCGACGCACGGGCGATCGGGCTTCGGTGCGGGTGCAAGGGGGCCGAGTCGGCCGCAGACCTCCGGTCGATCGCGGGGATTGGACAAAGCCGTTCGCCTTTGAAACACTTGCCGGCGACCTTGAGGAAAGCAATGGAGACGCTGACGTTCATCCTGCACAACCTGCCGGCGATCGGCGAGCGCACGCTCGAGCACGTCTCGATCGTCGGGGTCGCGGTCGGGATCGCGATTCTCACGGGCGTGCCGCTCGGCATCGCGATCACGCAGAGCCAGCGCGTCGCCGACACCGTCCTCTATCTGGGTTCGATCGTGATGACGATCCCGTCGATTGCGCTGTTCGGCGTGCTGATACCCATACTGTCGAAGATCGGGCAGGGGATCGGCTGGCTGCCCGCGGTGATCGCCGCGATGGTCTACGCGCAGCTTCCCATCATCCGCAATACGTACACGGCGATCCGCAACGTCGATCCGGCGTTGCGCTCGGCGGCGACGGGCATGGGGATGTCGGCGCCGCAGCGCCTCGCGCGGGTCGAGATCCCCATCGCGCTGCCGGTGATCATCGCCGGGATCCGGATCGCGGTGGTCATCAACATCGGCGTCACCGCGATCGCTGCGTACATTGGCGCAGGCGGGCTGGGCACGTTCATCTCGCGCGGCATCTCGCAGACGGACATCCGGCAACTGATCACCGGCGCGCTCGCGCTCGGTCTGCTGGCGATTGCCTGCGACTACTCGCTGCTGTGGCTGCAGCGACGGTTGACCCCGAAAGGCGCGCCGAAGCGCGGATCCCGGCCGTGATCCGCCTCGACGCCTTGACCAAGGTGTACCCGACGGCGAACGGTGCGGTCGCGGCGGTCGATCGCGTCAGCCTCGAGGTCGCCGATGGCGAAACCTGTGTGCTGCTCGGGCCGTCCGGGTGCGGCAAGACGACGACGCTGCGGATGATCAACCGGCTGGTCGTGCCCACCTCCGGCAAGATCACCATCGGCGGTCGCGACACGGACGCCGTCGATCCGGTCGAGCTGCGGCGCACGATCGGCTACGTGATCCAGCAGATCGGGCTGTTCCCGAACATGACGGTCGCCGAGAATATCGGCGTCGTGCCACGGCTGCTCGGCTGGACCGCCGAAAGGCGCCGGCGCCGGGCGGAGGAACTGCTCGCGATGCTTGCGCTGGACCCTGCACAGTTCCTCGACCGGTATCCCAACGAGCTGTCGGGGGGGCAGGCACAGCGCATTGGCGTCGCGCGCGCGCTCGCCGCCGACCCGCCGGTCCTGTTGATGGACGAGCCGTTCGGTGCCCTCGATCCGGTCAACCGCGAGGTCATCCAGGATCAGTTCCTCCGCATGCAGCGCACGTTGCGGAAGACCGTCCTCTTCGTCAGCCACGACATCGACGAGGCAGTGAAGATGGCCGACCGCATCGCGATCTTCCGCGCCGGCCGTCTCGTCCAGTTCGCCGCACCCGACACGATGCTCGCGCACCCGGCCGACGATTTCGTCGCAAGCTTCGTCGGCACCGACCGCACGCTGAAGCGCCTGCGCCTCATCCGCGTCCGCGAGATCATGCTGCCAGGCGTCGCGTGCGATGCGCGCGCCGGCGGCGGGCCGACGGTCACGCCGGACGACGATCTCCGCCGAGTGGCCACGCTGTTTCTCGAACACGATCTCGACACGCTGCCATGTGTCGATCCCGACGGGAACGTGGTCGGCCGGGTGACCCGCGCGGACGTCGCCGCGCGCCTCGCCACCGGAGCCGCGTAGTGAGCGCCGCCGGGCCGTCCCAAGGCGCGAACTGCTCCCTCTCGGAGGGAAGGCGCGCAGCGCCAAGGGTGCACCAATGAGCGCCGCCGGGCCGTCCCAAGGCGCGAACTGCTCCCTCTCGGAGGGAAGGCGCGCAGCGCCAAGGGTGCACCAATGAGCGCCACGGTCGGCCCACGCCGATCGGCGATGCCGTCGCTGGTGCTCGGGGGGATCGCGCTGGCGATCGCATGGGGCCTC